>Ga0315281_10000536_pt1 | contig 52813 bp, 36 predicted proteins | sample YL17G07_0_MG_FD_204540 | JGI IMG/M metagenome (GOLD analysis project Ga0315281, IMG submission 204540) | Sediment microbial communities from Yellowstone Lake, YNP, Wyoming, USA - YL17G07_0 | ecosystem: Environmental > Aquatic > Freshwater > Lake > Sediment | place: USA: Wyoming | collected...
AGAAAAACGCGTCTTGTCTTGCACGGCAACCGGACTCACGGGAATGGTGTGCCTGCACACCCTGCCGACGATGAAGAACCCGGTCGCAGTCGGTGTCAGTCCGAGATGTATTCGGCGCCGTATTTCCGGGCGGCGTCCTGGCGGATGTGGGCCATGATCGGCGCGAAGTGGTCCGCCGGGCGGATGCGCGTGCCCCGGCCGCCGGGGTAGACGATGCGGAGGATCTTGCCCTTTTCCCACTCGTGGGGCTCCGTCTCGACGCTCGCCGAGAAGCCGTGCATCCACAGGATGTCGAGCGTGGGAGCGGGATAGGACGCCGGCACCGCGCCGGTGCAGCCCGGCACGTCCGGCACGAGGCTCGGAGTCACAAAGCCGTCGTCGCATCCGATATCGAGATTTCTCTTCCTGATACGCAGAAACATCCCGGTATTGCCGGTGTACCATTTGCCTTTGACGGACTCGCTGGCCCGCTCGCACACGTCGGCCGGCTGCACGCCCAGCTTGCGCATCTCGTCCGCCAGGGCAATCGTCATGGCCTCATTGTAGGAGTGCTCCGTATCCCGCAGCGCCCGCGCGGCGACGATGGTCCCGAGCAGGTTCGAGTATCCGTCCTCCCAAGAGAACGCGGACTGATATTCCCCCACCAAGCCGACGGATCGGAAGCCGTGCCAGGTGAGAATCTCGTGCCAGGTAACCATCGTATAGGCCAGGTACGGCCCCATCACGAGTGCCACCTCGCGCGCGATCGCGCGGCGCCGCTCCGGCGGCAGACTCTGCCAGTTCGCGGGATAGGAGATCTGTACGTAATGCCGCGAGCGGTCCGCGAGCATCTTATACGAGAAGCTGCGGTCGCCCCGCATCAGGTGCCGATAGCTCCGGGCCGCCAGGTAGGCCGTCCAATCCGCGGCGATCCGCACGTGCATCGTGTCGATATGCCCGCCGCGGCACGTGTACGCAATGCCGTTCTTCTCCGACAGGCGGAAATGGTAGCCGTGCTCGCCGAGGTCGCCGCCGATGAACGGGGCCCGGGGGATCGCACACGCCGTAGCGCCGTACCGGAGCCGCGGAGGGGAGATGAATCCGCCGGAAACCGCGTCGTCCGCCGAACCCGTGAGGCCTTTCTCGGGGAGCACCTGGCATCCGGCCCCGGCGAGCCCCAGCGCGATCAAACCAAGCAGCGGCCATCTCCTGGATATGTAGGCGTTTTTCATCATTTCTCCTTTATTCCCCTGTTGCCCGGCGTATTCGCCATTCCCGTGCAACCGGCCGAGATTCTCGTCGAGTCGCATCCGAAGGCATTTACATATCCTTACGGCCCACACGAAGCCCGGTGCGGCAATCTGACATCCGCACAGTCGCCAACGGCTCCGCCCGCCTCCAATGAACCAGCCATGCCGAACCCCGTCATGCTGACGAAGTTCGCCCTGAACCTCCAATCCCGTCGTAAGAAGATGAAAACGGCTGGGAGGCTGCCACCCGGCACATACATGATTCTCAGAAGTAATGCGTATAAGGCATCCCCGGAATTCGCGTCGGCAATTCCCACAAAAACCTTGCCTTCTACGTGGCGATTGCTGATAATGGATGAATCAGTGGACCCAAATGGCAAACATGACGTCGATGATCTATCTGTCCGCGAACGAGCGTCGCGCTTCGTAAGAGATAGTAGCCAAGTACCTGCATGACCGTCATGTTGCGCGGATTTCTGACGTTGTGACAATAAAGTCGGCGCAGGGCGTACGAGATAGGAAGCAGATATCGATGCCGCAACTGAAAGAGGTCAATGTAACGCCGCAAGTAATCAGGTGGGCACGAAAATCGGCAGGTTTCAGCATAGAAGAAGCTGCCGCCAAGATCGGCAGGCCTGAAGAGGAGATCGAGGCTTGGGAATCAGGTGATTTAAAACCCACGATGGCCCAGGTTCGCAAAGCATGCGAAACTTATAAGCGCCCTCTCGCAGTGTTTTTCCTTCCGGAACCCCCATCTGACTTCTCAACCCTGCGGGACTTCAGAAGACTGCCGGCGGATGTACCACGAGCATACAGTCCGGCTCTGAGATTCTTGCTCAGGCAAACCCACTATAGACAAGAGTGGTTAAGCGAATTCCTCCAATCAGAAGAACAAGCACCATTAGCCTTCATTGGATCTGGATCGATTTCGAATGACCCGCTGAAGCTAGCTCAGAGAATACGCGAGGCACTCAGGGTCACTCGCGAGGACATTCGGAATTGTCGAACACGTGAAGAGGCTCTGGGTCTTTGGGTATCTCGCACAGAAGATACCGGTATATTCGTCTTCAGGGCTGGTAACATGCGTTGGGAGAAGATAGATGTGATCGAAGCTAGGGGATTTGTCCTTTCAGACCCATATGCACCTTTCATTTTCCTCAACGCGCAGGATGCGAAGGCCGCCCAAGTTTTCACTCTGGCCCATGAGTTGGTCCATCTTTGGCTGAATGAATCCGGCGTGTCAAACCTGCGCACTGCATCAACGCCGACCACGCAAGCCGACAGAATCGAGATCTTCTGTAACAGGGTCGCGGCGGACATCTTGGTTCCAGCGGACGAATTCCAGGGCCGTTGGAAACAAGGAGACCCAACGACGCCACTTGGGGAGCGTATCGATATGCAATCAAAATACTTCAAGGTGAGCGAATGGGTAATTGCCCGCCGACTGCTCGACTCGGGACAGATCTCGAAAGCAAAATATGATGCGCTGGCGCAAGAATACGAGGAACAGTGGCATAAACAGAGAACCCAGGAGAAGGAGAACGTGACAGAAGGCGGGCCAAGTTATTATCGCCTGAAACTTGTCAACGACGGTTATGCGTTTACGAAAACGGTGCTAAGTGCCTATCAAAGTGGTCGTCTCTCCGGGCGTGACACTTCTTCACTTCTTGGCGTCAAACTTAACAAGATGGAGAAGCTCGCGGCATTGATCGCAATGCCGATTAGATGGCGGAGGACCGCTTCATGAAGTTCTGTCTGGATGCAAATGTATTCATCGAGGCGTGGAATAAATATTATGCGATCGATTTTGCCGAAGGCTATTGGGACACCCTCGATAAATTGGCGCGAGATGGGACTATCTTTGCCCCTGAGGAAGTCAAACACGAGATATGGAAGACGGATGATGACCTGAAGGCATGGATGGAGCCAAGAGAGTACTTCTTCAAGCCTATCGATGATAGAGTGATCGAGTGTCTGCAGAGAGTCTATAAAGATGAGCGTAATCGGCGCCTTGTCGACAGTAGCAAATTCAGGTCTCTGGCAGATCCTTGGGTAATAGCACAGGCGATGGCAGAGGGAGCTGTAGTTGTCACAAAAGAGAATTATGAGACCAACCCTACCAGACGCATCAAAATTCCAAATGTCTGCGAGTCAGTAGGCATGGAGTGTATCGATGATTTTGAGCTGATTCGCCGACTGAATCTGCGCTTCCGACTTTAGCTTCAAACTCAACGGATTCCGGAGGCAAGCCAAGGCCAAGCACGGTCCTGACGCCTTATCTCCTTCTTTGTATCCTGCGGAAAACTCGGGACCCCTGCCTTCCCTTCGGGGCTTTCTGCTTCGGCTCACATCGGAAGAACGGTACTTTCTCGCGGTCAACCTCGCGCGTGGCCCTGGCGCTTGCCTTCGGTTGGGGGCGGCAATACTATGGCGGGGTTGACCGACAAGAATTGAATTCGGATTCGATGTGATGGGAGAAGCTATGCATTCTCTGTTTGCGTTCCTTTGTGCCGGTTTTGCGACCATCTCTGCCGGCGGTGCGAGCCAGGACGACTACGGGGCGCCCAGGGTGCAGGGGGTGGAGAAGGAAGGAAAATGGATCGTCAGCGGGTGGAAGAACCGCGTCGAGCTGGATGCCGGCGGCTTGCAGATGACTATTGATACTGCGGGGCGCCGCTGGTCTACGGTGGCCTCCGTGGCGGGCGACCTTGTTGTCGAGGCTTCCGGCAAGACCTATTCGCTTCGACTGGCCGATGCAGCCGAGCGGGCCATCTCGCCCTATCAGACCGGCTTCAAGACCGGAGTGAAGATTGCACTGCGGGGGTTTCGCCAGGGCGAGACGAAGATTGATCTGTCGCTCGACCTTCTCGTATGCCTCGAAAGCGAGCGGGAGGAACTGGTCTGCGAGCTGGTCGCCCATGAGGACAACGCACGGGTCCTCGAATGTCTCTGGCCCCCGGCACTGGCGGACAGCTCGTTCGATGCGACGGTCGTTCCGTTCATGCAGGGCATGCTGCTGCCGAAGAACTGGGCTCAGAAGGTATGGCTCTATGACACGATGTGCTACGGCCGGGGCCTGTACATGCCCTGGTGGGGACATCAGAACGAACAGTCGGCCCTGCTCGTCCTGATCGAGACTTCGGACGACGCGGGCTGTCGCTTCGAGCATCCGGCGGGCGGGCCGACCCGAATCCAACTGAAATGGGTCCATTCGCTCGGGGAATTGCAGTATCCGCGCCGCGTGCGACTGTGCTTCTTCGAGAACGGCAACTACGTAACGATGGCCAAGCGATATCGCCGGTATGTGCAGGAGACCGGCCACTTCGTTTCTCTGGGCGAGAAGATCGCCCGCAATCCGCAGGTCGGAAAGCTCATCGGCTCACCGGTCGTTCACACGAGCATCCTGTCGCACATCCAGCCGGAGTCGCACTACTACAATAAGGACGACCCGGCCAAGAACCATCAACTGGCGACCTTTGACGAGCGGACCCAACAGCTTCGCGAGCTGGCCGAAAAGGGCGTGCCGAGTGCCTACGTCCATCTGGACGGCTGGGGCTTCCGGGGCTACGACAATCTCCACCCGGACATCCTGCCGCCCTGCCCCGAAGCCGGTGGCTGGGACGGCATGAAGCGACTCGCCGAGACCTGCGAGCAGTTGGGCTACGTCTCCGGCCCCGGGCCACATCGCGAAGAACTACCTGGGATTACTGAGCCGCGGGGTCAAGGTGCGGGGCGCCTATCTGGACGTCTTCGCGGTGGTCCCGCCCGATGAATGCTACCATCCCGAGCATCCCGCCTCGCGCACGACACCCGGAATCATGTGAAAAATCCTGGTGAGCAGGCTTCCCCAGGGAGAAATAGTTCTATCTAATACTATTTGTTATAGAACCTTTTCGAAAAGGAGACCGTGGTATGGAAGAACATGAGATTAGGCAATGGAGTCTGGCGCTGATGGAAACGGCGGAGGCGACGTATCTGACGACCGTCGGCGGTAAAGGCTATCCCGAGACGAGAGCCATGTTGAACCTGAGGAACAAGAAACAATGGGGCACGTTGGCCCCGGTGTTCGACGGCCACCGTGAAGACTTCTTGATATATTTTTCGACCAATACATCGTCGTCCAAAGTCAGTCAGATCAGGGCCAATCCGCGCGTGTCGGTGTACTTCTGCCATCCCAGGCGGTTTCACGGACTCATGCTGGGCGGGGACATCGAGATCGTCACCGACCAGGCGCTCAAGCGACGGCTCTGGCAGAACGGGTGGGAGGTCTACTATCCCCGCGGCGTGGACGACCCCGACTACACCATCCTCCGCCTGCTGCCTGCGTTCGCAAGGGGCTGGACGGGAAAGGGACCGTTCGGATGTGAAATAGGCGCCAGGAAATGAGAACCCAGCCGCAGGGAGGCTTCCTGATTGCCAAGATCCACCAGTTGGCCGGCCGGATTTTCGCCCGCAGGCTGGTGGAGCGCGATATCGACATCAATCCCGCCCAGGGCAGAATCCTCTTCGTTCTGTGGCGGCACGATGGAATCACCGTCAGCGAGCTGGCAAAGAAGACGCAACTCAGCAAATCAACGTTGACCAGCATGTTGGATCGGCTGGAGAAGGCCGGACATCTCATACGGGTGCCCTCGAAGGAGGACCGCCGGAAAATCCAAGTCAAACGGACCCGGAAAGACAAGGCGATGGAAGCGAAATACGTCGAAATCTCGCAGGAGATGACCGCTCTGTTCTACCGGGGGTTCTCCGAAAGAGAAATCCGGCACTTCGAGAATGACCTGACGCGGATATTGGGCAATCTGGCGGCCGTCGAGGCCAGACAACGCGTCATTTGAAGCGGCTGGTGGCGTAGACGACCGGCGGCCAGGTGGGCAGATCCGGGAAACGGACCGCGCCCCACGTGGTGTTCAGGTGGCCGAGCATGCGGGGGTTCTTCTGCGTCAGGGAATAATCCACCAGGGCCTTGCTCGCCTCGGCGTTCTTCCAACTGGCGGGCCAGACGCGAAAGCCCTTCTCCAGGAACATCGGCACCGACTCGTAGGCCGGACGCGGCTCGTAATGCCAGTCACAGATGATGATGTCCTTGGGGACGCGGTCGATGGCGGGCGCGGTGCCGTTGGCGCTGGCCTCCCATTTGCCGTAGTTGATCTTGCCCGCGTCGATCAGGCGGTCGCCCCACATCAGCATCTCCACTTTCTTCTGCTCGACGAGATGCGCGTGGTAATCGTTGACGGCTTTGGCGAAAAGCTCCGCTTTGTCCTTGCCCTTGCAGCGCGGGCACGCATCTTCACCGATCAGGAACACTTCGTCCATGCCAACGTGCAAAGCATCGGCTTCGAAGGCGGCGAGCAATTCGTCCATGAGGCTGAAGACCACGGGGTTCACCTCCGGATGCAGGGGACACCAGCTTCGACAGTAGATGTCCTTATTCTCGGGATATTGGCCGGGGGTCTCATCGAACTGCGGGTACTTGACCAACAGAGGGGCCGTGTGCTTGCTCCACGACTGGTGGCCGAGACACTGGAACTGCGGGATCAGCCGGACGCGGTGATTCTTGCACTCTGCGACCAGCTTCTGAATCTGCTCTTTCGTGCTGCAATTGGGCGTGCGCAGCTCGGGGTGAGATTGATACTCAAATCCGTAGTTGATCTCGGCGACGATGACATTGATGCCGAGGTCCGCCAGTTTGCCGACCGCCTCGGTTAGCGCCTTGGTTTGCTCCTGGCTTGACGTTCCGACGTGCACGCCGGACCAGGGTCGGGTTTCCTGCGCCGGACAAACCCGCGCTGCTAAAGCCATCAGAACCGCGAGACCAAACACCATGTGGAATGCAAGCTTCTTCATCGTACAACCTCCCAAAACATGTGCCCGGTGACATTTACATGCCGCAATGCCAAGTCGTACCGCTTCTGTTTATTTTCTGCTTTCATCCGTTGGCGACAGGATTTCTCACTCCCCGCAAGCACGTACCCATCGATATCATCGGCTCAATTGCCGTGTGTTCCGGCTCCATGCCGCCAGTAGAGACATGGATTATGAGCTTGTCAAGCCTGTGGTCCTTGTGTTATCAACGGGACAGGTGCACAAAGAGCAGACTCACTATTCGGCAGGACAGGAGCAGGCGGATATGACGTTCGATTTCGACAAGGTGATCGACCGGCAGGACACGGACAGCCTCAAATGGGGCCGGTACAAAAGCACGGGCGTGCTCCCCATGTGGGTGGCCGATATGGACTTCCAGTCCCCGCCGCCGATTCTGGAGGCCCTGCACCGGCGAGTCGAGCACGGGATCTTCGGTTACGCCAGGCCGTCGGAGGAGCTGGTGCAAGTGGTCATCGGCCGGATGGAGCAGAAGTACCAGTGGCGGGTCGAGCCGGAGTGGCTCGTGTGGCTGCCGGGACTCGTGCCGGCGCTGCACGTCGCCTGCCGGGCGTTCGGTGAGGACGGGGACGAGGTACTGACGTTCACGCCCGTTTATCCGCCCTTTTTGACCGCACCGCCGGCGTCCCGGAAAAAGCTGACAATAATCCCGCTGCGACGAGAACAGAACTCGTACACCTTCGACGTTGAGGGACTCGAGCGTGCCATTTCCTCGCGCTCCAGGGTCCTGCTCCTGTGCAACCCGCATAACCCCGTCGGCCGGCGGTACGAGCGCGAGGAACTCCAGCGCGTCGCCGACCTGTGTGTCGCCCACGACATCATCTTGTGCTCCGACGAGATTCATTGCGACCTGATCCTCGACGGCGGGCAGCACATACCGACGGCGACCCTCGGCGACGAAATCGCCGACAGGACCATCACGCTCATGGCACCCAGTAAGACCTTCAATATCCCCGGCCTCAATTGTGCCTTTGCCATCATTCCGAATGAGGACCTGCGCACGAAGTTCAAGAGGGCCCGCGAGGGAATCGTCCCCGGCACCAACGTGTTGGGATACGCCGCGTGCCTGGCCGCCTACCGGGATTGTGAGCCCTGGCGACGGGCGCTGATCGATTACCTGCGCGGCAACGAGGACATCGTTTACCGGTTCATCAACGAGCAAATTCCGCCGCTGTCGATGGACAAGGTCCAGGCGACCTACCTCGCCTGGATTGATGCCACCGGGTTGGGGCTTGCCCACCCACGACGATTCTTTGAAGAAGCCGGCGTGGCGCTGTATGATGGCAGGCACTTCCAGGGTGAAGGCTTTGTCCGCCTGAACTTTGGCTGCCCGCGAAAGACCCTCCTGGAGGGCCTGGAGCGGCTCCGGCGTGCGGTGATGAAGTAAGAAAGGAGCAGACAGATGGGTTTCATGCGAAAGCTGACGTTGGCGGTAAGGGCGACGACCCGGCGTGACTTCCTGCGAAGGGCGCTTGCCGCCGCCGGCGTGCTTGCGACTACGAGACTCGAACGTGCCGCAGCGGGGGCGGAAGTCACTCCTGACCCCGAGGAGCGAAAACGGATCGAGGCAGCAATTCCCGCCAAAGCCGTCGTCACACCCCGCAAGCACCGCAAGCTTCTGATTTTCGATCTGAACGTCGGCTACGGCGGGCACGGCTCGATCCGCACCGCGAATCTCGCTTTCACGTTGATGGGCGATAAGACCGGTGCCTTCGAGACGGTTATCAGCAGGGATCCGTCGGTATTCCGGCCCGAGAGCCTCCGGCAATTCGACGCCGTCTTTTTCAACAACACCGTGGGCAACTGCTTCGAAGACCCCGCCCTGCGCCAGAGCCTGCTCGAATTCGTGTACGGCGGCGGCGGACTGATGGGCGTGCACGGCACATCGGTCGCCTTCACCAAATGGCCGGGCGCCATCGAGGACTGGCCCGAGTTCGGCATCATGCTCGGCGCGCGAGGCGCCAACCACCGGGCCAACGACGAGCACGTCTTCATCAAGCTCGACGATCCCACGCATCCGGTGAACCAGGCCTTCGGCGGCCAGGGCTTCGATTACCGCGACGAATTCTTCCGCGTGCACGAGCCCTACTCGCGCAGCCGCGTGCGGGTGCTCCTGAGCATCGACGCGGAGAAGACGGACCTGAACCAGGGTCCGGCCTACGGCAAGCTTGAACGCGCCGACAACGATTATGCTCTCGCCTGGGTGCGTCAGTACGGCCGGGGCCGCATCTTCTACTGCGGCTTCGCCCATCATCCCTCCGTCTTCTGGGACCCGAAGATGCTACAATTCTACCTCGCCGCCGCACAGTTCGCGCTCGGTGACCTGCCCGCGCCGACGACCCCGAGCGCCAGACTGACGCCGGTCGGCCGGGCCCAGGAGCGACTCGGCTGGCGGCTGGGACTCGTACCGCCCGCCGACAACAAATTGACGCTCTTTGAGACCATCGACCGAGCGGCCAAGTTGGGCCTGCTGTACGTCGGTGGCAGCCATCGTCAGATCGTGAGCGGCGATATCTCTAAGAGCCTCGACGGACAGCTCAACGACGATGAAATGAGACAAATCCGGCTGAAGCTCGAGGCGGCGGGCGTTCGTCTGCTGACGTATCATGTGGAGAACATGCCGTCCGATGAAGCGGGCTGCCGGCGCGTTTTCCAGTTCGGCCGGAAGATGGGGGTCGAGGCCATCGTCACCGAGCCGACGACAGATACATCGGATGTCGTCAAGAGAATCTGCGAGGAGTATGGTATCAGTCACGCCATCCCAGCCGCCCGCGTGCCCTGTGACCGGCCCGCTCTCTTCCAGATTCCTCCCATCACGGACCCGGCGAACAACGAGAAGATCACCCTGCTGCTTCGCGAGGTCCATAGCCTCGGTGTGAAACCCGTCATGTTCAGTATCGAATCGCCTCAGGAGGAGACGGAGGCGGGAGCCCGTCAAAGCATCAGATGTTTCTACAACGTGAGCATGCGACTGGCGAAATGAGGTGTATCGGAATGAGGAGTCCCATGGAAATAGACAGACACAAGATCACGCGGCGGGCGTTTCTGGGGCATGCCGCCTGCGCTTCCGGCACGATTGCTTTACCGTGGATTATCCCCGCTTCGGCGCGGGGCGCGAACGGGAATCCGGCGCCGAGCGAGCGGATTGCGGTAGGGTTGATCGGTCACGGGCTGATGGGGCGTGGTCATTTGCACCGGCTGGCGGGTGACCCGGGCGTCCAGGTGCTGGCGGTCTGCGATGTGGATCGGGTGCGGCGTGACGAGGCCAAGCGGCACGTGGAGGAAACTTACGCCGCCCGTTATGCCGCCGGCACGTACACCGGCTGCACCGCGTACAACGACTATCGTGAGCTGCTGGCCCGGCCGGACATCGACGCCGTGGTGATTGTCACGCCGGACCACTGGCACGCGCTCCAGGCCATCGATGCGGCCAAGGCGGGAAAGGACATCTACTGCGAGAAGCCCATCTCGATCACCGTTCGCGAGGGCCGCCGGCTGGTCGAGACGGTCCGCCGCTACGGCCGGGTCTTCCAGACCGGCACCCAATACCGCTCCATTCCGACGATTCGCGAAGTATGCGAGTTCGTGCGGGCGGGTGGACTCGGCAAGGTCCAATCTGTCTTCACGCTGTGGAGCAAGCTGGGCGGCTCCATCGTGGGCGGCCGCTTCCAGCCCTACGCGCAGGTGATGAACGCGGAGAAAAGCAGCGGCTCGTATGTGCCGATGGATTTTGCTCTGCCCGGCGAGCCGGTGCCGGAAGGGCTGGATTGGGATCTGTGGGTCGGCCCTGCCGTATGGCATCCCTATAACCGAGCGTATCATATCAACCCGTCGCCCGGCGTCGTGCCGTGGTGCTTCTGCGAGGACTTCGGTGCGGCTTCCGTGACGTGGTTTCACTCCCATGCGGCGGACGTGATTCAATATGCTCTGGGCATGGAGACCAGCGGGCCGGTCGAGCTGATTCATCCGAGCAGTGGCGCGTACCCGACACTCACGTGCAAATATGCCAACGGCACACTCCTTCACCTCGTCGAGCACTGGGGCCAGGTGAAGGACCTCTATAAAGCGGTCCCGCCGACGGCCCGGCTGGCAGGCAACTTCGGCGGAGTCTTCGTCGGCGAGCGCGGCTGGGTCACCTCCATGTCCACCGGCGGACCCATCGAAGGCGGGCCGGAAGAACTCTTCCAGCAGATGAAACTGACCACCCGCGAGGTGAACATTGGCGATAACAACCATCACGCGAACTGGTTCGAGTGCCTCCGGACGCGCAGGCCGCCGAGCTGCCATGAGGAGATCGGCCACCGCTCGGCGTCCCTCGGCCACTTGACCATCATCGCCTACAAGCTCCAGCGCTCCTTGAAATGGGACCCCGAGCGGGAGGAATTCCCCGGCGACGACGACGCGAACCGTCTGCTCGCGCGCCCGATGCGCAGCCCGTGGCACATGTAGAGTAGAGTGGTGAGGATTGTGGGATTCTGGAGAACCGGAAAATGAACGGTCGCAATATGGGCATCAAGGTGTTCGTGCTGATGATGGTTTCCGGCGCCGCGGCGAATGCACAATCCGCCCCTTCGACGCCGCGGTCCCTGCCCAGAATGCAGGCGACTTTGGAACAGGACAAGGTCGTTGTCACCGTGGACGGGCGGCTGTTCACCTGCTACAAATTCGCTGGCTCGCAGAAGTACCCCTACTTCTGGCCGGTCAACGGGCCTCTCTCGAACCAATCCGTCACCACGGAGAGCTCTGAGCCGTACCCGCATCATCATTCGCTATTCTTCGGGTGCGACCGAGTCAACGGCGGCAACTACTGGCAGGAGGGCAACGAGCAGGGCCAGATCCTCTCCCAGGGACCGAAACTCGTCGAGGCGTCGGGAAGCAGAATCGTCTTCACGGATGAATGTCTCTGGCGGCAGCCGGGAAGTGAGCCCATCATTCGGGATCGCCGCCGCATTGAGATTTCCGCGACCGGCGGCGGCCTGCGGTTCATCAATTTCCAGATCATGCTGGAGCCCCTGACCGATATCCGGATTCTCAAGACCAATCACTCGCTGTTTGCCGCCCGCGTCGTGCCCGAGTTCGGCGTCACGGCGGGCGGCATATTGGTCAATGCGGAAGGCGCCACCGGCGAGAAAGGCACCTTCAGCGTGGCCTCCCCGTGGTGCGACTTCTGCGGCACGCGCAACGGCATTACCGAAGGCATCGCCATTCTGCAACACCCAGACAACCGTTGGTATCCCGCTAAATGGTTCACGCGCGACTACGGCTTCTTCTCCCCCACGCCCATGTTCTGGCTCGCAGGCGACCAACTGGACCTCCCCAAAGGCGAGGAATTGACGCTGCGGTACCAGGTCGTGGTTCACCCCGGCGACTCCAGACAGGCGAAGATCGCCTCGCTATTCGACACGTACCAGCGCACCGCAAGAAGCTCGCAGAATCCATGAACGGGGCGCCCCGTCCCCCGCTGGCATGGCGTCAAAATGTATTCATCCGGATTTTCGCGCGCTTGAGGTCTTCCTGCGGCAGAGGCTCGCGTTTCTCGGCCGGGTAGCCTATGGCGATGATGGATTCGATCTTGATATGCTCCGGAATCCTCAGCAGGTTCTGAATGTATCGCTCGGAGGTCGTCTGCTCATCGAACCTACGATTGCGCACCTGAATCCAGCAACTACCCAGGCCCAGTGACTGCGCGACCATTTGCACGAGGATGGCCGCGATGGCGCAATCCTCGATCCACGTATCGCTCTCTTCACCGTTGGCGCAGACGACGATGCCCAAAGCCGCCTGTCCCAGAAACTCAGCGCCGTGCGGCTTACACGAGGCCAGCTTCTTCAGCAGGCGGCGGTCATCCACGAAAATGAACTCCCACGGATCGATGTTGCGGGAAGAGGGTGACCGGAGCACGGCCTCCTTCAGAACCGCCAGCTTCTGCGGCTCAATCGGCTGGTCCGTGTATTCCCGAATGCTTCTTCGCGCCCTGAGCAACTCGATCATATCCAATCAGGATGCTCCTTATGCCGGCGGCAGGCCGGGGTGGGGGATAACGTTCTCCTTCGGGATTTCGACGGTGCCTTTCTCGAAATCTTCGGCTGTCGGGCTCAGGGTCAGGTTGTAGCATTTCGGATTGACGCTCGGGTCCTCCATCATCTCCTTCCACGAGACCTGCTGGCCCGTGTAGGCGGCGATACGGCCCATGATCGCCGTGGCTGTGGATTCCGCCACCGCCTGCGCCTGGTTCACCGGCCGGCCCTTATTCACGAGGTACAGCGTATCGACCTGCTCCTGAATATGGCTGGCGGGCGCCTGCGGCAGATCGGCGGGAATGGGAGACTGCTTCGGCTTCGGGTAGTCACTGCCGTCCGTCCGGCCTTTCTCATAAACAAAGTCGTGTCCGGTCCAGTTCCAGCAGCCGTTGATCTGGCGACACATCGAGTGGATATGCACGTCATCGCCGTAATCGTAGTCCACGCTGAAGAAGTCGTACATATCGCCCGCGACGCGCTGGCCGCGACCGCCGAACCCGACCGCACTGACCGGCGGCCGGTCGCAGAACCAGTTGGCGATGTCGATATTATGCACGTGCTGCTCGACCAGGTGGTCGCCCGACAGCGAGATCCAGCTCTGCCACGTCCGCACGAGGTCATCGGGGGTCTTCGGATTGATCGGGCGGGTCGAGAACATGCTCGCGATGCAGAACGCGACGCGACCCGCATAGAGCCGGCCGAGCGCCTTTTCCACCACAATCGCCTGATGGGTCTTGCGGAAGTTGAAGTCGTGACGCATCTCCGTGCCGGATGTGATGACCAGGCCTTTCTTCTCGGCCTCCTTTCCGGCAGCCATGACCCGCCGGCAGCCGGGCGGGTCCACCGCCACCGGCTTCTCGATGAAGGCGTGCTTGCCGGCCTTGACCGCCGCCTCCAAGTGCAGCGGCCGAAAAACCGGCGCCGTGGCCATGAGCACAATCTGTGCATCCGTTCCCATCAGGCCCTGGTAGCAGGTGGGGCCGCCAAAGCAGCGTTCGGGCGGGACATTGAACTGCTGGCCGGCTTGCAGTGCCCGCTCTTTGAAATAGTCCGCGACGGCGACGATCCGAACATCGAAGCCGAGGATCTTGCCCGCTTCGAGCGCGCCGGCCGCCGCACCGCGACCGCGGCCGCCACAGCCGATCAATCCCACCTTGAAGACCTTGCCTTGCCCCTTGGCGGCTGCTCCCAGGATGGTGGGCGCGCCCAGAGCCGCGCCTGCGCCCAATGCACTTTGCACGAAGTCACGCCGGGATAGTCTCATTCGTTTGTTCATGGTATGCATCCTCTAAAGAGTTACCGAAAGTGTTGTGTCGCCTGCCGCTAAATCAAACGCCGCGAAGGTCTCCTTGCCAGCCGCGAGGAAGGTTCCGCTGCGAAAATCACGCTGCGACTTGACCTCGCGAAGATCGGCGCCGTTCACTTGCAGACGCTTGGCGAGGCAGTCGTGGAGTGCCAGTGTGAAGTTGTCCGCCGGGAATTGGGTCGTGACACGAATGGTGCGGCTCGACCCGTCGGCACTATCCTGCACCGACAGCTCGCTCAGTTGCCGCGCCATCCAGTAATGCCCGATCTCGCTGTTTTTCATCCAGACCGTTTTCGTCCGGTCGGGATCGTAGGCATCCAGCCGCTGCTTGACTTCTTTGAGGACCTTAAATCCGATCTGCTCATTGGCGTAGAAGCCAGGCCAGTGCCCGACGAGTATGCAGGGGCGTTCCGCCGCCAGCACGGCCGGCACGCGCCCGCCCTGGAGGTCCTTCGTGATGAACAGGTCCGGGTTCGACACGTCGTAGCCGGTCGCGCCGAACCAGTCGCCCGCGCAGCCGATGATGCTGGCGATGGCAATCCCTTGGGCGGGGTCCGCATGCCGGATGGGCACATCGGGCATCTCCTCATCGACCATGTTCAGAAAATAGAACGGGCGAGGATTCCGGTTCACGCGCAGCGCCGCATCGAGCACCGCCCGCGCGTAGGCCGGCTCTTTGCGCTTGCCGAACGCGCCCGGGCTTGTCACCCCCTCGCATTCAATTCCGACATTCCTGAGCAACTGCATGGCCGCCGCAATGTAGTCGGTCAGCAGCTCCACCGGCGGGTCCACCCATTCGTCCTGCTCCCACTCGTCTGTGAGTTCCCACGTCTTCAAGTCCACCACCCGCGTGTGCGTCAGCATTTCCGGCGTGAGATCAAAGTTCTTGTTGATGATTTCCTTCGCCACCCGCAGCCAGTCCTTCAACTCCTCCGGCGGGAAGCCGGGAAATCCCTTATCAATCCTGCCCACGCCCGCCGGGAAGGGAACCATGCTGAACTTGCCCTTGATCCCCTGCTCGCCGCACCACTGGCCCCACTCGGCCGCGAAGCGCGCCGGTATCGCATTGGGCATCACACTCAATTTGTCATAATGGATTTCCCAGCCCGAGGGCGGCGCGTTCGGCGCGTGCCGCATCCGCCAGTCGTGCCGCTGCTGAATCCAATACCAGGCCTTATTGATGACCGGACAGGAATCGTCGATGATCAGCGACAAGGGTGTCCGACGCAGCGGATTGCATACCGTAACGCGTGTGCGGTCCTGGGCGAGTGTCGATTTCGCGGCCCATCCGGCCGCCACAGCGCCGGCCAGGAAATGACGGCGGGTAAGCTCATTCTTCATATCTCTCTGCCTTTACCATGTCGTGGGTAATGCAAGGAGTCAGGCCATGGAACTATGGACCTGACGAATCGCGTCGATGATGTACTCGTTGATTTTCTGGGTGTACTTCGCACCGACGCGGACCTGCACGAACCGGTCGAAGACCTCCAGCGTCTGCCGACAGCAGTCCGGGCCATATTGGATGGCCTTGCCCTCGGGACTACTGAAGGAAGGCCAGTTCGGATGGCGGGCCCGCTTGTTGATGACGGATTCCTCGATGGGCAACAGAACGGACCCCGTCAAGGTGGACGCCGGAACCTTTCGCCGGCGGAGTTCGCCGATGCAGCGGTCGCGGGCCGCCTTGTCCTTCGCTTCGAAATAGACGCCGTAGCCGATGTCGCCCGCCGGGTCGGGACGATGGCGCAGCCGGACGCCGGGGATGCCTTGGACGCCGTCATAGATGACCTCGGCGTTATGGCGCAGTTGCGCGATCATGGAATCGAGCTTGACCAACTGCGCCCCGAGCACCGCACCGGTAAACTCATTCATCCGGAAATTCTCGCCCGCGAAGGTCGGCACCTGGCTGGAGCCCGTGCGCTTGACGAAGACGCCGTTCATCGTGCCCATGTCGTGGAAGCGCGCCGCCCGCTCGTAAATCACCGGGTCGTTTGTGACCACCGCGCCGCCCTCGCCCGAGGTAATCATCTTGTTGATCTGGAAGCTGTAGATGCCGACGTCCCCGAGAGAGCCGAGTTTCTTCCTGTGCCAGGAGCCGCCAACGCACTGGGCACAATCCTCCAGCACCGCCACCTTGTGCTTACGGGCAATCTCCAGGATGGGGTCGAGATCGCAGGGGCCGCCGAGCAGATGCACGGCGATGACGGCCCTGGTTCGCGGCGTGATTTTCCGCTCGAAGTCCTGCGGGTCGAGATTGAAGGTGCGGTCAATGTCGGCAAAGACCGGCAACGCCCCCGCGTGGACCACGCACGTGTAATCCGACCACCAGGTGTACGCCGGCACAATCACTTCGTCTCCCGGCCCGATGTCAAGGCCCGCGACGGCACAATCCAGAGCCGCCGTGCCCGAGGTCACGCCCAGCGCAAAGCGCACGCCCATATACTTGGCGAAATTCTCCTCGAAGCGCTGGACCTTCTGGGGCCGGCCCGGTCCCCAATAGCGGAACGGCGAGCCGGATTCCAGAACCTCCTTCAGTGCCTGCTCTTCTTTCTCGTCGAAGAACTGCGGCCCGACGAATCCGGGGTCGATGTCCGGAACCTCCGCCGGGGACGATTGCGGATTGGCAAGAGCCGGTCGAAGGCGCAATCCGGATGCGGCCAGACAACCAGCAGCCAGAAAATTCCGACGGCTGAGGCTCCGAAGTGCGACGTTCCTGGGTACTCGATGTGCGGCCATTCTCGTCCTCCTTATCCAAAGTTTTTGTCAGGGCGTTGTTCAGGCTGGCCGGATGCGCGTGCGCTGCTCATCTGCGTGCCGGGTCCCGCGAGGGTGATTGCCGCGGCCGACCTGCGTATGAACTCTCGTCGGTTCATTTCTCTTCTCCTTGCCCCAATCCACTCATCAACGTACGCCTTGGAAATCTGTACCCGAATCGTGTCGCGACGTCAAGAACACTATCCTCGCATTGGTTGTTTTACTTATTGTCGCATTTCTGGTATTCTGTTGGTGGTTCGGTTGCAGCCGGCACAATAATTGGCAGGAGATGTACCCATGTCGCAGGACAAGAAAAGCTCACGTCGTCAATTTCTCAAGGGCACAGCGATGGCCGCAGGGGCCGTGACGTTGCCGTACGTTGTTCCATCCTCCGCGCCGGGCCAGGCCGGCACGGTCGCCCCGAGCGAGCGGATTGTAATGGCTTCCATCGGCCTGGGGATTCAGGGGACCGGCCTGTTGAGGGCGTTCCTCAGTCACAACGACGTCCAAGTCGTCGCGGTTTGTGACGTCCGCGAGAGCCAGCGTCAAAAGGCCAAGGGCATCGTGGACCAGCATTACGGGAACAAGGATTGTGTCACCTACAACGATTTTTGCGACGTGTGCCGGCGGCCGGACATTGACGCGGTGTGTGTCGCCACGCCGGACCACTGGCATGTCCTGGTCTCGCTCGAAGCGGCCCGCAACGGCAAGGACATGTATACGGAAAAAGCTCTGGGCCTGAGCGTGGCCTGGGGCAAGGCGCTGCAGACAGCATGTCACAAGTATGGCACCGTCTTCCAATGGGGAACGCAGCAGCGCTCCGACAAGCAATTTCGTTTCGGCTGTGAGCTGGTCCGCAACGGCCGGATCGGCAAGCTGCAAACGATCCTGGTGGGCGTGCCGTACGACTTCGTCGTTCCGAACCAGCCCACGCAGCCGGTGCCCGAGGATCTGGATTATGATATGTGGCTGGGCGCCGCCCCGTGGGCCCCCTACAGCTATCAGCGCTGCCGCCCATGGACGCAGGAGGAGAGCTACTCCAATTGGTACCATATTTCCGACTATTGCCTGGGAGGCATAGGCGGGTATTGGGGCGTCCACCACGTCGATATCGGCCAATGGGGCCACGGCACCGACAACACCGGCCCCGTGGAAATCGAGGGGACCGCGGTATTCCCGAAAGATGGATTGGCTGACTGCGCCACGAGCTGGAAGGTCACTCACAAGTATGCCGACGGCGTGACGATGGTTTACATGGATGAGGCCCAGTACAAGCACGGCGTGACTTTCCAGGGGAGCGAAGGATGGGTGCACATCACCCGCGAAGGCATCTGGGCCGAGCCGCAGTCGCTGCTGACCTCCGTCATCGGCCGGGACGAGATTCACCTGATCGAGAGCAAGGGCCATCAACGGGATTTTCTCGACGCGGTCAAGACCAGGGGCCGGACGATCTGCCCTATCGACGTGGCCGTTCGCACGGATACGATTTGCCACCTGACGGACATCTGCACGCGGTTGGGCCGCAAGCTCCGCTGGGACCCGGCCAAGGAGAATTTCATCGACGACGCGGAGGCCAGCCGGATGCTGATGCGACCCATGCGAAGTCCCTGGCATCTATAATCGCAAGGGGTATCGGAACGGGAGCTCTATCATGAGACCAGGCGTCACGATCCACATCGTTTTTCTTACCATGCTTCTGCTTGCGGGCAACACCTCGGCGAACGCGAACATACCCGACGCCAATGGCCTGTATGTCGGCTGGGCTTCAACCGACATCACACCCGACAAGCCGGTCGCACTGGTCGGCCAACTGCACAAGCGAATCTCGCAGAAGGTGCGCGACCCGCTGACCGCCACCGCCCTGGCCCTGGAGACGCGTGGAGAAAACACCCGACGCGAGCAGGCGATTCTCGTCTCGTGCGACGTCCTTTACATCCGAAAGGCGGTTCAGGACAGGCTCAGAGAGATGGTGAAGCGGAGGCTGCCGGACTTCGACGTCGAGAAGCTGTTCCTGAACGCCACGCACACGCACACGGCCCCCGGCTTCGCCGACGATGAGTTCGGGACCCTTTACGATGTCAGCCAAGACAAGGGCGTCATGAAGGCGTCGGAGTACGCGGACTTCTTCCTGGAGCGTGTGGCGAAGGTCGCCGTGGAGGCCTGGCAGAACCGCAAGACGGGCGGCATGAGCTGGGGGCTCGGGCACGCGGTCATCGGCCTGAACCGCCGGGCACACTACTTCAACGGCTCCACAGCCATGTACGGCGCGACCAACCAGCCGGACTTCGCCAATATCGAGGGCTACGAGGACCACGGCGTGGAGATGCTCTTCTTCTGGGACCGGAGCAAGGCCCCGACCGGAATCGTCATCAATATCGCCTGCACCGCCCAGGAGACCGAAGGACTCAGCGAAGTCTCCGCCGACTTCTGGCATGATGTGCGTCTTGAGGTCCGGCGCAGGCTTTCGAGAGACATCTTCATCCTTCCCCAATGCGCGGCCGCAGGGGATGAATCGCCGCATCTGCTCTTTCGGGCACGTGCGGAGGAAGTGATGCGGCAAAGAAGAGGCCTGTCCAGCCGGCAAGAGATCGCGCGGCGCATCGCCGATGCGGTCGAGAGCGTTTTGCCCCTGGCTAAGCAGGACATTCAAACCGGCATGGTCTTCCAGCACACGGTGGCCAGAGTGAGCCTCCCGCCGCAGAAGCCTCCCGTCTTGCCCTTCTACGTCACGGACACCATCGCCCCGATCGAGTTCCACGTCCTGCGCCTCGGCGATATCGCGATTGCGACCAATCCCTTCGAGCTGTACCTGGATTACGGCATCCGGATCAAAGCGAGAAGCCCGGCGACCCTGACCCTCCTGGTCCAGTTGTCCTGCCAGCACTGCGGCTATCTGCCGACGGAGAGGGCCGTGCAAGGCGGCGGATACAGCGCGGATAAATTCATCGTCGGCCCCAAAGGAGGGCAGGCTCTTGTCGAGGAGACTGTCAAGCGCCTGAATGCCTTATGGAATTAAGGTGAGGAAACAAAGTCGAGAGGGAATACGCATATGTCTTCAGGGCTCTGGCGGGTAGTGGTTCTGTGCTGTCTGCTGATTTCCGGCGTGCCGAGCAAGCTTGCCGACGCCGAGGAGCCACGCCGCCCGTCGGCGCCCGAGCGACCCTATGCCTATCTTTTTCCCGCGGAGCTGTATGGGCTGACCGAGCATCTGCAACGCCGGGACATCCAGGTCGATGAGCTGCGCGAGGATATCGAGCTTGAGATCGAAGCATATCGCATCGAGCAGGTCGTGTGCCGGGAGCGAGCAGATGGCAAGGGGCCGCTCTTTCGGTTTGAGACGAAATCCGGAAAGGAGAGCCGGCGGTTCGAAGCCGGGACGATCCTCGTCCGGACGGAGCAGGAATCCACGGACAGGCTCGTCAGACTGCTCGACCCCCGAGTGAAGAAGGGCGCGCGGCTTCGAAGTCTGCTGCCAGCGCTTCGCGAGGGCGACGAATATCCCATCGTCAGGCTGGATTCGTATGTGCCCATCACGCACGGGCGGGTGCGACCCTTGGCCGACACGCGCCAACTCAACAAGCCCATCACATTCGAGACGGTCTACGGCGAGCACCGGGTTCACTTCAGCGGCTCACCGGTTTCAGACCTGACCTGGCTGGAGGACGGCGAACATTACCTGCAGGCCCGCGACGGCCGGCTGTACAAAGTGCATGCCGCAAGCGGCCGCTCGGCCTTGTTCATCGATCCGAACCGGCTGGCGGAGGGACTCAAAAAGCTGCCCACGATGCGCACGAAGGACGCAGAATCCTTGTCCCGGGGCACGCGATTTGAGATGAATCCCGACCACAGCGCCATTCTCATCGACTATGACAACGACCTGTACTATGGCACGACAGACGGCAGTAAGGCCGTTCGGCTCACGAGCAGCCCCGGCCAGGAAAAATACGGCACGTTCGATCCCCAAGGGCGATTTGTCGCGTTCGTTCGCGACAATAACCTGCACGTGGTCGATATCGCCACGCAGACGGAAAGGGCCTTGACAACCGACGGCGGCGGGACGGTCCGGAACGGGGAAGCCGACTGGGTCTACTTTGAGGAGGTCTTCGACCGGCAGTGGAAACTGTTCTGGTGGAGTCCGGACTCGTCCTCGATCGCGTTCTATCAGACGGATGATGCGCCGGTGCACGAATTCACGGTCGTGAACAACGTGCCGGAGCGCCAGCAGGTCGAAGCCACCCCTTATCCGCGGGCGGGCGACCCGAACCCGAAGGTGAGGCTGGGCATCGTCTCCGCGGCCGGTGGGCCCGTGAAGTGGGTCGATCTCGGGGAATATACGGAAGGCGCGTACCTGGTCACGGGCGCCGGCTGGCTGCCGGACAGCGAGAAGATATACTTCTTCGTGCAGGACCGGGCCCAGACCTGGCTCGATGTCGACACGGCCCCGCGTGACGGCGGGAAGCCGAAACGGCTGCTGCGTGACAGCACCCGGGCGTGGATCGAGCCGCCCGACACGCCGCGATTCCTAGCCGACGGCTCCTTCCTGCTCTCCAGCGAGCGCACCGGCTGGAAGCATCTCTACCTATATGACAAGGCCGGCGCACTGAAGCGCGCCGTGACGGAAGGGGAATGGGAAGTCCGCAAAGTCCACCACGTCGATGAGAAAAACGGCTGGGTCTATCTGACCGGGACACGGGATTGCCCCATCGCGGAGCACCTGTACCGAGCGAGACTGGACGGCGGTGCGCTGGAACGCCTGACCCAGGCGCCCGGCCAGCACCAGGTGAGCCTGAGCCCCGACGGGAGGTACTACATCGACAGGTGGAGCAACGCCTCCACGCCGACCCAAGTGGCATTGTACGCGACGGACGGCACCAACGTGCGGACCCTGGATACGAACCCCGTCTATGAGCGCCAGGAGTACCGACTCGGCACGTACGAGCAATTCCAGATCAGAATGTCCGACGGTTTTCTGCTTGAAGCGAGCCTCATCAAGCCGTCGAATTTTGACAGCGGTCGCAAATATCCGGTGTGGTTCACGACCTACGCCGGCCCCCACTCGCCCACCATCTGCGATGCATGGCAAGGCGGGCGAGCAGATGACCACATGCTGGCCGAAATGGGAGCATTAGTCTTTCAGTGCGATCCCCGCACGGCCAGCGGCAAGGGCGCCTGTTCCGCGTGGTGCGCGTACAAACAACTGGGCGTTCAGGAACTGAAGGATATCGAGGAGGCCATCCGCTGGCTGAAGGAGCAGTCCTGCGTCGATGGGGACAGGATAGGCATGAGCGGCTACAGTTACGGCGGGTTCATGACCGCCTATGCCCTGACACACAGCCAGCTATTCGCCGGGGGCATCGCCGGAGCGCCGCCCACGGACTGGCACCTCTACGACACCATCTACACCGAGCGGTACATGGACACCCCGCAGAACAATCCCGAAGGCTACGAACGCACGTCGGTTGTCAAGACCGCACCAAGCCTGCACGGGCAACTGCTGATTCTGCATGGGGCCATCGACGATAACGTCCACGTGGAGAACACCTTCAAGCTCGTCGACGCCCTCCAGAAGGCGGACAAGAAATTTCAGCTCATGATCTACCCGCAGTCCCGTCACGGGATCGGCGGAATGCATTACGATCGGCTGTGTGTTGATTTTATCAAAATGGTATTGCAGCTACCTGATGAAGGAGGCGGAAAATGAAACGCGTGATCGGCAGGCTCATATTCGTCGTACTGGCGTTGGTCATGGCGGGCCCGGCCTGGGGGACGTCTGTGGAGGAACAGGATTCCCTGCGGTGCGGGCAGTTCCTGCGGGCCGACGGGGGCGAGCGGCGTCGAGCCGAGGACAAGAAGGACGCTCCCTATGTCGAGCTTCAATATGCGCCGGATCGCAAGGTCGATATTCTCCACGTTGCGATCGACATCACGCCGGATTTCCAGGCGCGCACCATCAAGGGCACAACCACGATCCGTTTCTCTCCCATAGCGAAGGAGCTCCAGGAGCTTTCGCTGGATGCGATGGATCTCGACGTCGCCGCCGTGACCTCGAATGCGACGATGTCCGACTACTGTGCGACGGACAAGAAGATCACGATCACGTTCCATCCGCCGGTACCGCCCGGGCAGGAGACCACCCTCGTGATCACCTACGAGGCGGAACCCAAACAAGGCTTGTACTTTCGCACGCCCGAGCTCGGCTACCGCGAGGAGGACATGCACCTTTTCAGCCAGGGAGAGACCCACACGGCGCCGTACTGGTACCCCAATTACGACTACCCCAATGAGCGATTCACGTCCGAAGTGACGTGTCGGGTGCCGCCGGACATGACCGTCCTGTCCAACGGCAGGCTGCTCCGCGAACACACCGACCCGAATACGAGTCTGAAGGCCGTGACGTGGTTCCAGGCCAAACCGCACGTGAATTATCTTATCGCCCTGGCCGCCGGCCGGTTCAAAAAAATCGAGGCCAGAGGCGGGAACGTGCCGTTGGCCTTCTACACGCCGGCCTCACAAATCGGCCTAGCCGCGAATTCCTTCGCAGGCACCGCGGACATGCTGGCCTTCTATGAAAAGGAAACCGGGGTCCCCTATCCCTGGGACCGGTACGACCAGGTCGCGGTCACCGATTTTGTCGCCGGGGGCATGGAGAACACCACTCTGACGATTCTCACCGACTACACGCTGTTCACGGATGAGACGGAGAACATTCATTCCAGCCAGAGCCTCGTCGCCCATGAGTTCGTGCACCAGTGGTTCGGGGATTACGTCACGTGCAAGGACTGGAGCCACGTGTGGCTGAACGAGGGGTTTGCCACATACTATGAGGACCTGTACGACGGGTACAGGAACGGCCGCGATTCGATGCTCTACGGACTCTGCCAGACGGCCCAGTGGCTCGTGCGCGACCGGCCGGATGAGAAGCCGATTGTCTGCCGGCAATACCGCGATGCCGACGAGCAGTTTGACTACCGGACGTACTCGAAGGGCGGCTGGGTGCTGCGCATGCTGCGTGCCGAGCTGGGCGACGAGCTCTTTCGCCAGTGCATCAAGACCTATCTGGAGCGAAACGCCCTCTGCTGTGCGGTCACCGGAGACCTCGTCGCGGTCGTCGAGCAGTTGTCCGGCCGGTCCTTCGATCGCTTCTTCGACCAATGGGTGTACCACGCGGGTGTCCCCAAGCTCACTGTCAGCTACGAATGGCTGGGCACGGACAAGCTGGCGAAAGTCTCCGTCAAGCAGACGCAGGACATCAACGACAGAGTGATGCTGTTTCATTTCCGCACCAAGGTGCGGTTCATCATCAACGGCAAGCCGATCGACAAGGAGGTGACGGTCAGCGAGAAGGAGCATGATTTCTACTTCGCGCTGGAGAAGGAGCCGACCATCGTCCGCTTCGATCCGGAGTACGGCGTCCTGGCCAAGGTCACGTTCGACGTGCCCACGGCGATGCTGTATGCGCAACTGGCCGATCAAAACGACGTCGTCGGACGGCTGCTCGCCATCGAGGCGCTGAAGGAAAAGAAGGACAAAAAGGCCCTTGCGCACCTGAAGACCGCGTTGAACCGCGATTCCTTCTGGGGCGTGCGCCGCGCGGCGTCCGGGGCGCTGCGCGAGATTCATACGAGCAAGGCGTTCGACGCCCTGGCCGAGTCCATGGAACAGACCGATGCCCGCGTTCGCCTGCAGGTTGTCGAGGATATTGCCGGCTTCTATCGTCCGGAAAGTCTCGAACTGACAAAGAAGGTCCTGGAGAAGGAAAAGAATCCGGAGATTGTGGCCGCCGCGGTGGAGAATCTCGGCCGATACCAGACGCCGGAGGGCGATGCGCTGGTCGTCCGGTACCTAAAATCCGAATCGTATCGCAACCGCCTGGCCCTGGCCGCCATCGAGGCGATACGCATGCTGGATGAGCCGAATTTCATCGAGCCGCTCACGGATATCCTGAGCAAGGGTCACCAGGATTGGCGTACGTGGGACTTCTCCAGGGCGCTCGACACTCTGGCGTACGTCGCGCGCGATGAAGAGGATAAAACGAAGGTCCGGGAATTCCTGGCAAGTCAGGTCACCCATCCGCATACGAACATCCAGACCGGCGGCATTCGGGCCTTGGGCACCCTGGGCGACCCCAAAGCGATTCCGATTGTCCGGACATTTATCGGTGATGATCCGAACGACCGTATGGAAAAAACGGCTAAAGAGGCCCTCGACAAACTGCAGGAGAAGAAGAAGCTGGTGCCGCAGGAGATTATCGAGCTGCGCAAGACCGTGGATGAGTTGAAAAAGGACAACGAGAAACTCACGGACCAGCTCGAAGACATCAAGAAGCGCCTGGATGCCAAGCCTCAGGACAAGCCCGAGGAGAAAACGGAAAAACCAGCGGAAGTTGACAAGAAGACCATCTGAAGGGACCGGCATATGGACAAGCTCGGCGTGGGAATCATTGGCTGCGGCGCGGTGGCCGAGGAATACGTAAAAGCCTTTCAGAAAGACGAACGCTCCGAGGTCCGGGCCCTGGTCAGTCGCCATCCGGCCAACGCCGAGCGGTACCGCGACCGGTACCATCTCCCGTGCTCGATCGAGACGGATGCGGCGCCGATGCTGCGGATGAAGGACGTTGATATCGTGGTCGTGTGCACGCCCCACGACTCGCACACGAAATACGTGGTGGCCGCGGCCGAGGCCGGAAAGCACGTCATCATTGAAAAGCCCGTGGCATTGACGATCGAAGACGTGCGCAGGCAGCGGAAGGCGGTCAGAGCCGGCGGCGTCAAGACACTCGTGAGCTTCGTGCTGCACTGGAACCCGCTGCTGATGACCATCGACCGGCTGATCGGAGAAGGCGCCTTCGGAAATATCTTCATGGTCGAAGTGGACTACATGCACCGGATCTGGATGACGCCGGAGCAGAAATGGCTCGGCAGTCGCGAACACAGCGGCACGGCCATTCTGACGGGCGGCTGCCACGCGGTAGATGCGTTGCGATGGTTCGCGCGAAGCGAGGCCGAAGAAGTGTGTGCCTACCAGACCCGAACGGAGAATCCCATCGAGTACCCGGGGACCATATCCGTCAATGTCAAATTTCAGGACGGCAAGATCGGCCGGACGACAACAACCTTCGATGCACGGATGCCCTATCGGTTCAACATCGGGGTCTATGGGACCGAGGGCTCCATCCGCAACAACGAGCTTTTCGCCCCGAAGCTGTTCCCGGGCCAGAATGACTTTTCCCGGGTTCCCTGCATTCTGCCCGATAGTGCGGACGTGGCCCACCATCCTTTCACGGGCGAGGCCTCTCACTTTCTCGACTGCATCATCGAGGACAAGCGGCCCTTCCCGGACCTGGAGGATGCGGCCAAGACCCAGGCCCTTTGCTTCGCCGCCGATATGTCGGCGGAATCGGGCAGACCGGTGAAAATCAGTGAGTTGGGCGACCTGTAGCCCTCCGGGAGAATAAGCAGGTCCGGTGCGAGAAGGGGAGAAATGATTACCATTACCGGGACATTTTCCAAAGGGTGGATGAACCGGGCCGTGGGCGCTGTGTTCGACCGCGACTACTACTTCGATCCGCACCGGCGGCATGCCGTCGATTGCCTGTGCAACGACTATGCCGCCGAGACGTTCCCTGGCATGGCGCTTTTCTATTCGGAAGCAAACCTGGGACGGATGGAGTACTGGAGCAGCGAGCAGGTGCAAATCGGAGGCGTCCAGCCGAACATGCTTCTCGGCATGCTGCTGGGTGCCGATTTTGTGCCCGCCGATGACCGCGATGCCGATATCACGCCCGGCTGCCTCGCAGGTAGAGATCCCGCAGAGCTGCCCGACCCCGAGACACTGCTAGATCATGACTTGGTCAGGCTGTTCGACGGGCAGATCGTTGAGGTCCGCAGTGAAGCGAAAGGACGGCTTCGCCCCATCCCGCCATTCTTCTGGGATGCCTCCGGCCGGGCCACCATCCACGGAGTGCTGACTTCCGCCCAGAAGCTTTACGGCGAGACGATATTTCTGGACATGCTGACCAAGCCCCAGAAGTGCAGGAAGCTCATGCAGTGGGTGGCCGACGCCTACATTGTGCTCTGCCGCCATTTTGCCCAGGCAGCCGGCTTGCCCATCACGGACGTCCACGTGGGCGAGTGTTCCTCCTGCATGGTCAGTCCCGCTCTGGTCGAGGCGTTCATCGTGCCGGAGACGTCGCGCATCGGCCGGTCGCTCGGGCCTGTGCGACTCCATTCCTGCGGGACCAGCACCCATTTGCTCGAGGCCTTCGCGAAAATCGGCCCTCTGAGCTTGCTCGATCTCGGCGGCGAGACCTCAATGGCGAAGGCGCGGGAGATCTTCGGCCGGGAGAAACCGATTACCATCGCTCCCCTGCCCCGTGACATGTCCGCCGAAAGTACCGAGCCGATATTAGACTGGGCCAGACATATCCTGGAGGAGAACGCCGGCGGCAGCCTTGGGTACGTATACCATCTTGAGCCCGGCTACAACATTGACACGATCTACGCCCTGACGGACTTCCTGAAGCGCCAGAAAGGATTTCGGGATTCAAGATCGTCTCGCCAGCGGGACAGAACACAGATATAATCTGCCCTGGGTGTCGCGCCCTATTTCGTTCGGACAAGGGAGAATATGATGATGTCCCACAGCAAGGACCTCTCACGACGTGCCTTCATCCGCGGGATCACCGCCACCAGCGCCGCCGGCATGGCAGTGCCATACTTCGTTCCGGCCCGTGCCCTGGGAGGCGCGGGCAAACCGGCCGCCAACGATAAGATTGGTGTCGGTCTAATCGGCTGCGGCGGTATGGGACGCGGCAATCTGAAAGCGTGCGCGGACAGGCCCGACGTGGTCGTCACGGGCGCCTGCGACGTGTGGAAACCGCGCCGGGATGCGGTTGTCGCCGAATACCCCGGTACGGCCAAGCCCTATCACGATTACCGGGAGATGCTGGCGGCTAAAGACATCGATGCTGTGATCATTGCGACACCTCCGCACTGGCACTGTCGCATCGCCGTGGACGCCTGCGCAGCGGGAAAGGACCTCTACCTGCAAAAGCCGATGACGCTTCACGTCGGCGAGAGTCTTGCCGTGCGCAATGCCGTGCGCCGACACTGGCGGATCTGCCAGATTGGCACGCAGATTCACGCCGGAGAGAACTATCGCCGGGTCGTGGAATTCGTTCACTCGGGCAAGCTGGGGCCGATCAGCGTCGTGCGGACCTTCAACGTGATGAACCAGGGTCCCGGCGGCATCGGCAACACGCCGGATGGCGACCCGCCGTCGGACATCGACTGGAATCTTTGGGTAGGCCCCGCCCCGATGCGGCCGTACAATCCCCTGCTCGTACAGAATGCCTACAACAACTGCTCTTTCATGGCCTTCAGCGGCGGTTGGACGCCCGGCATGGCCCCGCACATCATCGACTTGCCGGTGTGGGCGCTTGATCCGGGCTATCCGGAGATCACATACTGCTCAGGCGGGCGGTATGTCATCAAGGATGCGGGGGATGCACCGGATGTGCAGGAGGTCCTGTGGCAGTATCCCGGGTTTACCATGACGTGGATGATGTCCCTGGTCAACAGCTTTGCCTTCGACTTCGGTCGGGGCGAGCCCGCCCGGAGGCTGGGCATCTATTTCCACGGCGTCAACGGCACATTGTACGCGAATTACGATATGCACCAGGTTGTGCCCGAGGGTGGTTGGCTCAAGGACGCCCGACCGCCGGAGAAATCCCTCCTGCCGTCGCCCGGCCACGAGTACGAGTGGCTCGACTGTATTCGGACGCGCAAGCAACCGAGCTGCAATCCGGATTATCACTGCCGGATCGATGTCCCGATCTGCTTAGCCAACCTTTCCATGAGGCTGCACCGAGCCATCCGCTTTAATCCGACAACGGAAAAGATCCTCGACGATGAGGCGGCCCGGCTGGCCGTCCCGGAATACCGCGACCCGTGGAAATTCCCCGCTGAGTACCTCTGATCCAGAGCGATGATTGAGGAGCATTCATATGTCGATGGGAAGAACGATTACCTTGGTTTCCACACTGATCCTGCTGCTCGTCGCGACGACCACCGTCGCGTCGGACTGGCCAACCTATCGCCACGACATTGCCCGTACGGGCTGCACCGGCGAGTCGCTGGATGTCTCCCTCGCGCTTCGATGGACCTATGCTTCGGCCCATGAGCCGAAGCCCGCCTGGCCTGCTCCCGGGACCCGACCCCGGGAAGGCTTCATCCTGCGTCACCGGGTCGACTTCGACGATGCCTTCCAGGTCGTGGCTGCCGGCGGGTGCCTCTACTTCGGTTCTTCCGTCGACGACAAGGTCTATGCTCTGTCGGCGCAGACCGGCGAGGAGATCTGGTCGTTCTGCACCGGCGGCCCGATTCGCCTGGCGCCCACGATCTGGAACGATCGGGTATTCGTGGGCTCGGATGACGGTCTCGTCTACTGTCTGAATGCCGGCACGGGCGAGCTCATCTGGAAGTGCCGCGGGGGACCGGCGAACGAGAGGCTCCTCGGCAGCGGACGAATGATTTCCCGATGGCCGATTCGCACGGGCGTGCTGGTCGATGATGGGACGGCTTATTTCGGGGCGGGGATATTTCCTCATGAGGACGTCTATCTGCTGGCCATCCGCGCGGACGATGGGACAATCGTCTGGCGAAACGGCACGATCAGCCAAGCCGACGCCTATCGAAACGACCTGTCACCCCAAGGGTATCTGCTGGCCACGCCGACGCGGTTGTTCGTGCCGTCCGGCGGGGCGCTGCCGGTAGGATTCGACAGATCGACCGGCCGGCTGGCGTTCAAGCGCGACTACGGCTGGAGAGGCGAAGAGGCGGGCGGCGTGGTCGGGGGAACCTATGCCTTGCTCGCGGACAACCAGCTCTACACCGGCACCCAGGAGCACCTGCTCGCGCTCGATCAGGAGACGGGCAGAGCCGGCTTCGCCTGGTTCCCCGGCCGGCGGCTCACCATCGCGGGGACTGACGCCTACCTGGCGACCGGCCAGGAGGTCCTCGCCATGGACCGGGCCGCGTACGCCGAGGCCAGCAGGCGACGGAACATGCTCGAATTCCGAACCAAGACCCTGCAAACCCAGTTGAAAACGGCGACGGCGGACGCACGAGATCGCCTCCAGCAGGACCTCGACCGTTTCACACAGGAACTGGCGCAGCACAGGCGGGAGAAGGTCGAGCCGACGGTCAAGTGGCATGTGGCCTGCCCATGTGATGCGGAGCTGATTGTGTGTGAGAACCTGGTTGTGGCGGGCGGACAGGACGAGGTCTGCGCCTTCGACCGGGGCAATGGCAGTTGCGTTTGGAAAACGAAGGTCGAGGGCCAGGCCCGCAGTCTGGCCGTGGCAGATGGACATCTGTACGTGAGCACCGACAAAGGAAAAATCTACTGTTTCACGCCAGAGCCGGCGGACAAGAGCAAAGTTCCGGTTGTCAGGCATAGCAGGACTCCCGCCAGTGACCCCTACCCGCCAGATGAGCTGACGCCGGTCTATCGTGCGGCGGCCGAGGCCATCGTCATGGAGAGCGGCGTCACGAAAGGCTATTGCTTGGTGCTCGGCGCCGAACAGGGGCGGTTGGCGATGGAACTGGCGAAGCGAACGAGCCTGCACATCATTGGGGTCGAGCCGGACCCGGCGAAGGTGAAAGCGGCGCGGACGGCCCTCGATGCCGCCGGGATGTATGGCTCGCGCGTCATCATGGACCAGGGCGAGCTATCCGCCCTGCCCTATTCCAACTACTTCGCCAACCTGATCGTCTCCGACAGCCTCCTGCTCATGGGAAGAATCCCGGGAGATCCCGCCCAGTTGGCGAGACATTTGAAACCGTGCGGCGGCACGCTCTGCCTGGGAGCGCCGGCCGACAGGCTCGCCAAACAAGGCGCGCTGTCCGCCGACGAGCTGACCGGCTGGCTGGACAAACTGCGGCTGGGTCGCTGCCGTGTCAGCGAGACAAACGGCCTCTGGGCGATTCTGAAGCGCGGACCGCTACCCGGCGCGGGCCAATGGACGCACCAGTACGCCGATGCCGGCAATACGGCGTGCAGCAACGATCGCATCCTGGGCGGATCGCTCGGGCTGTTGTGGTTCGGCGAGCCGGGGCAGGCACCGATGGTCAACCGTCACGATGCGGCCGCCGCACCCTTGGCGGTCAACGGGCGGCTGTTCATCCAGGGCGAGAACGTTGTAATGGCCTATGATTCCTACAACGGAGCCCTCTTGTGGCAGCGCGACATTCCCGGCGCGATGCGGACGCGGCTGAAGGCAATGGAATGCGGCAATCTGGCGGCATCGGAGGACAGCTTCTTCGTGGCCCTTCCGGATAAATGCCTCCGGCTCGACGCCGAGACAGGGAAGACTCGTGCCGTGTACCCCATGCCTTCCCAGGCCGGGAACGAGCCGTCGCAATGGGGCTTCCTGGCCTACGCCGGCGGCATTCTCTACGGAAGCACGATGAGAAACCGCGGCGTGTCCGACAAGCTCTTCGCCATCGACAGTGACAGCGGAAAGGTTCTCTGGGAATACGGCAGCAGGAACATCGTCAATCTCACCCTGGCGCTGGGTGACGGGTGGATGTTCTTTACCGACAGCTCCCTGACCCCGGAGCAGCGGGAACGCATCCTGCGGCAAGACAAATCCCATTGGAAAGGTCTCGAGGGCGACGAGGCTAAGCAGGCGGAAGCGGCCGCCAAGAAATTCGACGCACGCATGGCCGTCGCACTCGACGCCCGAACAGGGGGAAGACTCTGGGAGACACCGGTGGATGTCACCGACTGCAGCAGGATCGGTATCGGGGGCGGTGAGCTGACCGCCATGTATCATAACGGCGTCGTGGTCCTGTGTGGGGCCAACGCCAACGGCCATTACTGGAAACAATTCCTTGCCGGTGAGTTCTCGCAACGCCGACTCGTCGCGCTCTCCGGCAGGACGGGCGAGCAGTTGTGGGCGCGCGACGCCAACTACCGCCATCGTCCCGTCGTCGTGGGCGATACAATCTTTGCGGAGCCCTGGGCGTTCGACCTCAAGACCGGCCAGCAGAAGACTCGTCCTCACCCCGTCAGCGGCGTCGATACTCCCTGGCAGTTCCTCCGGCCGGGCCATCACTGCGGGGCCATTTCCGCTTGTCCCCAGATGCTTCTCATGCGATCCGGCTTCACGGCGTACTACGATCTCCAGGAGGACAGCGGCATTCGCCATTTCGCCGGACAAAGACCCGGCTGCTGGATCAATGCCATTGCCGCCGATGGGCTGGCCTTGATTCCCGAGGCCAGTGCCGGCTGTCTTTGCCTCTACCCGATCACCTGCTCGCTCGCCCTCGAACCGCGGCCGGACCACTATCGGTGGGGAATCTACAGCGCGGGCGGCGCGAACACGCCCGTCCAGCACCTCGCCATCAACTTCGGTGCACCGGGCGACATGCGCGATGCGCAAGGGACAATGTGGTTTGGGTACCCGCGCCCGGCTCTGCCCGCAGACAGAGCGGCCATGGGCTTCTCCTTCCCGGTGCAGGTGGAACTCCTGCCGGGCGGAGAATACGTCCGGTGTGACAACGAAGCCGAAGCGGCTGCTCGGACGGACCGGGCGCGACTGGCTGCCTCTCACGCCCAAGGCTTCAAGCGGTGCATTCTGCCTTTGCGCGGTGACGCCGACGGCCCGGCGGAATACACCGTTCGCCTTCGTTTTCCGTTGTTGAAAGATCCCACGGCGAAGAAAGTCAGCTTTGATGTCAAACTGCAGGGAAATATCGTGGCCAAGGCTTTCAATCCCGCCGAGGGCACTCCGTCACCTGCGTGCCTGGAATTCTCCGGCGTGCACGTGGACCGTAACCTGGAGATCGAGCTGATTTGCTCCGGTGATCCGGCGTCCCGGGAGTCTGCACCTGTTCTGAGCGGCGCAGAAGTGCTCTGCACGAGCAAAGCGGTACAGGCAAAGAAACTCTGATGCCGATTTCGGGTGAATTCCGCGCCTCTCGTGTCATTTCGACCAAAGGCCCAAGCACTCCTTGTCATTTCGACCGGAGGCCGAAGGCCGGAGCGGAGACATCTGGCCGCGAATTGACGACACGCCATATTCTCGGCCAGATGTCTCGACTGCGCTGCGCTCCGCTCGACATGACATAGCAGGAACAAATCGATCGCAACGCGTATCAGTCTCACGTTCTTGGAGCCTCGACTCGGCCATGATAACGATTCGACCAATGAGAGCTGCCGACCTGGAGCTTGGGCTGAGATTGTGTCGGCAGGCGGGGTGGAACCAGATTGACTCGGACTGGCGGCGATTCCTCGATATGCAGCCGGACGGGTGTTTCGTGGCCGAGTTGGATGGCACGCCGGTCGGGACCACCACGACCTGCATCTTCGGTCCCGTGGCCTGGATAGCGATGGTCCTGGTGGAAGTGAACGCACGCCGCAGGGGTGTCGCCACGGCACTGCTGAAACACGCGCTCGATTTCCTGGATAGGCAGGGAGTGAGGACCATCCGTCTTGACGCCACGGCGGCCGGGCAACCTGTCTACGAGAAGCTGGGCTTTACGCCGGAATACCCATTGACCCGGTACGAGGGGACCGCACCACAGGTCGGCACGCAACCGGACGTAACCGAGGCAACGGCAAGCTCGTTGGTGAAAATCGTCGCGTTCGATCAACGAATGACCGGCACGCACCGCGAAAAGATGCTCACGCGACTGTTTGCGGAATCGCCGCAGGCTTTGCGTGTTCTATATCGGGATGGTCAACTCGAGGGGTTCGCCACGGCCCGCCGCGGCGCCAAGGCAATTCAGATCGGTCCCTGTGTCGCAACCTCCCGTGCCGGCGCTGCGCTGCTATCCGATGCTCTGAATCGCTACGCCGGCCGGCCGGTGTTCATGGATATTCCGCGTGACAATGCGGCTGCGCTCAGAATCGCCGAAGCGAGCGGCCTGCGCGTCCAGCGACATTTCACCAGAATGTATCGGGGCGACCGAATCAACGACTGCGTGGAAGCCATCTGGGCCAGCTCGGGCCCGGAGAAGGGATGACCTGGAGCACCTGCCATCCTCATTACAGTCGCTGCATGCGTCCCGCGATACGAATGAGGGTTAATCCACGTGCACAATCTGTTATCCTGAACGAAGCGCAGCGGAGTGAAGGATCTGGGCCGCGGATTGGGGTAACCTCTCATTCGCAGGCCAGATCCTTCGCCTTCGGCTCAGGATGACAGAGGCCTATAGCCCAGAGCATTTCCGAATCCGTATCACAGGCCCATAGAGATCAAGACTCATTTCGCACTCCCTGCCTCCTTCGCCGGGAGGTCACCTGTCGCGAACTGAATGCCGGCCAGCACGTGCTGGAGGAACAACGGATTCCAATAGGTCTCCGCAGCATGGCCCAGCGTGGTGTAGAAGACGCGTCCCTGGCCGTACTCGCGTGTCCAGGACACGGCGTAGTCCTTGTCCGGACGTTTGCCCGGGTCGGCCATCCGGTCCAGGTCGAGGCTCAGCAGGATGTGCGACTGCTGACGCGAATAAGGCTTACCGAAGAGGTAAATCTCATCATTGATCCGCCAGGGCTTGCCCCCGAAGCACGCGACCACCGGCTGGCCGGGATCATCCACTTTGATCGCCACCTCCTGCAGGATGTGCGAGCTATAAAAGCCGCCCATCATTTCGCCATATTCGAGCCAGCCCTGGAGGGCGGCCGTGGCGGCGTGGATCCCCACGATGCCTTTGCCGCCGCGCACGTAATCGAGGATGCTCTTTTTCACCGCCTCATCGAGCTTCTTCGCGGCGACCTTCTGTTCTTCGGTGCGCTGAGCGAAATCCTGGGGCAAGAACGGGTCGGGCTCGTGGATGTTGTTCATCACCAGTGCGTCGAATTGCGGCAGGCGATCACCCAACAGCAAACGCGGATCATCGCTGACCACGGCGGCAAAGGCACCGCTCTCGCGCCCGAGAATTTCCAGCGCCTTCTCGGCAAAAGGATTGGGCCCGTGTGTCCACGGGTGGCCCCACACGAGCACCTTGCGCGGCTTGACCGGTTTGGCGGGCGCCTGGTCGGGAGCGGCGGCCTCCATCTGCTGGATCTGCTGGGGCATAGGTGACGAGATATTCTTCGCCTTCATCAAGTCGGCTTTGACCTCCGGCGGCGTGGGGCCGGGGGCCCGTCTGACCGGCCGGTCCGGCCGTGGAGCGAGCGGGGCATCCAAGTCGCCCGTCGCGAACTGGACGGCGTCGAGATAGAACTGGAGCAGCGGCGCGTTCCAGTACAGCTCCGTGCGATGGCCAAAGGACGTATAGAAGACCCGCCCCTTGCCATGCGACTTCACCCAGGCCAGAGCGAAATCGTTATCGTCCCGGCCGATCCACTTCACACCCATATTCGTCCGCTCCGGGTCGAGCGAAAGCAGCACGCGCACTTTGCCCCGGTCGTACGGCTCGCCATATTGAAAAATCTCGTCGGCCAGCCGGAAATCCTTTCCGCCGAACGCGGCCACGAGCGGATGCCCGGGCTCCTCCGCGGTGACCCCCACCTCCTCATTCCACGGATGTCCCGTAAAGGTGCCGCCGAGCAGTTGTTGAAACTGAGGCCAGTGGCGATTGGCTCCGATAGCATAGTGAAGCGCCACGATGCCTCCGCCGTTCGATACGTAATCCAGCAGGCTTTGGCGCAGCACCTGCTCGAGCGCGGCCTTGTCTTTGCCGCACTTTTGGAATCCAGTCCTGGCCATGTCGGCGTCCGTAGGCGTAATCCACGGGCCGGAGCTGTTGTTCATCACGATGGCATCGAACTGACGGATGTTCTCGGGCAGATACAGGGCCAGATCGCCGCTCACCGCCGGCTCAAACGCACCGCTCTTGCGGCCGAGCGTCTCGAAGGCAGCGGCGCCGTAAGGGATGCAATACCCCTTGTGCGGGTCCCCCTCCATCAAATGCGCCGGCGTAACCCAGATGAGCACCCGCCGGGCCTTCCGGGGCGCCGCCCGAACCGCCGCCGGTGCGGCATCGTAGATTTGTTGAGCTTGGTGCGCGGGGATTTGCTCCGCTCGAGAGAGGCCACATGCCAGCGCGGAGATGAATACGTAAGAGCAGATGCGAATTGCCGTCGTCATGAGCCTGCCTTTCAAGAGTTGATCGTCGCCGGCCAGCGGAGGTCCCGTACGAAATACCAGGTACGAACAGCCAACGACGGATTGCACGATTGTGACATCTTGCTATATACTAAGGACTAACGACTGAACAGTGGAAGGATAAAATGCACGCAAGTCAATGGGCGCTGTATCTCCCGACCATCGCCATTTTTCTCATTTCGTTGACGATTCACGAATTTGCCCACGCCTGGATGGCGTACCGCTACGGCGATGACACCGCGGCGCGGATGGGCCGGCTGACGCTCAACCCGCTCGCCCACATCAGCCTTTTCGGGACGATTATCCTGCCGCTGATTGCGCACTTCGGCTGGGCCAGGCCGGTGCCGGTGAATTTCTCCATCCTGACCAGGAACCAGATTTTCAAAGTCGCCGCCGCGGGGCCCGCCGCAAACCTGGCGATGGCCCTCGGACTGACACTGGCGTTTCACCTGTTTCACCTTCACGCAGCATCGGTGCTGGGCGGTTTTGTTCTGCTCGCGATCCTGTCGAACATCATGCTGGCCGTTTTCAATCTGATTCCCATACCTCCCCTGGATGGGTCGAAAATGGTGTATGCCAGGCTGAGGTCGCAGCGGACTATAGCGGCGTACGAGAGCTTCTCTCGATATGGAATGCTGGTTCTCATAGGGCTTCTTTTCTTCGGTGGATTCAATATGATTGTGGTGCCCGTGGTTGGGATTCTCTACATGCTGTTGGGATTGCCTCTGCCGCACTGATCTATTGGTTATGTGAACCCATGGCGGCGAGCGGGCCATGTTCCCCGGCAGCCGGAAAATATTCATAAAAGGTACAACGATGGGGAGATACGACATGCAACTGCTGAGAAATCCTTTAGCAACATCACTCTTTTCCGCCATGGTCCTGTGCCTCGCGACCCATGCAAGTGCGGGCGAAAGGACGCGCGATCAGGGGGCCGCGATCCATCAATCCTTAACAGTGACCAACCGTCCGATGAGAGACCAGCGGCGTCCGGCTTTGACCACCGGTCAGACCGAGGGTGATTTGCAGGGCAAAGACGACAGAATCATTCAGGCCGGCGTTGAGTACCTGCACCGGCTGGGCGGCGGGACACTTCGCCTTCTGCCGGGCGTGTACCATCTGCGAAACGCCATTTACCTGCGGCCGCACATTACCCTGCAAGGCTCCGGCGAGACAACGGTGCTTAGAAAGACCGACAGCGTTGTGACGGCGCTGGCCAGGGATTCCGACTGGTTCGAGTACGGTGTGCAGGTCAGGGACGTCACAGGATTCACGCCGGGCGGCGGGATCATGCTCCAGGCCAAGACGGGACCGGGCGATTGGCAATTCGATGTGCTGCGCGCTACAGTCACAGCCATCCAAGGCGATATTCTCTTTCTGGACCGGCTGACCAAGGAGGACTTCTGGACAGACAAGGATGCCACCGCCGCCACGATTTTCCCGATCCTCACCGCCGAGGGCGTGAGCGATGTGGAGGTGAGGAACCTCGTCCTCGACGGCAATCGGGACAAGAACGGACACATCAACGGCAACTTCGCCGGCGCGGTCTTCCTCCAGGAGTGCAACCGGTGGCGATTCGAGAACGTGGTGGCCCGAGACTACAACGGCGACGGCTTCAGCTTCCAGGTGTGCGACGATATTCAGTTCCAGAACTGCCAGGCTATGAATAACACTGATCTCGGATTTCACCCGGGCAGCGGCTGCCAGCGGCCTGTCCTCCGCGGCTGCACGGCGAAAGGCAACAGCCAGGGAGTCTACTTCTGCTGGAGTGTGTCGGACGGACTCGTGGAGAACTGCACCTTATCCGACAATGGAAAATACGGGGTCAGCATCGGCCACCGCGACACGGACAACCTCATAAGGAACTGCACCATTGAGCGAAATGGCGAGGTGGGGATTCTCTTTCGGAAGGAGGAGAACGAATTCCGCAGCGGCCATCGCAACCGGATTGAGGACTGCGTGATCTGCGACAACGGCACGGGAGAATCCGGAATCGGAATCGACATCCAGGGGAAGACACAGGACATCACGATTCGCAACACGAGATTGGAGAGCGTCGCGAGCGGGAGCCAGAAGACAGGCGTTCGCATCGGCGAGGAGGCGCAGCGCATCATCCTCGAAGGCAACACGTTCGATGGTTGTCCCGCGCCCGTCAAAGATCTGCGGCCCAAGCCGCCCGAATCAAAACCATCGTATGGTACGGACCACAATTAGTCCTCATGCATCGTCTGTCATCCTGAACGCAGCAAAGCGGAGTGAAGGATCTGGACTGCGGATGTGAGAAACCTCCCATTCGGTGCCCAGATCCTTCGCCTTCGGCTCAGGATGACAATGCTGCCTGGCCGAGGTATTCTCCTGACTCGTATGAATGGAGACCACCGCTACCACGATAAGCCTTCACCAAGAGTGATCAGAGTGAGCTTGACGCAAGCCGGGCCGGCTGGCGGAGTGCCACACGATTCACGCCGGCTTGCAGGGTCGGCAGATCATCCCCGGGCCGCAGAGACGAAAGCAGCATTCCATTGCGGTCGAATACCGCAAGCGCGCCATCCACCCGGTACTCCGCGTAGTCGCCGACTTTCAGGTCCAGCGGAATGGCGAGCGTCTTTTCGCCCACCGTCACCGCCGGCTGTTTCAGCACGACCTCCGACTCCGCCAGCGCCTCGACGGAAGCGACGCTGCATTTGACCGGCCGGCTCTTGGATAACCGCATCCAGCGCAGATTCAGCGCAACGATGTGACCATAATTGAAGCCGTACATCGCGGCCTTGAACGCGTAATTAGCGTGGGCGGGTCGAAACTCCGGCAGCATCCGCTCCGTCGTCGGCTCCGGCAGGACAATCGTCTTCTCGCCTGTGAAATCGAGATCGATATAGTGGTCACGGTAGGTTTTGCCGCCTGCTTCCAACTGTACGTTCAGCACGGCAGGTGGCTCGTCCGATGTTGGAGCCGGGCCCTCCACGCGCAGTCGAACGGCCAAGCCGCGGTGGTGCAGCAGGTTGAGAGGGCTCGCAAAATCTGTCCGGCCCGCCGGCGCCCCCGGCATCGGGGCATTCGCCGCCGGCAAACTCAGCTCGGTCGCCGGTTCCGCGCGCATCAGCACGATGTTCGCCTTGTCCCCCGCCGGTGCCGGCGTCGGCACCACTTGCAGGCGGAATTTCAGCGGCTGCGCGCCAAATCCATTCGTCACGCGCAGCTCACCAGGCACGTCCACCCGCTGCACCTCGTATCGAATCGGCGCAAAGGCCGGCTTGTCGCCTTGGCGCACCCAGTGCCACTCCCCTGTCCGCAGCTTCTCTCGCACAGCCTGCGGCACCGTGCCGCCGAGCCGCAGTCGCTCGTACTCGCCGAGCAGCTTGAGCATCTCTTCCGTGCGGCCATTCCGCTTGAGTGCGACCAGATTCGTCTCCAGCGATACGGGCGTGTCCAGCGCCAGCATGCGCACGGCGTAATACTCCACCTCGTCCGGCATCGTGGCCGGATGGTCCGGCTCATCCGCCAGGAAGCCCCACCAGCCCAGATCCGCCGGCAGGAAGCTCTGCGTGTAGTGCGTCCAGGAGTCGGCGATCTTGTGATAATCAAGGTATTGCTTGGGCGCGACGGCGGCGAAATCATCGCAGCACCCGCGCGCGAACCAGTGCCACGTCCACGCCGTCCCGCCGCTGCCCTGCACCAGCAGCTCGCGCGTCACGCGCCGACACATATCGTCCTGCTGCTGGGCCACCCAGTACCAGAACGGCCCGTTCGCCATATTGCACTCGCCGCCGTCGAAATAGACCATGTCGAACCCGCACCGGTTGATCACGCCCGCGATGCGATCGGAAATCTCGCCTTTCAACGTCGTACGCAGGTCAGCCAGATAACAGCCGTACCGCTCGACCAGATGGTGGATCTTCGCCCCTGTTTTGTGCGGAGCGGCATGCGTGCCGGCGAATCCGCGCGTGCATTTCAGGAACGCGTTCGTGCCCGGCCCGCCAACCGCCCGGTACTGAATCAGCTCCTCGTCAATCTGGATGTCGAAGCCGGCCTTGGTGTCGCCGTAGAACGCCCCTTCGGTCGGGAAACTCGCCAGCGAGCCGGCGGCCACAATCTCCGTCGCCTTCTCGTCAATATCCGCTGCCAGCGCCGCCTGATCATCTTTCAGCAGGCGCGGATCGGGCCGGGGCTGCACCAGCGGATCGTTCTTGCCGACGAAGCTGGTCAGACAATGCAGACCCACCTTGAGACCCGCCGCATGGCATTTGTCCATTGTCGCCTTCAAGCTCGCCTCGCCGTCGGGGAAATTGCGCGTGTTGATGGGATAAGAGCCGAGTGACTTCGCCCACGTGCTGTCGTAGGTCATGATATATTCGAAGCCGCCGAGTTTGGCGAAGCGAATCGTCTCGTCCGCGTTGGATTCGGTCAAGTCGGTGAAGAGATAGCCGGTGTGCACCGCCCGGGAGGTCTTGGCCCACTGCCCGCCCAGTTTCGGCGATGGCAGCCCGAAGTCCCGCTCGACCTCCTGCACCACGTCGAGAAACTGCGCCGTGGGCGCCGCCACGAGCACCACCCGCTGCCCTTCCATGCCGAACTCCGGATACACTGATGCGGCGAGCGCGCCGTTCCCGAGCAACTGCACGTTGACGCGGTCGCTCAGCCCGAGCAGTGCGACGGCGAACTTCTCGTTCCACCACGTACCGAGCCACCACCCGGCGTTCTCTCGGCACGCGACCTGCAGCTCCGCGAACCGCACCTCCTGCACACCCTCGCCTTGCACTCGGACCAGCTCAAAGAGCACATAGTGCGCGGAGGGTGTCATGCGGAAGTCAACCGATACATCGGCCGGCCCGAACTGCACGTGCCACCATTCGCCGTCACGCGCCAGATGCGTGGCAGGGAAATATTGCCCCGCCTTTTTCACCGACGCGAACGCACGCGATTCCGTCGCGAGCCAATTCTGATTGCTCTTCTTCTCAACCAGGCTCGTGATCGAAGCATTCGGAGCGAGCACAAGACGGGCAAAGTCAGTTTCCAGCGGGAAACCCGGGCCTGATCCGGCGGCGGACGTCGGCAAATCCATCAGGAACACGAACAATAGGAGCCCTGCGGCGCAATGTGTCACACGAGGTATCCGATTCGGCACCATTTTCTTCGATCCTCCAATTGGACCGCCAGATCATACCCGATTCCCCGCCACAAGGCGAGCCTGATGCCGGCACAGCCGCCGGACCGGCTCACAAAACCATTGGAAAGCGCGGCACATTCTCGTATCATAGATCTCACCGTGTGCAGGAGAACTGCTTATGAAGTCTGAACAGCGAATCTCGGGTAGGACGGCCACAAATCGTCTGCGAGGAATCGTGTGGCGGCACGCGATAATCCTGACGCTCGGATTCTCTCTGGCGGCCCCGCTTCGTGCCGAACCAATTCGTCTGCATCCTGAGAACCCCCATTACTTCTTGTTCCAGGGCAAGCCGACGGTCCTGATCACCTCTGCCGAACACTACGGCGCCGTGGTCAACCGGGACTTTGACTACGTGGCTTACCTCGATACGCTGCAAGCCTGGCGCCTGAACTATACGCGGATCTATCCGGGATTCCTGTTCGAGCCGGTGGACAAATTCATCAAGGGCAACACCCTCGCGCCGAAACCGGAAGGTCTTGTGTTGCCCTGGACGCGGAGTGATCAGCCCGGCTATCGACTGGGCGGCCATCGCTTTGATCTGAGCCGCTGGGATTCGGCTTTCTTCAGCCGTCTGAAGGACTTCGTGGCGAAGGCCGGCGAACGAGGCGTCGTCGTCGAGGTCTGCTTCTTCAACGCGCAATACGCGGACACGTGGCCGATTTCGCCCTTGTACCACGAGAACAACGTCCAGGGCGTCGGCCGTTGCGGCCACCAGGATGTCCAGACGCTCAAGCACGCCGACCTCGTTCAGGTCCTGGACCAGTACGTTCGCAAAATCACCACGGAGGTCAACGAGTTCGACAACGTCATTCTCGAAATCTGTGATGAGCCCGCCCTGACCGGCACACCGTTCGCACTGGCCGGTCCCTGGATCGCTCACGAGATCGACGTGATCCGCCAGACCGAAGAAGGCCTGCCGAAGCGGCACTTGATTGCCCAGCAGGTGGAAGGGCCGGTGGGCGGGCCGTGTGACTTCTCGAACGACCCGCGCGTGGCGGTCGTCACGACTCAGTACGTCTGGGATGCCGATGTCGAGCAGATGGGCGGGATGAAGGCACTCGACGCGAAATATGACTGCGGCAAGCCAATCGAACTGAACGAGACGAACTACTACCCGGTCTGGTATTCCGGCGACAAGGTCGCGGCGTCACGGGTCGAGGCCTGGGAGTTTATCGTCGGCGGCGGCGCAGGTTTCAACCATCTGAACGGAGTTTTCACCGTGGCAAACCCGACCGGCAACACTCCCGACAACCAGCAGATTCTGCAGGCGCTTCGAAACCTCAGGGAGTTCATCAATAGCTTCGAGTACCTGAAGATGCGGCCGGACCGGGGCATCGTGACGGGCGGCGTGCCCGCAGACGCCCTGTGCCGGGTCCTTGGCGAGCCGGGCAGGCAGTACGCTCTCTACCTGCACCACAGCAAAGGGGCTAAAGGCTCGTGCTATACCGTCACACCCGGCAACTACCAGGAGAATCTCACCTTGCGATTACCGGCCGGAGTTTACCAGGTCGACTGGGTGGAACCGGCCTCAGGCCGGACGATTCGAGCCGACAAGATCACGCACGAAGGCGGTGATCGCACGCTGAGCACGCCATCCTACACTGTGGACATCGCGCTCCGCATCACAAGTAAGAGTGGTTAGCCGTGCGCATGGGCTGCCTCCACGAAGCTGGCTTGCATCACGCGCTTGATTCTTCAGCGCTCCAAGTTACAATCCGGCATGGTCACTCTCTCGTGGGAGACCTTGGTGTTCGCAATAACAGTGGGAACCTGGAAGGAATACGAATCATGAAGTCACATCAAGGCATCAGGCAGGGCGACAAGGGTCTTGAGTTCCTGGTTCCGGATTCTGAGGTGACGGCCCGGGTAACTCAGAACTCAAGGCTGAAGGTGCGGAATCACGTCATCCTTCTGGCCGGCGCGGTGGTCGGTTGTGCGTTCCTGGCTCTGAGCGGCGAGGCAACAGCCGCACAGACGCAAACCTCAACACGTAAAACCCGGGACTGTGCCGTGAAGGTCTGGGACACCGTCTCGCCCTTCGTCGAAACGGTCGATCTCGGGAATCGAGCCAATTGGAAGGCCGTGCCTGCCGATCTCCTCACGCTCGAAGCCGACCCGGCCAAAGCCTTTTCCGACCCGGGCTACTACGGCCGCGAATACGCATTCCGGGGCGACGCGGTCGTCGAGAACAGCTATCTGACCGCGGTGTTCTGGTCAGGCAAAGGAAGAGTGGTGATCTATTCGAAGGCCGACCCGGGCAGGAAGGTCGCGGAATTTGCCCCGCTTCCGATGAAGACAAGGCCGGCGAGCATCAGCCACTGCGGAATCCTGCAGAACACGGGCGATGAAGTGGCCCTGGACGTTTCGTTCTCCGTCAAGGGCGCAAAAGAGGATGTGTCGGGCGTCTTTGCGTTCAGCAGGACGGAGATGGTTGAGATCAAGCCGGCCGAGAATATGAAGGGGGGCAGCCTGCTGAGCCCGGTCGAGTACGGTGTCGTGCCCGACTTCATCGGCGACGACCTGATCGTGGCTCCCGGCCAGTACCCCTCGGCCAATACGCTCTATGTCCCGTCAGTGAATCTTTTCCTCGGATTACTCAAAGGCGAGACCGGCGTGCTGGTCATGACCTGGCCGCAGGGAAAGCAGCAGATGAGGCTTGGGCTGGGTAAGGAAGGACAGGAAGGGCGCTGCATCGAGTCGATCGACTTCGACAATGACGGGCAGAGTGTCTACCTGGCCCTGTTGGAGGCGCCTGGCATCTGGCATCGAGAGGTGTTGGGCCCTGCATACCTGGAGAAGGACGTGGCAAGCAACTGGAAGAGGCCCTTTCCCGCCAAATGGGTGACCCAGTTGTACGAAGGCGAGGTGAGAGCCACGTTCACCTTCCGGGAGTCCCCCGGCCAGATCTGGCGCGGTGTACCCGGCATGTACAGCTATCCCGTTTGGTTCAACGGGGACAGCGCCTTCTATCATCTGAGCAAGAAGGTGCTGCCGAAGGGGGAGTCTCTCGTCTACTGCCTGGAGAGAAAGGACACTCCGGCCTCGGTCTCCACGCCTGTTGACATCATGAAGGCGGCGTTGGGCCGGCAGACCTGTGACACCATCCTCGACCTCGCCGGCCGCAAGCTGCGAACCCATCATCGAAGGGGCGCCGAAGGGGTCCGTCGCGCCTGCACCTGTGGATGCACGGAAGCCATTCAGGCAGTTTTTGATGCCGGGCAAGAGGTCGAAAAAAGAGAGTATGTCGAAGGGGCCGTCGGAGACATGATCTACTTTGTCCAGCGGCACATGGCGCGCATCGATGAATACAGAGCCTTTGCCGACGACATGATCAAGTTCCTGCACGCGACGGGAAGCTCGTCGGCCGAGCAGAAGCCGTTCGTCGATGATCTGGAGCAGATCGTGCGGCGCATACCCGAGGCATACACAGTGCAGAAAGAGAATATTAAATCTCTGGAATATGCGGATGAGCTGGCGCGCAAGACTATGGCTCTGACCCGCCGGAAAGACCCCGGTAACCTGCCCGCTTATAAGGAACTCAGCGAGGCATGGAGAGCCATGGGCGGCGCCCAGGACGGCCTCCTCGCCGAGTATCACATTATCGCCAGGAAGCTCTTTCAGGAGGCGGGCTACGGTTGCGTGAACCAGCCCAAGGCCGTCGAACTGGCACAGGAAATCAGGAGACGTTGCCGGCAGTGTCTGCGAAATCCGGACGGCTATGAGGTATGGCCGAACTATTGAATGGGAGACACCGAATCCAAGACCACAGATCGGAACCGAGAATCATGAGACACTTCATCGCGACTGTATTTCTCCTGTCCGGGGCCTTGGCCGTGCTGCCAGGCTGTGAACGCAAGACTCCCGGCGACGGCCCGAAATCTCCGGCGGCAAGTCCGGCCGAGACAAGAACCAGCTCCGAAACCGGGATGGTTCTGCTCCCGGGAGGCCGGTTCACGATGGGAGACAAGGACGAGGCGGATGCCACACCCCACGAGGTGGCCGTAAGCCCGTTCTACATTGACAAGTATCTGGTGACGCAGGAGCAATACCAGGCCGTGATGGGAGACAATCCTTCCCGCTGGAAAGGAGCCCGGAATCCCGTCGAGCAGGTCCGCTGGTCCGACGCCGTGCGGTTCTGCAACGCGCGGTCCCGCCGGGAGGGACTCCAACTCTGTTATGACCTGCAAACCTGGCAGTGCAACTTCGAGGCTAACGGATACCGGCTGCCCACGGAAGCGGAGTGGGAATACGCCTGCCGGGCCGGAGCCCAGACCGCGTATTTCTTCGGGAACGGCCCCGCCCAACTGGCGGACTACGCGTGGTCCGAGAAGAACGCCGGGGGCCACCCTCAGCCGGTGGGTCAGAAGCGGCCCAATGCGTGGGGTCTGTACGACATGAGCGGCAACCTGTGGCAATGGTGCAACGACTTCTACAAGGTGGATTACTACCAGGAGGCTCCGCAGGAAAACCCCCGCGGGCCGCAGGAGGGCGAGACCAAAGTCGTTCGCGGCGGGGCGTGGCGCTTCAGCGCCGAGAGCTGCCGCTGCGGCTATCGCTACAACGAAAACCCCGGCTACGTGGATGTCTGCTTCGGCTACGACATCTACGGCTTTCGTTGCGTGCGAAATGCCCCTGCACCGAAATGACGGCACCGCCGCGATCCCGCCCTGATCACTCGGCAGGAAGTAAGCTCGGCGGCCCGGCTCCTGACGCGCCCGCAGATCTCTCCATAGAAGCGCCGTAAGTTCGCTTCCCATCCTCACGGCGCTGGCCGGCTCGATCATTCTGACCAGTGTCCCGACGGAAGCCTACGCGGGCACGCCCATCTACGATCCAGTCTTCTATTACTACCATCCAGACAACCTGGGCTCTTCCCAGCTCATGACCGACCGTGATGGCGACATGGTGCAGCAGTACGGTTATCGTCCTTTCGGCAGTGAGAACTACCATGCCAACACACAGGCCTTCAGCGTCTCTAACCGCTACACCGGCCAAACTCTGGACGAAGAGACCGGCCTGTACTACTACGGCGCCCGCTACTACGACCCCGAGCTCGCCCGCTTCATCCAGGCGGATTCGACGGTCCCCGACCCGGAGTTCTCTCAAGCCTACAACCGGTATGCTTACTGTTACAACAACCCGCTGAAATTCAGTGATCCCACGGGACAGGAACCGCTCACCATCGTTGCCCTTATTGCTATGGCAGTCAAGGCCGCTCTTGTATCCGCTTACGTTAGCATGGGTGTGGCCGCAATGACAGGCGGGGACGTCGGCCATGCCTTTATCACGGGTCTCGTAGGTGGGTTCTGCGGCGCGCTTGGTGGTGTAATCGGGGCCGTAGCTGGCGGTGCATGGGGAGCACTGATCACAGGCGGAGATCCTATGCAGGGTGCCCTATCTGCAGGTGTTGCTGCAGGTGTCCAGGTGTGCCTTGGTTTCAGTCCAACGCCATCGGGCGGTGACATCTCGACAGGGCAATACCTCCAGGAGCTGGCCCTCTCGACCGCCTCCGGCGCCATAGGCGGGGGTGTCACGGCCGAGATCCTGGGAGGTAACTTTGGTCAGGGTGCGGCATATGGCGCCGCCGGTGCGGCGGCAGGCTACATTGTCGCATCCGCCCTGGAAGGAGCACCCGACGAGGGCGACCCGCAAAACGACGATCCGCTTCCTGTATCCGAGTTCAATCCTGAGGCCAGATCCTACGCGCTCTCTGTGGGGGAACTCTCAGGGGGACCAGTCATGAGCGAGCATTGGATTGGTTACGCGGACGCACTTCCCCACAGCACCGCCGACGAGGGTATAATAGCACATGAATCCATCGTAGGCAACTTAAAGCCGCCTCCAGGTTTTTGGGAACGGCTTGCGGGAGCTGGACGTTCGCTGACCACGGTGAGGCATCATTCGGTGCCGAAGGCAATACTTAAGAGACTTCCAAAGGAAGTGGCGGAGAATCCGCTTGTGCGCGGTGTGAAGGGTAAGCCCAACATATGGAAGATTCCCGAGGATTTGCACAAGGTTTTACACAGTGGAGGACCGAAAGGTGGCATCTACAACAAGTTTTGGGACGACGGCATAACTGCCATCTATAAGAGTGGTAGAACTCCTACGGTCAATGATGTCTTGACGATCAGGCGCGGAGCCGCCATGATATTCAAGTTGACCGAGTACGCTCCGAAATAGGAGAACGATAATGGTTGGAAGGATATGGCTATTATCAGATCCGCGGGATGATCGTTTCGCCAGTGCCGTTAGGATCGGCACTTGGGAGAAGAAAGATGGCAAGGACGTTCGAGTATCTCCTCTGGTGTTGGAGTGGGAGAGAGGGTCATATGTTGTGCCTGACTTCCTTTGGCCGAGTTTCGAGGGTGATGTAGCTGTCCAAGAACGTGTCTTCCGAGAATTGCGGGATCGATTTGGTGGGATTGACGGCGGACCTGTCGAGATCATTCCGCCGAAGTGGAAGCGAAGGAAAAGGAAGACCTCAGAAGATGACTCTCTGACAATCTGGAGTAAGGATCTGCACTTGGTTGACGTTCGAATTGTGCATGACGTGGACATAGATTGGGAGAGATCCTGCATTAAGAGGATCCATCAGGATGGCAAGGTCCTTCTCGAGGTCGAGGGCGGCGAGCGCACAGAAGTTATTATTGAGCCGGAGATCCCCGCGTTCGCGACCCGAAGGATAGCACGTGCTAAAGGCGGCGGTATCTTCGTCAAGGCGAGCCTGCTGCAGGAGCATTGGTTCTTCAAAGTGAATCAGTTTCCTGTATGGAATCTGTGTGCGGACTCGGTGCGGGATTTCATGCTTGAGAAGAGATACACGAATATCGACTTCTTCGAGGTGGGCGAGTTGTTTTGACCTGGTGTCATCATCCGTAACCATGATGGTTAAGAGACGACAGTCTGTGTGGCTATCTGGCACCGAACAGAATAACACGCGGGCAAGGCTCAGTCTCCGTATTGAGCCTTCAAGGACAAGAAAGGCGATTGGGAGTCCCGGGGCCAACATACGGTTTAGGTCTTCATTTTCGGCAAACATTTGGACATCTGGTGGCCAAGGATAAAGGACGGGATCAAGGGTATGGTTAGGGGACAGGGCTGGTTGACGCGATGAAAGCCGGAGAGTAGCGGGACCGGAGCGTGGCTAGTGCCGTTTCCACTCAGTAAGTTTCGTGACCTGCAGAGGTCGCACGAGGGTTGTGAAAAAGGTTTACGTTCTCGGGGGTAATAATGTAGCTTCTCCGATGGAGATGTTGAGAAAGGAAACGGAGAAGCTACAATCGAAACAGTCAAAGCACGGATGCTCAAGCCCCATGAGGGGCTCAAGCTCCATCGCATGAAACGACAGTCCACCAATCAGGTCAATCACCGCCACGCTCGCATCATTTTGCTGTCGCGGGGCGGATTGAGTAACGCCCAGATCGCTCAGCAGTGCGACTGCACGCCCACATGGGTCCGTCAAATTCTGCATCGCTTCAACGACGGCGGCATCGAGGCCATCATGTGGTACCCCTACTATTGTAGTGGCGCCGCCCCACGTAGGTTCATGGCCCAGATCGTCGAACAGATCTACGAAGTAGCCCTATCGCCTCCCAAGAAGCTCATCGGCATGGCGGTATGGTCGTTGGCGAAGCTGCGAGAGTACCTTTGTAAGCAGAAGATCGTCGGCTCGATCTCTCTGGAATGGCTGCGTCAACTCCTGCGGCGGGGCAAGATCCGTTGGCGGCACACCAAGACCTGGAAGGACTCCGACGATCCGCAGTTTTGGCCCAAATACCGGCGAATCCGGCGGCTATATCGCCGGCGGCCCGAGGGTGGCCGACGCATCTGTGTCGATGAGTTCGGCCCGTTGAATCTCCAGCCCCGCCACGGCATGCATTATGCTCGCAGCGGCCATGTGGATCGACTGCGAGCCACCTACAACCGCACAGGCGGTGTGCGGCACATGTTCGCGGCGTACGATCTGGAGTCGGACACGCTGATCGGCTCGTTTGCCGCCAAGAAGAACGGGACGACGTTCCTACCATTCCTCAAGCGACTGCGTCGGCGATACCGACATGGAGAAACTTTGCACATGGTGCTGGACAATGCGAAGTACCATCTCAAAGCCGAGGTGCAGCAATACGCCGCCACCCACAACATTCGCTTCTACTGGACACCCACAAGCGCCTCATGGCTCAATCGGATTGAGTGCCACCTGACGGCCCTGAGGAAGTTTGCGTTGGACCATACCGACTACCGCAGCCAGGATGAACAGCAAGAAGCGATTGAAAGCTACCTGCGTTGGCGTAACGGCGAACGTCCCATCGACATCCTTGACTGGGAGACCTACTATTGGCAAGCGAAGAAGACCGGCTGATCGGGTATGACAAGTCACGAAACTATGTTACTGGAAACGGCACTAGTGGTTGGCGAGCAGGGGAGGTGAGGCGGCTTAGAAAAAGTGGGGGAACGTTCGATTTTCGTATCAACATTTGCGATGCGAGAGGCGCCTTCGTTAAGGAGTGCGGACGCCGACGGCAGCGCCCGCAGAAGTGTAGCGAGATGTGAGGGATAGGGTTATGGTAGATGGGGGACGAAGGAGGAGAGACCCCCAAAGATCCGCGTCGGAACCGCCGCGCGAATATTGGGTGGGACTCTACCAGGAGTGCTACGACCAGGTACAGTGCTACTTCGCCAGACGGGTGAAATGTCCGGACGATGTGGAAGACCTGGTCCAGGAGGTCTTCGTCAATCTGATCGCGCACAAGGCCTCTTTACTGGATCCGCCGGTGTACGTGCGTGCGGTCGTCCGGCATCAGCTATCTTTGTACTGGCGGCAAAAGAGCCGGAGCCTGGTCATCGAGCGGCTCGCATCCATTTGTGACGGCGACCTCGTCGCGAACGCCGCAGATTGTGATCCGGATTCAGACCCGCTGGAGCAACACGCAACGCCAGGTGTGTGACAACCGAGATCCCGTCACGAGCGAGCGTTCCCCGCGCTACTCTCTTGGTCAGAGGCCACACGTCGCAGCCAGGCTTCCCTCCAGTAATGAAAGCACGACCGATCACACCCGTAGAGATTCTCGCACATCACGTTCCCGAGCAGCACCGTGTTCTTGATTTTCCTCAGTTCGCCCGTGCTCTCCAGCATGATCGTCTCGACCCTCTTATACACCGTGTAGCGTTTTCCGCAGAACCGGGCCATGCCGGGCATCCACAGCAGGCCCCGGTGTCGGCCCTGCTCGTCAAGAGTCTGACGGATCTCGCGTTCCGACTTGACCTCCACCAGCTCCCCGGGCTGAAGGTTCAACTCTTCCGGACCGCCACAGACCGGCTTTCCTCGCGCGCCGGCGGCCTTCCTGCGACTATCAATGCGGCAGACGTGACAAACCTTGGACCATATCAGGCCGAGAGTCGCAGCCGGTCCCAGGTGTCTCACACACCACGAGAACACCAGAACATGTCGCGGGATGAGACGCCTGCTGGAGCATGCCACCAGACTGTCATGTACCGACTGACACGCCGTGCCGTGCCTGATTACGGATGATTGCATAACCGGAGACTCTCCTTATGGCTCGACGAGCAATCAGCAACTGCTTTCAGGTTGAATGCCGGAACCACACCTTCATCCATCATCCTCCCTGTCAGTGGCCGCGGATCAAATCTCCGGCAATGGACTGTCATATGCTTCCGGATGGAGCTCGATCTCATGCTCAGCCCCGACCCCATGCTCGTCAAGCAGTCTTCCGAACAACATGCCCCTTCGACCGGTGGCTTCCAGCGAGTCGTTGACGCAGATGGTGATCTCAAACTGGCGGGAGACCGCCGAGTCGCCGTTGCGGAACGGAAGTGTCATCGTGACCAATCGGGACGGATTCGGCTGGCCCTGAGGCGAATGCCACAGCCTCTCCTCGGAACGGCCATCCAAGTAGGTCGTCTTAAGAGAAACCCGCGCGAACCCCATCCACTGCGCCGCCTCGCAGACGGCCTGCCACCAGCGGGTGGTGTCGTGCGCCAGGCGGAACCGCAACTGCAAATGCTCGAAGATTTGCTTATCCTGCCTTTCCTGCCGCGAGACGACGTACCGTTCCCTCAGCCGGGCCATGGTTTCTTCCAGCCGAACCACACCGACGGCGGTGAACAGAAGCACGATCAGCAGCAACACGCAGCCGAATACGATCAGCGAATCGGCATCTTTGCTGATCATCATGAACAGACCCAGGCCGGTAGCGACCAGCGTCGCCAAGTGAATCGTCATTACTGCCTCACGTTGGTGCAGACCCAGCTCCAGCAAACGGTGATGGATGTGGCTGCGGTCCGGAGCAAAGAGAGAGCGCCGCTCCAGGAACCGCCGCAGGATCGAGAAAAGCGTATCGAAGATCGGGATTCCGAGAGCCAGCGCCGGCAAGGCCAGACCCACCAGGGCGGCGGATTTCGCCACGCACATGACGCTGGCCGCGGCAATGGTGAAGCCCAGGAACAGACTGCCGCAATCGCCCATGAAGACCTTGGCCGGATTCACGTTGAATACCAGAAAGCCGCTCAGACTCCCCAACAAAGCCAGCATGAACACGCTCATGACTGTGTCGCCGTGGTGAATGGCAAAAACGGCAATGGCGCCGCAGGCGATGGCCGAGATTCCCGCCGCCAGGCCGTCCAGACCGTCGCTGAGATTGACCGCGTTGGTGATCCCGACCACCCACAAGAGCGTCAGAAGGCAGCCAAATCCTCCCAGATGCAAAATGAAGTCGTTCGTAAGGCCGATGGAGCCGATCCTCACACCCATCACGCACAAGACGATCGCCGCAATCAATTCGGCCAGGAACTTGAAGCGGGCAGGAAGACCCTTGAGGTCATCCACCAGCCCGATCAGGAAAACGAGCGTGGCCGAGCAGAGCAAAGCGGTGACCTCCCGCCGCATCTCTCGGAACGCCTGGCCAACGGCGTTGTTCAGGAATAGGACGGCAATCAGGAGACAGATTGTGGATAGAAAGATAGCGATGCCGCCTATCCGGGGGATGGGCCGTTCGTGCACCGTGCGCACGCCCGGTTGATCGACCGCCCGGATGGAATGGGCCAGCCGGATCACGATCGGCGTAATCAACAACGCCAGAAACGCTGAGCCAACATAGATGCTCATGTACGTTGCCATGATCTTACTCGTAATTGCCGACAGGCCGGAGTTGGGTCCGTCGCGCCATCCTCTGAGCGAACTCCGCCCCTGTCGGACACACACTTTCGGAGCTGGTATCAGCGGATGGGGGCATGGGTGGTTGGCTCTCCGGTGGGGTCGTGGGCCGTCGGCGTCGGGGCCGTGCGGGTCGAGACGCTCGAGGACCTGCGTCGGCCGTCGGCCTCGCGGCC
>Ga0315281_10000537_pt1 | contig 52796 bp, 35 predicted proteins | sample YL17G07_0_MG_FD_204540 | JGI IMG/M metagenome (GOLD analysis project Ga0315281, IMG submission 204540) | Sediment microbial communities from Yellowstone Lake, YNP, Wyoming, USA - YL17G07_0 | ecosystem: Environmental > Aquatic > Freshwater > Lake > Sediment | place: USA: Wyoming | collected...
TCTTATGGCTGGCCTCGAGCGCGTACTTTCTCCTGACCGGGAGCGGGATCATCGCGGGGCGCGTCGCCAAAATGCTCGGGCTCCCCGAGTCCTGGCTCATGGTCGTAGTCACGGCCCTCATCGCCGGGGTGGCCGCGGCATTCTCGGGATATGCCGGGTACGCCGTCCGATGCGTTTTCAAGAAGAAGGGGGACGTCCCTGATTCTCGACGCCGGGGCGGAACGTATACCCCTGGAGCGGGCCATGGGGAATAGAGGCGTCTTCTTTCTCCCGTCGCCGGACCAACCGGCACTGCAAATTTATGGAGGCCCGGATGAGTAAGCACGCGTGGATCAAAGAATTTTCCGGAGCGGTCACGGTCTGCGATAAGGAAGGGCGGATCATCGAGATGAACGACAAGGCGGTCGAGGCCTTTGCCAAGGATGGCGGTGAGAAACTCATCGGGACGAACGTTCTCGACTGCCACCCCGAGCCGTCACGCTCGAAGCTCAAGGACATGATCGAGAACGGACGGACGAACGTCTACACCATCCAGAAGAACGGGAAGAAGAAACTTATCTACCAGGCGCCGTGGTTCGACGGAGGGCAAGGCGCGGGATTCGTCGAGGTCTCGTTGGAGATCCCCTGGGACATGCCCCACTTCAATCGCGATTAAGAAGGGGTCAGGTCTACTTTCTACCAAAAAAAGTGGAAGAAAGTAGACCTGACCCCTTCTTACGCGCTAGGCGGCCGGCCCGTATTTCTTCTTGAATACGAGATAAATAGGAATCCCGATGAGGACCGTTGCGATCGCCACAGATGATTCCCTGGGCCGTTGGAGGAAAGATAAAACCAGAATAGATACCCCGGCCAGGATATAGATCCCCGGGACCACGGGATAGCCCGGGATCTTGACGACGCTCCGGCCCGTCCGCCTCAGCTTGAAAACACCGAGGACGGCGAGGATCGGGAATATGCCGAGCGAAAACCCCATGTAGGTCAGGAGCTGGTCAAACGTCCCGAAAAGGACCAGGACGGCCGCGATCAGCCCCTGGAGGACGATCGCCCGCGACGGCACGCAGAACCGGGGATTCACTTTGGCCAGCGACTTGAAGAAGACGCCATCCTTGGCCATGGAATAGTAGACCCTGGGCCCGAGGATGATGAAGGCGCTGAGCGACGAAAACAGGGCGAAGGAGATGAGGACCGAGAGGACGGTCTCCGCGGATTTCCCGAAAAGGTTCCCGGCCGCGAGCCCGCCGATCGAGATAACCCCTTCCATACCGGCGGGCGGCACGGCGTAAATATAGAACAAGTTGAGTGCGACGTAGAGGACGACGACGGCCGCCGTCCCGAGCAGGAGCGACCGCGGCAGGTTCCGCGCCGGGTTCTTGACCTCGGAGCCGACATAAGCCGAGGCGTTCCAGCCACTGTAGGCGAACATGATCCACATGAGGGCCAGCCCCATCGTTTTCCAGCCGCCGAAACCGAAATTAAAGGGCCCGGACGCCGTGAGGTGCGCGAGGCTCCCCTTGCCCACCGCGAAGCCCGCGGCGACGAGGGCGATGATGAGGAGGATCTTCATCCCCGTCAGGAGATTCTGAATCCTGGCCCCGAGCTCGAGTCCTCGCGTGTGGAGGAAGGTAAAGGCCGCGATGACCAGGACGGCGTAGATTTTTTTCATCGTGGCCGCCTCGGACGCTTCGACGAAAATCCCAGGGTGAAGAAGGCCCGGAAAGGCGCGCGTTAAATATTCCGTGAACCCGATGGCCGAGGCCGCGATCGGCGCGGAGAAACCGACGAAAAACGACACCCAGCCGGCCAGGAACCCCAGGACGGGATGGAAGAGCCGCGACAGGAAGGCGTATTCCCCCCCCGCGTGGGGGATGGCCGCGCCGAGCTCGCCGTAGCTCAAGGCGCCGCACAGGGCGATAAGGCCGCCGACGATCCACAGCGCGAGCATGACGGCGGCGCTGTGGAGGTCCTTCATCAGGAGGCCGGAGGTCGTGAAGATGCCGGCGCCGACCATGTTGGCGATGACGATGTTGGTCAGCGGGAAGAGGCCCAGTTTGCGCTGAAGGCCGTCGCTGTTTTCTTTTTCGTCCATGGGTCACCTTTTTAGTCGGCTGATCCGAGCATTGTCTTGTTTTATATGCCAGCCCAAGGGGCAAAGTCAACGAGTGCAGCATCAGCCAGCGCGTTTCTTGCGGCCGAGGAGCCGGTTCACGATGAGCGCGAACACGAAGAGAGGCCCGTAAACCCCGGCCGAAACGGCCGTGAAGCCGATCTGGCTCCCTTTGAGGAGACCGACGCCCCATCCGAACTGCTCGTCGCTCACGAGATAGGTCCAGGTAGAGGACGGGCCTTTAAGGCCTTCGGCATCGAGGTCGACCGGCCCTTCCCGGTCAACGAGCGAATCGATGGTGGCGGCGACCGCGCCGCTGATCCTCTCCTCGAGCCCGGCGAAGGCCTCGGCCGCCGCTTTCTGGAACTCATACGCGGGCTCCCGCCCCCCCACGCTTACGAGGTGGATGCTCTCGCGGATGTCCTGGAGCCCGGCCAGGTGGTCGGCCCAGAGGCGGTCGGCATGAAATAGCGTGACTCGTCTTTCCAGCTTATCGAATTCCTCCCGGTCGAACCTGGCCAATCCCCTGGCCCGGAGATCCGGGTCCCGGATCCCGATCTCGCCTGGCCCGCCCTCCGGAGTGAGAACGAAATCCCTCCAGCGCCCCACGATCTGCCGTTGCGTCTCGACCACGGAAGAGTACTTTTCGAGGGTTTTCCGGATATCGAAATTCTGTCCTTCGATGACCCTCTGGGCGTGGATGATGTCCCGGCGGACGGCCGGCGTATCGACGGCGCCGGATTGCTTTTCGAGGCGGTGCCCCTCAAAGAACTTGTCCCGGAGGCCGTAGCGCTCGAAAAGCTCGTCCTCCAGGCTGATGAAAAACCTGGAGGAGCCGGGGTCGCCCTGCCTTCCGGCCCGGCCCCGGAGCTGGCGGTCGATGCGGAGGCTTTCGTGGCGGTTCGTCCCGATGACGTACAGTCCGCCCAGGGCGATGACCCGCTCCCGCTCCTGTTCGGTCTCGCCGCCGAGCTTGATGTCCGTCCCGCGGCCGGCCATGTTCGTCGAGATGGTGACGGCGCCGGGCCGCCCGGCGCGGGCGATAACTCCGGCCTCGACCTCGTCGTTCTTGGCGTTGAGGACTTCGCACCCCACGCCGGCTTCGGCCAGGGCCGCAGCCAATTCCTCCGATTCCCGGACGCTTAGAGTCCCGACGAGCGTCGGTCGGCCGGCGGCACGCGCGGTCGCGATTTCCCGGACCAAGACCCTCAGCTTCGCTTCCTTATGGGTGAAAACCATGTCCGGATGGTCCATCCGGATGCACGGCCGATGGGGCGGGACGGCGGCGACGCTCAGGCCGTAAAACGCCTTGAACTCCGCCGCCGACGGCACGGCCGTGGCCGTCATGCCGCAAAGCCTCGGATAGAGCCGGAAGAAATACTGGAAAGTGATGGAGCCCAGGACCCGGCCCTCGGACTTCCGGCCAACGTTTTCCTTGGCCTCGACGGCGGCCTGGAGGCCGTCCGGCCAATGACGCTTGGCCATAACCCGGCCCGTGAATTCGTCGACGATCTCGATCCGGCCGTCGCGGACAATGTAGTCCACGTCGCGGCAGAGCAGGGCTTCGGCGTGGAGGGCACAGTGGAGGGCGGCCAGGAGCGGCTCGTTTTCCGGCGCGTAGAGATTGCCGCTCCTGAGGAGGCCTTCGGCCCTGTCGAGCCCGGCGTCCGTCAGGAAGACATTCCTCTTCTCGTCGTCGGTTCCATAATCACGCCCTGGCACGAATCCGCGGGCCAGCGACGCCAGGCGTCTGGCGTCCTGGTCGGACCTGCCGGCCAGCCCGGCGATGACCAGGGGGATTCGGGCTTCGTCGATGAGGATGGAGTCCGCCTCGTCGACCAGGGCCGCGTGAAAGGGCCTGTGGACGAGGTCGGCCGGATCGTAAGCGAGCCCGTCCCGCAGGAGATCGAAACCTGCCTCCCTGGCCGTCGCATAGGTGACGTCGGAGGCGTAGGCCTTGCGCTTGTCGGCTGTGGCCATGCCTTCCTGGACAGATCCGACGTTGAGCCCCAGCAGGCGGTAAACCGGGCCCATCCAGGCCGCGTCGCGCCTGGCCAGGTAGTCGTTGAAGGTCAGGATATGGACGCCGCGGCCGGTCATGGCGAACAGGCTGGCCGGGAAAACAGCGGCCAGGGTTTTGCCTTCTCCGGTCGGAAGCTCGGCGATCTTCCGGCCGCACATGGCCAGCCCGGCGACGAGCTGTGCATCGTGCGGAACGAGCCCCAGGGTCCGGCGGGCCGCCTCGTCGACAAAGGCGAAGGCTTCTTCCGTCGCCTTTTCGGGCGGGAAGCCGGACTTGAGGCGCTCAGCGAGGTCGAGGGACGCCCGCCTCAAACCTTCATCGGACAGGCGTTCGAGCCCGCGGTCCCTCCGCTGGGCGTGGATCCGCTCAACGGCGCGCCGATAGGGCCCCAAGTCGACCTCGACCGGAATGCCTCGGGCGCGGTTGAACGCCGAACGGAGTTTCAGCAAATAGTTTCTGTGCTCATTTCTCACGGCAAACCTCCTTTTCAGATGTCGGGTGTTCGTCGCCGGGAGCTTAGAAAAAAAAGGGGCAATCCCGTTCGCCAGATTCCACGGACTCACGTCCGTGGAGCTTCAGTAAGGGGGGCTTCGCGGAGAAGCAAGGTCGAAGGACAGGGCCACGGGGGCCCGGTCATAAAAAGGGGCGGCCCGGGATAGGATGCTGAGCGAGATCGAGAGGATCACGGGCAGCATGATAAACGGGAGAGGAAAGACCAGGGAGAAAAGGATGAGGAAGGGAAGAAAGGGATGGAGTCTCCCGGAAAAACTCCTGAAACCTATCAATCCGGCCTTCCTGTTCATGATGGTATATCCATAATAAAACAAAAGACGATCGGCGGTCAAATCCGCGACCGGGGCCTTCAGCAGCGGCTCCCTCCTGAACCCGGAGATTCGCGACTCCAGAGCTGAAATTTCAATTGGAGCCGCGGCCCCGCAATTCGGTATGAAGTTGTTTGTCACCGAATTAGGCTCGCCGGACGATGCGCAGGTTATTCCTGCGCCGCCAGCCGGACACAGCCAGCGTGAACCGGTTCCCGGCCGGAGCGAGTTCGAAAATTGTCGGCCCCTCGTCTTCGAACATCGTAAACCGGGACGGGACGCCCGGGTAGACCTGGATGTCCAGCCGGGCGATCGGCCCCTCTGGAATTCGCTCGGCATCCGGCATCATGGGAAGGATCGCGCCGGCCCGCACGAAGAGTGGAATCCTCGACAAGGGCGACTTGGTCCTCAGCGTCACGCCAGCCGGGTGACGGCGTCCGGACCAGAAATCGACCCATTCCGCCCCGCCGCACTTCTCCGCCGCTACCTTTCCTGCGCCGCGTGTTCTCCCCTCCTCTCTCTCCTGCCAATGCGGCAGGTACACGTCCCGCTCGCCGCTTTCGTCGACGACCGGTGCCACGAGCAGCCACGGCCCGAGCATGAACTCCAGATCATGCCCGTGGGCGTTCGGATCGTCCGGGAATTCCAAGGGAAGGGCCCTCAGCACGGGAAGTCCGGTCCGGGCCGCCTCATGGGCCAGGCTGTAGATGTACGGGAAGAGCCGGTACCTCAGGCGAACAAATTTCGTCACGATGGCCTCGGCCTTGGCCCCGAAAGCCCAGGGCTCGCGCGGGCCGTCGCCGTGCATCCGGCTGTGGGAGCAGAGCAGCCCGAACTGGGCCCATCGGACATAGAGCTCTGGGGAAGGCCGGCCGCGATATCCGCCGATATCGTTGCTCCAGAAGGCCAGACCCGACATCCCGGCGCTCAGGCCGCCCCGGACCGTCGCCGCTAGACTGTCCCAGTCGGCGGACGGGTCGCCCGACCAGCCGACAGGGTATCGTTGGCTCCCGGCCGTGCCCGACCGGCTCCAAACGAGGCCGGCGCCGCCCTCCTCGGCCGTGACTTCCGCCACGGCCTGGTTATAGACCAAGGGATAAAGGTTGTGGAGCTCCGCTCCCGTCCGGCCGTCGTGGAAAACGGCTTCGGCCGGGACGTCCTCGCCGAAATCGGTCTTGAAAACGTCGACGCCCATCCGCAACAACGGCCGGTGGAAGTCCTGGAACCAAGCCCGCGCTCCGGGGCGCGTGAGGTCGATGATGGCCACTCGCGCGTTCCAGGAATCCGCCCGGGCCGCCCGCCGGACCAGGCCGTCGGGCCGCGGCGCCAGCGACAGCCCGTAATCGATGATGAGGACCTTCCCGCCGGGGCGCTTGAGGAAATAGCCGCGCCGCTTTCCGTATTCGAAGAGATCGCTTTCGACCGAAATATAGGGATGTTCCCAGAGGCAGAGCTTCAGGCCGCGCTTGTGGATTTTCCGGATGAATCCCTCGGGATCGGGGAAAGCCCGGCGGTCCCAACGGAAGTCGCAATATCGGCGCCAGCGCATCCACCAGGGATCGATGTGGACGACGTCGAAGGGCAGGCGCCGCTTTGAGGCCCCGGCCACCAAGCGCTCGACCTCGGCCTGGGTCCTGTAGGTCCCGCCGGAGCTCAGCCAAAGGCCGAAGCTCCACTTAGGCGGGACGGGCGGCCGGCCGGTCAGCTCCGTATAACGCTCGATAATTTCCGCCGGCGTCCGGCCGTGGATAAGGTACGCGTCGAGCGCCCCGTCCTCGACCCGGACGGTAAAGGATTGACAGCTCCGGCTCCCCAGTTCCCAAACGACGCGGGCGCCCGTGTCCAGAAACAATCCCCAGCCGCGGGGGCTCCAGACGAAGGGAACATTCTTGTGGGACCTCTCGCTCGTCGAGCCCAGCGCGTCCTGGGTCCAGGAGACGATCGTCTGATGGGTCTTGTCGAGGCGCGTGAATTTCTCGCCCAGGCCGTAGAGCCGGTCCTCGGGGCTCAGATGAAATGACTGGGTCACGGCCGCCGTCCGCCGGACCCGCCGGACGAAGCCAAGGGGCGGGACGAATGGGCGGCCCAGGCCGTCGACGTCGCCGGGATTCTCGCCGAATACGGACCGGCCGCGCGCGTCGACAAAGCGCATCGCCCAGGGGTCGGCCTGGACCACGAGCCGCCAGGCCGTCCCCCGGCCGCGCACAGTGAGCCCCGAGTCCGTTTTCTTGACCGTGAGCGGAACGCGTTGTCCCGCGGGCCAGATGACGGCGGGGGTCGGCGTCTTGTCTTTCGCGCCGGGAGGCAGGAAGGTCCAGCGCCAGACGTTAGCGCTCAGGGCCTCGACCCGGGCCGCCGCCCGCCGCCCTTTAGCGGTTTCGAGATCGAGGCACAGCGTGCCGCCGACCTCCCTCCAGCCGGTCAGGCGGACGATCCAGTCGAATCCGGGAGGAGCTTCGTAGGCCGTCATCCTGCGCGCGGGCGAGGCCGACCCCGGATCCTGTCCTTTATTCATCATATCGGCCATACCTCTCCGCCGCGTCCATCATGGCGTTGATGTTTTCGAGCGGCGATCCGGGCGGGATGTTGTTGCCGTCCTGGACGATGAAACCGCGGAACCCGGCCAGTTTGCCGATGACCCGGCGCGTCGCCTCGCGGACCTCGTCCGGCGTCCCCGACAGGATGAGCCGGGGGTCGACGTTCCCGGCCAGGACGACCCGGCCCCCCATGACCCGGGCGATACGGTCGAGGTCGACCGCCCATCCGAAGCCCTGGAAAACATGGATGCCGAGACCGTCGCGGAATGTTTCGAGCAGATGATCGGACTTGCCGCACATGTGGAAGGTCAGTCGGCCGTCGAAATGATCGCGCAGACGCTTGTTCGCGGGTAGCACGAGGTCTTCGAACATGTCCCGGGACAGGGAGACCGCCAGATCGTCGCTCCAGGCGAAGGCGCGCGGCTCGGGCCAAGGCATCGTCGCGGCGCAGAAGTCGAGGTATTCGATCATCTTCCCGGTGACGATGCGGACGAGCTCGCGGACGAACTCGGGCCGCTCGGCGCACGCCGTGAAGAGTTCGGTCGCTCCCATCAGGTCGCCGGCGATGCCGAACGGTCCGTCGCAGGTGTTGGTCAGGGCCGGCTCGGTGCCCGGATAGAAAACAGGTCCGCCCCTGAAACGCACGGGATATTTCTCGGCGACGGCCTGCATCGCTCGGCGGTATTCGACCTGCCGGGCGTTGATCCCGGAATGGACGAAATCCATGGCTTCCAGACGGCGAAGGTCGGCGTCGGCACGGACCCACCCCGGTCCAACCCAGGGGATGTCGTCCTCGGGGAAGACGACGGCGCAACCCAGGCTGCCGGCCTCGAAGGTGTTCTGGAAGTCGGTCCAGGCGCCCACCCAGGCCCCTGTGATGGCATGGGCGTCGGTCCGGACGTTTTCGAGGAGCCACTTCTGGGCCAGGATCTGGGTCCGGAGCATGACTTCGGGATCGCCGTAGTAGTCGCGGAAGTGGACGCCGGTCGCCGGGACGAGAAAACGGTGTCCAATAGCGGGCAGGACGGGCACCCGGTCGGGCGTCCCGAAGCGCATCGCCGTCTCGACGCGGTCGCGGCGGGACTCGATCTCTTCGACCGGGACGCCGATTTCAATGACGCGGCCATTCATGCGATGACCTGGGCGCGGGGAAGAGGCGGTCCTTGAGACCTAGTCCTTGACCCGCTTCGCCTCGAAGACGCCGTTGGGCTGATAAAGTTCGATGCCCGTGACCTGACCTTTGGCGTCCTCGATGAACTTGAGGCTGACGGCCTTGGCCTGCTTGAGCGAGTATTCGCCGCCGAGGTTGGGCACGAGGTCAAGGAGGGGCTGGCCGGGAATGGTCACCGTCAGCCGGTCGCCGCGCAAGCTCACGGTCAGCGACTGACCTTGGAACTCGTACTTACCGGTCAATTTGGCGAGATACGCGGGGTCGGAGAGCCGGGCCTCGGGCTTTTTCGTAAAGACGATATCATCCAGGGTCCCTTCGAAGGGCGCCGAGACGAAGGCGATATTGCCGTTGACGTCCGTCCGGAAGCTCAGCTTCATATCGCGGAATGTCGGGTCATCGGTTTTCAGGCCGTTGAAGGTGTCGAAGTGCCAGTGCTCGAGGGGCGTGGCGATCGCGTTATAGGTAAAGACGAGCTGGGTCCCCTTCATCTCGACCTTGAGGACGCCATAACCGGGGTGCCAATAGTCGCCGGCGTATTCCGCGAGCTTGTGGGAGGGCGTCGTCCCGGGCCGGCGGCGGGTCGATTTCTTCTCTTCGGCCTTCTTCTGGGCCTCGGCCCCCTCGGCCTGCCGCTTGGCCGCGTCGCCGATCCAGTCCACGGCCTCGAGTCCGAAGATGCGGTCCGCCGCGGTCTGGACGACGAGGTTGGGGAAGGGCGTTCCGTCTTTGTTGGTCAGGACGACGAAGCCCAGTCCGTCCTGCGGGAACAAGCATACCAAAGCTGAGAAGCCGTCGATGTTCCCGCCGTGCTCGACCCGTTGGTGGCCGCGGTAGGTGTCGATGAACCAGCCGAGGCCGTAGTCCGCCGGGGAGATGTCCGGCCGGATCGAAGTCCCTCCCGTAGGCATATAGGCCGCGTGCATGTCGTTCAAAGTGGCGGGGTTGATGACCTGGGCGTCCTTATACTTGCCGTTATTGATGTGGACCGTGACCCAGTGGGCCATTTCGTTCGCGCTCGAATTGATGGCCCCGGCCGGGCCGATATTCGTGATGTTGCGGAAGGGGACTTTCACGAGCTTGCCGTCGCGCTCGGCGTAGGGTAGGGCAAAATCGCTGTCCTTCTGGGAATCATCGACGGAGAAGTTCGACCGGGTCATGCCCAGGGGATTGAAGACTAGCGTCCGGACCGAATCTTCCCAGGGCTTCCCCGTCAGGACTTCGACCAGGTAGCCGGCCGTGAGGAACATGAGGTTGTTGTACTGCCATTTCTCGCGGAGGTCGGCCGTCGGGGGGAGAAACGCCAGGCTGCGCACGAACTGCTCCCGGGTCGCCGTGTAGTTGTTATACCAGACGAGGTCGTGGCGGGGCAGTCCGGAGCGGTGGGTGACCAGGTCGCGGGGCGTCAGGCGCTCGCCGGCCTGGGCGTCATAGAGCCGGAACCACGGGATGTAATTGCGGACGGGTTTATCCCACTCGACTTTCCCTTGATCCACGAGCGTGCCCAGGGCAAAGGTCGTGAAGGCCTTGGAGGACGACCCGATGGCCAGGAGCGTGTCGGGCGTCATGGCGAGTTTCCGCTCGAGGTCTTTGTACCCGAACCCTTTGGCGAAAATGACCTCGTTGTCCTTGACGACGGCGATGGCCGTGCCGGGGACCTTGATCTTCGCAAGGCCCTGGGTGATCACATCTTCGAAGCCTTCCAGGGCCGTCTTGGCCTTGGCGGCCGGGTCGGCGCCGCGGGTGAGCTCAAAGGCGAATTTCTGCCCGCCCTGCGTGAAATCGCCGGCGATCTTTTTTCCGTCCGGGCTCAGCGTGCCGGCGAAGGCGGGATTGCCGGGGATTCCCGGCAGCTCGAAGGAGACCTTGGCCCCGTCGGACACGATTTTCGTCAGGGGCGTGTCCTTGATATTCTGGACCGGGATGGAGATGTCCCCTTTCCAGGTGCCGTCGGCCTGCTTGGTGAAGTCGAGGTTGATTTGGAGTTTCATGGACGGCAGGGCGATCGCCCCGTCCCAATGGCCGGCCAGGTCGGGCACGGCGGCGAGCAGGGCGGGAATACTCACCGACAGGAAAATCACGGTGACGGCGATAAAGGAATTCCTGATGCTACGGGTCATGAAAGCCTCCTTGTCGCGACTCGCCACAATCTATCACACCGGGCGTTCGGCGGGCAACCGGACGCCAAATAACTATACGGAAATCGAGGAGCTCGAGTTCAGAAGGGGGGATTCTCGTGTGTCACCGAATTAAAATATTGAAATGCCGGGACATTTTTTCCATAATACGGCTTTGAGACGAGTCATGCCCTTATTTCTGCGTTCCGCTTTCCTGGGCGCCCGCGGCCAAGGAGCCCCCTTCGTTGCCTGAGTTCCTGGAGTTCCGCGGCGTCTCCAAGCGTTTCGGAACTATCCAGGCGGTCGGCGACGTTTCCCTCGAGATCAAGAAAGGCGAATTCTTCTCGCTCCTCGGGCCGAGCGGGTGCGGCAAAACGACCATGCTCCGCATCGTCGCCGGGTTCGAGGAGCCCGACGCGGGCCGCGTCTTCCTCGACGGCCGGGACATCACCGACCTCCCGCCGAACAAGCGCAAGGTCAACACGATCTTCCAGAGCTACGCGCTTTTCCCCCACATGACCGTCCGGGACAATATCGCCTTCGGGCTGGCCATCGCCAAGCGGTCGAAGAGGGAGATCGACGCCGAAGTCGACAAGATGCTCCATCTCATCCAAATGACCGGCCAGGCGGACAAAAAACCCGACGTCCTCTCCGGGGGCCAAAAACAGCGGGTCGCCGTGGCCCGGGCCCTGATCAACAAGCCCGACGTCCTCCTCCTCGACGAGCCCCTGGCCGCCCTGGACCTCAAGCTCCGCCAGAAGATGCTCATCGAGCTCGACCTCATCCACGACGAGGTCGGCATCACGTTTCTCTACGTCACTCATGACCAAGCCGAAGCCATGAGCCTCAGCGACCGGATCGCGGTCATGGACAGCGGCCGGATCGAGCAGGTGGGCGCGCCCGCGGAGATCTACGAGTCGCCGCGGACGAGTTTCGTCGCGGCCTTCATCGGCGACACGAACTTCCTCGAGGGCCGGGTCCTCGAGTGCCCGGACAATGAATATTGCCGCCTGGCCATCGCGGGCCTGCCCAAGATCCTCTGTTTCAACGACAAGCACCTTCAGCCCGGCCAGCCGATTTACCTCAGCATCCGGCCCGAGAAAATCCACATCTCCCGGGACCGGCCCGAGGAGAAGCCCCAGCGGAACATCATGCCGGCAGCCGTCGAGGACGTCATCTACCTTGGCTCGACCACGAAGTACTGGGTCCGGGTCGCGGGCTACAGGATCCAGGTCCTGCGCCAGCACGCCCGCTATTTCTTCGACGATAAGCCCCTGCGCTGGAAGGACGAGGCCTGGATCTGGTGGCACGCCGACGACGGATTCATGCTCGACCATTTCCGGAAATCCGACGAAGGCCTGCTCGCCGTCCCGCCCCAAAAGGTCGGGGAGCCGCTCAACGGCCCTAACGGAAAATAGGATGAACCGGAACAAGCGCCGCCGCCGGCTCCAGGAGTGGCTGATCTCGCTCCCGACCCTCTTCTGGCTCGCCCTTTTCATCGTCGTCCCGACGCTCCTCGTCTTCGCCATCGCCTTCCGGCCGGCCAACCCGTACGGCGGCATCGGCCCGGGCTGGACCCTCGACACGATCCGCGGCCTGTGGAACCCCGGGTACCTGGTCATCGCCTGGCGGACGGTCTGGATCAGTTTCGTGACCACCGCGCTCTGCATTCTCCTCGCGCTCCCGACGGGATATTTCATTGCCCGGGCGCCCGAAAAATGGCGGAACCGCCTCCTGATGCTCGTCATCGTGCCCTTCTGGACGAGCTTTCTCGTCCGGGTCTTCGCCTGGAAATCGCTCCTCCACCCCGAAGGCCTGATCAAAAAAACCCTCGAGGCGATCGGGCTGGCCGGGTCGCAGGCGACCCTCCTCTATCACCCGGCGGCGGTCGTCCTGGTCATGGTCTACACGTTCCTGCCGTTCACCATTCTCCCAATCTACGCGGCCGCCGAGAAATTCGATTTCCGCCTGATCGAGGCCGCTCGCGATCTTGGCGCCCGGCCCCTGCAGGCTTTCCGCAAGGTTTTCCTGCCCGGCATCCGGCGGGGCCTCCTGACGGCCGTCCTGGTCGTCTTCATCCCGGCGCTCGGCTCCTACATCATCCCCGACCTCGTCGGCGGGCCGGCCAGCGAGATGCTCGGCAACAAGATCGCCCAGCGCGTCTTCGTGGACCGCAACCTCCCCCACGCCGCCGCCCTCTCCGCCGTGCTGATCCTGGCGGTGCTGGCCCCCCTCATCGCCGTGCTCATCCTCCAGCGAAAGAAGGGCAAGGCGGACATCATCATCGGGGAAGCGCCGTGAAGAAGAGCCGCTTCCCGCTCGGCGTGACCGTCCTCGTCCTGATTTTCTTCTACCTGCCCATCATCATCCTCGTCATCAACTCGTTCAACGCGGCCCGGTTCTCGAGCAGCTGGCAGGGCTTCACGCTCGACTGGTACGCCCGGCTCTTCCACTCCCCGGAAATCTGGCTGTCGGTCCGCAACACTCTCATCATCGCCCTGGGCTCGACGGCCGTTTCGCTCGTCCTCGGGACGGCGGCCGCCTTCGCGCTGCACCGCTATGCCGGAAGCCGTCTTCAGCAGGCCCACTATACGTTGATTTACACGCCTCTCGTCGTCCCGGAGATCCTGATGGGCATCAGCCTGCTCATGGCCTTCGTGGCGGCCGGCACGGGTCTCGGCCTGTTCACGATCTTCCTGGCCCACGTCACGTTCTGCGTCAGTTATGTGGCCATGGTCGTCCTGGCCCGTCTCCAGGATTTCGACTTCCAGCTCATCGAGGCGGCCCAGGACCTGGGGGCCAGCTGGTGGCAGAGCACCCGCAAGGTCCTCCTGCCCCTCCTCCTCCCCGGGCTGGCGGCGGGCGGGCTCCTGGCCTTCACGCTCTCGGTCGACGACTTCGTCATCACGTTCTTCGTCGCCGGGCCGGGCTCGACGACGCTGCCCCTCCGGATCTACAGCATGATCAAGTACGGCAACCCGCCGATGATCAACGCCCTCTCGACCCTCCTCCTGGCCGTCACCCTCACCGCCGTCATCGCCAGCCAGCGGCTCGCCCGGTTGAAAAGATAGCGGAACTGGGATTAAATAGAACATCCGCGATGAAAAAGCCCGCGATCCCAGAGAGCCGCTCCCCGTCCCTCGGCGCCGGTTTGTCCCTCCTCCTCCTGCTTCTCACGCTCGTATTCGCCGGCGGTTGCGGTCCGTCCCGGCCGGTCCTGAGCGTCTACACCTGGGCGGACTACTTCAAGCCCGAGCTCCTCAAGCGCTTCGAGCGGGAGAACGGCTGCCGCGTCGTCATCGACACCTTCGAATCGAACGAGGCCATGTACGCCAAGCTCAAGGCCGGGGCCGCGGGCTATGACATCCTGACGCCGACGAGCTACATGGTCAGCGTCATGTTCGACCAGGACATGCTCCTGCGCCTCGACCGCGGCCGTCTGCCCAACATCAGCCACGTCGACCCGGAATTCCTCAAGATCACGATCGACAAGGCCATGGACCACTCCGTCCCCTATATGCTCGTCAACAGCGGGATCGCCTACCTCGAGGGGCGGGTGAAAGACGTCCGGCCGACCTGGAACATGTTCGACCGGACGGACCTCAAGGCCCGGATGACCATGTTCAACGACATGCGGGAATCGATCGGGGCCGCCCTCAAATCGCTCGGCTACAGCATCAACACCGTCGACGAAAAAGAGCTCCTCGAGGCCGAGGCCGTCCTTCTCCGCTGGAAGAAGAACCTGGCCAAATTCGACAACGAACAGTACAAGTTCGGGCTGGCGTCGGGCGAATTCCTCCTCGTCCACGCCTGGAACGGCGACGTCTTTCAGGTCCGGAAGGAAAACCCGGACGTGCGCTTCTTCATTCCCGAGGAAGGGACGATCATCTCCTGCGACGACCTGGTCATCCCGAAAAGCGCCCGCCAGCCCGGCCTGGCCCACGCGCTCATCAATTTTCTCCACGACCCGAAAGTCGCGGCCGAGAACTCGAATTTCATTTACTATCTCTGCCCGAACAAGGACGCCTACCCGCTTCTCAACGCCGAAATCCGGCAGAATCCCGGGATCTTCATGGCGCCGGCGATCATGGCCAGGAGCGAGATCATCGCCAATATCGGCGGGGCGAACGCCCTCTATATCAAGGTCTGGGACCGGGTCAAGGGCGGGAACTAGCGCGGCCACGATCCGGCTGTGAAGCCGGGCCGAAAATCCACGCGGCGCTTAGCCGGAGCTTCCAAGGATCCGGAATATCTCCCGGGGTCTATTCTTGACAATCTCTATAGAAACAATATACTCTCGCTGGAGAAATGGGGATAAAGCCATGCCCGCGCTAAACACCGGCGACCGGCTGGGACGGTTCCGCATCCTCGAGCCGCTGGGCGCCGGCGGCATGGGCGAAGTGTACCAGGCCCGCGACGAACGCCTGGAGCGCGACGTCGCGATCAAGGTCCTTCCCAAGGGCGCGTTCAGCGGGGAAGCCGGCCGGGACCGTTTCCATACGGAAGCCCGGGCCCTGGCCCGGCTCTCTCATCCCCATATTGGGCAGGTCCACGATTTCGCGAGCGAGGGGGGCGTGGATTATCTGGTCATGGAGCTCGTCCGCGGACAGTCGCTCGCCCAACGGCTGGAAAACGGCCCCCTCCCTGAACGGGAGGTTTTGAAGGTCGGGCTCGAGCTTGCATCGGCCCTCGAAGCGGCCCACGCGGCGGGGGTCGTCCATCGGGACCTGAAGCCGGGCAATTTCATGATCACGGAGTCCGGCGCCCTGAAGGTCCTGGATTTCGGGCTGGCCAAGATCCTGCATCACGACCGCCCGCAAGATGTCACGCTGACCATGGACGACGCGGAAACCGTGAGCGGAACGCTGCCTTACATGGCCCCCGAGCAATTGCTCGGCGAGACCGTTGATGCCCGCACGGATATCTGGGCCGCCGGGGTCGTTCTTTACGAAATGGCCGCCGGCCGGCGGCCGTTGGACCAGAAAATCGGCACGCGGCTAACCCATGCCATCCTCACTCAATCGCCTGAAGCGCCGGCCCAGGCGGCCCCCGCTGTTTCGACGGGGCTCGGGCAGATCATTATGAAATGCCTGGAAAAAACACCCGACCGGAGATATCCGTCCGCGACGGAACTCCGGTCGGACCTCGAGCAATTAGCGGCGTCGGGGACCGTGAAGATCTCGACGGCTCCAGGCCAACGTTCCGGTTCGCGGACCGGCAAAAGGTTTATTGGCATTGCGGCGGCGTTGGTGTTGGTGGGCGTCGTGGCTATTTGGCGGCCGTGGCGCGGCGGGTCCGCGGCGGGGCGGGCGTCCGCGACCCCGATCAAGTCCTTGGCCGTCCTGCCGCTCGACAATCTGACAGGGGACGCGTCCCAGGAGTACTTCTCGGACGGCATGACGGAGGCCCTTATCACGGAGCTCTGGAAGGTCCGGTCGCTAAAGGTGATCTCCCGGAAATCGGTCATGCCGTTCAAGAAATCGACCCAATCTCTGCCCGAGATCGCCAAACAGCTCGGCGTGGAAGGCGTGGTCACCGGTTCCGTGGAGCGCGCGTCAGGCCGGGTGCGGGTCTCCGTTCAGCTCATCCGGGCCGCATCCGACGAAAACCTGTGGGCCGACACGTTCGATCGCGGGGAAACCGACGTCCTGGCTCTCCATACGGAAATCGCCCAGGCCATCGCCCGGCAGGTCCGGGCCGTCGTTACCCCGGAGGAGGTCCGCAGCCTTCAACCGCCGCGCAAGGTCAACCCGGAAGCCTATGACCTGGCCCTCCGGGCCGATTACCTGACGGTCAACGCCTCCGGGCCGGAGGATGTCAAAAGGGCTGTCGATTTGGCCCAGAAAGCCGTCGCCATCGATTCAAGCTGGGCCGCGGCCTATGCCTCGCTGGCCGGGGCATTGAACAGCCTCACGGCGTTCGGCGTCAAGACCGGGCAAGAGGTCCTGCCCCTCCTCCGGGCCGCGGCGGACCGGGCGGTCGAGCTGGACGATTCCCTGGCCGCCGCCCACGTAGCGCGCTATTACGCCCTCTTGGTCGCCTTTGATTGGGAAAACGCCGGACGGGAAGCCCGCAAAGCCATCGAGCTCGCCCCGAACGACGGCAACGCCCGTGGCAACTACGGATACTGGCTGGCGCTGATGGGACGAACCGCGGAGGCGGAAAAGGAATCGAGGCAGGCGATCGAATCGGACCCGTTGAACTTGGCCAACCGGTGCAATCTGATGAACATTCTTTACGCTCTCCGCCGTGACGAAGAGGCCGTCGCCGTGGCGCGCGATATTCTCGGGCTGAACCCGAGCTGGTTTTGGGCCCACAACAATCTCTCGAGCATCGCTTTTCTCCAGGGCCGGCGCGCGGAAGCTCTGGCGCAGGCCGAAAAGGCCTGGAAGATCGTCTGGAAGGATTTTGCGTCGGTCCAGGGCATGGCCTGGGACGCTTATGTCCGCTGGATACCGGAGGAGCTCAAACGCCGGGACGGAAAGCCGTGGCGGATGACGGGCTTCATCGCGGCCGCCTACGCGATGTTCGGGGACAGGGAGAAGGCGATTCCCTACCTGGAACGCAGCATCGATGACGGCGATGCCTGGACGGCCCAGTTGTTTTGGCCGGAATTCGACGGATTGCGCGGTGACCCCCGCTTCCTGGCCGTCGTCCGGAAGATGAACCTGCCCGTCGACGTTTACCGGAGGCCTTATCGCGAGCTGGCCGCTCCCGGGCCGCACTGAGCGCGCGAAGAGAATCCCCGGAGATTTTATGGGGCCGGGAAAGGCCTATTTCATGGCCGCGACGTAGTTGCCGACCCCGACCACGATCGTCGACAGGATGAGGACCGCGATCCCGGCCACGACCAGGCGGCGTGTCGGCCGCCCCGTGCCCTTCCACTCGTGGAAATAGATCCCCCATAGGCTGCTGAAGGTGATGATAAAGGCCATGTGGATGGTCCAGCTCGAGAAATCGTACTTCCCCATCTTCGTCGTTCCCATCCCGTAGAAGAAGAACTGGAAGTACCACGTGGTCCCGGCCAGCGCGGAGAAAAGATAATTGGATAAAAGCGAGGGCCGCGGGGCCGCGGCCGCCGGGCCGGCACCGGGCCCGGGCGCGCCCGTCTCCGCCGACTTGACCCGGAAATAGTCCCGTCCGGTCTTGTTCCTGACGCTGAGGGTCGCGCACCACAGGAAGTTGGTCGTGAATCCCCCGAAGAGCGCGACGATCAGGACCGGGAAATTCTGGAAAAGCGGCGGCGTCCCGCTCGCCACCGCGGCCGCGGCGATGGGCTTCCCGGCGGCGAAGGCGAAGGCCATGCAGGAGCTCATGACCCCGGCGAACGTGGCCACCCAGGCGCCCTTGACGAAGCTGAACTCGGCGATCGAGGCCCGTTTCTCGGCGTCGGAGAGCTCGCGTTCTTTCCTCCGTCCGGCGCCGCCGCACATGGCGATGCCCGTAAGGCAGACCAGGATGCCGAGAACCACGATCCGGCCGGACACCGTCGAAACCAGGCCGGCGATCTGGCCCTCAAAAAGCGGCGGAACGAGCGTGCCGAAGACGGCGCAGAAGCCGAGCGAAAGGGCCATGCCGAGGGACAGGCCGAGATAGCGCATGGAGAGGCCGAACGTCAGGCCGCCGATCCCCCACATCACGCCGAAGAGATACGTCCAGAGGAGCGTCCGGGGCGAAGCGGACAGGAGGACTTTGATCAGCCCGGGGCAGGTCAGCGCGCCCACGATCCACGGCGCTATGATCCAGCTGAAGAAACCTCCCGTCAGCCAATAAGTCTCCCAGGCCCAGCCCCTAACCTTTTTATAGGGAATGTAAAAACTCCCGGCCGCGAAACCGCCCAGGGCGTGAAGAAATACTCCAAGAAAAGGGTTGGGGGCCATTCCGCCTCCTCGATTTTCCGGGAACTATATAACGCGGCCCCTTTGAAGTCAATCGCCGGCCCTCGTTTCCCGAGTCCGCCGCGTTCCAAAAGCTCCACGGACTTGCAGCCGGGGGATCCTGTTGGCAACCCCGCAGTCATCACGAGGAGTGGAACGGAGTTTCGATCTTCCTTGGAGGCCTCGTGATGGCAGCCGGGGGATCCTGTTGGCAACCCCGCAGTCATCACGAGGAGTGGAACGGAGTTTCGATCTTCCTTGGAGGCCTCGTGATGGCAGCCGGGGGATCCTGTTGGCAACCCCCGCAGTCATCACGAGGAGTGGAACGGAGTTTCAATCTTCCTTGGAGGCCTCGTGATGGCAGCCGGGGGGTCCTGCGAAAAGAATTGACCGCGGCCGCGGCCGAGCCTATCATGGTTCCGCCGGGGAACCGCGCTAAAAATTACGGGGGACATCATGACCGACCAAAAGAAAAGTGGGATGACCGGCCTCTTCGCACTTCTGGCCCTGGCTTGGGCCTGGCCCGCGCTGACCAAGGGCCAGGACGCCGGTGCCCTCGGGCAGGCCAAGGACCTTTTCAGCCCCTTGCCGCGGGTCATCGCCTCTCCGGAAAACCCGGTGACACCCGCCAAGGCCGAGCTGGGAAAAATGCTCTTTTATGAGACGCGGACGTCCATGGACGGGACGTTCAGCTGCGTGCGGTGCCATCCCTTCAGCCTCTACGGGGCGGACGGGCTGCGGACATCCATGGGACGCGACGGAAAGCCCGGCCTCCGGAACGCCCCGACCGTGCTCAACGCCGCGGGCCAGATCTCGGCGCACTGGGTCGGCAACAGGAAAAATGTGGAGGACCAGGCCGGCCAATCCCTCACCGCGCCTGCGTCTCCCGGGATGCCGCCATCGGACGCCGCGGAGAAGAAACTCCAGGCGATCGCGGGCTACGGGCCTTACTTTCAAAAGGCCTTCCCCGGGGAGAAGAGCCCGGTCAACGCCGAAAACTTCGGGAAGGCGGTCGGGGCCTTCGAAAGGACGTTGGTCACGCCGTCCCCCTTCGATGCTTTCCTCGGCGGAAACCCGGCGGCCCTGACGGGAGCCCAGAAGACGGGGCTGACGAAGTTCATCGGAACGGGCTGCGTCCAATGTCATTCGGGGACATATGTGGGCGGCGGGTCGTATGAAAAGTTCGGCGTTCTCGAGCCCTATTGGACCTACACCAAGAGCGCGCCCATCGACGAGGGACGCTTTACGGTCACGAAAAACGCGGACGACAAATACGTCTTCAAGGTGCCCGGGCTGAGAAACGTCGAGATGACCCCACCCTATTTTCACGACGGGTCCGTGGATCGCCTGACCGAAGCCGTTCGCATCATGGCCAAAATACAACTGGGCATCACGCTCGCGGACACCGATATCTCAGAAATCGTCAATTTCCTGGGGTCCCTGACCGGCCGGATTCCCGAAGACGCCCTGAGGGTCCCGATCCTGCCGGGAAAAGAATGAGAGCAGACCCGTGGAGGACGTGACCGTGGAGACTGACCTCGGCGGGAAAGCCGTCCTCATCACGGGCGCCTCCTCCGGGATCGGCAGGGCGGCGGCGCTCAGTCTCGACCGGGCCGGATTTTCGGTCTTCGCCTCCGTTAGGAAGGAGAGCGACGCGGAAGACTTGCGCGCCCACGGTTCGCCGCGGTTGAAGCCTGTCCTGCTGGACGTTACCGAGCCGCGGACGATCGCCGAGGCCGAAGAGAAGATCCGGCGGGCCGTCGGAGCGTCCGGGCTATGGGGACTGGTCAATAACGCCGGCATTTCGTTCCGGGCCCCTATCGAGCTCGTCCCCATCGATGACCTGCGCCGGCTTTTCGAGGTCAATGTCTTCGGCCAACTGGCCGTCACCCAGGCGTTCCTGCCGCTCATCCGCCAGGCGCGAGGCCGGATCGTCATGATCAGCTCGATCACGGCCCTAATCGTCACGCCCTACCACGGCCCCTACTCGGCCGGCAAGGCCTGCCTGAACGCCTTCGCGGACGCCCTGCGCCTCGAGATGAAGCCGTTTGGTGTACACGTCGCGACACTCATCATCGGGGGCGTGCGAACGCCGATCTGGGACAAAATCGAAGACCTGACGGCCGCGGTCGCCGCCAAGTCTCCCGCCGGCACCGCGCGCCTTTACGCGGAAAACCAGCGCAAGGCCCTGGCCTATTTTGTGGGGAAAGGGAGATCCTCGCGCCCCCCGGAGGAGATCACTCGGCCGATCGTCCGGGCCCTCACCCGGAGGCGCCCCAAGGCGACTTATTACGTGGGCTACGGCGCGCGGTTCTACGGCGCCCTGAACAGGGTCGTGTCCGGCCGGCTGCGGGATTGGTTGATCCTGCGCTCGCTCGGCCTGTCCGGAGGCCGGCCTCCCGGCGGGCCTGAGGCCTAAGGGCACTCGAGGCACGCATGGACAGATCCGTGGAGGGAGAGATGAATAAATTCCTTGACAGCGGGACAACATTCGCGGGCCGAAGGTCGTTCCTGAGGGCGGCCGGGATCGGGGGGTTGGAGGTGCTCGGAACGGCGGCCCTGGCCGGACATGCCGCGGCATCCGCGGCCATGACCGGAGCGGAGGCGGCGGCCGCGGCGATGTCGCCCAACGAAGACCTCATGCAGGAGCACGCCCTGCTCGAGCGGGTCCTTCTGGTCTACGAGGAATGCCTCAGCTGCCTGGGGCGCCTGGGGGGCCGGACGGAGCCCGCCCCGGACATTCTCAGCCGGTCGGCCCTGATCGTCCGGAATTTCGTCGAGCAGTACCATGAGAAACTCGAGGAGGAACACGTGTTCCCGCGCTTCGTTAAGGCGGGGAAGCTCACCGACCTAGTGGCCGTGCTCCTCGAGCAGCACAAGTCGGGCCGCGCCCTGACCGATCGCATCCTGGCGCGGGCGACGCCCGCTGGCTTCGCCGACGTGGCCGCACGGGGGAGTCTCACCGTCGCACTGGACCGCTTCATCAGCATGTACAGGCCGCACGCCTCGCGCGAGGGCTCCGTGCTCTTTCCGGCTTTTCGCGACCTTGTCCCCGCCGAGGAGTTCGCGGCGCTCGGCGGCATGTTCGAGAAACGTGAGCACGAGATCCTGGGGCCGGAGGGTTTCGAAGGGCAGGTCGGGGTCGTCGCCGGGCTCGAAAAGCAACTGGGGATCTACGCGCTTTCTAAGTTCACGCCGAAGTAAGCCGCCGGCGGACGCCGGCCTCTGTTTAGGGCCCCAAAAGAAGTGTTGAAGTTTGTCCTTCCGTGACCTATCCGGACGGGCCTTTTGTCAGGTTTGACCGTCCCTCCGTTTTTTATTAGGATACCGGCAGAATCATGACCGGCGCGCGAAAGGCGGCTTCATGCTGAAGGAACATCCCAAAGGCCTGAGATTCATCTTTTTCACCGAGATGTGGGAACGCGTGGGATTCTACACGCTCATGGCCCTGCTCGTCCTCTACATGGACAAGGTCCTCGGCTGGAACGACTCCCGCAAGGGCGATTTCTACGGCATCTTCCTGGCCCTCTGCTATTTTACGCCCCTCCTCGGCGGGTGGCTCGGGGACCGGGTCTTCGGCCAGATCCGGACCGTCCGCGCCGGGGCCTTCCTGATGGCCCTCGGCTACGTCGGGCTGGCCGTTTCCTCGGCCGACCACGTGACGACATTCTATGTCGGCCTCTTCCTGGTCGGCGTGGGCACGGGGATCTTCAAGGTCAACATGGCCGTCCTCGTCGGAAACCTGTACACGGACAAGGTTCACCTCAAGGACGCCGCGTTCAATATCTATTACATGGGCGTCAATCTGGGGGCCATGATCGCCCCGATCGTGGCCACGGTCAACAGCGTCGTCTTCCACAGCTACAATCTGTCCTTTTGGGTGGCGGCCGTGGGGATGGTCTTCGCCGTCATCATCTTCGACGCCGGCCGGCCGCACATCCGCGGCGCCGACGTCAAGAAGCGGGATGCGGCGATTGCCGGGGGCACCTCGACGCCGGCCGTGACCACAGCCAGCTCCGTCCCGCGGGCCATGGACAGTAAGGAACAAACACAGCGCATCATGACGCTCGTCATCCTGTTCCTCATCGTCATCTTCTTCTGGGTGGCCTTCTACCAGAATTCCTTCGGCCTGACCCTCTTCGCCGAGCGCTCCACGGTCGTCCTGAGCTGGCTCCGGCCCGAGACATATCAATTCTTCGAGCCGTTCTTCATACTCGTCCTGACGCCCTTCCTCCTCTCTCTTTTCGCCCGGCTCAGTCTCCGCGGCCGGGAGCCCTCGACCCCCAACAAAATTTTCCTCGGCATGCTCATCATGAGCCTGGCCATGGTCATCATGGTCTCGGCGTCGCTGGCAGGGGGGAACAAGGACCAGAACATCATGTCGCCGGCCTGGCTCATCGGGACGTATTTCATCGTCACGCTCGCCGAAATTCTCATATCGCCCATGGGCCAATCGTTCGTCTCCAAGGTCGCGCCGCCAAAAATCCAGGGGCTGATGATGGGCGGCTGGTTCGCGGCCACGGCCGCGGGGAGCTACGGCAGCGGACTGCTTGGAAAATCCTATAGCCGCTTCGCCCACCACCAATTCTTCCTTATCCTGACGGCTCTTCTGGCCCTGGCGGCGATTCTCGTCCTTGTCTCCTTGAAGAAGCTCAAGCGTTTTTCATCCTAGATCGCCAGGAGGTCGTCATGCTCATCCGGGAAAAAGTCCGGCAGGCCGCGGGCCTTCTCCGGGAATTCGGCTTGGATTGCTGGATCACCTTCACCAGGGAGAGCGAGGTAAACGGCGACCCGACCCTCGTCCTCCTTGCCCCGGGTCACGTGACCTGGCATTCCGCCTTCATCGTCAGCGCCGACGGGCGGACGCGGGCCATCGTGGGCCTTTACGACCAGAAGGGCATCGAGGAGACGGGCGCCTACGACAAGGTCGTCGGGTACGTCACGGGGATCAAGGAGCCTCTCCTCGATTATCTCCGGGAGCTCAACCCGCGGACGATCGCCGTCAACTACTCGAAAGGCAGCGAAATCTGTGACGGCCTGACCCACGGCATGTACCTGACGCTCCAGGATTTTCTGGCCGGGATCGGGTTCGCGGACAGGCTGGTATCGGCCGAGAAGGCCGTCTCGGCCTTGAGGGAAAGAAAATCGGCGAGCGAGATTGACTCCATGAAAGAGGCCGTCCGCCACACGGAGGACATCTACGCTGCCGCGGCCAAATTCGTCAAGCCCGGGAAGACCGAAAAGGAAATCGCGGCCTTCATCCTGGCCGAGGTCGAGCGCCTGAAGCTCCAGCCGGCCTGGGGCCGGGCCACGTGCCCGGCGGTTTTCACGGGCCCCGAGACGGCCCAGGCCCATTACTCCCCCACGGACCGGCCGGTCGAACGGGGCCATGTCCTCAACATGGACTTCGGAGTCAAGGTCGAGGGCTACTGCTCCGACATGCAGCGGACCTTCTACGTCCTGGGCAAGGGCGAGAAGGCCGCTCCGGAAGAGGTAGCGAAGGGTTTCCGGACCATCATCCGGGCCATCGAAGAATCGCGCCGGGCCATGAAGCCGGGGGTCCAGGGCCTGGAGATCGACGGCATCGCCCGCTCGATTATCGTCGACGCCGGATACGCCGAGTTTCCCCACGCCCTCGGTCACCAGGTGGGCCGCTTCGCGCACGACGGCACGGCCTTACTCGGCCCGAAATGGGAAAAGTACGCCCAGAAGCCGTTCCAGAAGCTCGAGGAAGGCATGGTGTTCACCATCGAACCGCGGCTGACCGTCCCCGGCAAGGGGGTGGTCACGGTCGAGGAGATGGTCGTCGTGACGAAGGACGGCGCCGAATGGCTCGGCCGGCCGCAGACCGAGCTTACCCTGATTGGCTGAGAAATTGCGAATGGCCTCTCTCGCACTCGGGTTTTTCACGCCGCAAAAATCCCGTTTTCTCCGCGCCAAAACAACTCGCCCGGCGTGCGCTACGCCGGGCTCAAACAAGTTTTGGCGGTTGCCCCTGCAACTCCCCTCGAAGACGCGATTTTCGGGCTAAACCCTCGAATCGCTCGCAGCGGCCATCCCCAATTTCTCGCCAAGCAGCGGCCTTTTACCTCGTCTCTGGGGCTCCCGCCTTCTTAACCGGAGGCTTCCGCGCGGCGGGACCCTCCGCCTTGATCGGGTAGGGCGGCCGCTTGAGCGGCGGCACCGTCTTCAGCCCCTCGAGCGCGATCTCGATGGCCTTTTCGAGCTGAGGATCGCGTCCCTGAACCTCGAGGTCGGGCCGCTGCTCGACCGTCACGTCGGGATCGACCCCGTGATTTTCGACGACCCAGCCGCCGCCGGGGTTCGGCTCCCACCACGCCCAGCCGGGCGCCGTGACCGAACTGCCGTCCATCATCGGCGGCAGGCCGCCCATGCCGACGACGCCGCCCCAGGTCCGGGTGCCGACGAGCGGCCCGATTTTCTCTTTCTTGAAATAATATGGAAAAAGGTCGCCGCCTGAGCCGGCCCGCTCGTTGACGAGCATGATCTTCGGTCCGAAGTAAGCCGATTGGGGGACGAAGTCCTTGCCCTCGCGCGGGGCGAGCGCCAGGAGCATCCGCCGCCCGAGCTTCTCAGTGTAAAAGTCGGGCGACCAGCCGCCGTGGTTGTAACGCTCGTCCACGATCAGGCCGTCCCGGCCGAGCTGACCGGTAAAATATTTGTCGAACATGACGATGCCGAGGACGGAAGTGTCGGGCACATGCATGTAGGCGACCCGGCCGCCCGTGGCCTGATCGACCTTGCGGCGGTTGTCTTCGACCCAATTGAGGTAACGCAGAGTCCCTTCGCTGCCGATCGTCCGGACGAGTATCTCCCATGCCCCTTGCGTATCCGGCTCGTTGTTGATTTTCAGCGTGATCAGCTTGTCGGCCATGTTCTGGAAATAAGCATACGGTTCGCGGTCGGCGCGGGCCGGCTGACCCTCGACGGCGATGAGGTAATCCCCCTCCTTCACCTTGACGCCCGGTTCGGTCAGGGGCGAGCGCGTGAAGTCGGACCAGTTCTCGCCAGGATAGATTTTCTTGATGCGAAAGAACCCGCCGGCGGGCTCGAGGTCGGCCCCTAGCAGTCCCACGCCCACCCGCTTGCGGTCCGGCATGTCGCCGCCGCCGACGTACGTGTGCGAGGTATCGAGCTCGGCGATCATTTCACCGATGATGTAGTTGAGATCGCTCCGGTGCACCACCCAGGGCAGCAGCGCTTCGTAGCGCTTGCCGATCGCCGCCCAGTCGGCGCCGCCCATCCCCGGGTCCCAGTAGAAGTCGCGCTCGACGCGCCACGCCTCGCGCAGGAGCTCCGGCCACTCGACCTTGGGATCGGACCGAAGCTGCATGGCCGCGGTATCGAGCCTCCCGTCACCGGCTTTCTTCCCGGGCGCCGCGTCAACGATGCCCAGGGTGTCGCCCGCGGCGTACAGCAGCTTGGCGCCTTCCTTGTCGACTTCGAACGCGACGGCCCCGGCCATGACCACCTTGTCCTCCCGCTTTTTCACGTCAAAGATGTGGAGGGACAGCTCCGGGGCGGGTCCCGGAGCCGAGAGCTGGGCGGCTTCCATGGGCACGGAGAGGTAGAAGAGCTTGTCCTTTCGGACAACGAGATGCCTGTACATGCCGGGAGGGACGGGAACCTGGGAAACGCGGCCCGCTAAACCCTGGAAATCGATCTGGATCGGTTTCACGATGGGAGCCTCGGGAGCTGGCTTCGTCTCCGTTTTCTTTGCGGCAGGGGCCGCGGCGGGCGCCGCTTCGGGTTTCTTCTCCTCGGCACCCTTTTCTTCGTCGCTCTGGGGCCCGTATGGCGCCGGGTCGCTGGCCTTCAGGGTCAGGGCGAAGATGCCCATCATGTTGTGGTAACCGAATCTCGTCTCGAGGGCGCTCTGCACGGGCATGAAGAAGCGGGCGGAGAGAAAATAGAGATACTTGCCCTCCGGGTCGAACACCGGGTTCCCGTCGTCATAGAAGCCTTCGCTTACCCGGCGGGTTTTCTTCTCCCCGAGCGAGTAGAGGAAGATAACGTCCTTACCGCTGCCTTCGATCGGCTTTGTATAGGCGAGCCAGAGGCTGTCGGGAGCCCACGACGCGGCGGGTCTCGAACTATACTCCGCGGCGTCGACGAGGACCGGCTGTTTCTTTTCGATGTCCACATACCAAAGCCTCAGCTTCTTGTCGGAAAACGCGATCTTTTTGGAATCGGGCGACCAGGAGGGGTTGTAGAGATAGCGCGTGTCACCGCCGTTCAAGGTGACTTGAATCGCGTCACCGCCCTTCTGCGGCTGGATGTAGAGTTCGAACTCGCCGGTCCGGTCCGAAAAATAGGCGATCCACTGTCCGTCTGGCGACCAGACGGCGTTCAATTCGTGGGCGCCCGGGGTCCCCGTGAGATTCCTCGGGCTGCCGTGCTCCGCGGGGAGCGTGAAGACCTCGCCGCGGGCTTCGACCACGGCGCGAGCCCCGGCCGGCGAGATATCGATCCAGTTGACGCGGCCGCCGGCGGGCTTGAATTCCGCCCGGGCGGCGACCTCATCCGTGGCGACGGAGACGGGGATGTTGCGTGCCTCATTCGTCTTCAAGTTGTAGGCGTAGAGAAGCCCACCGTTCTCGTAGACGATCGCGTCGGCCCCCAGGCTCGGCCACTTGATATCGTATTCCGTGTAGCGCGTGAGCTGGGTGGTCTTTTTGGAGGCCAGGTCCGTCCGGTAGAGGTTCATGACCCCGTCGCGGTCGGAGATGAAAAAGACCGCGTCGCCATGCCACATCGGAAACATGTCCATGGCCTCGGTCGTCGGCAGCGCCTCGTAGGTCTTTTTCACGAGGTCCCAGATGGCGATCGGGCTTTTCCAGCCGCCGCGGTAGCGCTTCCAGGTGCGGAATTCCTGGGACGTGTAATTGAAAGCGATGCGCCGTCCATCGGGGGCGAAACTGACCAGGGAGGCCCGCGGGAGATTGAGCATCTCCGGGACACCGCCCTCGGGTGAGATCAGGAACAGACGGTCGAAATCGGGCAGGTCGCTGGCCCGGTTGGAACGGAAAAGGATCCGGCCGTCCGGAGACCAGCCCAGGACCATGTCGTTCGCGGGATGGAACGTGAGCCGCCGTGGCTCGCCGCCTCCGGAGGGGATGACGTCGACGTCGTTGTTGCCGTCATACTGGCCGGTGAAAGCGATCCATTTGCCGTCCGACGAGAACTTCGGGTACAGCTCGTCGCCGGGATGGGCCGTGAGCCGGCGCGCCGGGCCACCGTTCGTCGAGGCGGTCCAGAGATCGCCCGCGTAGACGAAAACCACCTGGTCGCGCCAGATGTCGGGATAGCGCAGGAGACGGGTCGGCCCGGACGGCGCGGTCTGCGCCCAACCGGACGCCGGGGAAAGCAGGAGCGGCAGGAGCGCCGCGGCAAAAAGGATGCACCGGACCATTTTCATTGGATATCCTCCTCATTGGAATAAGACGTTGGACGAAAAGGCGGGGCATAAATCGGCACGATTTATTATACGGCCGAAGGCCTCTCAAAGTTTCTCGAGCCGGACAATCAAAGCATCTTCTCATGTATTTCCCCGAGAATTCGAAGCGCGTGTGAAGTCCCCCTTGGGAAGGGCTGCGCCTTCATCAAACGCGGACCCGGGTCCCTTGACACGCCCGACCCCCGTGGACTATAGACGTTCTTGACCGCGGGAAACACCCCCCGGTTCAAGGAGGGATAGCATGTCCAAGATCGGTAGGAAATATCCGGCCACGGTCTTCCTGGGCGGCTGGCTTGGGGTCGCACTCGTCCTCGCGGGCGCGGCGGCGGGCGCCGGCCTGGGCAACTCGGGAAAGGCCGGACCGGAATCGGCGCCCCCTGCGGTCAAGCTCTGGCCGCAGTACGTCAAGATGGACTCCTGGGCGATCAAGTTTCCCGTCCCCCGCTCGGAGGCCATCGTCGACATCGGATTCACGGGGCGCCACGCGGCCTACGAGCACGCCGATACGTGGTATCCGTCCTGGGCCGCGGACGGCAACATGTACTCTCCATGGACGGACGGCGAAGTCGGCAATGTCGGTTGCTCGTCGGCCGGGAAGGACGCGCGCACCGGGCAGGCCAAGATCGAAGGCGATGACCCCCTCAACCTCAAGATCACGAGCCTCGGCACGGTCCCCGGCGACCCGGCCCCGTACGAGGGGCGCTACCCCTGCGGCTCGCTCGTCCGCGATGGGATCTGGTACTACGGGACTTATTGTCTGCTCGACCACCAGGCCTGGAGTATGAACTGGCCGATCCTCGGGCCGTTCGTCGGGTTCCGGATCTCTCGGGACTTCGGGAAAACCTGGACGCCGCCGGTCCCGACGCCTGCCAATCCCCTCTTCGGCGAAAAGACCTCGGTCTGGGGAGCCGAGCCGGTCAAGATGGGTTCGCCCCATTTCGTGGACTTCGGGAAAGACATGGCCAATTCCCCCGACGGCAAGGCCTATCTGGTCGGCCACGGCGCGACGGCCCCCGACCCCAATCCCCGCGCCGGTAACTTGAGCTGGATCACCGGGGACGAGATTTATCTCGCCCGCGTCGCGCCGTCTCCGGAAGCGATCAACGACCTCGGGCACTATGAATTTTTCGCCGGGAACGGCCGGGACAGAGAGCCGGTCTGGAGCGGGGATTTCGCGAAGATCCGGCCGATTTTCAGCTGGAACAACCACTGCGGCTGCGTCACCATGACCTACAACGCGCCGCTCAGAAAATATCTGCTGTGCATAACCGACGGCTGGCCGACGATCAAATCCATGGACACGTACATCCTCGAATCATCGGGAATCACCGGCCCGTGGAAGATGGTAACCTACTGGAAGGACTTCGGGCCCCAGGCGTATTTCGTCAACATCCCTTCGAAATTCATCGGCGCCGACGGCAGGACCGCCTGGCTTTCCTACTCGGCCAATTTCACCTATGGCCAGGATGACCCGGCTTACACCGGAAACCCGCCAGGCAGCGGCTACCGATGGTGCCTCCACGAAATCCGTTTCCTCGACAGGCCGGACTACGAACGGCTCGTGAAGGCCAAAGCTCAGGCCAAATAAAGGACGCCCGGGAGGCGCGACGTGCCGGCGTTCCCGGCGTCGTTGGCCTTGACGTCGGCGTCCGTCACGGCCCGTCCGGGGCGGTTATTCACCCTTGGTCTTGACGACCCCGGCCGCTTCCCGGATGATCCGCACTTCGGCCTCGGAAAACGGCGCGCCGTCCGGCCGGGAGATGCCATGGTGCCAAACCGCCGGCTCCGGGCTCCCCTCTTTCGACCCCCAAGGGAAGATGGTCTGAGTTTTGCCGCTGACGAGACCCCAGTTCATCGCCCCGATGTCCTCGGCTTTGAAGAGCGGGAGGATATTGTCGAACCGGCTCCCGGCCGTCCGGGCCATATATTCGGTGCAGATGAGCGGCCTGTGGTACGCCCGTAAGGCCTCGATCCTTTTTCTCGTCCCGGCCTCGTCCAGGTAGGCGTGGAACGAGACGACGTCCGAGTTTTCGGCTTGGAAGCGGCTGAGTTCCTCGAGCTCTTTCGCGTCGGCCCAGACGCCCACGGTCAGCGGCTGGACGGGAGACGCGGCCCGCGCCCATTCGAAGACTTTTTTCAGGAGGGGCAGGGTCTTCGGCCCCGTGCCGGGGTTCGCGGGCTCGTTGTAGAGGTCCCAGGCCAGGACGCGCCGGTCATTCCGGAGGAGGCCCATGACCCCTTTCGTGTAGCCTTCGAGAATGCTCCAGCGGGAGGAGGAGGCGGGAGCGGGCTCGGCACCCGCAGCGCTTTGGGGGCCGGCGGCAACGGTGACCGTCCGGCCGGGGGGCACATTAACGGTTACCCAGCTCATGATTCGGCCGGCTTCATCCGCACCCTGAAAGGCCTCCGCCGGCCGGCCGTCGACCGCGAGCTCCTTCCATTTTCCATCGAACGCCGCGCGCCAGGGGAGGACGGGACCCGACCTATTCGTGAAGGTCGTCCGCTTCTTCCCCTCATGGCGAATATCAACCGAGTTTCCAAGGACGGGCACGCCGGCCAGCTCGGCCCACTCCGTCGCATCGGTAAGCCGCGAGCGGGTCGCGACCGTCCGGCCGGCCGCGTCCGGCTCGATGCCCATGGTTCCGGTGGCGAAAGCGCCAATCACCGCAAAGGGGACCTCGGGGTATTCGCGCCGTTTCTTATGCGGGTCTGAAAGCTTCAGGATCTCGGCATAGGCGGCCTCGTTCCGGCCGTAGCGATAGAACACTTCAGGTAAGTACGACTGGATCTCGACGCCGTCGGCCTCTCTGCCGACGAGGCGGCCCAGCACCACATCCCGCTCCGGGCCGGGCCTGAGAAAACCGTAATAGAGAGGGAAAACGCCGTACCAGAACAAATCATCGAAATTGGGAATTCCGCCCTCGAGCATGAGCCCCGCGAAGCGGCCGAGCTTCGGGCTCCACCATTTGTGATAAAACACGTCCCGCAGCGCGGCCGCTTTTTCTTCAAGCGCGGCGGCCGGGGCGGTCTCGCCCCGCAGCCTCAGGATCGCGGCATAGGACAGAAAGGCCCTGGACTCGGCGGCGAGAAGGTCGGCGCCGGCGGCTGTGCGGTCCGAAAGCGGCCCCTCGTCATAGCTCCCCAGGCCGCGGTTCCCGTCCGACATCCGATGGTCCGGCACGCCGTCGCCGTCGGTGTCCCAGGCGCGGATATATGAGGTCGCGCTCAGCCTGTAAAACCCGAGGAAGGCCGGGTCCTCGACATAGGCCCGGTCTCCCGTCCACTGGAATTGGCGCCAGCAGGTGTCCATGATGTCGAAGTTGGCCGGCAGGTTATACCAGAAATCGCCGTCATTTTTATAATCAACGGGGGCCGGCCGGTTTTCCTTGTCGATTTCCCAATACGAACAATAGCGGCGCGAAGCGGAAATCCCTTGGGCGAATTTCCGGAGCATGTTCAGATTGATGTCGGCCAAGCCGAGAACGTGGGCGCCGTTGGACTGGTGGGAGACGTCGCGCATGCAGAAGGCGAAGCGATGAGGAAGCGCGGCCTCGTACCAGCCGCCCACGGGGTCGGAGGTGACCTCCGCCGGAAACACGTAATCGAGCGCTTGGGCCTTGGCCCAGGCGAAGGCCGCCGCCAGTCGGGCATCCGAGGTCCGGAGCTCGAGCGGGCTCTCGACCCTGTTCTTGGGCCTGAAGCCGCTCGGCGGCCCGAGGTCGAGGTCGAACGGCTTGTTCCGGTTGCACGTAAGCTTCCCGTCGGCGAACTCGAGCCTCGCGACCTGGAGCGAGGAGCGGTGTTTGCCGGACTGGACGTGCTCTTTCGGCCCGAAGGGATGTGTGAAATAGAAAAGGTATGCATCGGGCCCTTGAACGACGACTTCACCGTGGCGGCCGATATCCGCGTCGTCGGGCCGCGTCCCCGGAACTTCCAGGATCGTGCCCGGCTGTTCGGTCCAGCGCTCGAGATCGTCCGAGCGGAGGACCCCCATCCCCTTCCAGCGGTCGACAAGCATCCAGTAGGAGCCCCGCCACCAGAAGACCGCGGGCCCCTCCTGCGCGGCGTTCGAGACGACGGGGCCTTTGACGCTCCACCGGAAGGGGTCTTCGCTGTCGGCGGCCCAGATATGCGAGCCGTGGGCTTCGTCCTTGTACCACATCCGCCAGCCCCCCGACGGCTTGGCATGGACGAACGCGTCGATGACGTTCGGCGAGCTCAGCGGGACGACGGCCTCGTATTTCCAGTTCACGAGGTCCCGGCTCGTATAATGGACGATGTGCCTCTCGCCGCTCCAGTCGGCCGGGACGCCGCGGACATAGGCGACGAACATATGAAAGGACGCGCTGTACTCGAGGAGGCACGGGGCCCAGAAGGCGTTCCGGCCCGGCTCGAACTCAAGCCCTCGGGCCGTTCCCCGGTAGGTCCAGGTCCGGCCGTCCTGGGATGAAGCGATCCCGATGTCTGTCCCGTGGCACCAGCGAACGCCGTCCTGGGCGTCGGGGGCGTTGGCCCGCCGGTTTGTGTAGAAGACCCACCAGGCCCGCTCTCGATCGTTCCAGATAAACGACGGGTCGGCGGCGCCGTCGAAGACGGGGTCACGGAAAAGGGGCGCGGGCGGAATCCGAGATTCTCTCCCGGCCGGAGCTTGGGTCCCGTGGGCGGGCAGCGCCAGGCTTAGGCCCGCCAAAATTCCGATAAACGCCGCCATCATCAGTTTTGTCTTCAAGGCTCTTTTCATGAATATTCCCCGATTTTCAACATTCCATGACGTCCCACGGACGGTTGCTCGAGCGCCGGCGCGCGTCCTTCGCGGTCCAGTTCCCATTTACGGGCTGTCGCGTTCAGCGCTTCTTGTTGAAGACCTGCCAGTTCGTGGAGAGCCGCAGGGTCTCCAGCCGGAAGGCCGTCGGCCAGGCGACAAGCCACTGGCTCACGCTCCACGGGAAAAGCCAGCGGGTATGGCAGAATCCTTCATCCTGGCTGCCGGCCGGCCGCTTCTTGCCAAGGACGACGAGGTCTCCGTTGGAGACGCCGCTCATGCCGTTGGCCCAGGCCGCCAGCGCCCTGTCCCGCCAGATGGTTTTTCCGGTCAGGTTGGCGATCTTGATCCAGTCGTTGACGATGATCAGGGCGTAGGGGTCCTGGTGGTGATGCTGGGTCGACACGGCGGTCCCGCCGAGCGTGTCGTAGGCCAGATCCTTGAGGACGGTCCCTTCCGGGAAGGGCGTCGTGTAATGCCACTGCCAGGAAGCCAGATAGTAGGCGACGTCCTCCGCCGACTGGAGGTACTTCTCCTTGCCCGTGAGGTCATACAGGTCGAGGGCGGCCTTGAGCAGGGGCGTCGCGGATTCCTTGTCGATGCAGTCCGTGTCCAGCGCGCCGGCGGTGGTGAAGCCGTTTTTCGCGAATTCGCCCCCGTAGAAAGCGTAGGCCCGCTCCGCCGCGTCGAGATATTCCGGCTTGTGCGTGACCCGGTAGGCCGTGACGAGCGGCGGGATGAGGAAGGCGCCGATCGTGCCTTCGGCGTCGAGGGGGCGGCCGTCGTTTCTCCAAGCCCTGCCGATGCGTCCGTCGGGCCGCATGGCCCTTACGGCGAAATCACAGATGCCGAACGCCGTTTCCCTGTACTCGGGCTTCAGCAGCTTGCATTTCGCGGCCAGGTCGTAGGCCTCGAAAAAGGCCTGGGCCGCGTGGCCCAGGTTGCAGGCGTCCTGGACTTCGTCCTTCGGGTCCGCCAGCCCGATGAGGTAATCGAAATGGCAGCGGAAGAGGCCGTTCCGGAGCCGGGCGTTGCGGACCCAGGCGTCGAGGCACTTGACAGCCAGGTCGAGGGAAGTCCGGTCCTGGGTTTTCAGGTAATCGGCGAAAAGGGAGTTGGCCAGCGAGGCGTTCTGCCCGGCCCAGCCGATCTCGTATTTCCAGGATTCCCGCTGGACCCACCTCCGGCCGTCCCACCGGAGGCCGATGGAAAATCCTTTGAAGGACTTTTCCTCGACCCACAGGCTGTCCTTGGCGAACTGGACGCCGAGCTCCCAGAGATCCTCGGGGTCGAAGCGCATCGCCGAAGGATGGGCGTTGAGCGCCCAGGCGGCGTCGAGCATGGCCCGCCAGCCCTGTTTCGGCCGGGTCACGGGCCCAGCGACGATCCAGGCTTTGAGCGTGATAGTCTGGCCGCGCGAGACGCGGAGGTCCTCCCGGTAGGGCGCCGTGTAAAGGTCCCGCATGGCGTAAACGAGGGGAGTCTCTACCTCGGGCCAGATGAGCCGGTGGACGGTCTTCTCGGGGCCCGGGACGAGCGCGCAGGCGAACCCGGACGGGATCTGGCCCGGCTTGCTGAAAAGCCCGACCGACCACTTGTCGGACTCTGAATAGGTCGCCCCGGGGACGGATACCCGGTGGTAGGCGAAGGTCCAGGGCTGGCCGTCTTTCTGGAAGCCCTTCGGCTCCTTCCCGGTCCCCCGGGGGTTCCCGTCATACATCACCGCGGGGATGAGGCTGTAGACGGATTTGAAGAAGGCCTCGAATTCCATGGTCAGCCGGGCGGGCCGGACGTATTCCTTCCCGGTATAGGTGAATGTCCGCGTCCACTCGAAAAGGCCCGGCTGGACTTCAGCGATCTCGTCGGCGGCCGCGAATTCGGGTTCTTTATAAGGGACCAGGGCGCCGACCGGCTGGCCGTTGCCGTAAAGGGTCAGAGTGTCGCCGGCCTTCCGGAACTCGACCCGGACCTGGGCGGCGGAGAACGCCGGGAACGCCGAAAGAAGAATCGCGGCGACGATCATCTTTTTGAACATGACGGACTCCTTGAATTCCGGCTGGAGGGAATTTTGTCGTGAAACGAGGGGCGAAGGGCGAATCCCGAAAATTCTCGATGTCCCACTGTCTGCGGTTATACCAAACGCCCCCATAAAAGACAAGATGACTAAAATGCCAATCCTTGAAGAGGGGTGGCACGGTGCCAGTCCCCTCCGCCCTGGCCTGGAAAGGGCCGAAGGGGTATGGCCGGAACGTCATGTGCGGCTTAGCGCAAGACGCACTCTGGAGTGGAGGCCATCCCCGAGGCCCTTTCCGGGGACGCGCCGGGACAGGCTCCATCCATGTTGGAACATAATTGGACCTGAGAGATTTATCGAAGGTTTTTGAATTGGCCCGGAAATTCGAGTATGATTTGGCCGGGAGGCTGAACATGTCCGTTTCCTACAAAGATCTCGGTCTGTCGAACACGCGTGACCCGTTCAAGAAGGCGTTCGCCGGGAAATACGCCGTGCCCGCCTATAATTTCAACAACATGGAACAGCTGCAGGCCATCATCACGGCATGCGTCGAGACCCGCTCTCCGGTCATCCTCCAGGTTTCGAGCGGCGCCCGGAAGTACGCCAACCAGACCCTCCTCCGCTATATGGCCGAGGGCGCGGTCAAGCTGGCCCGGGAGACGGAGAAAGCCCACGGAGCGGCGCAGGAAATTCCCATCACCCTCCACCTCGACCACGGCGACACCTACGAGCTGGCCAGGTCCTGCATCGAAAGCGGCTTCTCGTCGGTCATGATCGACGGCTCCCACCTTCCCTATGAAGAAAACATCGCGGTGACAAAACAGGTCGTGGAATACGCGCGTCCCCGCGACGTCTCGGTCGAGGGCGAGCTCGGCCGCCTGGCGGGCATCGAGGACAAGGTCGTGGCCGAGAAATCCACCTACACCCGGCCCGACGAGGTCGTCGATTTCGTCGGCCGGACCGGCGTCGACTCGCTGGCCATCTCCATCGGGACCTCGCACGGCGCCTACAAGTTCAAGCCCGGGCAGTGCACGCGGGACGAGCGCGGGATCCTGGTCCCCCCGCCGCTCCGGTTCGATATCCTGGCCGAGGTGGAGAAGCGGCTCCCGGGTTTCCCCATCGTCCTCCACGGCGCCTCGTCCGTCATCCAGGACGCCGTCGCGACGATCAACAAGTACGGCGGGGCGATGAAGGACGCCATCGGCGTCCCCGAGGACGAACTCAGGCAGGCGGCGAAATCGGCCGTCTGCAAGATCAATATCGATACCGACGGCCGGATGGTCATGACGGCGGCGATCCGGAAGGTTTTCGTCGAAGCCCCGGGCGAATTCGATCCGCGCAAGTACCTGGGCCCGGCCCGCACGGCCCTCGTCGAAATGTACAAGAGGAAAAACCGGGAGGTCCTGGGTTCGGCCGGCCGCTACGGCCAGGAATTTTAGGCGCCGCCCTGTTTCCGGCACGCCGGGAAAAGGAATAGGATTCTCTGCCTCGTTTTCCGGATCACGTCCGACAGGCTCTTCTTGCCGAGCGCGCTGGCGAGATCCGTCAGGCCGAGGGGAACGGACCCGGGGTCGGTGTACGCCCGGTAGGCCGCGAGGAGCCCTCCCGAATCGAATTTCCGCACCAGCCAGCGCCCCGACGTATCCTGGATCGTTTGGCCCGCAGGGAGTTCGGGCCAGGGCAGCTTTACCCAGGCCACCTCGATTTCGTCAGCCGTCTTGCGAGCCATATATTTCAAACGGTACCGCCTGGATTGTCCAAGGGGAAGGGTCAGGCGGATCTCCACGACGGCCGCGGTCCCGCTCTCCTCTTTGACCGTCGCGTTCTTGACGGCCGGCATGAACTCCGGGTAGCGCCGGAAGTCCGTGATCACCGCGTAGGCCTCGTCGAAGCCCCCCGGCAGGAGGCCCAACGCTTCGAAAGTCCTGCCCGGCTTCCCGGGGTTGGGAATGTCCCGCAGGACGACGTTTCCCTTGATCAGGTCGTCCCGCTCCTTAGAGGTGAGCGGAAGATCCTGCCGGATTTCTTCGGTCCCGTACGGCGCGGAGGCCGAAGCGCGAGGGTTGGCGGGAGCGGACGCGATAAGGAGGGTCGTTAAGAGGATCGCGAACTCTAGGGATCTTCCACGACCAGACGGCAAGCGCATAGCAATATTATAATCGGAAGCGAGGCGGCCCTTGTCAATCCCCTTCGAGGGAGTCCGCGGAGGAACAGCGAACCCCCATCCGGTAGCGGGCGCTCCAAAGCCCGCCAAAATCGGATCCCACGGACGTAAATCCGTGGAGCTTCAGACGGCGGAAGGCCGGAAAAAAGATAAGGCGCCTCCGCAGGCGAGGCGCCCTGGTGTTCGATAAAAGGTCCGCGGGCTTAGAACGCGATGCCGATCGTCGCCGACCAGACCCCGTTCTTGATGTCGAGCGGAATCTCGCCTTCGACGGTGCTGATGACTTTCTGCAGGCCCATGCTGTAGCGGACGTCGATCTGGAAATGGCTGCCGATGTTCAGGCCGCCGCCGAAGATGGCGCCGTAATCATTGTTCTTGAAGAGCGCCTGGTCCAGGGGGACGTCCGTCCCGTCGACGGACACTTTCTCACTCAGCTTGAAGCCGACGGAAGCGCCGGCGAAAACGAACGGGGACACGAGCGGGGTCGGGATCCGGAACTTCAAGAGGAGCGGGATCTCGATGTAATTCGCGAAGAGCTTCTCGGAAACGGTCGTGTCGACATCGACAACCTGCATGTTGACGCCCTTCATCGTGTAAAGGCCCTCGATCTGGAGGGTGAAGACGCTCCCCATGTTGAAGGCCACGAAGAGGCCGGCAACGAAGCCGACCTTGTTCTTCAGCGTGGTGTTGATGTCCTGGGCGTCCGCGCCCGTCACGTTGGCCATATTGCCGCCGGCCTTGATCCCGAATTGGACGTTGGCGGCCGCGGGCCTTGGCATGACGAGCAGACAGGCAAAGACGCCGATCACCAGGGCCGCAGTGAGTTTTCTCATGATGACCTCCATTTCAACGGATGGCGCCGTTCGGGCTCGCCTCCGTCTCTTACGCATACACTGTCGCAAAGTCCCAGGGGGCCGGCTATCGCCTTTAGGGATGAATCCGATGGGGTTTTCCCCTCCCCCCTAACGGGGGAGATAGAGCCTCCGCGGCCCCCCGGGACACGGCGGCATCAACCCCCCGTCCCCCGGGGGTTGGCGCGCGGCGATGTTCCGAGCGGCCGGACGACTAAACGGAAGAGTTGGGAGAACAAGGGTGTGGAAAATTCCAAAGCCTGGATATCTGGTACTATAGATCATGTCATGACCACCATCCGGAAAACCCCGGGATCTTGAAAGGTGTTTCCATGAAAAGACGCGACTTCGTGAAAATCGGCCTGGCCGGAGCGGCCGCGTTGCCATTCTCCCGATGCGGGCAATCCTCGGCTCCGCCCCCAAACCCCACGCCACTGGCCGCGAGCCCGCTCTTCAGGGTCAGCCAGGTCCCGGACCAGGCGATCACCGGGGCGAATCATCATCTCGGCGTCGACGCCCTCCTCGACGTCATGGGCCGGAACGGGCTCAAGTTTTACCGGTCGGCGCCTGCAAGCGTCGAAAGCGGGTCGAACGGCCTTATCGCGGCCGACGATGTCGTGGTCCTGAAGGTCAACGCCCAGTGGAAGTACCGGGGCTGCACCAACAGCGACCTGGTCCGGGGGGTTATCCAGCGCATCCTGGAGCATCCCGACGGCTTCCACGGCGAGGTCGTGATCGTCGAGAACGGACAAGGGCGGGGCAGTCTGGCCTGTGACACATCCTCCGCCTACGGCAACAGCGAAGTCCACGCCAACGCCGAGAACGAACAGCATTCCTTTCTATGGCTTGTGAACAGCCTGTTCCAGGACGCCCGCGTTTCGGCCTTCCTGCTCGACCCAGTCGCCGGAACGTTCATCGGCGACGCGGACCACCAGACGGCCGGTTACCGCCGCCTGGAGAACGTGTCCTATCCCTGTTTCACCACGGCCGGGGGGCGGCGGGTGGAACTCGGCCGGGGGATCTGGAACGGGAACGCGTTCGACGCCAACCTGAAGCTCATCAACATCCCCGTCCTCAAGCACCACGACACGGGGGGCTCGGAGATCACGGGCGCCCTCAAGCATATGTACGGCCTGGTCTCGATGTCAGACGGCCAGTCCGGGTTCCGCCATTACGGCGGCCTGGGAGAAACGTGCGGCAAGATGATGGTCTCCGTGCACACGCCCGTCCTCAACGTCATGGACGCCATCTGGGTTTCCCAGGCGGCCATCGGCGGCTATCCGGCGAGCGCCACGTTCCGGGCCAACCAGATTGTGGCCAGCCAGGATCCGGTGGCCCTCGACTACTGGGCGGCCAAGAACATCCTCTACCCCATCGACAACAATTCCCGGCACCGCCCGGACTACCCGGGGATCGACGCCTGGCTGACCTCCGCCCTGACGACGATCAACGGACTCGGCGGCTTCTCGGGGCTCGGCCGGGGGATCCTGATCCAAACGGCGACCAAGACGGAATCGGAGATGAGGCTTTACGAGACTACGGCCTGATGCCAAGGGGAACGAGGCAGGCCGGCGCGGGCGGGTCCGGCTATTTGATGAGCCGTTTTTTCATCATCCGGACGCCCACGGCGAAGGCGACGACCTCCAAGGCGAAAATCACCAGGAAATTCCAGATGTATTTGGCGTGATACTCGCCGGAGAAGACCGCCCGGGAGATTTTCACGGCGTGGGTCAGGGGCATGAACTCGGACAGGGACCTCATCCAGGCCGGAAACCTGTCCAGGGGGAAGAAGACGCCCGAGAAGAAGAGCATGGGCGTGATGACGAGCTCCGTGTAATAGTTAAAAAAATCGAAGCTCGGCGATATCGAAGTCACGATCATGGCCAGCGAGCCGAAAAGGATGCCCACGAAAACCATCAGGACGAGGAGGAGGAGAACGCTGGGGATGGAGACCGGGAGGATCCCCATGGCCACCGCGACGAGCATCATCAGCGTGCCGCTGACCAGCCCGCGGAACGCCCCCCAGACGATATCCCCCGCCACGGCGTCCTCGGCGGACACGGGGGTCGCGATCAGGGAGTCGTAAAGCCGCTCGTGGACCATCTTGACGAACGTCCCGTAGAGGCATTCGAAGGTCGACGACATCATGACCGACGAAACGAGGACCCCGGGGACGAGAAAATAGAGATAGGGCTTGCCGCCGAAGTACCCCATGTAGGCGCCCATGCCGATCCCGAAGGTGATCAGGTAGAAAAGCGGCTCGATCAGGCTGACCAGGAAGGTCGGGACGACAAATCGTTTATAAGAAACGAGGTTCCGGACGAAGACGTGGTAGATCCGATACGAGAGGTTCATTCGATGAGCCCCCGGCCCGTGAGCTTCAGGAAAACGTCCTCGAGCGAGGCCGGCCGGGTCCAGATATTGGGGAGGTCGAGCTCGGCCAGCTTCCGCGCCACGTCATGGCCGTCCCGGCAGTAGAAATAGAGCGTATCGCCCACCCGCTCGTGACCGCAGGAGAAGGGGGCGAGCTGCCCGACGATCCTCTCGTCCTCCTCCTTGGGGATCCGGATTTCGATGACCTCCCGGCCGATTTCCGACTCGACCAGCTCGAGGGGGAGTCCTTCCGTCAGGATTTTACCCTGGTGCATGATGACGATCCGGTCGCAGAGCTGCTGGGCTTCCTCCATGTACTGCGTCGTCAGGATCAGCGTAACGCCTTCGGACTTGAGCTGGCGAAGGCGCTGCCAGATCAGATGCCTCGCCTGGGGGTCGAGCCCCGTCGTCGGTTCGTCGGCGACGAGCAGGCGCGGATGGTTGAGGAGGGCCCTGGCGACGAGGAGCCTCCGCTTCATGCCGGTCGAAAGCTGGTCGATCTTGCTGTCCCGCTTGGCCTCGAGCTCGACGAACTTCAGGAGTTCGCCGATCCTCGCCCGGGCATCGCGCCTGGGGATGTCGAAAAAGCTGGCGAAGACGACCAGGTTTTCATAAACGGTCAGGTCGCTGTCCAGGGTGATTTCCTGGGGGATGACACCGGTCATCATCTTGACGGCCCGGTTATCGATGTGGGCCGGGAGGCCGTTCACGGTGAGATGGCCCGACGTCATGGGAGAAACGCAATGGATCATCTTCACGGTCGAGGTCTTTCCGGCGCCGTTCGGGCCGAGAAAGCCGAAACACTCCCCTTCGCGGATATCGAAAGAGATCGCGTTGACGGCGGTCAATTCGTCGTATTTTTTGGTCAGGTCTCTGGCCGTGATGAAGATGCCCATGGTCGTCAGCAGGGGCCATGATAGCAGATTTCCGGGGGGGCGACAAAATGGAGGGCCGGACTTTGACGGAGGAGTGCGCGTCCGTCCCCGTCAGCTCTTGCCGCGGGGAGGGATCGCGGTGCCGCGGGGCGAGTCTATTTCGGTCGGCATCCGGAACCGCTCCTTCAGCCGCAAGCCCCCAGGCGAAGAAGGCGTCACGCGTTCATACCGAGCTTGGCGGCCATAAAGCGGGCGTTGAGGCAATCGCTGCAAACGCGGTTGAACTCGGCGACCCGGCGCCGGGGGAAACCATTCCCCCCGGAGTTCAGGATCTCCCGGATCTCCTCATAGCACTGGCCGGGGTTGATCATGGACGTCTCGCATATCGCGAAAAGCCTGGCGACTTCTTCCCCGGAGTCGCCCCAAAACCACTTCTCGCAATCGCCGCACTCCATGAGCGACCGCGCGGGCCCGGACGCCGGGCCTGCCTTGAGCGGACCCACCCGGCTGATGTTCCGGTTCCAGCAAAACGGGCATCTTCCCTCCATTGTCCCCTCCTTACCCGGCCCGGGCTTCACGGGCCTGAAGGCCGCGCCCGGATCCCCGGCGTTACTCTTTCTTGGTTTTCACGACCTCTTCCTCGATATACTTGGCCAACAGACCGGTCCAGTGGATTTTCTCGATGGTCTTCCGGTCCAGCGTGAATTCCGCGAACGGCTTCCAGAGCCCAGGCGTGGAAGCGTCGTTGGCCATAACCTGGAGATGAAGCCGGTCGACGGTCTTGAATTTCCTGAAGAAGGCCTGGATCTTGGAAACCACCTCCAGTGAAAAATCGGCCTCATAATTCTGGAGGTCGACGTCATAATACCGGTACGAGACGATGACCTCTCCTTCCCCGGTCGTGACATCCACGGCCCCCGAGGCATAGTCGTTGGCGATGCCGAGCACGGCCTTGACCTCATCGAGGGTTATCGGCTCCCCCCCGGGCGCGGGCTCGGCCTTCTTGGCCCGGCAGGCGGCCGGCAAGGCCGTCAGCAGGAAAACGAGAAGGGCGCAGCCGAAAATTCCCGAAAATAAGAATTTGCCTTTCCGCATCTTGTCCTCCGTGACAGAGATCCTCCCTGGTCCGCGGCGGAAATCCGCACCGGGCCGTCAGGCCGAATGATAGGACCGCCGTTTCCTGAAGGAATGGCCGCCGCGTTTGGGCCTGCTATCCTGGACGGACCCGTATTCGCGGGCGAAATTCGCCTGGATCTGGTGCGTCAACCGGATGGCCCTCTGGAGTCTTCTTTGGCCCTCGGGACTTAGTTTCATGCTTTTTTCCCCCTCATTCGATTATCCAAGAATCGTGCCAATCGCACCGCCAATCCCGGCCCCCCTTCCAGGGGCGGCGGGCCCGTCCCCTGGCGTCCCGGCCCTGTCCGTTCCGGGCCTGATGCCGCCTGGCAAGAAACAGTCTTGCTCAAGAAGAATCCTTCCGGCGGGGAGAGTCAGGCTTTCTTCGAGAGCACCCGGCGGATCACCTCGGCAATTTCCCGGACCGAGAACGGCTTCAACATGAAGCCTTTGACCCCCATCGCCAGGGCCTCTTTTTCGCCCAAAGTTTCGCTGTACCCCGTGCAAATGATCACGGGCAGGCCGGGCCTGATTTTCAGCACCTCCGCGGCCAGCTCGCCGCCGGACATGTTCGGCATCGTCTGGTCCGTGATCAGCATGTCGAAGGCGCGGGGATGCCTGCGAAAGGCCTCGAGAGCCCGGAGGGGATCGGTCAGGCCGACCGCCTTATACCCGAGGTGTTCCAGGAGCTTGCTCATGGCCCTGACCTGCATGTCTTCGTCGTCCACGAAGAGGATGCGCTCAGTCCCCGTAGGGTAGGGCTCCACCGTCTCCCGTTCGGCCTGGCGGAGGCCCGTGACCCGCGGCAGATAGATCGCGAACTCGGTCCCTTTCCCGAGCTCGCTCGAGACGGTGATGGCCCCCTCATGTCCTTTGACGATGCCGTGGACGACGGCCAGCCCCATCCCCGACCCTTCCCCCTGCTTCTTCGTCGTGAAAAACGGCTCGAAAACACGCTCCATGACGTCGGGCGTCATCCCGTGCCCGTTGTCCCTGACCGTCAGGCAAAGATAGGGCCCTGGCTTGAGGCCGATAAACCGGGACGCGCTCTCAGAGTCGAGCGAAACCGTGGTCAGGCCGATCTCGAGGACCCCGCCCTTCTCGCGCATGGCGTGGGCCGCGTTGCTGCCGAGATTCATCAGCACCTGGTGGACCTGGGTCGGGTCGGCGACGGCCATGGCCGACCGGGCCTCGATTTTCTCATGAATCTCAATATTTTTGGGCATTGAGATCCGAAGGAATTTCAGGGACTCCTGGACGATGGGATAGATCGCGACAGGCTTGCGCTCCTGCTCTTTTTGCTGGGAGAAGGCGATGATCTGGCGGACCATGTCCTTGCCGCGGTGGGCCGCTTCGAGGACCTGGCTCAGTCGCCGGGTTGACGGGCTGTCCTTGGCTTCCTGGTTCAGCATGAGCTCCGTGTTGATGACGATCGGCAGCAGGATGTTGTTGAAATCGTGGGCGATCCCGCCCGCCAGCGTCCCCAGGGCTTCCATTTTCTGCCGCTCCCGGATCTTTTTCTGGAGTTTCGTTTCCTGGGTCACATCCCTTTCGATGACGATGGAACTGGTAAGACGGCCGGATTCGTCCCGCACGGGAGAGACCGTCAGTTCGATTTCGCGGAGATATCCGTCCGCCGTGCTCTGGGTGACGTGCCAGTTCCAAGCCGTCCCCAACCGGAGGGCGTCCCCCAGCCGGAAGAGGGTCTCCCGGTCCCGGTCGGCGATCTGGAGGATATCGGACAGGGACCGGCCGCCAACCTCCCCGTGCGGGAGGCCGTGATGTTCCGCGAAGGCCGGATTCGCGGACACGATCCGGCCATCCAGATCGACGATGGAGATCCCTTCGGCGACCTGGTCGAACGCCATGGCCAGCCGCAGCCGTTCTTGCTCGGCGGCCTTGCGGTCCGTAATATCGCGGGCGGCCGCGAAGATCCCCTCGACCTCCCCGGCCTCGTTCCGGTAAACCGTCGCGTTGTACAAAACTTCGATCACGCGGCCCGAGGCATGCCGAAGTGCCAGAGGATAGTCCCGGACGGAACCCCTCTGGAAGGCCTCCCGGAGTCCTTCCTTCGCTTTCGCGGGGTCCGTGAAGTAGTAAGAAAAGTCGCTGCCGATCAAGCGCTCCCTGGGAAATCCGGTCGCCGTCTCGGTGGCCTTGTTCACATCGGTGATCTCGCCGTCCGGAGAAATGGTCACGAGAGGGTCCAGGCCGGCTTCGATGAGTCTCCGGGTATAGGCGGCCTGCTCCCGGATTTTGCGTTCCCCTTCCCGGCGACGGGTGATGTCCTGATTGATGATGATGGCGCCGGTGATTTCGTTGGCGGCGTTGCGGATGGGCAGGGCTGAGTTGAGGATGATTTTGTGCGTCCCGTCGAAACACTCGATTTCGATCTCTTCGTTGAGGGATGTTTCGCCCTTGGTCACGGCCCTGGCCACCGCCCATTCTTCGGGCTTGATCCTCTCGCCGGAATTCACCCACCAGCCTTTATATTCCCCGTCCTGTTCGATCCCGATATAACGCGCGCCCCCCCATATCTCCCGGCCGGCCGGATTGCCCAGCACGATGCGTCCCTCGCTGTCGGTGATCCAGACGCCGATCGGCAGCAGGTTCAAAACGTCCGCCAGCAGACCCTCCTTGCCACGCCATTCCCCGTGGCCGGACGGGCCCTCAAGCTGCCCGTTCAGTGTCAGGACGAGGTGGGAGACATCTCCGGTTTCATTGGTTATGGGCGCGAGCTTCCAGTCCTGGTTAGCGGCGGCCCCTTCGAGAAGACCGGGCATGGGCAGAGGTTTTCCGCGCGCCCGGTAGGCGGCCCGGGTTTCGACCACGGTCTGGAAAATCCTCGCGTTCTCGTCATTCGCGTACAGCTCAAAATGGTTCCGGCCGGGAAAATCGGTCGCGGGTCTGCCGCAGGCTTTAGCGTAGTCGTCGCTGACCTGAATATAATTGAAATCCTTGTCCAGAATCGCCAGCGGCGTGATTTTCATGGGGAAGAGCGGGCGCGGGATCACGGGGACCCCCTTCGGGCCGAGGGACGGCGCCCCTTTTCGTACTGATTTGGCCTCGAGAAACGCATACTCATGTCCCCTGATGCCTTCAGCGAAGTCCAGGCACTGCCATTGGACTTCAAGAAACGTGCCAGATTCGGGCCTGCGGCGGAGGAAACATGGGGATTATTTCCAGGTATTTTCCGCCTGTTGCCGGAGGTTCCGGGGGATCGGGCGGCGGGACGGTTCTGCCGGAGTGGACAAAGTGCGCCGGAGAGGACGATTCCCCCCGGGCGGAAGGTTCGGTTACGGCCTCGCCCGGATCCCACGCGCATTGGCAAGGAAAGGAAGTTGGAAAGAAAGATGTTCCCTAAGAGACGATTTATCGTTAGCGGCCGGAAGGCCCAGGGCCGCTAGGCGGAAGGCGAAATCTGGTATTTCTTGAGCAGCGTGTACAGTCGGGACCTGGACAGCCCCGAAATCCGGCAGGTTTCCCCGATGTCTCCCCTCGTCCGCAGCATCAGGGATTTCAGATAGTCTTTTTCCACCCTGGCCAATCCGGCCTCCCGGAAATCCTTCAGGCTGGCCGGTTTTCCAGACCAGTCGGGGGCCGGACCGGGCTGGGGCTCCGGGGCCTGCCGCTGGGAGACCGCGGCCCTGGCCAGACAGATCCGAATATGCTCGGGGAGGTGCTGGGGGAAAAGCACGGGCTCGTCCTTGGCGCTGACGATGGCTTTCTCCAGCGCCTGGATCAGCTCCCTGACGTTCCCCGGCCAATCATAGGCCACCAGGACGTCTTGGAATTCCGGAGAAAAGCTCTTCATCGGGACGCCGTAGCGCTCGCAGAGCTTGAGCACGTAGAATCCGACAAGGTCCCGAATATCTTCCTTCATGTCCCTCAGAGCGGGCAGCTCGAGGACCAGGGTCCGGACCCTGAAGAGCAGGTCCTCGCGGAAACCGCCGGACCTGACCATGGCCTCGAGGTTACGATTGGTGGCCGTGATGAGGCGGAAATCGCTGGTCACTTCCTGGCCGCCCCCGACGGGGCGGAACCGGCGCTCCTGCAGAACGCGCAGGAAGGCTTTTTGAATCGGGACGGGAAGTTCGCCGATCTCGTCGAGGAAAAGGGTCCCGCCGTCCGCCTGCTTGATCAGGCCGTCCCGGGGTTTGTCGGCGCCGGTGAAGGCCCCCCGGACGTGGCCGAACAGGGTGCTTTCCACGAGGGTTTCGGGGAGAGCGGCGCAATCCACCACGACGAAGCTCCGGCTGGACCGGACGTTGTTCCTGTGGATGGCCCAGGCGAAAAGTTCCTTGCCTGTCCCCGTTTCTCCCGAGATCAGGACGTTGGCGTCACTGCAGGCCGCCTGGGCCAGGGTGTCCAGGCAGGACCTGAGCTTCGGACTGTTGCCGATGATGCCCTCCGTTTTCAGGGCCACCGGGATTGCGGGAGTCTGTCTTTTGGCCCGGAACTGGAGGGCCCGTTCGATCGAGAGCATCGCGTCCTTAACGGAGAGCGGCTTTTCGACATAATCCCAGGCCCCTTCCTTGATCGCCAGTTCGGCGCCGTCGGGGTCTCCGTAGCCGGTGATGATGATGACCTCGGGCGCCGGGCTGAGGGCGCGGACTTCGGAAAGGAGGTCGAGGCCGGACCCGTCGGGCATCCGGACGTCGCAGAGGACAAGTTCGAACGCCCCGGAACGGGCCTTCTCGAGCCCTTCCCTCACGCTCGAGGCCTGGGAGGCCGTGTGGCCCATCTTCTCGACGACCTGGCCAAGGGAATCCCGGACCAGGTTGTCGTCGTCTATGATCAGGATGTCGGCCATGTTCGGATTAAACCGGAGAGATCGCATCTCTCCCGAAAACGGGATTATAGTCAAGTCCTCTCCGGGAAGTCAATGAAATCCCGCTGGTCGAGTATTCCGGGAACTTGGAGAGGGGTTATGCCAGCCGGGCAGGTTCGTGCGATGGTGGAGCTGACCAGGATCGAACTGGCGACCTCTTGAATGCCATTCAAGCGCTCTCCCAACTGAGCTACAGCCCCACCGAGGTGAGGTTCATCTTACACAAACAGCGTTTGTGCGTCAAGGCGGGCCCACGGGGGCCCGAGGGCGGACACAGCTCCGGCGTCGCCGGCGCGCCTCGACCTCCCCGCCCGTCAGCTCAGCGCGTCAGCCATTCCAGGTAGGGGTTGACGACGACGCGCAGCGGCTTCTTGGGCAGCGGCATCTCGTTTTCTATGGGGACGGCCCGGTTCCCGGTGAGGCTCACCTGGGCAAACCTGACCAAATGGTTCTTGTCAAACTCCAAATAGAGGGGGATCAGGCTCAGGAAATCGTCGGGGACGCCGGACTGGGCGATGTTTCCCTTGAGCCGATACCGGCCGTTCCCCGCGTTTTCGATCCGGAAGGAGGATTCGATTTTCGGCAGGGCCGTGCCGTCGATCCATTGCCGGAAGAACCAGCCCATATTTCCCGTGAACGGGGCCGGGGCGTGGCGCTCAACGACCGCCTGGAAATCCGCGGTCGTGGGATTCCGGCCGGCCCACGTATCGATGTAGTCCTTCATCATCTCCATGAACCGGTGGTCGCGGTTCGGATTCTTCGGGTCCCTGAGCAGGCCGCGCAGCATGTGGACGACGAAGGCCCCCTTCCGGTAGACGATGGCCCCGTACGCCTGGGGCGTCTCCGGCGACGCCAGGCGGCGTCCCAGCGAGATCGGCCCCGCCTCCCAGTTGGGGCAGACGGAGTGAATCGGCTTTTCCAGGACGGTCTGCCTCGCCCGTTCCCAGTACTTCCGGAACTCGTCGGCTCCCTGGGCCTTCTCAATCACGAGACTGACCGTGAACTCGGCCAGCCCTTCCTCGAGCCACACGTCGCGGTAGGTCGCTGAGCCGACGCGGTGCCCCCACCACTGATGCGCGAACTCGTGGGGGGTGACTTGTTCGGCGAAGGACGACGAGTTGTAGAGCCCGAGTTCCGCCCGGGTAACCCAATCGAGGAAGGCCATGTAGGGGATATAGATGAGCGTCGGCCAGCTCTGCCCGAAATTCCAGTTGGTCTGCTGCGTGACGGCCACGTCGTTCAGCGGCAGCGGCCCGAAATAAACCGTGCCGACCCTGGCCGTGTTGATACTGTCGGCCAAAGTGTCCTCGGCCATCGAGACGGTATCGAAATTGACGGTCGGCAGAAGGGACCTCAACGATTTGGCGAAGTCGGGCTCGCCCGGATTGGTATAGACGCGAACCTTGACCCTGGAATCCGGGTCCGCCCTCTCGATAAGCTGGAAGACCCCGTAGTTGAAGCCGGCCGCGCGGACGGGCTGCCCGGACGTGAAGCGGCTGACGGAAAAATCGCCCTCCGTCGTAGACTCGACCAGCTTTCCCACGGAAACGATCTGCCGCGACTTCGGAATCCGGTACGTGAGGTCGTAGACCGCCCAGTCCCCGAATCCGTTCAAGTCCGGATACCAGTTCTGCCGGGCCCCGACATAGTAGTTGTTCTCGCCGGCGTCCACGAGGACCTCGTCCCCCTGGTACTCCGCCGTGAGCTCCGCTTCCTCCCCGGCCGCGAGCGGGCCGGGAAGGATAACGAGAACCGGGTCGCTGGTCTTGTCGTCTCCCTGGATGTATGGCACGGAAACGGCGGGGGCCCCGGCCTTTCCGAAGCGGATGTCCGACAGCCGCAGCTTGGCGGACAGGTCCAGGGGCACGACCCGGACACCCGGCCCGTTCGCCCGGAAGCGGAGCGTCGTCCGGCCCTCGATGTCCGTGTTCTTCCGGATGGTCGTGTCGATCGAATAGTGAAGGGCGTCGACGCGGCCCGTTATCCGGTCTCGCGGCGAGCCCTGCGCTGTCCGCGGCCGCTCGCTGTACCAGCATCCTCCCCTCTCATCGTGCATCACGTAGAGGGCCGTCGTTTCCGCGCCGAAGTCGTCTCCAAACCAGATCCGGTCCAGGCCGCCTGGGGCGAATGCGGCGATGGCCGGCGGGATCTTCGTGCCGTCGAAGCCGGCCAGGAACAGGCCCCGGGAGGCCGGCGTCTCTTCGAGAAGGTCGGGCGTGAGCCTCAAGCGAAGATCGGCGTGAAGCTCTTTCTTGATCTTATTCAGGACTTGCAGATAGAGGGAGGTCAGGTCGTTGGAATCACCGGAAACAGCCGGCCCCGGCGCGAGGAGCTCCTTCTCCGCCCCGTCCGTGAACAGAAAGACGGCCTTGTCGAAAGTATCGGAAAGAACCTGAAGGTCTTTCTGCCTGGCGCGGAGGGCGAGAATCCGCCGCTCGCCGTCATTTACGGGTTGGAGCTCAAAACGGCCTTGCCCCTTGAAGACGCCACCGACGACGCGCCCTGAGACCGCGGACAGGGGAAAGAACGCGCCGGAGTCCAGACGGAAAGTCAAGGCGTCTCGCACGAGGACGAGTCCGCTGACCTGAACTCCGGATACCTGCGGCCGCGCCGCCTTCAGCGTCTCCCAGATCTCGGAGCCCGCGCTCGCCGCGAAGCCGGCCGCCGAAAGCCATAGCACAGCGGCGGCGGCAAAGACGGTCACCTTCCCCCTCCCGGTCACTCACAGAATCTAAATCCGCCGGCATCCCATGTCAAGCGGCGCCGGGGCCGGGGGTATTCGCGCGTCCATCAAATCCGTCGACAACGTCACGGCTTTTGTAAATAATATGGGCGGCTCTGATCGGCCGGAAAAAGGAGGTGTCCCGTGTCTACCTACGCCAAGTTCAGGAATCATGGCTTTTGGGCAGCCTTCATACTGCTTTTCGCCGTGTTGAGCTTCGTCGGGTCCGTGTCCGCGGCTGAGCTTTCCGGCCCCCAGGCCCCCTCGGGCCTGCGCATCGAATACCTTGAAAATCCCGTTGGCGTGGACGTCAAACAGCCGCGCTTTTTCTGGATTCTCGAACACGCGGCGCGGGGTCAAGTGCAGTCCGCCTGCCAGATCCTCGTATCGTCCGACCCGGCGCCCGCCGCCGGCGATATCTGGGACAGTGGAAAGCTCGCCTCTTCAAAATCCACCCAGGTCGTATTCGCGGGCAAGGCCCTGGAAAGCGGCAAAACGTACTACTGGAAGGTCAAGTATTGGGACAAGGACGGCCGGGAAAGCCCCTGGAGCGAGACGGCCCGCTTCGATACCGGGCTCTTCGACAGGTCGGAGTGGAAAGGGACATGGATCGGCGGCGGGAACCAGCTCCGCAAGGAATTCACCCTCAACGGGCGGGCGCGCCGCGCCAGGGCCTATGTCTGCGGCCTCGGCTACCACGAGCTCCGTATCAACGGCCGGAAGGCCGGCAACCATGTCCTCGACCCCGGATGGACGACCTACGACAAGCGCGTTCTCTACGTGACCTATGACGTGACGAATTTCCTCCGCCAGGGGCCGAACGCCGTCGCCGTCGTCCTGGGGAACGGGAAATACGGCTCGCGTGCCCTGCTCCTTCAAATCAATATCGAGCTCGAGGACGGGACGAGAATAGGCTGGACGAGCGACACCACCTGGAAAATCGCGGCCGGCCCCTTCCTCGAGGACAGCGTTTATAACGGCGAGACCTATGACGCGCGCCTCGAGACAACGGGCTGGGAGCGGCCGGGTTTCGACGACAAGGCCTGGGCCCCGGCCGAAGCGGTGAAGGGCCCGGCCAGCGTCCTCTCTTCGCAGATGATGCCCGCCATCCAGGTTGTGGACACTCTCGTGCCGCTCAAAATGACCAATCCCCGGCCGGGTGTCTACGTCTTCGACATGGGCCAGAATTTCAGCGGCTGGGCACGGCTTAGGGTGAGAGGCGCGCGCGGTACGGACGTGCGAATGAGGTTCGCCGAGCTCCTCTACGACAACGGCATGATCAACCGCGAAAACCTTCGGGGCGCCCGGGCCGAGGACCATTACATCCTCCGGGCAGACGGCGAAGAAACGTGGGAGCCTCGGTTCACCTATCACGGTTTCCGCTACGTCGAGCTCTCGGGCTTCCCGGGAACGCCCATGCCGGACACGGTTCGTGGACGCGTCGTCCACTCGGCCGTCAGGCCCATCGGTAGCTTCGCCGCCTCGAAGGACATCCTCAATAAGCTCCAGCGGATCGTCACCTGGGGCCAGAAAACAAACCTGCACAGCATCCCGACCGACTGCGACCAGCGCGACGAGCGCATGGGCTGGATGGGCGACGCCCAGGGCACGGCCGAGGAGGCCATGATGAACTTTGACATGGCCGCCTTCTACGCGAATTTCGTCCGAGATATCCGGGACGCCCAGGACGACAAGGGCCGGCTCCAAGATACCGTCCCTCACATCTGGGGCGGCGACCCGTCAGACCCGGCCTGGGCCACGGCCTATCATCTGATCAGCTGGTACATGTATCAGTATTACGGCGACACCCGGATCCTCGAGGAGAACTACGACGGCCTTAGAAGATACGTCGAGTTCTTGAGAAGCCGCGCCGAAAACGGCCTGGTCAAGTTCAGCTCCTACGGCGACTGGGTGGCCGTCGAGAAATGCCCGGGGAGCATCGTCTCGTCGTTCTATTATTATTATGACGTCAAGATCCAGGCGGACGCGGCCAGGGTCCTCGGCAAGGCGCAGGACGCGGCGCTCTACGACAAGGTCGCCGCCGACATCCGGGCGGCCTTCAATCGAGAATACTACAACACCAAGACCGGCGATTACGCCGACGGAACGCAGACCGCCAATACGCTGCCGCTTTTCCTGGGCATCGCGACCGAGAAGGAGGGCGGCGCCTGGGGCCGCCTCTTCGACGACATCGTCTATAAGCATAACTCGCACCTGACGACGGGAATCATCGGCACGAAGTACATCATGGAGCTTCTGACGAGGACGGGCGCGTCGGACCTGGCCTACGACATCGCGGTCCAGACCACCTACCCGAGTTGGGGCTACATGATCGAGAACGGGGCGACAACGCTCTGGGAGCTCTGGCAGAAGCGCGAAGGCCCGTCCATGAATTCCCACAACCACCCGATGTTCGGAAGCGTCGGGGCGTGGCTCTACAAGGCCCTGGCGGGAATCAACATGGCCCCGGGGAGCGTGGGGTTCGAGAGCATTTTACTTCAGCCCCAGATGGTCCGGGACCTCCGCCACGCGTCGGGCACGGTGCAGACGCTGCGCGGCGAGGTAGGGTGCACGTGGTCGCGGACAGACACGAGCGTCCGGGTCGAGGCCGTGGTGCCCGTGGGATCGGCCGCCGAAATCGTCATTCCGAAGTTCAACCTGAGGAACGTCAAAGTGACCGAAGGCGGGAAAACGGTCTGGGAGAACGGCCAATACGTTACGGGCGTCGCCGGTGTCGCGGGTGCGGCCGACAAGGATGGCCTGATCCGAATCAAGGCCGGGTCGGGGCGCTACGTGTTCGCCCTGGAAGGAAATTGACTGTATTTCGGTGACACATAACTATTGATTCCTGCATAAATAATGTCCTATTTTAAGCGTAAAAAAAGAGGCGTGTGCTTCAGGAGTGAACGAAGCAGGGGCTCGCGCCTTTGGAGTGTTCGGCCATGACGCCGAGTCGATTTCGT
>Ga0315281_10000538_pt1 | contig 52746 bp, 61 predicted proteins | sample YL17G07_0_MG_FD_204540 | JGI IMG/M metagenome (GOLD analysis project Ga0315281, IMG submission 204540) | Sediment microbial communities from Yellowstone Lake, YNP, Wyoming, USA - YL17G07_0 | ecosystem: Environmental > Aquatic > Freshwater > Lake > Sediment | place: USA: Wyoming | collected...
GCTCATGCAGCTCATCCAGTACGAGCCGACGACCGAGAAGGTGCACAAGCGGCCGCTGCTGATCCTGCCGCCCTGGATCAACAAGTATTACATCCTCGATCTGCGGCAGAAGAACTCGCTCATCAAATGGGCGGTGGACCAGGGCGTCACCGTGTTCGTCGTTTCCTGGGTCAATCCCGACCATCGCCTCGCCGCCAAGACCTTCGAGGACTACATGGTCGAGGGGCCGCTGGCCGCACTCGACGCCATCGAGAAGGCGACCGGCGAGCGCCAGGTGAACATGGTCGGCTATTGTCTCGGCGGCACCCTGTTGGCGGCGGCGCTGGCCTACATGGCGGCAAAGGGCGACGAGCGTGCCGCCAGCGCCACCTTCCTGGTCTCGCTGGTGGATTTCGCCGACCCGGGTGAGCTTGGCGTCTTCATCGACGAGGAACAGCTCGCCTCGCTCGAAGCGCTGATGAAGAAGTCCGGCTATCTCGAGGGCGGCGCCATGGCCACCACCTTCAACATGCTGCGCGCCAACGACCTGATCTGGTCCTTTGTCGTCAACAACTACCTCCTGGGCAAGGAGCCGTTTCCCTTCGACCTCCTGCACTGGAACTCGGATTCGACCCGCATGCCGGCGGCCATGCATAGTTTTTACCTGCGCAAGATGTACCAGGAAAATTTACTGACCAAGCCGGGCGGTATTTCGCTCAAAGGGGTGCCCATCGACCTGACCCGGATCGAGACGCCGACCTTCATCCTCTCGACGCGCGAGGATCACATCGCGCCGTGGAAGACGACTTACATCGCCACCCGGCTCTACCGGGGGCAGAACCGCTTCGTGCTGGCGGCCTCGGGCCATATCGCCGGCGTCGTCAATCCACCGGCCGCCAATAAGTACAGCCATTGGGTCAACGCCAAGCTGCCGCGCTCGGCCGATGAGTGGTTGGAGGGGGCCGAGGAAAAGCCCGGCTCCTGGTGGCCGACCTGGATGACCTGGCTCTCGCGCCAGGCCGGCGGCAAGGTGGCGGCGCGCCGGCCCGGCGACGGCAAGTTGAAACCGATCGAGGACGCGCCCGGCGCCTACGCCCGCGTCCGCGCGCACGACTAGGGCCTCCCCATGTCGCTGCTCGAACATGCCGTGCTCGCCTACAACCTTGTCCTTTATCTGGTTCAGGCGATGCTGGAGGCCGTGTTCGGCGACGTCTATGGCCTGACGGTGCTGGGGCTGTTGGTCGCGGCCCTCGTTGCCGGCGGCATTCTCCTGCTGCGCCGGCGCGCCGGACGCTCCGCCAAGGACTAGCGCCACACCCTCGCCCGCCATAATTTGCCCGCAATCTCCAGGCAGGTTTCGGCTTTCTTGGAGAACCCACATGAAGTCTATCGCCGCCTTGGCCCTGCTTCTCATGGTCGCCGCCGCGCCGGCCGCGGCCGAGGACTGGTTCGTGGCCCGGGCGCCGAGCGACACACCCGACCTGCTCGCCGCCTCAACGGTCAACGCCGACGGCCACCGCCTTTATGTCTGGCCGTTTCAGGATCGCGAGCGCCGGTTGGTCATGATCGAACTGCACTTGGCCGACGGCCTCGCGCTTGCCGCCATGCCGCGCTATCGCATCGACGACGGCGCGGAAGTGAACACCGACATCATCCGCCAGGAGGGCGAGCGCGCCAACGCCATGTGGGGCAACGCCAGCGGCGGGGTTGCCTTCTGGAAGGCCTGGTCCGGTTCGGAACCGCTGGTGCCGGAATCGCACCCGTTCCGGCAATGGTACACCGGCGACAACGTCGCCTTCACGCTGCCGCTCGCCGACGGCAGCGAACGCACGACCGTCTTTCCCTTGACCGGCGCCGCCGCCGCCATCCTGGCCGCCACCGCCGTCGGGCCGGAGTAGCGGTTCAGGCCGCGCGACCGCGCTTGATACCGATCAACGACTCGGCCGGTATGCCCAGGCCGTCGTGCAGTCGCCGAACCATCGCCAGCGTCAATGGGCGCTTATGGTTCAACACCTCGTAAACGCGGTTCAGGCCGCCGATGAAGGGCACCAGATCGCGAGGCCCAAGTTCCTTCTGCTCCATGTGATACTTGATCGCCTCGACCGGGTCCGGCTGATCGAGCGGAAAATGCCTGGCTTCCCAGGCTTCGACCAGCGTCGCCAGCACATCGAGACGGTCGCCTTCGGGCGTATTGCGCCGGGCGCTCATCAAGCCCTCGATTTCCTTCAGCGCCCGCCGATAGTCCCGCTGCGTCTTGATCGGTGCGATGTTCATGGCTCGATCCTCAAATCCTTTGTGCGTCAATCTCGTCATACTGCCTGTGTGTGCCAATGAAGCGGATATAGGCCACGCGGTAGGGATAGTTGATCCAAACAACGATGCGATACTTGTTGCCGGCAATATTGAATACGGCCCGACCGTCCTTCAGGATACTGGCGCTGCCGATCTCCCGCTTCACGTCCGCTGGCGCCGCCCAGTCCGCCGCCTTGACCTGCCTGTACCACGCCATCACCGGCTGACGAGCATCGGTGTAAGCCGCGCTCCGCCCCAAAAACACCTTCAACGTGCCAAGCGCGATCACTCTCACGACAACATCCTAGCATAGTCCCATCATGGGACCAAGACCAATTTCGGCCTAAGGGTAGATCCCAAGGAGTGGATAAAGGCATTCCATCGGGCCGGCTTGCTTCGTGATCCCCTATGATGCCGCCATGCCACAGGAATTGAACAAATGGCGCCAAAACAGACGCCCCTACCCACCCAGCTTGCGATAGGCCCTGGCCCGGCCGACGTAGTGGTTGGCGGTCCAGACGAAGCCGGCGAACTCGTCCTCGCTCAGCCGGCGCATCAGTTTGGCCGGGGAGCCCGCCCACAGCTCGCCCCGGCGCACGCGCTTGCCGGGCGTCACCAGGGCGCCGGCCGCCACCATGGCTTGCGTCTCCACCACCGCCCCGTCCATGATGCAGGCCTTCATGCCGACGAAGCTGCCATCCTCGAGCGTACAGGCGTGCAGCAGCACCATGTGGCCGATGGTCACGTCGTTGCCGATGCGGCAGGCATAGCCGTCCTTGCCGCGGCCGCCATCGGCCTGCGCGTTCACATGGATGATGGTGCCGTCCTGGATGTTGCTGCGCTCGCCGATGCTGATGATGTTGCCGTCGCCGCGCAGCACGCAACCGAAGAAGATGCCGCAATCGGCGCCGATGACGACATCGCCGATCACGGTCGCCGTGCGGGCGACGAAGGCGTCCGGCGCGATGCGCGGGGCAAAGCCGTCGAAGGGCAGGATCAGCGGGCCGCTCATGGGAACAACGGCTGCTGTTCGAGGCCCAAGGTCTCGGCAAAGCCCGCCATCAGGTTCATGTTCTGCACCGCCTGGCCGGAGGCGCCCTTGACCAGGTTGTCGATGACACCGAGCACGATGGCCCGGCCCGGCACACGGTCGGCGAAGACGCCGATCAGGCAGTGGTTCGAGCCGCGCACGTCGCGGGTCGCCGGCGCCTGGCCCGAGGCCAAGATCCTGACGAAAGGCTCGTCGGCGTAGCGTTGCTTCAGCGTGTCGCGCAGATCCTCGGCGCTCGCCCCACCGGCGAGCTTGAGGTAGATCGACGACAAAATCCCCCGGCTCATGGGCACCAGATGGGGCGTGAAGCTGACGATCACCGCCTTGCCCGCCGCTGCCCCGAGGCCCTGCTCGATCTCCGGCGCGTGGCGATGCCGGGCCACGCCATAGGCGTGGATGCCCTCGCTCACTTCCGTGTAGAGGTTCTGCTGCTTGGCGTCGCGCCCGGCGCCACTGACGCCCGACTTGGCATCAATGACGATGTCGTCGGCCGCCACCTCGCCCGCCTCGATAAGCGGGATCAAGGGCAACTGCACGCTGGTCGGATAGCAGCCGGGATTGGCCACCAGCCGCGCCGCCTTCACCGCCGCGCGATTCAATTCGGTCAGGCCATAGACCGCCTCTTTCTGCAACTCGACCGCCTGGTGCTCATGCCCGTACCATTGGGCATAGAGCGCCGGGTCGGCGAGGCGAAAATCGGCCGACAGGTCCACCACCTTGAGCCGGCGCGGCAGTGCCGCCACCACCTGCTGCGTGGTGCCGTGCGGCAGGCAGCAGAAGATGAAATCGATGCCGGTCCAGTCGGCGTCCTCGATCTTGACCAGATCCGGCAGCGCCACCCCGGAGAGATGCGGAAAGACCTCAGCCAGCTTCCGGCCGGCCTGACGATCGGCGGTGAGCAGGCGCAACTCGGCATGGGGATGGCGCGCCAGCAGGCGCACCAATTCCGCCCCGGTATAGCCGCTCGCCCCCAGAATCCCGACCCTGATCTTGTTCGTGCCCGCCATGGCCTCAATCTCCCGTTGGAGAAAATAGCAGAAAGAAAAAGGGGCGTCCCCTTCGGAACGCCCCTTCCAGAAAACCGAAAGTTCGGAGCCGAGGGCTCAGCGTTTAGAGAACTGGAAGCTGCGTCGGGCCTTGGCACGGCCGTACTTCTTGCGCTCGACGACGCGACTGTCGCGCGTGAGGAAGCCGCCGGTCTTGAGCACCGGGCGCAAATCCGGCTCGAAATAGGTCAGCGCCTTGCTGATGCCGTGGCGCACGGCACCGGCCTGGCCGGAAAGCCCGCCGCCCGTCGCCGTGCAGACGACGTCGTATTGCGCGGCGCGGTTGGCGACGGCGAAGGGCTGGTTGATCATCATGCGCAGCACCGGACGCGCGAAATAGATCTCGCTGTCGCGGCCGTTGACCGTGACCTTGCCGGTGCCCGGCTTGATCCAGACCCGGGCGATTGCGTTCTTGCGCTTGCCGGTGGCATAGGCGCGGCCCTGGGCGTCGAGCTTCTGCTCGTGCACGGGGGCTGCCGGCTGGGCCGATACCTGCATCTGCTTCAGGTCGGCGAGGCTTTCGATCTCGGCACTCATGCCGCCGCACTCCTCTTGTTCTTCGGGTTCATGGCGCCGACATCGAGCACCACCGGCTGTTGGGCCTCGTGCGGGTGCGCCGCGCCGGCATAGACGCGCAGGCTCTTCATCTGCAAGCGGCCCAGCGGTCCGCGCGGCATCATGCGCTCGACCGCCTTTTCGACCACGCGCTCGGGGTAAGGCCCGCGCAGGATCTCGCCCGGCGTGCGTTCCTTGATGCCGCCGGGGTGGCCGGTGTGCCAATAGAACTTACGCTGGCTGGCCTTATCGCCGGTGAGCTTCACCTTCTCGGCGTTGACGACGATGACGTTGTCGCCGACATCGATATGGGCCGTGAACATGGTCTTGTGCTTGCCGCGCAGGCGCATGGCGATGACGCTGGCGAGCCGGCCGAGGACGACGCCCTCGGCGTCAACCAGCAGCCAGGCCTTCGTCACCTCGGACGGTTTGGCGGAATAGGTCTTCATCATTTGGGAACCCGGAGTGGGGGCCGGCGTCGCAACGCCCGCCTTGTTTCGAGGCGGCGGAGTATGCTCATTATTTCGGCGCCGTCAACCGGAAAACCGCACTAACCTGCGGGATTGGAGAGAGGTAACATATTACCGTCCCGGCCCCCGAGGGCCCACGCCGGCGCCGCCGGCATGAACGATTGTTAACTTGCCCGGTATCCGGCGCGGAGTCAGAATAACCGCCGCATCACCCCGCGAGCCCCACCGAATGACGCATAGAATCAAAGTCTGGGATCTGCCGACGCGGGTTTTCCACTGGGGCCTCGTCGCCCTGGTGGCGGCCGGCACCATCACTGGGCTGGTGACTCAGGAATGGTGGATGGGCGTCCACATCCTAGCCGGTTACGGCGTCGTGGCGCTGATCGTCTTCCGTTTCATCTGGGGCTTTCTCGGCTCGCAATACAGCCGCTTCGAGCACTTCACCTTCGGCCCGCGCGAAATCGGCGAACATCTGCGCGAGATCCTCTTCCTCCATCCCCGCCGCCATATCGGCCACAACCCGGCCGGCGCGGCGATGATCTTTGTGCTCGGCTGTCTGCTCGTCGCCATCACCGCCACCGGCATCGTCGTGCTCGGCGGCGAGGAGAAACAGGGACCGCTCGCCAGCGTCGTCGGCTACCTGCTCGGCAGCGGTGCCAAGGAATGGCACGGCACCCTGGTTTACCTGCTGCTGGCGCTGGTGGCGGGCCATGTCGTCGGCGTCATCGCCGAGAGCCGGCTGCTCAAGGAAAACCTGGTCCTGTCCATGATCACCGGCGACAAGGATCTGCCAGACGATTTGCCGAGGCCGACGGTGCCCGCGCGCCCCGTCGCCGCCGCCGGCGTGTTGCTGGCCGTCGTTGGCATCACCGCCGCCGGCGTCGTCGCCCTCTATACCCTGGCGCCCATTCGCTCCCCGGCCACGGCCCATAATGTCGCCTACGACAAGGAATGCGGCGCCTGCCATTACGCCTTCCATCCGAGCCTGATGCCGGCGCGAAAATGGGCGTCGCTGTTGGCCGACCTCTCCAACCATTTCGGCGAGGACGCCTCCCTGCCTCCGACCGTGGTCAACGAGATTTCGGCTTGGCTGGCGGCCAATTCCGGCGAACACTGGGATACCGAGGCCGCCAACTGGTTCCTCGAGGAAGATCCGAGCGAACCGCTGCGCATCACCGCCACCGACAACTGGCGCGCCAAGCATGCCGAGATCGGCGCCGAGGTCTTCGCCCGCAAGAGCATCGGCGGCAGGGTGAACTGCGCCGCCTGCCATACCGATTTCGCTAGCGGACAGTTCGACGATCAAGCCATCGACATCCCCGAGGAGTAAGATTCACATGCTGAAAATATTTCTGGCCGCCGCCATCGTCACCGGCACCGCCTTGTTGCCCGCCGTTGCCTCGGCCGACCCGGCCCGCGATGCCATCCTGGCTGGCTACCTGACCCAAGCCAAAGCGGAAGACCCGGCCTTTACCGATTTCTCGGCCGAGCGCGGCCAAGCCTTCTATCTGGCGACCCAGACCGGCGGCAAGCCGGATACGACCGCCTGCCAGGCCTGCCACGGCGCCGACCCGCGCGTCGCCGGCAAGAACGTCAAGACCGGCAAGGTCATCGAGCCCATGGCCGTCTCGGCCAATCCGAAGCGTTTCACGGTCGCCGAGGACATCGAGAAATGGTTCGGGCGCAACTGCAAGGATGTGCTGGGCCGCGCCTGTACCGCCGCCGAAAAAGGCGACTACGTCACCTTCCTGGTCTCGCAATAACGCCTCCAACAAGGAGAACCCGCCATGTTTCGTCGCTTATTGCCGCTCGCCGCCGTCCTGGCCCTGACCGCGACCGGCGCCGCCGCCGAGGCTCTGGGCCCGGTGAGCAACGCCGCCGCCCAAAAGGAGTGCAGCGTCTGTCACATGGCCTATCAGCCGCAGTTCCTGGCGGCGGACTCGTGGAGCGCCATCTTTGCCGATCTCTCCAACCATTTTGGCAATGACGCCTCGCTGCCCGAAGCGACGCTCAAGGAGGTCACCGATTACTACGTCGCCAATGCCGGCAAGCCGGTGGGTGGGCGCATCACCGAAACCAAATGGTGGGTTAATCGGCACAGCGAACTTCCCGACGCCTGGTGGGTCAAGGTGAAGTACAAGGGCAATTGCGTCGCCTGCCACAAGAACGCCGAACAGGGTTACTACTCGGAAGAGGAGTGACCGCGCCCGACGCCGTTCGAGAAGGAAAACACCCATGCATCGTCGTTTGCTCGCCGCCGCCATTCTGGTTTCGATTGCCACCGGCGCCGCGGCGGAAGGCTATGGCCCGGTCACGAACGCCGTCGCCGCCAAGGAATGCAGCGCCTGCCACATGGCCTATCTGCCGAAACTGATGACCGAGGAATCCTGGCGCCTGGTCTTCGCCGATCTTTCCAACCACTTCGGCAACGACGCCTCGCTGCCCGAGGCAACGATGAAAGAAGTCTTCGACTACTACCTCGCCAACGCCAGCGGCCATGCGCCGGGGCGCATCACCGACGCCAAGTGGTGGATCCGTACGCACAAGAAAATTACCGACGCCAAATGGATCGAGGTCAAGTTCAAGGGCAACTGCACCGCCTGTCACAAGGACGCCGAGAAGGGCAACTTCGAAGGCCACTAACCCCGCCCGCCCAAGTCCTTCTTGCGCTGTAGGTAATCCTCGCGCTCGATCTCGCCCTTGGCGTAGCGCGCGTCGAGGGCCTCGATCGCCGACGACCCGTCGCCTCTCTCGTCCCGCCCGCCCACATGCCAAAAGGCGCGGATCGACAGCACCACGGCCACGATCAGCACCGCCAGCAGCAGCATCGACACTAGGCCGTGGAGCGGCCCCCAACCGCCGCCATGCCCGTACCAGCCGTCGCCGTAGCCCATCATCTGCGCCGCCGCCGGCGCCGCCGTCATGCCAACGGCCGCCAGGGCGACGATCACACTCATAAGCCTTTTCATCGCTCTCTCCCGCTTTTGAATGATCCTCGATACCATGCCGTGCCGGCGCCGATCCTAACCTGGATTAACCATGCTTGAACCCGACCCGGCTTGGAGCGCAAATTGCTCCACCCGAATAAGGATCTTCCGCGATGGACCAGCCCGCCGCCGCCCTCCTCTTGCGCCAGGACCAGGATGGCATCGCCCGCCTGACCTTGAACCGGCCGCAGGCCCGCAACGCTCTCTCGCTGGCGCTGATGGAGGCGCTGCTGGCCGAGTTGACCCGTCTCGCCGATGACCGCTCGGTCAAAGTGGTGACGATCGCCGGCGCCGGCCCCGGCTTCTGCGCCGGCCACGACCTGAAGGAACTGCGCGCCAAGCCCTCGGCCGACCTCTACCGTCGCGTCTTTGACCTGTGCAGCCAGACCATGCTGGCGATCGTGCGCCTGCCTCAGCCGGTCATCGCCCGCGTCCACGGCATCGCCACGGCGGCGGGCTGCCAGCTTGTCGCCACCTGCGACCTGGCGGTGGCCGAGGACGGCGCCCGCTTCGCCACGCCCGGCGTCAACATCGGTTTGTTCTGCTCGACGCCGATGGTGGCGCTCTCGCGGGCCGTGCCGCGCAAGCAGGCGATGGAGATGCTGCTGACCGGTGAGATGGTTTCCGCTGCCCGCGCGCGCGAGATCGGGCTGGTCAATCGCGTCGTCCCGGCCGCCGAGCTTGACCGAGCCGTGGACGAGTTGGCGCGGACCATCGCCGCCAAGTCGCCGCTCACCCTCAAGGTCGGCAAGGAGGCCTTCTACCGCCAGGTCGAAATGGACCTTGGCCCCGCCTATGCCTATGCCAGCGAGACCATGACCCGCAATATGCTGGCCCGCGACGCCGAAGAAGGTATCGACGCCTTCCTCGCCAAGCGCCAGCCCGAATGGCGCGGCTGTTGAGTTTTCCCGCCACCCCCATGAGCGACCATCACGACCGCTACCCGGACGAACTGCTACGGACCGTGCTGGCCCAGGCCAGGACCATCGCCATGGTCGGCGCCAGCCCGACCTGGAACCGGCCCAGCCACGTCGTCATGAAATACCTGCAAGCGAAGGGCTACCGCGTCATTCCGGTCAACCCCAAGGCAGGGGTAAACGAGATCCTGGGCGAGACCTGCTACGCCGGCTTGCGCGACATCCCGCTTGATAAGACCGGCCGCATCGACCTGGTCGATGTCTTCCGCGCCTCGGCCGCCGTCGGCCCCATCGTCGAGGACGCCATAGCCATCGGCGCCAAGGTGGTATGGATGCAGTTGGGCGTGCGCGACGACGACGCGGCGGCCAAGGCCGAGGCGGCCGGTCTCACCGTCATCATGAACCGCTGCCCGAAGATCGAATACCAAAGGCTGCGCGGCGAGCCGTGAAAGCGGCTGTCGAGGATGATGAGCGCTCATTCGGGGCCCACTTCCCGGCCGCGCCATACCGCGGCCTGGGCCCCGTGGTTAGCCCAGCCGCTCGATCTCTTCCGGCCGGCCGACCGTCACATCGAGGTCCGTCACCAAGCCGTTGGCCAGGGAATAGACCCAGCCATGGACGCGGAGATCCTGACCGCGCGCCCAGGCCTCGTGCACGAAAACGTCGGAGGCCACGTTCCTCACTTGTCGGATGACGTTGAGTTCACACAAACGGTCAAGACGAGCGCGCCAATCCGGGATCGCGTCAAGCTCAAGGCGGCGCTCACGGTCGAGTTCGCGGATGGGGTGCAGCCAATGATCCACCAGACCGCGTCGTTTGCCGTCCACCGCCGCGCTCACGCCGCCACAACCGTAATGCCCCACCACCATGATGTGTTTCACCTTCAAGACATCGACCGCAAACTGCAACACAGAAAGGTAGTTGGCGTCCTGCGGCGGCGCGAGGTTGGCGACGTTTCGGTGCACGAAGAGTTCGCCGGGGTCTAGACCCACAATCTCGTTGGCGGGCACCCGGCTATCGGAGCAGCCGATCCATAGATACTCCGGCGCCTGCTGGCGCGCGAGCCGTCCGAAAAAATCGGCGTCGGCGGAGATCATCCGCTTCGCCCAGGCGCGGTTGTTCGCTTTCAAGTGATCCAGCATGGGCACACCCATAATGCCAGCCGTGGCAAGCCACAAGATGGAGCCTCGCCTTGGGTCAAGTCCACTGCCGGATCGACCCTCAGCCGCGCGGCGTTTTCCGCAGGTCGCGTAGCTCGAAGGCGTCGGCGTGGATATCGGCGAGCGTGGCGCCGGCGAGATAGGCGAGACGCCGCGCCGCCTCGACCATCGGCGGATAACCGCACAGGAATACCCGCCAGCCCGACAGGTGCGGCAACTCGCCGAAGGCAACGGCCTCCGCCCGCCCGGCCCGGTCGCCGGGGCCAGGCTCGGGCCCCGAGACGCAACGGCTATAAGAAAAATTATCGAACCGCGCCGCCAGCCCCCGCAGCGCCTCGCGCAAATACAGGCCATCCGTCGTCCGGCTGCCGTGATAAAGGCGGATCTCGCCGCGGTGGCCGTCGGCCAGCGCATCGCGCGCGATGCCATAAAGCGGCGCCAGCCCGGTGCCGTTGCCGATCAGCAACATCGGTTGATCGGGAAGCCCCGGAAGATAGAAGCCGCTGCCGTTGGCGCCCTGGATATCGACCGTATCGCCGACCCGCGCCTCGTCGTTGAGCCAGTTGCTCATGGCCCCGCCGCCGAGGCGCTTCACATGAATCTCGAGCCGGCCTTCGAGGCGCGGAACGCTGGCCAGCGAATAGCTGCGCATCAGGCCATCGCCACGGCGCAGGTTGATGAACTGGCCGGGGTGGTAATAGAGCGGCGTCGCCGATTCGAGGCGAACGGCCACGATCGCCGGTGCCAGACGCTCGATTTCGACCACGCGCGCGCGGCCGAACAGATCGGCGTCGGCGGCATCCGCCAGCTCAAGCTCGCCCTCGGGCACGGCGAGGCAGGCCAGGAAATATCCCTGCGCTCGCAGCGACAAGCGCAGGCCGTCCTGGGCGGCGGGCGGAATCTGCCCCTTGGCGCAGCGAAGCAGGCAGGTCAGGCACGACCCCTTGCGGCAGGAATAGGCGAGATCGACGCCCTGTCGCAACAGGGCGTCGAGCACGCTTTCGCCGGTGAGACGATCGTAGTCGCTGCTACCGTAGCGAAGGCGCGGCATACGCCGGATCGGCGCCCGCTCTGGCGATCGAGGCCGGCGCTAGCGATTCAATACGTCGTTGCGGGTGCTGCCGGCGATGGCCATGACCTCGGCCGACAGGGCATTCGGCACCTTCAACTCGTCGAGCGTTGCCTGCAAATGCCCGGCCACGGCGTCGAAGTGGGAATCGTTGAGGCCCTTGTCCACCAGTCGCTTGTGCGCCTGGCGCATGTCCTTGCCCGAGTAGCTCTTCGGGCCGCCGAAGACCATGCTCAAGAACGCCTTCTGCTTGGCGCGCTGGGCGTCCATGTCGATGTCGCTGAAATAGCTGCTGATCCGGGCGTCGGTCAGAACCCGGCGGTAAAAGATATCGACCGCGGCATTGACTGCCGCCTCGCCGCCAATACGCTGAAAAAGAGATTCGCTCACGTGGTTTTCCTTCGCATGCATGTGATTTGTTTAGCCGCTGTCTTGCGGCTGGCGGGTCGGGTGCTACGCGCCGAACGGTTGTTTATACTGGTTCTCATTAACAATCAATAAATGGCGACGGCAGGCCCCAAAGCGGCCTCAACCCGCCGCCGCCGCCAGAGGTGATCCAACGCCCGCCCCCCGCAGCCAAGGCATGACACCCGCCCGCGCCTGCGCTATCATGTGACCAACTTCGTGACCACATGGAGGGTTGCATGGTGCGGATCAATCTGGCGCGGGCCAAGGCCCAGTTGAGCGATCTTCTCGACAAGGTCGAGGCCGGCGAGGACGTGGTCATCACCCGTCGCGGCCGGCCGGTGGCCCAGTTATCGGCGCTTGCCCCGCGCAAGCGCCCCTTGCGCTCACTGGCCGCATTCCGGGCCAAGATGCCGGCCTGGCGCAAGCCGAGCGCGACCCTGCTCCGCCAAGCCCGCGACGACGGGCGCTGATGATCTATCTCGACACCAGCTTCGTTGCTCCACTCATCCTGCGCGAGGCGACCAGCGCCAGGGTCGAGCGATTTGTCGCCCGGCTGCCGGCGGGCGAGCCGGCCGTCAGCCATTGGACCCGGGTCGAGTTTTCGTCGCTCTTGGCGCGGGAGGTGCGCATGGGTGGCCTGCCTCGCCAGGCGGCCCTCGACGCCGAGGCCGAGTTCAATTCCGTCGTCGCGGAATCGTTCGTGGTCTTGGTCCCCGCCGTCGCCGACTTCGATCTCGCCAAGAAATATTTGGCCAACCACGCGACGGGCCTTGGGGCCGGCGACGCCCTGCATCTCGCCATCGCCGCCAACCGCGGCGCCAGCGCCATCTACAGTCTCGACAAGACCCTGGTGAAAGCCGGCCGAACCCTAGGCCTGCCCGTCCGAGGGCTTGGTTCGTAGGGGCGCAGGCACCCCGGGACACTCTCACCCCTGGCGGTTCATGCGCCCCACCGGCACGACCTCAATGTCAGGTGAATACGTGATCACTACACCTTGAGGACGAAATTCAACGAACCACCCATCATTTTGATACCTCGACTATCAACAGGCTCTTAAGCCTGCCAGACTTGCTATCGTTCCGAAATGCAGTGCAGCGAATGTCGCCTCTTGCCTGATGACGGGCTTGAGCATTCGCCATTAGGCTTTCAGTTATGCAGTTGATACTTCGAGGGTCCCGAGCACTTGCAGCGAGCTCGAACGGAACCGGCCGATTCTCCGCAGCAACAAAGACACGTCCCTTGAAAGTATTGATATTGTAGCTTGACACTCGCCCCACATACTCAGATGTCGTATCACTCCGCCTAGTGACATGAATGTATTCAAACGTCTCTTCATTGAGCACTTGACGACAATGGTGTTGACGGCCTCCGAATCGCGAGCTGATTCTTGCCCCGTCAGCCGTATTTGACCGTACAATCGGCCGGTGCATAATTTCTATTGCTCCTTCACATTTTTCAACCAGCGCGTCCAATTTCGACTGCGGCACAGGTTCTATGGCAGATTCCCGCTTCCGCATTTTTTCATATTGTTGTCCTAGCGTCTCGTCGTAATCAACATGAACCCCTAGTGCCTCTGAAATAGCATAATCGTATGCCGACCAAATCAAATGCCCGATCGGTGTATCCCTCGGAGCCGTCCCAAGTGCATAAATGGCAGCAGCGGCGGCAACAATGGTCGCCTTGAATTCCCAACTTCCTTTCTCTGGCGGTAACGCAAATATGTGAGCCCCCTTGAGAGAGGGTGCTTGGGTGATAATTTCGCCATTGAGAATGAGATGAGTCGTCAGCGCGAGTGATCTTTGAAACCCGATCAGTGCTTGGCCAACATCGTAAAAATCTATCTGCTGCTTGTCGGCAAAACCCCCGGAGTATGAGAGCTTAACTTCAATTGTATCGACCATACACATCTCTCCTTCGACCCGAATGAGCTCACACTACCAAGTCCTTTCGAAGGAACATGGCCTTACCCCATTTTGACCAAATTACTGAATTCGTCCACAAGAACCGAAGCGAGCGGCCGTCAGCAATTTGTATGGCCTATCGCTTCCAGGTGCCGCCCTTCTTGTTTGCAGGGCCAGTCGCGCTGGCTGGAACTCCCTTGACTGTGCTGGACAATCATCCTATATTCGCCCTCATCTCCGTTGTTTGACATTGTTGAGAACCCACCCGCGCCGGGGTCTCGGCGTGAACCCGGCGCAACTCTCCCGCCGCCACCCCGCCCGATTTGCTGCAAGCGCAACAACGCATCGTTGTTCCTCGTTGTTCCTCGTTTTTTTTAATTTCTGAAAAAACTCCTTTCCCGCCAGGCGCTTGCGGTGGCCCCGCCGGGCGCGATCGACCCCAGGTCCGGTTCGGTTTTTTTGCGCCGCGAAGAAACCCGCCGGCGAAAAAAAAACGCCAGGATGCCCGTTATCCACCCGCCGAAAAACGAGAAAACGCCTGACCTCAACCCGCCGCCGGCCCCCGAAGCCTAGCTCCGCGCCAGGGCCTTGCGCCGCAGCAGGGCCTCGATCTCGTCGGCCACGCGCCGGGTCACCTGGCCCGGTTCGAAATCGGCATATTTCTGCGCGAATGCCTTGGCCTTGGCCTTGAACCCCGGCTCGCTCAGCAGCCGGTGCAGCATGGCGCCAAGTTCCGGCGCCGCCAACTTGGCGTCGGCCAAGAGGCCGAGCCCCGCCCGCATCGCCGCCTGCGCCATCATGCCCTGCTCCACCTGCATGGGCAGCATCAGCATCGGCACCCCGGCCCAGGCCATGGCGGCACAGGTGCCGGCGTTGCCGTTGTTGATGACGAGATCGCAATCCGGCAACAGCCGGTCGAAGCGCACCGGGCCGCCCACCACGCGCAGGCTCGGCGTCTCGATCTGCCGGCGCATGGCCTCGGGCATGCCGGGCAAGGCGGCGATGATGTCGTGGTCGGGCGGCAGACGGCGCAGGATTTCGATACAGGTGACGAACGAAGGCTGGCCGGGCCGCAAGTAAACCAGGATGTGCTTGCGCGCCCCCGGCCGCCACTCCATCTCCCGGCCGGTGTCGGTGCTGAAGATCGGACCGTAATAGGTGGCCTGGCCCCGCTCCGGATAATGATCCAGTTCGGCGAAGGTGCAAAGATAACTGGCGTCGCTTTCCAGCATCTCGCGATAGGCCCCGAGCGGCGGCAGCTTGAGCCGCGCCAGCGTCTCGTTGACGACGCCCAGAACGCGGCCCTCGCGCTTTATCAACTCGGCCGGATCGTGCCGGCGCCAATAGCGCATGGGGCGCATCGGCACCGTCAACGGCGGCAGGCTGTACCCGGTGCCAAGCATGGCGGTGGCGAAGCCCAGACCCCGGGCCGCCAGTTGCGCCGTGGGCGCGAACTCAGCCACCAGCCCATCCGGCCGAATCAATTCGTAGAGCGAGCGCCAGGCCTGCACCAGCGGCGTCAGGTTGTCGGCGCTGTCATAGGCCCTGGACATCTCGGCGTAGGTGGCGCCGACGGCCCACTCCTCCCCACCGCTCTCCGCCGCACTATGATGGAAGGGCGCCTGCAACAGTCGGACTCGGGCATTCCTGGCAAAGACTTGGCCATGGGCCGGGGTCTTGAGGCAAAGAAAATATCGGCGCCGTGCTCGGCCGGGTGCTCGGCTACGCCCACGATCTTCGCCACATGGCCGAAATTGTCGCCCAGTTCCCAGGCGAACAGAATCCGCATCGCCCTCACTCCGCCGCCGAGGTCGCCGGGACCGCCGCCGCCGCCGCCCGCTCGCCCGGCAGCGCCAGCGCCGCCAGGAAGGCGGCCCCAGCCACCGCCCCCAGCAGCAGAAACACGGAAGTGAACCCGGCACTGGTCCCGGCGCCGGTCCCGGTCAGCCAGGCCAGCAGTTGCAGGGCCAGCGGCGCCGTGCCGAAGGCGACCACGTATTTGAGGCCGAAGGCCAGCGCCCGGTGCCGCTCCGGCGTGAAGCGCGTCAGCATCATGTTCTCGGCCGGCAACAACCCACCGCTCAAGGTCACGGCAACCATGGCCGCCGCCGCCAGCGGCAGCCCGGCCAACCCGGCCATGATCAAAACCGCCGGCACCTGTAGCAGATAGGCGCCGATATAAAGCCTCCGGGCCGGATAACGGTCGGCCAACTGGCCGCCAAAATATTGCACCACGCCGCCGACGGCATAGACCGCCGCCACCAGCGCGCCGACGCCGGTCGTGCCCTGGCCGGCGATGTCGCCGAGCCGCTCGGCGAAAACCTTGGGCATGCCGGCCTGCAAGACCTGAAAGACGAGGCCGCCGCAAAACATCGTGAAGATCAGCACCACGAAGCCGCGCCTCATTTCGCCTCGCGTGGCCGTCGCCGCTTTTCTGGTTGGCGCCACGACTGTGTCGGCGAGCAGGCCCCGACGCGCGGCAACCACGAAGGCGATTCCGGTCGCGGCGCAAATCAGGCCGGGAATTAGGAACGCCGCCCGCCAGCCGGCAAGATCGATGATGGCGCCGGTGATGATGCCGGCACCCGAGACGCCGGCGCTGCCGAAAATGCCATTGAGGCCCAGCGCCCGTCCGGTCTGCGTCGAGTTCCGCACCAACCAAACGATACCGACCGGGTGATAGATGGCGGCAAAGAGGCCGATGAAGGCCAACCCGATCATCAGGGCGAGCGGCGTGGTGGCGAAGGCGCAGCCGATGGCGGCCCCACCCATGCCAAGGAAAAAGAGGCTCATCAGCGGCAGGGCCCCGATGCGGTCGGCGAACCAGCCCGCCGGCAGTGCTCCGGCGCCGACCAGCAGCGAGCCCAGCGTCCACAACCCGATCAACTCGGAATAAGGCAGCCGCCATTCGGTTTCGAGCGCCAGCACGACGACGAAATAAAAGGCCGTGAACAGGTGGACGTAGAAATGCCCGACGGCCGTGAAAATCTGGGCCAAACGGGCGGGGTTTGCGCGCATGTGTTGTCACCGCTTAAAAAAATCCTTGCCGCATCATAGCACTGGCGCGGCTGGCGCAAGAACCTTGGCCTTCGGCCCTGCTTTCGCCTAGCATGGTGGCAACAAGAACCGGAACAAAAGAAGACGTGGGGGCAACGATCATGCGTCATGGCGCCTTGGTGGCGGAGCGGCCGGCGACGATTCCGGCAATGCGGCCGACGCCTGTTCAAGTCGAATGGCTGAAGCGCGGGCTGGATCAGCCGGGTGGCAAGCTGCCGCTGTTCGACCGCTGGGGCCAGCGCGTTGCCGAGCGCACCGTGCGCGCCTGCATCGATCACGGCTGGGCCGAGCCCTGGTTCGCCAATCCGCTCAAGGTCGAATGGCTGGTCTGCAAGCTGACGTCGGCCGGGCGCAGCGCCCTGGAACATCTCCAGAAATAATCCTGAGCACCAGCGCAACATGAAATCCGAGCAGTTCGAGATCGCCGTCGGCAACGACGACATCGGCGGCGCCAGCGGCTTGGTCGGCCTGCGTCATCACCTGGGCACGCCGGGTCCGCGCATCCTGCTTACCGGCGCCGTGCATGGCGACGAGGTGACCGCCAGCGCGGCCCTCTGGCGCGTGGCCGAGGCACTGCCTAATTCCGGCATCGGCGGTCAGGTGACGATTATCCCCGGCGTCAATCAACTCGCTATCCGCGGCAGCCAGCGTTGGGTGCCGATCGAGGGCAGCGACCTCAATCGCCAGTTCCCCGGACGGCGCGACGGCTCGCTGGCCGAACGACTGGCGGCGGCACTGGTGAGGCTGTTGGACGATCATGACGTGCTGATCGACGTCCACACCGCCGCCTGGTGCACCAACTTCGTACTGCTCGATCATATTCCCGACCACAATTTGGCCCGGCGCGTGGTGACCTGGGCCGGCGCTAGCGGCCTGCCGGTGATCGGCGAGGCGCCGGCCGAGGTCTCGGATCTTCAGGGACTCAATCGCAGTTGGTCGGCCTGGGCCGTGGGCCTCGGCAAGCCGGCCGTGACCATGGAACTGGCCGGCTTCCATACCATCGACGTGGCTTCGGCCGAGCATGGTGCCGCCGCCGTCCTGGCTATGATGAAGGCAACGCCGGCGGTGCTGGCCCCGGCCCCTGCCGGCGCGCTCTCGGTTGCCTCGCTGTGCCGGACCGAGATCTTCGCCGATGCCGGTGGCCTGTTCGAAAATGCGCGCCAACCCGGCGAATGGGTCAAGGCCGGCCAGACCATCGGCGCCATCCGCTCGCTCCTCGGCCAGCACAAGGCAAGCATAACCGCGCCGCAAGACGGCCTGATCCTGTCGCTCCCGTCCATCTCGGCCGTCCAGGTCGGCGCCCATCTGGTCACCCTGGCGATCAAGGCCTAGAACCGCGCACCCGCCGATTCGGGCCCTATATCATTATTTTATCACGGCTTATTGCCTGGATTCCTTGAGGTTTCGGCGCAATAAAATGCATTTTTTTACGTTTTCCTAACCACTTCGCGCTCATCCTTAATATTGCGCAAAAGCCGTATGCGCCAAGGAGGACTGCCCATGAACCGCCGTCGTCTCTATGCCACCGTCTGCGTTCTGGCCTTGGCCGTGCCGCTTCAAGGCTGCGCCGGGGCGGCGATGTCGCTGCTGTCCTTCGCCAGCGGCCCCATCACCAGCGCCCTATCGCGGGCACTGATCCCGAGCGATGACGCACAGCAGGTGGATACCAAGGACATCATGGGGCTCGCCGAGCGCATGCGCGCCGAGGGCGATCTTCAGGCCGCCGCCGGTTTTTACGGCCGGGCGCATATGGCCGAACCCAACAACCCGACGCCGCTGATACGGATGGGCGAATGCCTGGCGCTTCTGGGTAATGACCAGGACGCGTCCGTCGCCTTCACTCGCGCCCTGGTGATCGACCCCGCCAACGAGGCGGCCCTGCGCGGCCTCGGCAAATCGCACCTGATGTTGCACCAGCCGGATCTGGCGGCCTCGCGCTTCGAGGCGCTGCTGGCGGTAAACCCGCGCGATGTGCAGGCCATGAATGGCCTCGGCATCGCCTATGACATGAGTGGCGATCGCGTCAAGGCGCAGCAGACCTATCAGGCCGCGCTCGTCATCGAGCCGGGCAACCGGGACATCATCAACAATCTCGGCCTCTCCATGGCGTTGGGCGGCAATGTCGCCGATGCCATCCAGATGCTCCAGGCCGCCAACCGCTCGCCATCGGCCACGCCCGTCAACCGCCAGAACCTGGCCCTGGCCTATGGCCTCGCCGGCCGCTACGACGACGCTGCCCAGCTTGGCCGCGCCGATCTCGATGAAAGCGCCGTGGCCCATAATCGCGACGTCTATGCCAGCGGCAAAAGCGCCGGCTACTCGGCCCTCGTCGTCAACGCCAGCTTGAGCAGCATCGCTGCGCCCGCGACACTAGCGGGTCCGGCGCCAGCCCAACCGGCAGCCGAACCCGAACAGACGAGTGCCGTCCCCGTTGCCACCGTTGTCGAACAGCTCGCCGCCGTACCAACCGCGAGCGAGGCCGCCCTAATCGTCGAGCCCGTTCCGGCCGCGGCGCCGACAATGCCCGTCGAGGAAACCCCTCTCGAAGCCACCGACAATACGCCACTTGAGGAGGCCGCACCGACGGCGCCCGCCGCCCCCGTCATCCTCGCTTCGGCGCCGGCGACGACCGTCGATCCGGACTCGACCGTCTATCGTATCCAGTTGGGTTCGTTCGCCTCGACCGAACTGGCGTTTACCGGCTGGAGCAAGCTGCACGACAAGGTTGGCGATCTTCTCACCGGCTTCGAGCCGGTCATCGCCAAGGCTATCCTGGGCGATAACGGAAAGATGTTTTATCGCCTGCGCAGCCGCTCGTTCGAATCACGGCTCGAAGCCAAGGCCGCCTGCGAGCAGGTCAAGCTCGACGGTATCGATTGCCTGGTGGTCAGGACCACCGTTGGCACCGAGACGCCGTTGACGCTGGCCAGCGCGCATTTCATCCCCTCGCAATCGCCCGTCGAGCGCACCCAGGTCGCGGCCACCAACTAACCGCGACCAGGTGACCGGGCAGGTCCAATTTTCGGTGGGCAAGCCCAGGGCAACCGGCTAACCTTCCCCCGATGGCCGGTCGCGCCCTGCGTCCGGCCGTATTGGGGAGGGATCGTCCATGAAAGTTGCAATGATCGCGTTCGCGCTTGGCCTCTTTGGCCTCACGCTTGCCGGCTGTTCGAGCGTCGAGGGATTCTACGCCGCCCGCTGCGCCGATGTCGGCGGCACCTGGGATGCCGGGTCGGGTTGCACGAACGTCCAATACTAAGGCGGCCAACCGGTGCGGCGCGCTCGCGGCGCGCCGTCGCCGGTCGGTCGCTTGCGTTCTCGGGGCGCGCGAACGTTCGCCCCACGCCACTCCCACGGCGCCATCCGTTCGACAGGACAAGGGGCAACGTATTTTCCAAGCTATTCGGCCGATGCCATGTGGGGTTGACTGGACATCATAGCTGGGAGTTCGGGCCGCCATGATCGAACCGCATGACCGCGAAGACTTCTTGGCACCGCATTCCGGCGCGGCCACAAGCCAGTCGAAACCACAACGGACGCGCGGACATTTAGCGGCGGCGCTTCTCGGCCAACCTTACCTGCTGTATGGCGTCTATCTCTTCTGCATTGGCATCGTTATGTACCTCGCCGGCGTAGCCTTGGTTCTTCCCCGCTACCTGCTTGGCCTCTATGACGAACTGACCCCCATCAGCGAGTTTTTGGTCTGGTACAGCGGCTTGCCGCTGGTGCTGGGTTTGGCTGTGGCGACGCTGGATATTTTGGTACTTTTCGACGGCAAACGTCGACTGACCAACCTGCGAACCGACGATGTTGGAAACGGCAAGGTGACGGTGGCACTCACGGCCTACGATGATGAAGAAAGCATCGCCGAGGCCGTCCGTGATTTCCTAGGTCATCCCCTGGTGGCCCGGGTGATCGTCGTCAGCAACAACAGCAAGGACAGAACCGTCGAATTCGCCGAAGCGGCCGGGGCAATCACTGTCAGCGAAAGCCAGGTTGGCTACGGCCGTTGCGTTTACCGCTGCCTGACCGAAGCCGTAAAATTCGAGGACACCGAATTCGTGGTCCTTTGCGAAGGCGATCGAACCTTCAGGTCGCGGGATATCGACAAACTTCTCGCTTATGCGCCCCATGCGGACATCGTCAATGGAACCAGGACCGTCGAGGTGCTGCGGGAACGCCATACCCAACTCACGACTTTTATGTTCTACGGGAACATCTTCGTGGGCAAGCTGTTGGAGGCAAAGTACCTCGGCGCCAGCACCATTACCGACGTCGGCTCAACCTACAAGCTATGTCGCAAAAGCGCGCTTCTTACCCTCCTCCCCAAACTCAACCCGGCGATCAACCTGGAGTTCAACGCCCATTTCATGGACACGGCCTTACAACACAGATACCTGCTGCTGGAATGTCCGATTACATTTCATGCCCGTGTCGGCATCAGCAAGGGCGGTAACACCGACAATCTGCGCGCCCTGACGGTTGGCCTGCGCATGATCCGTGGTCTGACCTTCGGCTGGCGTGCCGCGACATGAGCGCCGGATATCGCGAATCGCGATTGCCGCCAGACCAGCGGCGCGACGTTCTTTGGCGGACCCTGTGGTCGGCTTACTTCAGCCAACGCGTGCCCCACGATTCATGCGTTCTGGACCTCGGCTCCGGTTACGGCCAGTTTATCAACAACGCTGTTGCCCGGCGCCGCATCGCCATCGATTCCTGGCCAGACTTTACCCGGCATCTAGCGCCCGGTGTTGAAGCCATCGTCGGCGAAGTCACCGATCTTTCCCGGATCGAGGACGGTGCGGTCGATTTCGCATTTGCGAGCAACCTTTTCGAGCACCTGACCCAGGCCGATCTGGCGCGCGTTTTGGAGGGTCTGCGCGCAAAACTCTCGGCCAATGGCACCCTTACGATCCTGCAACCGAATTACCGCTACGCCTACCGCGAATACTTCGATGACTATACCCATGTGAGCATCTACACGCATGTGAGCCTCGCCGACTTTCTAGCCGCGAATGGATTTGAGGTGATCGAATCGCGGCCGCGTTTTCTGCCGCTCACGATCAAATCGCGGCTTCCTGTCTGGCCGGCGCTCATCCGGGCCTATCTCGCCTTTCCGGTCAAGCCAATGGGCAAGCAAATGCTGCTCGTCGCCCGCCCCCGGAAAGATAAAAAGAGACCGGCATGATATCGGCACTGCGGGACCACGGCGTCTCCCAGGCCCGGCCTGGGTGGCATACCATCGTGGCCCTACTGCTCTTCGCCGCCCTCTTAGGGTTGCTTGCCATCAGGTTCTTGGGTTGGGCCACGGGCGTGGTCGATACCGTTGCCTACCCCGACCAGATCGATTACGGCGAGGGCATCATCTGGCAACAGGCCGATCTGATCTTGAGTGGCAAAGGCTATAAAAATATCGCCAGCCTCCCGCACATCGTCTTTCACTATCCCCCGGTGTTTCACTTGACCTCCGGGCTTCTGGCGGCGGCACTCGGGATCGACCAGCTTGCCAGCGGGCGCCTTATCTCCACGCTGTCCACACTTGGAATTCTCACCCTCATCGGCCTGTTGGTCCATCGCGCCGTCCCCAATACCCAGAGCACGCTGGTTCGCGGTGCTTGCGCCAGCATCGCGGGGCTGATCGCGCTCAATTTCCGTCCCCTTGCCGTCTGGTCCCAAATCGACCGGGTCGACATGCTTGCAATCGGCTTGAGTCTGCTCGGCGCCCTCTTTGCGCTATGGGCGGTCGGCCGGCAGCGCAACGCCGTCGTCGCCGCTTTATTCTTTGTGCTGGCGATCTTCACCAAGCAGACGATGATAGCCGCCCCCGTCGCCGCCTTCGTCGCGCTCCTGCTGGTCAGACCTCGCGCGGCTTGGCTCGGGTTTGTCGCGGCAGCCGTGTTTGGACTTGCGGCACTCGTACCCTTGCAAATCATGACAGGCGGCGGTTTTCTCAGACATATCGTCGGTTACAACATAAACCGAATCGACCTCTCCATCATCGATCTCATCGCCCCGCAGATCGTCAGGCATCCTATCTTCATTGCCCTGGCCTTTTTCTCGGCGACCCGCATCATCCTGCATCCGCACACACGGCCAGCCGGCATTTCCTGGTTGGCCACTCTCAAACACGACCTATCCGGAAACCCGGTCCGGCAAATGGAGCTATTTTCCGTCTGCTATCTTGCTTTCACGACCCTGTCCCTTGTCGCCATCTTCAAGAGCGGCGCGAGTTCCAACTACCTGATCGAGTGGATGTGCGCCTGCGGCATCCAGGTTGGCCTGTTCCTGCGAAAGCCTATTGCCCTGGCGCTTGCCGCATTCGACATATCCGCCGCCGAAAAACCCGAGATCGTCACCAACGCTTCGATCTCCAACCGGCTGCGGTTGCCGCTCATTCCCGCGTTACTGATCATGCAGATCCAATTATTGCCGGCCCCGGTCCTGGCAGGTTCAGGGACCACCGAGCAATTCGAAACGCTCACCGCCATGATCGGCCATTCCTCTAGACCGGTGATCTCCGACAACATGGTCGCGGTCATGAGGGCCGGAAAGGACTTGTTTCTTGAGACGGCCATTATCGCCGAGTTGACCGCGATGGGTAACTGGGACGAGACCGCGTTTCTGGCGCAGATCCGCAATCATGAGTTTGGCTTCTTCGTCACCCAGGATTCACCTGGCGAGAGTTTGTTCAAGGCCCGCTACAGCCCAGCTGTCAGGCAAGCCATCGAACGGTATTATTCTCGCACCGAAAGACTTGCCGGATACACACTCCGTTTTCCGCCGCCGGATGGCTCCACCTGAAGCGCTGCATTCAGGCGTGAATGACGGCCAGGCCCGCCGTAATCAGCACGGCGCCCGCGAAGTAGCGCGCCGTTAGCGGTTCGCCGAACAAGACGAATGACAAAATTGGTACGAATAAAAAACCGAGAGCCGAGAAGGAATAGGCCGCCGCGAGCGGCACGGATCTGAGCACCAGAATCCAGCCGACCGTGGCAACCGCGTAAATCACCATGGCGGCGATGAAATAGGGGTCGATCAGCATCAGCCACATCGACGCGGCATCGACCGCCGCCATCCGGGTACCGACGAGTTTGAACAGCGCCTGCCCGCCGGAAATCATCAGTGGAATTCCGATGAGACCCGCCCAGATCGAAAGCGGCCAACCTGTTTGCTCTGTCATTGGAACATGCTCTCCGACCTTCCGGTCTATAAAATCGCGCCCACTCGTAAGTCCGTCAGAAAACCATTAATGCGTTAGGTTCATATGATTATAGCTCAATCCAGGGGCCTTCGTTTCTCCCCCAACCGTGGCCCCTCTCGGCACTGAAGCCAATAGTGCCGGCAATGATATAGTACTTACCAATAACCTAGGTACGATTGAGCGCGATTTCGAAACCCAGGCCGATGGCGAGCCATGATCAAAGGGAAGAAGTCTTGAGAAACCGGCATTTTCTATTCATTTTGGCCGCCGCGATCCTGGGCCATACCCCCCTCTTCGTCTTTGGAATCACCGGCCATTCGATGCTGACCAACGCTCTTTGGTGGACGGGGTTCTATGACAGCTTGGCATCCGGTTCCTATCTCCCCCGTTGGATTCTAAATGCAAATGCCGGGTGCGGCGCTCCGGTATTCTTCTTTTACCCGCCGTTTCCGTACTATCTCCCTAGCGCATTCCATTGGCTTGCGGTCGGACAAGTGCCGCTAATCATGAGCTACATCACAGTCTATACCCTGGCGATAGCCGCCTTTTATGGCTGGGCGGCAAGAAACTGGGGGCCACGGGCGGCAACCTTCGCAACCATCGTCTACATGACATCGCCATACATATTCATTGATATTTATATTCGCGATGCCTTCACCGAATTTTTCACCTTCTTGTTCTTGCCGCTCCTGCTCAGGTTTACCGAAGATATAATTGAAGGTCGACGCGAAGCGCCGTACATGTTCGCGGTTTTCTATGGCCTGCTCATTCTATCAACCCCCCATGGCACTCTCGTCGGATCGGCGCTTATCCTGGGTTACGCGCTATTCCTGTTCTGGCAAAAACGGAGCCTTCAATATTTTCCGGCGATGGCTCTGGCATCGACCCTGGGTATCAGTCTCGTTAGTTTTTATATTGTCCCGCTGGTGCTGAAAATTGGTGACGTCGGACTGGGAAGTTCGGATGGAGCGTTCGGTGGTTGGTTCTCTTATGCAAACCGGTTTGCCTTAAACGATATATTCATCCGTGCAACAGGCGGCGCCTTGGATCCGGCGCTGTCCACGGCCCACGAGTTTGACAACAGGGTGTTTGCTTTTGCCGCCATACCTTTCTTAATTTTGTCCAGCCTTGCCGTTGCCCAGGCGTTGCGGGGCAAGTGGATGCTGGGGGATCGCCGGGCGCTGTTCTGGTTTTGGGCAGCGATAGCAAGCCTGTTTATGATGACGCCTCTGTCCTCACCCGTCTTGCATATCCTTCCGGCCCTGAAATACCTTCAATTTCCATGGCGATTTGCAACTGTCACTACCATTGCCACTGCCGTTGTGGCCGCCCAAGTCCAGATAGGCTCCAAGAGCGTCAACATACGGCCGCAATTTATCTTCGTGGTTCTGGCGCTTCTACTATTGCTGTCTGCTGGCATGGCCCGACAGGTGAAAATTGAAAATAGCAGCCGGCAGGATGCTTTCGACGAACAATTGAAACTGGGGATCGCGCCGCCGCCAAACGAGTATCTTCCTTCAACGGCCTCTCGGGATTGGCTCTTGGCGGACGGGAGCTTAACAGCCTACGAGATTTGCAGCGTGAAGAAGGTCTCGCTGCTGACGGGAAAGGCAAATTTCATCGACGTGAAAGAATGGCGCCCAGGCACCATCCGCGCCACAGTAGATTTGGCGGAGACCAGCACACTGCTGGTAGGCCAGTTCAATTTTCCCGGTTGGGTGGCAGAGGATGGCCAGGGCAACGCCATGGCCACCGAAACAACCCCTGAAGGCCTGATAGCAATCTCTTTGCCGCGCGGCCAACACGATATCACTCTGCGGCTTCGCGCCTCCAACCCCGAAACATACAGCGCCATGGTTTCGGTGTTCAGTTTCATGCTCTGCATGCTGGGTTTAGCAAGGTCGCGAAAATTTCGGCCAGCCGCGAATTCTTGAGGAGATTGGCGGAGGCAAATTTATTTGCGACCCCAGGCCCGAAGGCGCGGGGATCGATGTGCCCGAATCCGGCGCCGGGACGACGACATCGCCGCCGGTGGCTTCCCGGTGCTGCCCAGGGCCGGAAATCGGGGGATTTTCCGAGCCTCGATAATTGTGCCAAGCCTTTGATATAAAATTGGTCGGAGCGGCGGGATTTGAACCCACGGCCCCCAGACCCCCAGTCTGGTGCGCTACCAGGCTGCGCTACGCTCCGACCTGACGGATCCAAGCCCCGATCCGTCTCGTGCGGTCGAGTGTATAGACGCAGCCGGCCCCCCGGCGCAACATGACACTGGAAGGACAGCCATGCACGCCAAACACCAGTACAGCCTGAAAACCGTCTGGACCGGCGCCAGCCAGGGTCCGACCGGGGATTACGAGAGCTATTCCCGTGCCTATCGCGTCGGCATCCCCGGCAAGCCCGACCTCACCGGATCGGCCGATCCTGCCTTTCGCGGCGATCCCACGGCCCACAACCCCGAAGACCTGTTGGTGGCGGCCCTCTCGGCCTGCCATATGCTGTCGTATTTGGCGCTCTGCGCCCGCTCGCGCATTATGGTTATCGCCTACGAGGACGACGCCTCCGGGGAAATGGTGGTCGAGCGCGGCGGTGGCCACTTTACCGAGGTGGTCTTGCGCCCCCGCGTAGTCGTTGCCGAGGCCGGCATGGTCGAACGCGCCAAGGATCTGCACGACCTCGCCCACAAGCAATGCTTCATCGGCGGTTCGGTCAATTTCCCGGTCCGCCACGAACCGCTCGTAACCGCCAACGCGTAAGGCCCCCGCCCGAGGCTTGCGGCCGGGCCCATTTCCTGCTGATCTAGGGGAGGAAACGGCATCGGCCGGCCTGTCGCCGGTGGGTCGTTTCTGTGCCGTCGCAACACTTGTGGGGATAGCCGACATGGATAAGAACAAGTTTCTCGACCAACTGGCCTCGGGCCAGATGACGCGGCGCCAGTTTGCCGCCGGCCTGGCCTCGGTCGGGCTTGGCCTGACGACGACAATGACCTTCTCACGCGGCGCCAGCGCCGCCGACCCGAAAGATCTGGTCGTATTCACCTGGGAGGGTTACGACCCGCCGGCCATGCATGACGCCTACCTGAAGAAGCACGGCGTCTCGCCGACCTTCTCCATGTTCGGCGGCACCGAGGAAGCGTTCCAGAAGCTCCAGGCCGGTTTCGTCGCCGACATCGCCCATCCATGCGTCGAGGACGTGGTGCGCTGGAAGGGTGCCGGTCTGATCAAGGAGCTCGACACCTCGCGCCTCGAACATTGGAACAACATCTTCCCGGAAATGCTCACCCTGCCGGGCGTGGTCGTCGAGGGCAAGAACTACATCGTGCCGATCGACTGGGGTAACGGTTCGCTGCTCTATCGCACCGACCTGGTGGAGATCCAGGAAGAATCCTGGTCGCTGGCCTTCGACGAACGCTACAAGGGCAAGATTTCGATGTACGACGCCACACCGACCGTCACGGTCGCGGCCTTGGTGGCCGGCGTCAATCCCTTCGACTTCAGCGAGGAAGAGGCCGCCAAGGTCAAGGAACTGCTGATGAAGCAGCGCGAGCTGGTCAAGTTCTACTGGAACTCGTCCTCGGAGTATCAGCAGGCCATGGCCGCCGGCGAAATCGCCATCGCCTACGCCTGGAACGACGGCCTGAAGGCGCTCAAGAAACAGGGCCTGCCGGTCAAGTACATGATGCCGAAGGAAGGCATTCTAACGTGGACCTGCGGCGTCGTGCATATGGCCAAGGGCGAATCCGGCGACGACTTGGCCTACGACTTCCTCAACGCCATGCTGGCGCCCGAGACCGGCAAGTTCCTGATCGAGGATTACGGTTACGGCCACAGCAACACCAAGAGCTTCGACCTGGTGTCGAAGGAAACCATCGACGACCTGGGTTTCGGCTCGCCGAGCGATCTGTTCTCCAAGGGCGTGTTCGAAACCGAGGTCTCGCCCGAGATGGAGCAACGCCGCAACCGCCTGTTCGAAGGCATAAAGATGGGTCAGTAGGACGTCTTCCGGCCTGCGTCACAGCCGTGGCGCGGGCCGGGTCGCCTCATCCGATGTACGAGATCGATCCCGAACGTATCGACTTGGCCCGCGAGTTTCGGGCCCAGCCGCTTGGCCGGCACAGCGGCGAGTTGCAGCGCGTCCTCAACCGCATGCGCGGCGGCCCCAACGCCGGGCGCTATATCCTGGTCTGCACCGAGCGGCACAAGGAATGGCGCCTCGGGCGCATGGGCGCCCGGCCCGGCGATCCCATCGAGCCCGTGCCCGGTCATGTCTTTCATTCGTCTCTCGAAGCCGAATGGGTGGTTTTCAAGCTGCGCTGGCAGGAATTGACCGGCCGGCCATTGACCCTGGATTAGGCACAACGCATGCTCGAAATCGTCGGCTATGCTGATCGCCATAGCGTCCGGCCCGGCGAGCGGCTCAAGATCATGGTGAGTTGCGAGGCCGGCGCCAAGCGCTTCCGGGCCCAACTGGCGCGACTCATCTGCGGCGACGATTCACCCATCGGCCCCGGTTACAAGGAACAGCCAATCGCCAATGCCGCCAATGGCGACTATCCGGGTCGCCGGCAAACCATAGAAGTCGGTTCCAGCGTGGTGGTGCCGCCCTCGCCGCATTTCGACACCCTCCACAGTTTCAGCCTGCAAGCCTTTGTCTGGCCGACTCTGCCCGGACGTGGACGGCAAACCATCCTCTCGCTCTGGTCCGAGCCCGGACGCACGGGCCTGGCGCTGGTGATGGACGAGGATGGCGGGTTGGCCTTGCTCCTTGGCGACGGCAAGCACGAGGAGATTGTGCGCCTCGGCGCGCCGATGATCGGGCGGGAATGGTATTTCGTCGCCGCCAGCTTCGACGCCGATAGCCGGCGCGTCGAGCTTTACCAGGAACCGCTGGCGCGGCGCGCCCGCGACGGCTCGGCGGCCCTGAAGCAGGCGACGGTCAACCTGACCCCGAAGATGCCCCAGGGCGCCTCGTTCCTGATGGCGGCGCACGGTGCTGGCGAAGGCGACAGCCCCCTCATGGCCGGCCACTTCAACGGCAAGATCGAGGCCCCGCGGCTGGCTTCCCGCGCGCTCACTCGGGCCGAGATGGAGGCGTTGAAACAGGGCGTCCCGGCGGCCCTCGAGGGCAGCGTGGTCGGCGCCTGGGACTTCGCGCGCGACATTCCGACCGACCGCATCCACGACCTGTCGGCCAACCGGCTCGACGGCGCCGCCGTCAACCTGCCGACGCGGGCGATGAAGGGCCACAACTGGCAGGGCGAGGTCTTCGCCTGGACGCAGGCGCCCGAGCAGTACGCCGCCATTCATTTCCACGACGACGATCTTTACGACGCCGGCTGGCAGCCTGATTTCGATCTCACCCTACCGGACGACCTCAAGAGCGGCATCTACGCCGTGCGTCTTTCCTGTGGCGAGCGCCACGAGCAGCAGGCATTCGTGACCTTCTTCGTGCGCCCCCCCAAGGGGCAGGCGACGGCCCCCATCGCCTTCCTGGCCTCGACCGCGACCTATATCGCCTATGCCAACAGCCATCACGGCTGGAACGATCCCCTGTCGGAGATCTGCTATGGCGCGCTCATCGACTTGGGGCCGACCGAGATGTTCCTCGACCAGCGACCCGATTTCGGCCGTTCCACCTACGACATTCACGCCGACGGCAGCGGCTCGTGCTTCAGTTCGCGCCTGCGCCCGATCCTCAACTCGCGACCCCAGCACCGGATTTGGAACTTCGGCGCCGATCTGCACATCATCGACTGGCTGGAAGCGAGCGGCCAAGCCTATGATGTCATCACCGACGAGGATCTGCACCACGAAGGCGTCGCCCTGCTGGCGCCCTATCGCGCCATCCTCACCGGCTCGCACCCGGAATATCATTCCCGCGTCATGCTCGACGCCATCGAGGCCTATCTGGGGCGCGGCGGCCGGCTCATGTATCTCGGCGGCAACGGCTTTTATTGGCGCATTGCCTGGCACCCCTCGAAGCTGGGCGTGATCGAGATTCGTCGTGGCGAGAACGGCACCCGCACCTGGATCGCCGAGCCGGGCGAATATTACCTGGCCTGCACCGGCGAGTTGTCCGGGCTATGGCGCAACAGCGGCCTCGCCCCACAGGCCCTGGTTGGCGTTGGCTACGCCTCCGAGGGATTCGATGTCTCCTCGTATTACCGCCGCCTGCCGGGCAGCTTCGACCCGCGCGCGGCCTTCGTCTTCGAGGGTGTGGATAAGAACGAGCGCATCGGCGACTTCGGCTCGGTCGGCGGCGGCGCCGCCGGCCTCGAACTCGACATCGCCGACCGGCTCCTCGGCACCCCCCCGCATGCGCTGGTCTTGGCCTCGTCCGAGCGCCACTCCAACGTCTATGTGACGACGCCCGAGGAACTGATGTCGGCCTATCCCGGCATCGATGGCATCGAGGATCCGAAGGTGCGCGCCGATATGGTCTTCTTCGAGACGCCGGACGGCGGCGGCGTCTTTTCGGTCGGTTCCATCGCCTGGCCGGGCAGCCTCGCCCACAACCACTACGACAACAACATCGCCCGCATCACCGGCAACGTCCTGCGCCGGTTCATCGATCCGAAACCACTCTGAAATAGTCCGCTCTGAAATAGTCCGCTCTGAAATAATCCGGGCGGATGGCCTGCGCTCGCCCTATGACAGGTCGCGTACGCGGCGAGGGTCCAACCGCAAACCGCTTGCCCGATCCAAACTGAAATACAGGCTATCGACCCACTCGCCGGCGATACAATAGGTGCGCCGCGCTTCCCCCGTCTTTTGAAAGCCAAACTTCGTCAACAGGCCGATGGAGCCCACGTTGCGCGGATCGACATCCGCCGTCAGCGCGGCAACCGTGCGTGTCTCGAAGATATGATGGATTGCCGCCGACGCGGCCTCGTAACCCAACCCGCGCCGCCAATAGTCGGGATGGAGAATGAAACCGAAATCAGGGAGCAGATAAGCCCCCGCGTGCCCGATAGCCCGGCCGCCGAACTCAATTATAAAATCATCGCTGATCTCGGCGGGCGCACGATCATCGCCCGAAGCCATATCCGCGTCTCGTCGAGATCGCAATGAGGCACGGTGGACCAATATTGCATGGCGCCGGGGTGGGCCATGAATGCATTCACTTCCACCAGATCGCTTTCCCGCGCCCGGAGAAGGGTGAGGCGCCCGGTCCTGATTTCCACGTCCGTCTGGGTCCGATAGTGCGAAAGCCGATTCAAGTCTCGGTGGAAGGAGCGGCCGGGGCGGCGTTCACCCCGGCCGCGCCGCTTCAGTAACCGCCGCGCCCGGCGGGTTGAACGACCAGCTTGGTCACGATCAGATAGATCAGCCCGCCAACCACCGCCGTCGGCAGCGATGCCGTCAGATATTGATATGGCGCGTTGCTGGCATAGCTGATGGGATCAAGCAGATAGATGTAGGTGAAGAACCCCGCCACCATGCCCGCCACCGCCGCCGGGTTGATGCCGCCCCAATAGCTGTAGGCGGACTTGCCGCTCAGATAGATGGCCCGGATGTCGATACGCTGCCGACGCAGGATCAGGTAATCGACAATCTGGATGCCCACCAGTGGCGCGAAAAAGACGCCGATGAAGGCCAGAAAGACACCGAAGTTGCCGAAGAACAGATCGGGCAGGAAGACGCCGATGACGCCGACCGGCACGATGGCGAACAACAGCGTCACCGGCCAGGGCAGCCGCCCGAACCCCGGCACCTGCCGCAGGCCCACCGCCGTCGCATAGACGCCCGCCACCGCCGTGCCAAGATTGGCGGCAATCACGAACAACAGCGCGATGACGCCGTAGATCGGCCCGCCCAGCTGTACCAGCCAGGCCGACGGGTCGGAGACCTGCAAGGCCAGAACGGCCGCCAAACCGATCACCGACAGCAGCGGCACGGGCAGCCCCATGCCCAGCATCGAGGGCAGAGTGGCGGTGTGCGCGTTCGGCGCCTCGCGCACCATGGAGCCGATATAGGGCCACCAGGACAGCAGGCTGACGATGCCAAGCTCGATGCCGGTGGTGTAGTCCCACAACCGATCACCCGAGGCATAGGCCGGCGTCGCCGCAGCGATGGCCTCACCCTGATAGGTCAGCAGCATGTAGATCATCCACAAGCCGACGCCGACAATGAACAGGAACAACACCTTCGACACCTGCTCCAGCCCGGTGGCGCCGCGCAACAGAACACCAAAGACCACGACACAGGCGACGACCGAGGCCGCGGGCACCATCCAGGCTTCGGCCCCCTCGCCAACCACGCCAACCGTGACCAGGAGCTGCGCCACCGACTTGCCGAAGAAAATCAGCAGCAGGCAGTTCCAGCCGATGATCGAGGTGTATTGCAGAAAGACCGTGATGACCCAGCCCCGGTTGCCGAACTGCGGCCGGGCCGAGGCGATGGAATCGATGCCATATTTCGTGGCGCAGGGCACCACCGCCAGCGTGACCAGAAACATGCCGATCATGCTGCCGGCGGTCATGGCGGCGAAACCCATCTTCAGATTGAGGTAGTAGCCGACATATTCGCCGATGATGTAACACCAGGTCGCGGCCGCCGCGACCATCAGCACGATCCACAGCTCCTTCTGGCCCCAGCGGCGCTCGGACTTGAGCAGCGGCCAACCGGTCGAATCGACGGCGGTTTGCGTCTCCGGATTTGTCGTCATCACATCCACCCCCAGATCAAAAGCAGCACGGGGCCGATCACGCCTGTGATCAAAAGCCAGGCCCAGTCGCCGCCGGTGAAGCCTTCGCCTTGGTTGGCCGGGTTCTCAAGCTCGCGGATGCGCCGCTCGAGATCCGGGTGCAATGCCTGGTCCGTCATCGCTTTCCTCCTCTTGTCATCGCCCTGCCGCCGCCCCAGCCTCAGCGCTGGAACGTTTCCTTGTCGTGATAGGGGAACCACCAGAAATCCTGGGGTCTCGAACCGGGGTCGATCATGGCCAGCTTGGTATGGCGGAACTGATCGAGCCCTTCCGCCCCCAATTGCCGGCCCATGCCGCTCATCTTGCGGCCGCCGAAGGGGGCGGCGTCGTTGTCGAGCAACGGCGCGTTGACCCAGACCATCCCCACTTCCAACTCATTGACCGCGCGCATGGTTTCGTTGAGGTCGGTGGTATAGATGGTAGCACCCAGGCCATAGCGCGAGCGATTGGCGAGCGATATCGCCTCGTCGAAGCTGGCCACCTTGCAGATCGGCGCGCAAGGGCCGAAGCTCTCGTCGTTCATGATCTCCATGTCGGGCGTCAGGCCGGTCAAAACCGTCGGCTCGATGAACCAGCCGCGATTGAACCCTGCCGGCCGGCCGCCGCCGGTGGCGACCTTCGCCCCCTGTTCGATGGCGCGGGCCAGGATGCGCTCGTAACGGGCGCGCTCCTTCTCCGACACCATCGGCCCCATGTCCACCTTGCCCAGGCCGTCGCCGATCCGTAGCCCGCGCGCCTGCGCCACCATCCGCTCGACGAATTCGTCGTGGATCTTCTCGTGGACATAGTAGCGCTCGGCCGAGGTGCAGACTTGGCCGCAATTGAGATAGGCGGCGAACGCCGCCCCGCGGCTAGCCACCTCCAAGGGTGCCGACGGCATGACGATGAAGGGGTCATTACCCGACGCCTCGATGAGGCAGCGCTTGAAGCTGTCGCCGCAGGCCTTGGCGACCAGGCGGCCCGTCTCGATGCCGCCGGTGAAGCCTATGCCGTGCACGTCCGGGCTCTCAACAATCCGCCGACCGACCGCGCCGCCGCCGGTAACGCATTGCACCAGGCCCTTGGGCAGCGAGGCAAACGCCTGCATGAACTTCAGCGTCACCATCGAGGTCAGGTCCGACGGCTTGATGACGACCGCGTTGCCCGAGGCCAGCGCCGCCGCCGCCTCCCAGCACAACAGCACCAGCGGATAGTTGAACGGCAGGATGATGCCGACGACGCCGAGCGGCTCCTTGATGGTGAAATGAAGCTGCTGGTCGGTGGCCGGACCGACGACACGGCCGAATTCGTGCCGGGCAACCTCGGCGTAATAGTCGATGGCGGTGATGGACCAGGCCACCTCGTCGGCCGCTTCCTTATAGGGCTTGCCCATTTCGCGGGTCAGCATCTCGGCCAACAGGGGCCGCAGCTGGCGCATGGCGTGGGCCACTTCGTGCAGGGCCTCGGCCCGGGCCAGGGCGTTGAGGGCGTTCCAGCCCTTCTGCGCCCGATTGGCGCCGGCGATCGCTTCATCCACTTCGGCCGCCGTGGCCTCGGCCACCTCGGCCAGTTTGTCCTCGCTCGCCGGGTTCACCACCGGCACACCGTCGCCGGCCTGGCTCGGGCGCCACTGGCCGTCGATATACAGATGCCGACTGAGCCGCTTGAAATCTTCGATCGCCGTCATGGTCGATGCCCTCGTTGCGCGGGATTCGTGAATTGCGAATGTAGATCGAACTTCGCCCTACCCCGACTCAAGGCGAGTCCGCCCAGAGCTGAAATATCGTCAACGCTCGTCAGCGTAGGAGCGCGCCCAGACGGTCGCGCGCTTCGATCAGTTCGTCCAGCGCGGCCTCTATTTCGGCCCGCTCGCGGGCACTGAACGCCGGCGCCGCGGTCAAGGCCTTCGGCTCCTCGATAGCGAGCGGCTCAAGGGCCAGTTCCTCGACAGCCGATTCCGCCGCCGCCTCGGCCGCCGCCCGCGCCACCGTGTCGACCGCCACGCGCGAGGTGCCCTCGCGCAACAGGCGCTGCACGCCCTTGATGGTATAGCCGGCCTCGTAGAGCAGACAGCGAATCGTGCGCAGAAGATCGACGTCCTCGGGCCGGTAATAGCGCCGCCCGCCGCCCCTTTTCAGCGGCCTCACCTGGGGAAAGCGCGACTCCCAGAAACGCAAGACGTGCTGCGGCACGTCCAATTCTGTCGCCACCTCGCTGATGGTGCGAAACGCGGTCGCCGATTTTTCCAGCCGGCTTGCCGCCGGCCGCGGCAACTCCTGGCCTTCGGCCACCTCGTCGCGGCGGGCGCGGGCCTGCGATGTCGGGGTCATGACGCGGCCTGGCCGGCGTTGACTTTATGCTTCAGCACATGAGAGGCCCGGAAGACCAGCACCCGGCGGGGTTTGATCGGCACTTCCTGGCCAGTCTTGGGATTGCGGCCGACGCGTTCGCCCTTCTGGCGCACGATGAAGCTGCCAAACGACGAAATCTTGACCATCTCGCCGCGAGTCAGCGCCTCGGAAATTTCCTTCAGCACCACCTCGACCAGATCGGACGACTCGTTGCGCGACAGGCCGACCTCTTGATAGACGGCCTCGCTCAACTGCGCTCGCGTCAACGTCTTCCCCGCCATGGACGCTCCCCTTATTGGCTTATCTCAAGACGTTAGCCCCTGTGGCGCGGCCCGTCAATCAGGCTTGAACTACCAGCGGACCAGCGCCGAGCCCCAGGTGAAACCGCCGCCCATGGCTTCCATCAGCACGATGTGGCCGGGCTTGATCCGCCCGTCATCGGTCGCCGCCGCCAGGGCCAGAGGAATCGAAGCCGCCGAGGTGTTGGCATGCCGGTCCACCGTCACCACCACCTTTTCCGGCGGCAGCTTGAGCCGCTGACCCATGCTGTCGATGATGCGTTGGTTGGCCTGGTGGGGAACCAGCCAGTCCACCTCCCCTGGCCCGATGCCGTTCGTGGCCATGGCGTCGTCCACCGCCTGCGACAGCTTTATCACCGCGTGGCGAAAAACTTCCCGACCCTGCATGCGCACGACGCCCGCCGTGCCGGTCGAAGAGGGGCCGCCATTGGCGTAGAGCATGTCGTGATAGCGGCCGTCGGAATAGAGATGCGTGGAGAGGATGCCGCGGTCGCGGATGCTGCCCTCGCCTTCGGCCGCGCGCAGAACCACTGCCCCGGCGCCGTCACCGAACAGAACGCAGGTGCCGCGATCCTGCCAATCGAGAATGCGGGAAAAGGTCTCGGCGCCGATGACCAGCGCCGTTCGCGCCTCGCCGACGCGCAGGAAATTGTTGGCCACGGCCAGCGCGAAAACAAAACCGGAACAGACGGCTTGGACATCGAAAGCCGCTCCGGCGGTCATGCCCAGCAGGGCCTGAACCCGCGTCGCGGTGGCGGGAAAGGTCTCGTCGGGCGTGGAGGTGGCCAGAACGATCAGGTCCACCTCGTCCGCCGCCATGCCGGCCTGGGCGAGCGCCGCCTTGGCCGCCGCCGTCGCCAGGTCCGAGGTCAGTTCGCCCTCGGCCGCGATGTGGCGCTGGCGGATGCCAGTGCGCTGCTCGATCCATTCGTTCGAGGTGTCGAGGCGCTGCGCCAATTCGTCGTTCGTGACGATGCGTCGGGGCAGATAGGCCCCACAGCCCACGACCTGGGAGCGCACGACCATCGTCTGGCTCAACCGCTGGCCGCCAGCGAGCCGTTCGGCTGGGCCGCGAGACGGGTAAAATCGTCACTGATTTTTTCGATGGCCCCGTGCATGACCATATCCACGGCAACGCCAATGGCGTTGGCGAAGCCAAAAGCGTCCGTGCCGCCATGGCTTTTCACGACGACGCCGTTGAGGCCCAGGAAGATGGCGCCGTTGTAACGGCGCGGATCGGTGCGCACACGCAAGGTCTTGAGCGCCGGCTGCGCCAGTAGATAGCCCAACCGCGCCAGCACCGAGCTGCGGAAACTACCGCGCAGGAACCCGGCATAGAGCCGTACCGTGCCTTCGATGGCCTTGAGGGTGATATTGCCCGTGAACCCGTCGGTCACGACGACATCGACCGTGCCCTTGGCGATGTCGTCGCCCTCGACGAAGCCGTGGAAGCGCCCGGGCAACGCCGTCGCGCGCAGAATCGCGTGCGCGTCGCGCACCGCCTCGTGCCCCTTCATGTCCTCGGAACCGACATTAAGCAGGCCGACCGAGGGCTCCAACACGCCCAGAACCGTGCGGGCGAAGACCTCGCCCATCACCGCGAACTGTACCAGATTGTTGGCGTCGCACAGCACGTTGGCACCGAGGTCGAGCATGACGCTCTCCCCGCGCATGGTCGGGAAGAACGAGGCAATGGCCGGTCGGTCGATGCCCGGCAAGGTGCGCAGGACGAACTTCGCCATGGCCATCAGCGCGCCGGTGTTGCCGGCCGAGACAACGCCGGCGGCGCGCCCGTCATGCACGGAATCGATCGCCAGGCGCATGCTCGAACCGCGCCCGGAGCGCAATGCTATCGACGGCTTCTCGTCGGCCCGCACCTCGTGCTCGGTGTGATGAATGGTGCTCACCAGGCCAAGCTTCGGCAGGCGCGCCAGAATCGGCTGCAAGCGCGCGGCATCGCCGAAAAACAGGTAGCGGACCTTGGGAAACCGCAGGCGAGCGATATCGGCGCCCTGCATCACCATTTCAGGGCCGCGATCACCACCCATGGCGTCCAGCGCGATGACGACGTCGCCGCTCACGAGTGGTTAGCCTCCCTCAGATCACTAGAGGCCCCGGTCCGCCCGCCCAATCAGCTGGCGCGCGCCGCCGCGACCTCGCGGCCGTCATAATAGCCGCATTGTCCGCACAAGTGATGCGGCCGCTTCAGCTCGCCACAATTCGGGCATACGACATGCGGGTTGGGCTTCAGGGCGTGGTGGGAGCGGCGCATATCGCGACGCGATTTCGATACCTTTTTCTTCGGAACGGCCATGTTCGGATTTTCTCTTAAAGCAGACGGAAAAGCGCAGGGGTTCTAACGGAATTACGGCAACTCGGCAAGCAGCTTACCACGAACCCCTTAGCGCCCTCTAGTCCTTGGGAAAATCCAGGCCCAGGGCGGCGAAGGGGCCGGGGCCTGCTTTCTCCTCGGTGTCGGCCGGCCAGCTCAGGGCCGCGGGCTGGACCCCCGCGGCGCGGGGATAGGGGTCGAGCGCCACAGCCAGGCGCTGGGCCACGGCCTCGCCCAGGTCTATGACCCCATTCACGATAGGTTCGGGCTCGTCCTCGCCCTCGGCCTCCACCAGCACCTCATGGCGGGCCGGCCCGACCGCCGTGCTGAAAACAATGCCCAGGGCCTCGGCCACGCGGCTCGCTACCGGCTCCAGGCTGACGACGCAGGCCTGCACGACATCGGCCTCGAACCTTCCCTCGGCTCGAATCACGCCCCGGGCGGGCTTGGTCAGGGTCAACTCCGCCGACAGGCGGTCCAGCGACAGCAGGCCCAGCCGGCGCGCCAGGGCCTGGCGCTCGGCCTCGGTCGCCTCGATCCGCTCTTCAACTTGCCCGTCGCCGAGACGGTCCACCGATAGCGGGCGGAAAAATTCGGGCTCGGCCGCCGTGTCTTCAGTCATGGTCATGTCTCAAGCTTGCCTGTGCGCCGCTATTTAGGGCGGCCGTCGCCGCGATCAAGCCAGGATTCCGGCGGCGGGCCGAAATCGGCCGTTCCCGCCAGCAGCGCTTCGAGCGGCTGCGCCTTGAGCACCGCCACGCTGGCCCGGATATAGGCGGCCATGGCCGCGGCGGCTCCGGCCGGGGGCGGCCGGGTGCCATAGACGTTGCGCCCTATTGCCGCCGCCAGATCCTCGTCCCCGCTGTCGAGCGCCGCATCGTAGGCGCCGACCCGGCCGTGGAACCCATCGGCCATGCGCCGGACCCGCCGGCCCACGCCCAGATCGCCGGCACCCATCTCGCGCAGGGCGGTGTCGAACCCGGCGACAAGAGCCTCGCTCAACGCCCGGCCAAGTGCGGCCGCGTCCGGGCCCTGGTTCTTCAGCCGGTGCAGCAACAAAAAAACATGCAGGGTCAGGGTCTCGAATCGACCGTCCAGCGTGTCGGGCACGCCGGCCACGCCGAACAGCGCCGGATGACGAGCCCGCTCGATGGCCCGCGCATAGAGCCCGCCGGCCGCCTTGGCCCAAGGATCGGCGCCGAACAGCTTCATCAATTTCGCCCGCCTTCCACGCCCGACACCCCTCTACGCCCGAGATTGACACTTGGCGTTGGAGAATGTCATCGTTGCCCCGCTTTTGCCGCCCCGGCGCGAACGGCGCCACCGGCACTTTTCCCATCGCACGAGCCGACCGAGAATGACAAGCTCGACACCACGCCGATCCTTGCTCCTTGCCACGACCCTCGCCGTCACCGTCTTGGCGGCCGGCCTTGCCGGCTGTTCACCTCGCCTCGACGTGCGCGGCAACTCACCGGACGAGGAAGCGGTGCTCGCCGTCCAACCGGGCGAATACAGCAAGGAGCAGGTGGCCCAGGTGCTGGGTACGCCGTCCACCGTCGGCACCTTCGACCAGAACACCTGGTACTATATCGGATCGCGCACCGAGACGACCGCCTTCTTCGATCCGGACATCCTCGACCAGCAGATTCTGGCCATCAAGTTCGACGACGGCGGCTATGTCAGCGACATGCGGCTTTATGGCGCCGAGGACGCGACCGAGGTAATACCGGTTGACGAGGTCACGCCGACGCACGGCCGCCAGCTTAACATCCTGCAGCAGATCCTGGGCAATGTCGGCCGCTTCTCGCAGGGGCTCGATACCAAGCCGAAAGCCACCGTTCCCGGGCAGTAGGCAACAAAAAGGGGCCGTGGCGGTTGCCGCGACCCCTTCTTGATTCGCCTTATGGCCGCCGATCAGGCGGCCAGCATCGCCAGCAGCAGTAGCGCCACGATGTTGGTGATCTTGATCATTGGATTGATGGCCGGACCGGCGGTGTCCTTGTAGGGATCGCCGACCGTGTCACCGGTAACCGCAGCCTTGTGGGCGTCCGAGCCCTTGCCGCCGTGGTGGCCGTCCTCGATGTATTTCTTGGCGTTGTCCCAGGCCCCGCCGCCCGACGTCATCTGAATGGCGACGAAGAGCCCGGTGACGATGGTGCCCAGCAGCATGGCGCCCAGCGCCGTGAAAGCAGCGGCTTGACCGGCCACCGCGGCGATCGTGAAATAGAGCACCACCGGCGCCAGCACCGGCATCAGCGAAGGAATGATCATCTCCTTGATCGCCGCCTTGGTCAGCATATCGACGGCGCGGCTATAATCCGGCTTGGCCGTGCCTTCCATGATACCGGCGATTTCCTTGAACTGACGGCGCACCTCGACCACCACCGCACCGGCGGCGCGGCCGACCGCCTTCATGCCCATGGCCCCGAACAGGAACGGCAAGGCACCGCCGATGAACAGCCCGACCACGACAAAGGGATCCTGCAAGCGGAACTGTACGGCTAACTCTGGGAAATAACGCTGTAGATCCTCGGTATAGACGGCGAACAGCACCAGCGCCGCCAAGCCGGCCGAGCCGATGGCATAACCCTTGGTCACCGCCTTGGTGGTGTTGCCCACGGCGTCGAGCGCATCCGTGACCTTGCGCACCTCCTTGGGCAGATCGGCCATTTCGGCGATGCCGCCGGCGTTGTCCGTGACCGGACCATAGGCATCGAGCGCCACGATCATGCCCGCCAATGCCAGCATGGTGGTGGCGGCGATGCCGATGCCAAAGAGGCCAGCGAAGGTATAGGCGACGACGATGCCGACGCAAATGACCAACACCGGCAGCACGCAGGCTTCCATCGACACCGCCAGACCCTGGATGATGTTGGTGGCGTGACCGGTGGTCGATGCCTGGGCCACGCTACGCACCGGCCGGTAGGCGGTCGAGGTGTAGTACTCGGTGATCCACACCAGCAGCCCGGTCACGGCCAAGCCGACGAGGGCGCAATAGATCAGGCTCAGGCCCGAAATGATGCGCTCGCCCACGGCCAGGGGCGTGGTCAGGCCGAGCATACCGGCGGTCACGGCGACGATCAGCACCGCCGAGATCGCACCGGCGACGAGCAAGCCCTTGTAGAGCGCGCCCATGATGTTGTTGGACGAGCCGAGGCGAACGAAGAACGTGCCGATGACCGAGCCGATAATGCACACCCCGCCCAGGACCAGCGGAAACATCAGCAACTGCTCCTGCGCCACCGCGTCGGCGACGAAGATCGCCGCCAGCAGCATGGTCGCCACGATGGTCACGGCATAGGTCTCGAACAGATCGGCCGCCATGCCGGCGCAGTCGCCGACATTATCGCCGACATTGTCGGCGATCACGGCCGGATTGCGCGGGTCGTCCTCGGGAATCCCGGCTTCGATCTTGCCTACCAGATCGGCGCCGACATCGGCGCCCTTGGTGAAGATGCCGCCGCCCAGCCGGGCGAAAATAGAAATGAGCGAGGCGCCGAAGCTGAACGCCACCAGGGCCTCGAGCGTCGGCCGCAGGTCAAGGCCCACCACGCCGCGCAGCACGAAATAGTAGCCGGCGACGCCGAGCAAGCCCAGGCCCACCACCAGCATGCCGGTGATGGCGCCGGCCTTGAAGGCAATGCCGAGCGCCGGCGCCAGTCCATGGCGCGCCGCTTCGGCCGTGCGCACGTTGGCGCGCACCGATACGTTCATGCCGATATAGCCGGCGGCGCCCGAGAGCACGGCGCCGATGGCATAGCCCAGGGCCACGAAACCACCCAGCGTCAGCCACAGGATGGCGCCCATGACAATGCCCACCGCGCCGATGGTGGCGTATTGCCGATTGAGGTAGGCACGCGCCCCTTCCTGCACCGCCGCCGCGATTTCGCGCATGCGGTCGTTGCCGGTGGGGGCCGCCAACACGACCTTGGCCGCATAGGCGCCATAGCCGAGCGCCAGGAAACCGCACGCAATAACAAGCCACTGAAGTCCGGACATGGTTTCGCCGATCCTTTTCCTGAGACAATTCCGAGACCGCCTCCGACGCCGCGAGTCTATTGTTCGGGCGCCGGATACCGCCAAAAAAAAGCGCCCGACCATACGAGAAACATCACCTTGTGGCAACCGGCTCTTGATGCCGTTGCCACGGCCGAGACGGCCGAAACATACCCGTCAGGCCGGGACGACCACGCGCCGGAGCTTGAGCCAAAGCACGGCCGCCATGACCACCAGTACCGGGCCTATCGCCGCGTAGTTGACGGCCTCCCAGCCGACGCGCGCCTGTAGCGCGCCGGAGGAAAACGACGCCGTCGCCACCAGCCCGAACATCAGGAAGTCGTTGAGGGCCTGGGCCTTGGCCGTTTCCTCGATCCGATAGGCCTGCGTCAGCAGCGCCGTGCCGCCGATATAGAGAAAGTTCCAGCCCAGGCCGACCGCCACCATCGCCCACCAGAATTGCCACACCCCCGTTCCCGACAGGCCGATGCCCACGGCCAACGCCAACATCAGCGCGCCAAAAAACAGGACGTTGAGCAGGCCGAAGCGGCGAATCAGGTCGCCGGTGAAGAACGACGGCAGGAACATCGCCAGCACATGCGCCTGGATCACCATCGCCGTATCGCCGAAGGCGTGGTGATGCCCGGTCATGGCGAGCGGCGTTGCCGTCATCAGCAGCGACATGACGCTGTAGCCGACCATGCAGCTGAGCGCGGCGACGATGAATACTCCCTGCCTGGCGATGACGCCAAGCCGCCGCCCCGCCCCCCGGTTCACGGGGCCGGACGGCGGCGGTACGCGCAAACCCTGCAACAGCAATACCTGCAACAGGAACAGGGTGACGATACCGGCGAAGCAACCGCCGAAGGGGGCGGCGGGAATCCAATCGCGCGTCAACTTGGCCAATTCGGGGCCGATCAGCGCCGCGACGATGCCGCCGGCAAGGACATAGGAAATCGCTCGCTCGCGCTGCCCGGCGACCGTCACTTCGACGGCGGTGAAGCGCAGAAAGAGCGCGAATCCCTGTGCCACGCCGACCAGGGCGTTGCCGAGGCAGAACAGCCAGAACGACCCCATGGCCGCCGCCGTCAGCGCCAAACTGCCGGCCGCCATGCCAAGCCCGGCTCCAATGCTGAAGCCGGCGCGCCGCCCGATCCGCCCCATCAGATGCGAGGCCGGGATGGTGGTCAGCATGGTGGCGACGAATTGCAGACCGAGCGGCAGGGTCGCCAGCGCCCGGTCCGAGGCCAGCGCCTCTCCGGTCAAGGCCGAGACCGTGAACATGGTTGTGCTCGCGGTCATGGCCAGGCCCTGACAGGCGGACAGGATCAAGACATTGCGGCTGAAGGCGGGCTTGAGCATGGCGTGCAGGATGCAGGGCTGGCGCCCATTTCACAACTGCCGATATCGCCGCGCCGGGGCTCAGCGTGCGGCGGACACGGACTTGATGATGATGTCGGTAATGACGTTGGGGCCCATGGCCCGGTCGGCCGCCACCTGCAACCGAGTCTTGATGAGCTCCTGATCGTAGTTCCGCTCCGCCATGAAGCGCTGGTCGAGCAGCCCGTGCAGTTCGGTATAGAAGGCATCGATGAGGGTGGGCTTACGCGCCTTGAGCAGGGCCACGGCTTCCTCGCCGCGCACCTCGACCGCGACCTGGACCGAAACCCTGCCCCCGGCCTCGTTGTCGCGAATTACGGAAACAACCAGCGGTTCGAGCAAGGTATAGGTGGCAGGAGCGCTTGGGTCCGAGACCACCGGCGGCGGCGCTTCCGGCGGCGTCGTGTCGCGCAGGAAAAACCACCAGCCGGCGCCGCCTCCGCCGGCCAACAGTAGAACCGCCGCCACGATGATGATGATTTTCTTCATGCCCGATCGACCGACCCGAACCCCCATAATTCACCGGCCCCAGCGTGCCGGCATAGCCTCAAGACCCGGTTAACGAAGTAGCCAGGCCGCCAACCCCTAAAAATGACGATAGCCGGTTCGTTCCAGCGCCATGACGGCGCCGGCCGGTTCCAGCACACGCACCCCCTTGCCCGGCTCCATGCGCCCGATCGGGGTCAGCGCCAGATCGAGCCCGCGGGCTAGCCCGGCCACCGCGCCCACTTTGTCGGGGGCGGCCGTGAACATGATTTCGTAGTCGTCCCCCCCGCTCACGATCAGCCCCCACAGGGAAGGATCGGCCGTCACCGCCGCGCGCGCCGCCGGTGACAGCGGCAGCCGCGCCGCCTCGATGACCGCACCAAGGTTTGATGCCTCCGCGAGGTGGCCAAGATCGGCGGCAACACCGTCCGACACGTCGAGGGCGGCGCTGGCCAGGCGCTCGGCCGCCAGGGCCAGGCCCAAGGCCGGGCGCGGGCGCGGCAGTTGATAGCGCTCGATCAGGAAACGCCGGTTGGCCTCGCTCAGTCCGTTCAGGCGACCGTCGAGAACCCTGAGACCAAGGGCGCCATCGCCAACCGTGCCCGACACGAACACCTGGTCGCCGGCGGCGGCGCCGGCGCGGCGAAGGAACAGCCCGTCCCGCACCAACCCCAGCGCCGTGATGGAAAGCGTCGTCGGTCCGGGTGTGGCCGTGGTGTCGCCGCCCATCAGCGCCAGGCCGTACTCGGCCTGATCCGCCGCCAGCCCGGCGGCGAAGCGCTCGACCCAGGCCCCATCCACCGACGGCGAAAAAGCAACGGTGAGAAAATAGGCATAAGGGCGCGCGCCCTTGGCGGCCAAGTCCGAGACATTGACTCGCAGCGCCTTGCGCGCCACCAGATCGGCCGGATCGTCGTCGCGAAAATGCACGCCCGCGACCAGGGCGTCGGCTGTCACCACCAACTGGTGGCCGGGCGGCAGGTCGATCAGCGCGGCATCGTCACGCAGCCCGATCGCCCCCGGCGCCGACGCCGCCAGCGGCGCGAAGAAGCGTTCGATCAGCTCGAACTCACCCGGTAGTGGCCGTCCGGTCACGCCCGCTTTTCTCCAGTTCCAGCGGCCGCACGCTGCGCGCCAGCCGATCGAGCACCCCATTGACCAACCCCGGCACGCGACCGCCGAAGAACGCTTCGGCCAGGGCCAGGTATTCCGTGATGATGGAACGGGCCGGCGTATCGTTGCTATGCGCCAATTCGAAAGCGCCCGCGCGCAAGATTTGGCGCAAAATCGCCTCCAGCCGATCGATCGACCACTCCTCGCTCAAGACGCCCGCGATCATGTTGTCGAGTTCGTCGCGATGGGCCGAAACCCCGCGCACAAGCTCGGCAAAGAAAACCTCGTCGGCCGGTCCCGGATCGAGCCCCTCCTCGGGCCGACCCAGGCGAAAGCCCACGAACTCGGCGACCACCATTTCCGCGTCCAGGCCCGCGATGGTCATCTGGTAGAGCGCCTGCACGGCCGCCAAGCGGGCCGCGCGCCGCGGTCCGGGGCGATCCACGCCAATCTCGCCCCGCTGTCGGGGGTGCCGCCCGCTCACCGCGAATCCCGGCGCGGATAAAGCTTGAAATGACGTTTCATGTCGAGCATGGCGAGGCAGGCCTTGGCCGCCTCGCCGCCCTTGTTTTTCCCGTCGACGCGGGCGCGCGCCTTGGCCTGTTTCTCGTTCTCCACCGTCAGCACGCCCATGCCCAGCGCCAGGGTATATTTGCAGGCCAGGGCCTGGAGGGCCCGAATCGTCTCGGTACAGACATGGTCGTAGTGGCTGGTCTCGCCGCGAATGACGCAGCCGAGCGCGACGAACCCATCGAAGCGGCGCAGGTCGATGGAAAATTCCACCGAACGAATGCCCATCTGGATGGCCGCCGGTATCTCAAAGGCACCCGGCACTTGACAGACGCGATGGGTGGCCTCGGCGGCATCTAACGCCGCCACGGCACCGCGCTCCAGTTCCTCGGCGATCTCCGGATAGAACCGGGCCGAGACGATCATGATATGCGGCTTGTCCGTCATCGCCTCCTCCTCGATCTTTCCCGGGTTAGTATCCGCACGCCGCCTAATCGGCCCCGGCCGGGATCGGCCGCTGCTCGACCACCCTTAGGCCATAGCCTTCGAGGCCGACGATCTTGCGCTTTGTGTTCGACAGCAAAATCATATCCTTAACGCCCAAGTCCAGCAAGACCTGGGCGCCGACGCCATAATCGCGCAATTCCTCCGGTCGGCCGGAATCGCTGTCCGCCCGCGCCTTGACCCGGTCGCTGAGGCTGGTGGCCATCGGTTCGCGAATCAGCACAACGACGCCGCGCCCGGCGGCGCCGATGATCCCCATCGCCGCATGCAGCTCGCCGCCGCGCCCGTGGCTGCGATCGCCCAGCACGTCGTCCAGCACGTTCAACGCGTGCATGCGCACCAACACCGGTTCGGGACCGGAAAGATCGCCCTTCACCAAGGCAATATGTTCGGCATAGGCGATGCGGTTCACATAGACGTACATGCGGAACGGCCCGCCATGACGGCTGTCCAGCGTCGTATCCAGCGACCGCTCGATGATGCGGTCGTGACGGCGCCGATAGGCGATGAGATCGGCGATGGTGCCGATCTTCAGGCCGTGAAACTGGGCGAAGCGCACCAGGTCGGCGCGCCGCGCCATGGTGCCGTCATCGTTCATGATCTCGCAGATGACGCCGGAAGGGTTAAGTCCCGCCAGCCGCGCAATGTCCACCGCCGCCTCGGTATGGCCGGTGCGAACCAGGGCCCCGCCATCGCGCGCCACCAGCGGGAAGATATGGCCCGGCGTGACGATGTCGGCCGGCCCGTGCGACGGGTCGATGGCCACGGCGATGGTGCGGGCCCGATCGGGGGCCGAGATGCCAGTCGAAACCCCCTCGCGAGCCTCGATCGAAACCGTAAACGCCGTCTGGTGCCTGGTGCCGTTGTGCTGCGCCATCAACGGCAGGCGCAAGTGCTCGACCCGCTCGCGCGTCAGCGCCAGGCAGATAAGCCCGCGCCCGTGCTTGGCCATGAAGTTAATGGCGTCTGGCGTCGCCATCTGGGCCGGGATGACCAGGTCACCCTCGTTTTCGCGGCCCTCGTCGTCCACCAAAATGACCATGCGGCCGTTGCGCGCCTCGGTGATGATTTCCTCGATAGGCGATACGGTGTCGCCGAAGGTCACGATTTTTCTCCTTGCAGAAGGCGAGCAACGTAACGCGCCAGCAGATCTATTTCCAGGTTGACGCGATTCCCCGCCGCGAGCCGGCCGAAGCCCGTCAGGCGTTGGGTCAGCGGAATGATGTTGACGCCGAAGCGCTCGCCCTCCACTTCGTTGACCGTAACCGAGACACCGTCAAGGCACACCGCGCCCTTAGGGGCGATGAAGCGTGCTAACCCCTCCGGTGCCGCCAGCGAAAAACGCAAGGAATCGCCATCGGCCCACCGCTCGATGACCGTGGCGACCCCGTCCACATGGCCACTCACCAAATGGCCGCCCAGTTCGTCGCCAAGCTTCAGCGCCCGTTCCAGGTTGACCGACCGCCCTTGCCCCCAGGCGCCCAAGGTGGTGCAGGCGAGCGTCTCGGCCGAAACATCGACCGAAAACAGACCCGGGCCCGTCGCCACCACGCTCAGGCAGCAACCATCGCAGGCGATCGAGGCGCCGACGGCAATGGTCGCCGTGTCATAGCCGGTGGCGATCTCGAAGCGTGTCGTGCCGCCCGGCCGGACGGCGGCGACCCGGCCCCGATCCGTGATGATGCCTGTGAACATGCTGCTCTAGGTTAGGTCGCCTGCCGGAAGGTTTCCAGCAGATCCGCGCCCACGCTCTCGATTCCGTCCGAGATCAGGACCGGCGCCTGGTCCAGCCGATCGACACCCAAGTCGCCGGTGGCGGGCCGGCCGTCGGCGCCGATCACCGAGGGCGCCCGGAACCAGACCACCCGGTCGGCCAGCCTGGCCCGCAACAGGGCCGTGGCGATCTCGCCGCCGCCCTCGACCAGAACCCGCGTCAGGCCGCGCTCGCCGAGCAGACGGAGCGCGGCGCCGATGTCGGCGTTCTTGCCCCCGGCCGGCAATTCGATCACCTCGACGCCTCGCTCGGCTAAAGCCCGCTTGCGCGACGGGTCGGCGCCGGTCTCCGTCACGACCCAGACCGGGCCCATCGCCACGCTTTGGACGAGCCTTGAGCCGACCGGCAGGCGCAACCGCCGGTCGAGCACGATCCGCACCGGCGGCGGCCCGGCATGACCCGGCAGGCGGCAGGTCAGTTCGGGATCGTCGGCCAGCGCCGTGCCGCTGCCGACCATGACCGCGTCGTGACGCGCCCGCAGCGCCTGGACCCGCGCCCGCGCCGCCTCGCCGGTAATCCAGCGGCTGTCGCCCTCGCGCGTGGCGATACGGCCGTCGAGCGTCGTCGCCAGCTTCAAGGTAACGAGCGGCCGACCGTCGCGCAGGCGCAAGAAGAACCCGGCATTAAGTTCCGCCGCCAGTTCGCGGCACAGACCGACCTCGACCTCGATACCCGCCGCGCGCAGCCGCTCGATGCCGCGCCCGGCGACGCGCGGATCGGGATCCTCGACCGCGATCACCGCCCGGGCGATGCCGGCGGCAACCAGCGCCTCGGCGCAGGGCGGCGTTTTTCCATGATGCGCGCAGGGCTCGAGGCTGACATAGGCGGTGGCGCCGCGCGCCGATGCCCCGGCCCGGCGCAGTGCTTCCGTCTCGGCATGGGGCCGCCCGCCCGCCTGCGTCCAGCCGCGCCCGATAACGACGCCCTCCCCCTCGGCCTCACCCGCCATGGAGTCCGGCCGGACCAGGACGCAACCCACCGCCGGATTGGGCGCCACCCGGCCGAGCCCGCGCGCCGCCAGCGCCAGGGCCGCCCGCATATGCGCGCCCTCGCCGGGCCTCAAGCCGCCGCTCGGGTCATTCCTTGCGGTCACCGAGCTGGCCCACAATGTCCTTGAACTGTTCGAGCTCCTGGAAATCGCGATAGACCGAGGCGAAGCGCACATAGGCGACTTTGTCGAGGGTCAGCAGTGCGTCCATCACCGCCTCGCCGATATCCGCGCTCTTGATCTCGGTCTCACCCGCACTTTCGAGGCGCCGGACGATGCCGTTGACGGCGCGGTCGATGCGCTCGTCATCCACCGGCCGCTTCTGCAGCGCGATCTTCATTGAGCGGCGCAGCTTCTCGCGGTCCAATGGTTCGCGCCGGCCCTTGGTTTTGATGACCGTCAGTTCGCGCAACTGCACGCGCTCGAAAGTGGTGAAGCGGGCACCGCAATCGGGACATTGGCGACGCCGGCGGATGGCCGAGTTGTCGTCGGTCGGCCGCGAGTCTTTTACTTGCGTATCGTCATGACCACAGAATGGACAACGCATGACGGCCCCCTTCTTGTTTCTGCTCCAGCCTGGCTGCTAGCGATCCCCGTAAACGGGGAAGCGCCGGCACAGTTCGGCCACTTCGGCCCGGACCTCGCGTTCGATGGCGCCGTTGTTGCCCTCGCCGTTCTTGGCCAGGCCATCGAGGACGCGCGCGATCAATTGCCCGACCTGTTTGAACTCGGCGCTGCCGAAGCCCCGCGTCGTGCCCGCCGGCGTGCCGAGGCGAACCCCCGAGGTAATGGTCGGCTTCTCCGTATCGTAAGGGATGCCGTTCTTGTTGCAGGTCATGCCGGCGCGATCAAGTGTCGCTTCCGCCGCCTTGCCGGTCAGCTTCTTCGGCCGCAAATCCACCAGCATCAGGTGATTGTCGGTGCCGCCGGTGGTGATGGCGTAGCCGGCCGCGATCAGCGCCTCGGCCAGCACCTTGGCATTTTCCACCACCTGGCGGGCATAGACCTTGAAATCCGGCCGCAGCGCCTCGCCAAAGGCCACCGCCTTGGCGGCGATGACGTGCATCAACGGCCCACCTTGCAAGCCGGGGAATATCGCCGAGTTGATTTTCTTGCCGATCTCCTCGCTGTTGGCGAGGATCATGCCCCCGCGTGGGCCGCGCAGGGTCTTGTGCGTCGTCGTCGTCACGACATGGGCATGGGGCAGCGGGCTCGGATGCGCGCCGCCGGCGACGAGGCCGGCGAAATGAGCCATATCGACCATGAAATAGGCGCCCACCTCGTCGGCGATGGCCCGGAAGCGCTCGAAGTCCCAGAAGCGCGGATAGGCCGAACCGCCGGCCACGATCAGCTTTGGGCGATGCTGCTTGGCCAAGGTCTCGACCTCGTCCATATCGACGCGCAAGCTATCGGGACGCACGTTATAGGGCACCACCTTGAACCACTTGCCCGACTGGTTGACGGGCGAGCCGTGGGTCAAATGGCCGCCGGCGGCGAGGTTGAGGCCCATGAAGGTGTCGCCCGGCTGCAACAGGGCGAAGAACACGCCCTGGTTGGCCTGGGCGCCGGAATGCGGCTGGGCGTTGATGTAGGAACAGCCGAACAGCGTCTTGGCGCGCTCGATCGCCAGCGCCTCGGCCACGTCCACATACTCGCAGCCGCCGTAATAGCGCCGCCCCGGATAGCCTTCCGCGTATTTGTTGGTCAGCACCGAGCCTTGGGCCTCCAGCACCGCCCGAGAGACGATGTTCTCCGAGGCGATCAGCTCGATCTGCGTCTGCTGGCGGCGCAGTTCGTCGCCGATGGCGGCATAGAGATCGGGATCGCGCTTCGATAGCGGTTCGGAAAAGAACGAAGAATCGGTCATGGGCGGGCAGGCTCCTCGGGCTGTGGCCGGCTTGGTCCGGCCGGATGAAAGGGTCAGTTCAGCTTTTCGATACGGCGTGCGTGGCGGCCGCCCTCGAAGGATGTCGTCAGAAAGGCGCGCAGGCAATCCTTGGCCACCTCGACGCCCACCAGCCGGGCGCCCAAGGCCAGCACGTTGGCGTCGTTGTGCTGGCGGGCAAGGCGCGCCGCCGTCGTGTCGGTGCAGACGGCCGCCCGGATATGCCGGTGACGGTTGGCGGCAATAGAGATGCCGATGCCCGTGCCGCAGACGAGAACGCCTCTGGCGGCGCGTCCGTCCTTCAGCGCCTGGGCCAGGGCGTTGCCGAAATCGGCATAGTCAACCGATTGCGGGCCATCGGTGCCGAGATCGAGAACCTCAAGTCCGAGGGCGCCGATTTCGGCCTTCAACTCCTCCTTGAGCGCGTAACCGGCGTGGTCCGCGGCGATGGCAACGGCGGTCGAGGTCATGGTCGGGGTTGGTCCCTTGGCGAAGGCTGCACAAGGGGGAAATTGTTACCATATGTCGCCCCGCCGCACCACGATCCCTACAAGGGACGGGCCGCGACCGAGCCAGAACCCGGCCCCGGCCCCAGGCCTCGGGCCCGGCCCTGATTTGACAGATTATCTTGGGTCATGCCATGTGAATGGGCAATGAAACTCGCTCGTTATTCCAATGGAGTCCAGAAAATGCCGGACGATCAAAAGACTTCCCCGGAAGATTTATTGAGAATGACTGGCGATGTGGCGGCGGCTTACCTCCGCAACAACCCGCTGCCGCTGGCCCAACTCCCCGAGGTCATCCGCGCCATTCATGAAACCCTGGCCGGCCTGGGCGTGCCGGCACCGGCCTCCGGCCTGATCCCGGCCGTGCCGATCAAGAAGTCGATCACGCCCGACTATCTGATCTGCCTCGATGACGGCAAGAAGATGAAGATGCTGAAACGGCATCTGCGCACCACCTACCACCTGACCCCGGAGCAGTATCGCGCCCGCTGGGGCCTGGCGCACGACTATCCGATGGTGGCCCCCAACTACGCCGCCCAGCGCTCCGCTTTCGCCAAGAAGATCGGCCTCGGGCGCGGCGGCTACAAGCGCCAGGGCCGGCCCAAGAAATAAGCCAAGAAAAAGGCCCGGCGAGTTTCCCCGCCGGGCCCGGTCGTCTTTACGTCCTTAAAGCCAAGCTTACATGCCGGCTTCGGCGTACTTTCCGTCCTTGAAGACGTACCAAACATAGGTCGCCGCGGTCAGGTCGCCCTTGGCGTCGAAGCCAAGCTTGCCGATGACCGAATCCCAATCGTGACTGCGCAGGGTCGCCGCTACCTTTTCGGAGTCGGTCGTCCCGGCCTCGGTCGCGGCCGCGGCCCAAATCTGGATCGCGGCATAGGTGGCGAGCGTATAGCCCTCGGGCTCGAAGCCAGCAGCGCGGAACTCTTCCACGACTGCCTTGGCCGACGGCAGGTTACGAGCCTCGGCGGCGTTGGTGAACATGACGCCATCCGAAGCCGGGCCTGCGAGCGTGGCAAACTCCTGCGTGTTGAGCGAGTCACCCGACAACATCACTGCATTCAGACCCTGTTCACGGGCCTGCTTGATAATCAGCGCCGCCTCGGGGTGATAGCCACCGAAGTAGATCACGTCGATCTTGTTTTCCTTCATCTTCGTGACCAGGGCCGTGTAGTCCTGTTCGCCGGGAGTAATGGCTTCGTACATCACTTCCTGCATGCCGGCGCCGTTCATGGCCGCCTTGGTCAGATCGGCAAGGCCCTGACCGTAGGCCGACTTGTCATGCACGATGGCGACATTCTTGCCCTTGAACTTCTCGGCGATCCACGGGCCAGCGAAGGAACCCTGCTGGTCGTCGCGGCCGCAGGTACGGAACAGCGTGTCCCAGCCCGATGCCGCCGCGTCATCCGTAAACTTCGGATTGGTCGAGGCTGGCGTGATCTGCAGAATGCCTTCGTCGCGATAGACGGCCGAGGCCGGAATGGACGAACCGGAGCAGAAATGCCCCGCCACGAAGACCACGCCCTTCGAGACGAGGTCGTTGGCCACGATCGGGGCTTGCTTCGGGTCGCACGCGTCGTCACCGACTTCAAGCTTGAGCTGCTTGCCGAGAACGCCGCCGTTCTTATTGAGATCGGCCACGGCTTTTTCGGCACCGCTCTTCAGCTGCGCGCCGAATTCCGCCAAGTCGCCGGTGATCGGACCGGCGACGCCAACAGTTATGTCCTCGGCCTTCACCGGCGAAAAACCCGTCGCCACGACGAAAGCCATAGCGGCCGCCAACGGCCACGTAAACTTACGCATTCACGCTTCTCCCTGTTTTAGTGGTTGAACCTATCCGTAGCCGA
>Ga0315281_10000539_pt1 | contig 52682 bp, 58 predicted proteins | sample YL17G07_0_MG_FD_204540 | JGI IMG/M metagenome (GOLD analysis project Ga0315281, IMG submission 204540) | Sediment microbial communities from Yellowstone Lake, YNP, Wyoming, USA - YL17G07_0 | ecosystem: Environmental > Aquatic > Freshwater > Lake > Sediment | place: USA: Wyoming | collected...
AACAAGTATCATGAATTCCTCTCCGCCCCACCGGGCGAAAACGTCCTGCTCCCTGACATGGCTTGAAACGAGCCGGGCCGTCTCCCGGAGGACATGGTCCCCGGTGTTGTGGCCGTAAGTGTCGTTGACTTTTTTAAAGTGGTCCAGGTCAAACATGATAAGGGAAAGCGGTATTGCGTACCTGAACGCCCTTTTCATTTCGCTGTCGAGCAGCTCGTTGAACGTGAGCCTGTTGTAAATGCCGGTGAGGGTGTCCGTGGTTGCCTGATGGACAAGCAGTTCGTTGGCCTGTCTGAGGGCCTCTATGTGTTGTTTGCGCTCGCTTATGTCGTGAAAGGCGATAACGGCCCCGACTACCGCATTGCTTTTCATCAAAGGTGTCGAAACATACGAGACAGGGACCGAAGAGCCGTCTTTTCTCAGGAACGCATCCTCATGGTTTCGATGGCAGAGCCCGGAAGCAAGGGTCCTGGAGAATATGCAATCAGTCTCGGCGCCGCCAAGGCTTGGACAGATCATATCAAGCACCTTCTCCCCTAAAAATCCGGATTCAGTACAGCCGAGCAGTTTTTCGGCCTCGGGGTTCATCAGGGTAAGCCTGCCGTCCTTGTCCAGCACGAGCAGTCCCTCGCCGAGCACGGAGGTAATCGTAGACAGCCTGCTTTCGCTTGTTTTAAGGGCGCTCTCCACTTTTTTGCGTTCTATGGCATAGTGGATCGTGCGTTTCAAAATCCTGGGGTCCATCTCGCTTTTTATCAGGTAGTCCTAGGCCCCCTTCTTGACGACCTCCATGCCGAACGCTTCATCTGAAAGACCGGTGAGGACCACTATTGGTATATCATTCGCCATATCGGCAAGCTTGATCAGCGTGCCGATCCCCGCGCTGTCAGGCAAATTTATATCGAGAAGGACTATGTCCACGTCCCCCCCGCCGGTGATCTTTTTAAGGCCGTCCGTCAATCTCTCTACGTGTTCAATACGGATATTCTTGTCCGCCTGGGAGAGCATTTCCCGGACCAGAAAGGCGTCTCCCGTGTCGTCCTCAATCAGCAGCACCTTTAGAGCTTTAATCACGTCCTGTCCACCTCCTTCCTCGGCATTCAACGAGCAGTTGGAAGTTTTGCCTTTAGTATCCCGTATCCTGCCACATCTCTTTTTCGAAACGCACCACCTTGTTCCGTCCGCGCTCTTTGGCCTTGAACATGGCCACGTCCGCATATTTGATGACCTGCCAGAGTTTGTCCGAATCTACGGGGAATTCCGCAACTCCCACGCTCACCGTTTTCTTCAGCCGGACTCCCGGGAGCTCGACGACCTTCTGTTCCATACTCTGCCGCAGCTTTTCCGCCACAACCATGGAGTTGTCGTTTTCCGTATCCACCAGCAGGACCAGTATCTCCTCCCCGCCGAACCGGATAACAATATCCGCTTCCCTTACCGCGTTTCTGATCGAGGCGGACAACTCCTGCAACACCTTGTCTCCCACGTCGTGCCCGTGCGAGTCATTGACCTCCTTGAAATGGTCCACGTCCACCATCAGAACGCCCAGCAGCGTCCCCCTTCTCTTTACCTGCGACGAAAGGCCCACGCCGATCTCTTCGAGGAACCTCCGGTTGTGGAGGCCGGTGAGCTGATCTATAAGCGACTGTTCCTTGAGTATCTCCATGAAGGTCTTGGATTCAAGGACGGGCGACGCTTCCTGGAGATAGCCCTTTATATAGGGGATCAGCGTCTTTACGCGATGGAAGTCTTCTTTTTCGAAGACAATCTGCACCACAATGCCCACCCCGCCGCCCACATACACGGGGAGGCAGTAGCAAATAAAGTCTCCGGCCACACCCGGGTCGCAGAGCGCAAAGTTGGGACACACACACGGAAAATCCTGAAAATCCACGTCATGCCCCGTCCTCTTGGCCCTGCATTCATCGGCGTTCTCTCCGAGCACCTCGCTGCACCAGTACTCCCTTCCAGCCACGGCTATCTTTATCATCTTGTTTTCCTGGTGGTTCACCTCATACACTGAGAACTTGTCAAGGCCCAGGTAGTCGCCGAGAACAGCCTCGATGCGGGAATAGATTTCAGCCTTTCCCCTGTCCTTTTCGATGACTCTCTTGAAGTTGTATATTTTTGCCAGTTCATCTACGATCTTAGCGGTATCGTGCAGCGCATTCCCGGTTTTTACGGCGCCATGGCCGATAAGGATGGAGACCTTCCTGTCCACTTCGGAGAGGGTGGAGTTCAGTTTATCGGCCATGATATTGAAGCCTGTGGTGACATCCCCCATTTCGTCGTCGGTGACGACCGCCACCCTGTCGTTGAAATGGCCGTCCTTGGCATGTTCAAGGGCGCTCTTCAGCCTTTTGGCGGTAAGGATATAGGGGTTAAAGAACCTGATGACAGTCAAGAAGCCAAGGACAAAAAAAACGACCGAAATGCCGCCGATGGCAAGCAGCGCGCCCATCCCGGAGAAACGGTCCTTTGTAAGGTCCATGGAGATGCTGATTGCTCCGAGGACACTGCCGGATTTGTCGGCATGACAGGACAGGCAGTCTATGTTGTCCCTGGTTTCGGCTTTGTAAGGAATGACCAGAAAATAAGTCACCCTGGAGAAGGTCTCTTGCAGAGAGTCCCTCTTCTCCCCTGTCCTGAGCACTTCAAGCTCCATGGGGGTGATGGTCCTCCCGCTCTTGGGAAGTCCGTATTGTTTGACCACCCCGGCCCCGCGTATTACATGTATGTCCGCAACGCCGTAAGTATCCGTCATTCCGCGCAGAAATATGTCCTGCTTATCCGCCGCGTTAATCGCCATGAGTGAGGTGATGGCATCCCGTGTCAGGTCGGCGATGGACATGCCCCTTTCCTTGGCCGCCTCCATGTTCTGTCTGCGAACGGTGACCGCCACCGTCAGCAAGACAGAGACGAAAAGGAGCAAAAACAGGACGGCCAGACGGACCAGGAGTTTTATTTTCATGGATTTCATGCCGCCTGTTCCCCCTGCTCGTCCATCATCGTAATGTGAAAGCAGCGTATTTTCCATTTGTGCCTCACTTTCCCCCGGGAACGTTCAAATTTAACGTAAAAGCTCCTTATCGGCGTCCTGCAACCCGCCTTGTCTTTCTCAACCCCCGGAATATTGCTTCATTTTGTCTTTATACATTTTACTGTCCGCTTCCTCTATGACCTCCATCAACTCTTTCCCCTGTTCCAATAAAGCGCATCCCAGGCTAAATGATAAACTGTAATCACTGCTTGCATATTTTTCATTCCAGTCTCCGAGGTGCTTGTTGATACGGGCGATCAAAGGGTCCCTCTCGCTGCAATCGGTGTCCGGCATGACTACGAGAAATTCATCTCCGCCGAACCTGACCAATATATCGGAGGTCCTGACCGACCTGCTCAGGATCGAGGCGCATTCTTTTAATATCCCATCGCCATGCAGGTGGCCGTAAGCGTCGTTTATTTGTTTGAATTTATTAATATCAACCATCATTATTGATAGTCTTCCTCCAAAGCGGTTAAGCTTCTCTGTTTCCCGGGCCATGACGATATTAAAGTAGTTCCTGTTATATAAACCGGTCAACGAATCCCTGATTGCCAGTGTCTTTAATTCCTGTTCTTTTGTCCTCAGGCTGTGGACCAGGGTAATTAAATGCTCATAGGTCTCTGAAAGAGGGTTTTTATAAACTGTTTCCTTATAAACATCGCACTCCGTACAGCTTTTATATTTAAGGGCGAATTTGCCATGGACTTCGCCGCCGCACAAAGTGCCTGCAATCAACCAGCAACGGCCTTGCGCGTTCATATATTTAGGGCAGGTATTTTTGCCGCATTTTTTCTTCTCCCAGCATCTCACTTCTATATCCTTTATCAACGAGGAGGTCAAGCCTTCCCAGGACTCATCGGTCTCCTGCAAGGACAAGTCGATAAAAGACCGCAAATCCTGACTTAACTTCTGCAAAATATCGCTTAAAGGATGGCTTGGGTCCGTGTGGGACAATGGCATTTGCAGTTTCTCCTGTTCATACGGATTTTTTACCGGGGCATGACTTCTATAAAGTCCGCGTCCGGATCATCTGCACTCCCGTTTGATGCCGTCCAGCAGGCTCACTATCTGGTCGGAAATGTCCTCCGCCTCGTGGTATATCCTCTCGGCCTTTTGCCTGTCGCCGGAGTAAAGCGCCCTCAGCGAATCCTTTGCCATGGCGTGGATCTTCGCGTGCGGTTCTTCCACGGCCTTATACGACGGCAGGGCGCCGCACATCTGCACGCCCTGGTCGTAGTACCATTTGCCGAACCTGCAGGTGTGATGGTCCGGCAGTTGCGCGGGGTCGAGCTGCATGCTTCCGCCCAGACAGGCGTGTATCTTGCCCATGAACACCCGGTGGTCGGTCTTCGCCAGGTCGAGGATCAGGAACTCGCCTCCCTTTGTCTTAAAGTTCCCGGCGGAACCTCTCAGATGCTCCGCGACCTTGGTCAGGCTGTTGATCTCCTTCATAACGTCGTCAGCCATTTTTTCGAGGTCCTTTGAGATGCCGGAGGTTTTCTCTATGTTGCGCGCCACCTCTTCGGAGGCCGCCGACTGCTCCTCAACCGCCGTGGCTATCTGGGTTATCTGGTCCCTGACTTTTTGAACGGCTTCATATATGTGATTCAGAGAGTCCCCCACTTCCCTTATATAGTTCGTCGCCGTGTTGACCTCGGTGGAGGCGTCTTCCATGGATTTCGTGGTCTGTTTTGATTCCTTCTGTACAGCGCCTATCTTGTCGGATATTTCCCCCGTGGCCTTGATTGTCCTCTCGGCAAGCTTTCTCACTTCATCAGCCACTACCGCAAAGCCCCGGCCCTGTTCGCCGGCCCGGGCCGCTTCTATCGCCGCATTGAGGGCCAACAGGTTGGTCTGATCGGCTATGTCCTTGATGACTGTTACAATGTTGCCTATTTCACCGACCCTGCCGTTTAGCCTGTCCACCATCTGGGAAAGTTCGACTGTGGACGTGTAGACCCTGTTTACCGTCTGCACCGCGCCGTCCGCCACCTCCTTGCCTTTTGTGGCGGTCTCCATGGCGTCCGCCGACGACTTGGACGCATCGGAGGCGTTCCTTGCGATGTCGGTTATGGTCTGGCTCATCTCTTCGGCGGCCGCTGCGATCTGGGCGGCCTGTCCCGATTGGGTCTTCGTGCCGTCAACCGTCCTTTCCGCCCTGATCCTCAGGATGTCCACGGTCCCTATAATAGTGGTGGCGCCCGAAAGGATGCCGTTGACCGTATCGTTGAAGGTGCCGACCATTTTCTGAAGACTGCCTATACATTTTCCGACTTCGTCCTGCTTGTCAGTTGCTACATCCACCGTCAGGTCTCCCGTGGAAAGGACGTCCATTTTTTCGGCAATATACTGCAATTCCTTCTTAATGGGTTTCGCTAAAAGCAGGATGGAACCGGCCAAGGTCAGTATGAGTATGCAAATGTACACTGCCCAGGAGACCGTTTCCGTCCGGCCCTGCAAGGCAACCGCCCTGTTGTTCTCCTCTTGCAGTTTAGTGCCTGCCATTGTCTTCAATGCGGCAAGGGCTTCCTGGGTCTCTTTCAGTGCTGGCTGGGTCTCTTCAATGAACAGCTTCTCGGCGAGCCCCCTGTTCTTTTCCTTTAAGGCCGCCATGATCTTCGAGGCCGATTCATGGAGCCTTTTGTGCGGGGCCTCGATCTTATTAAAGGCGGCTTCCATATCTTTAGGCGGCTTGTACGAGTAGTACCACTCGCCGAACTTGCATTTTGTGGGGTCGAGTTTGCCTGTGAATTCCTTGCCCTGCATGATTGAGCCCACGGACAGGGCCTCAGCCCACTTGAAGTGGTCGGCTATCCGCTCTCCCAGGAGGTCTACGAGATTGGAATACTCGTGGATTTCATGCAGCCCTTCCCTGGTTGTTTGGATAGAAAAGTGGGAAAAAAGGGCAAGGGAAACCAGAACAGCGGCAAGCACGGCAATGCCTACATAAATTTTATTCGCAATTGTCAGTTTCATTCTGCTCCTCCCGTATATGTTGTATTTTCAGTGTAGTCGCCATGTTGTTGGTCCTCCTTGTATCGATTATTGCATATAGCAATAACCATGCCGGTAAAACTGCCTCTCTGGAAAGACTTTGAAATATTGGAATTAGTTGCTATATCACTAATGGAAAATGAGCAAGGATAGAGGGGGAAAATATGATTTTATTGCAATCTTGCAACAACACAATGATGCAGTTATGCAACGCGACTGTCTCATTCTTTGAATAGTGTAATTGGCTCAGATGATAGAAGTCAGACCATGCTTTTTCAGACGACGCCAGAGGGTTTCTCTGCTGATACCGAGCCGCCCGGCCAAATCAACCTTTCTTCCCCCTGTCTCTTCAAGGAGGCGGACAAGGATCTGGCGCTCGGCCGTCTTCAGCATCTCGGCCAGAGAGCCTGACATGCTGAAGGAGGTGAGTTTTCCCGTTCCCTTCGGGGATATATTGATGGCAAATGGCAGGCATTCAGGACCAATGGTTTTCTTTTGTGACATGACGACGGCTGTCTCTATAATATGCTGCAATTCTCTGACATTGCCCGGATAGTCATAGTCGAGAAGGCATTTCAGCGCCTCCTGCGTGAAAAGCAGCGCAGACTTTCCAAAACTCCTGGAGAAGGTCCCCAGAAAGTGGTTGATGAGCAGGGGGATATCGTCTTTCCGTTCACGCAGGGGCGGCAGGATGATAGGCATGGAATTGATCCGGTAATAGAGGTCCTCCCTGAACCTGCCCTCCCTTATCTCCTGGAGAAGGTTTTTTCGGGTGGCATAAATCATACGTACGTTCACCATAATGGACTCGTTGCCGCCAAGCCGCTCAAAGGTCCGGCTTTCGAGAATCCGGAGGAGTTTGGCCTGCACGCTCAAAGGTATATCACCGATCTCGTCCAGGAATATTGTGCCGCCGTCGGCTGCCTCGAATTTCCCCTTTCGCCGCTGGACTGCGCCTGTGAAAGCCCCCTTTTCATACCCGAAGAGTTCCGATTCCAGCAGCGTCTCGGGTATGGCAGCACAGTTTAGTTTGATGAAGGGCTTGTCGCTCCGGGGGCTCAGATTATGGAGAGCATTGGCGACAAGTTCCTTGCCCGTGCCCGTTTCCCCATAGACAATGACCGAGGAGTCGGTCTTTGCCACATTTCTCACGATCTCAAAGATGGCAAGCATGGCTGAAGTGGCGCCGACGATACACTCGAATTCGCTCTGCTTCCGTATCTCCTCACGCAGACGCAGGTTCTCCTCTTCCATCCTTTTCTTGTCGCTCAGGTCCTTGAAGGTGACGACGCAGCCGGTAATGGCGCCCTCTTCGATAATGGGCGCAGCGGTATATTCCACGTAGAAGCTTGTCCCGTCTTTCTTCCAGAACACCTCTTCCGCCATCCTTCGCACGACGCCATTCCTTATGGCATCGATGATGGGACATTCCTCTTCAGGATAGGGACTGCCGTCCTCACGGGAGTGGTGGCAATGGGAATGGCTGTTCATACCCCGCAGTTCCTCCTTCCGGTATCCCAGCATCTCCGCAGCCGCATTATTCAAAAAAGTAAAGCTCCCGTCAATGTCCAGGCCGAAGATACCCTCCCCCGCGGTGTTCAGTATGATCTCGTTGCGGTGGTGCAGCTTCCGCACCATATTTTCCGTCTTCTTGCGTTCAATGGCGTACTGAATGGAGCGGACCATCAGATTACTGTCCATCTGGCCTTTGATAAGATAGTCTTGCGCTCCCGCCTTGACCGCCTCTACGGCAATGGCTTCGTCTGAAAGACCGGAGAGGATAACGATAGGAACATCATGTGCGGTTGTATAGAGTCGTCGAAGCGTTGCTAGTCCCTGACTGTCGGGAAGGCCGAGATCGAGCAGCACCACATCAGCGGCACGTCTTAAAAGATGCTCAAGGCCGGCTGAAAGACGCTCCACATGCTCCAGATGGAATGTGTACAGGGACCCGGCATATCCGGCAAGCATTTCACTCAGAAGGTGAAAATCGCCGATATCGTCTTCTATGAGCAGAACACTAATGTTGCTTTTTTCTTGCATGGAACTAATCTCCTCCAGGGGAAAACAAAAAAAAGATCCTCCTGCACATGTGGCAGTTATTGTAAAACAAAAGGACCCCGTCCTTCCAGAGCATACTAAAAAAACCGTCATCCCCTCCGGACTTCAAATCCAGATTCACCGGTTCTCGCAAGGCTTCAAAGTCACTTGCCGAGGGTGAGCAGGTGTCTTTCTATAGCATAACAGCCTGTCAGGACAGAGGTGATTCCCGTAAGCATTATTGCATTTAGTAGCACTATATGCTAAAGTAACAGCATATGGTACAAAGACAATTTTGGCTCGACAAGATAGAAGAAAGACTTAAGGAACGGTCGGTCCTCTGGCTGTCGGGAGTACGCCGTGCCGGGAAAACAGTCCTCAGCAAAAGCATCCCCGCATCCGAGTATTTTGATTGCGAACTGCCGAGAGTGCGGCGTATGATGTCGGATCCTCAATCATTTCTGGAGGACAATAAAGGCCGCACTCTCATACTTGACGAAGTGCATCGCCTCGATAACCCTTCAGAAATCCTCAAAATAGCGGCCGACCATTATCCCGATACCCGTATAATAGCCACAGGATCGTCAACGCTTGGAGCTTCAGCGAAGTTTAAAGATACCTTGGCAGGCAGAAAACACGAACTGTGGCTGACCCCTATGGTCTCGACGGACCTTGCAGCCTTCAACCAAATCAATCTCGCACACCGTTTTTTACACGGAGGACTCCCTCCGTTTTTCCTCACAAAAAAGATACCGGAAAGAGATTTTCAGGAATGGATGGATGCGTATTGGTCTAAGGATATACAGGAACTATTCCGCTTGGAGCGGCGGCATTCGTTTCTGAAATTCGCCGAATTACTCATGATCCAGAGCGGCGGCATCTTTGAAGCAACTAAATTCGCCCGACCCTGCGAAGTAAGTAGGGGGACAATATCAAACTACCTGTCCGTCCTCGAAACAACCTTTGTTGTCCACGTAATACGTCCTTTTAGCTCTCACCGGTCTACCGAAATCATTGCGGCGCCGAAAGTCTATGCCTTTGACACCGGATTCATGTGTTACTACCGGGGCTGGCAGGAATTACGCGATGATGATTGCGGCACCTTATGGGAACATTTCGTCCTGAACGAAATTCATGCTCATGCACAATCCCGAAGCATATTCTATTGGAGGGACAAGCGCGGGCATGAAGTGGACTTTGTATTAACCAGGCGCAAGTCCGAACAGATCGTGATAGAGTGCAGGTGGAAGGAAAACGAATTTGACGCAAAGAATATAAAAGCCTTCAGACGGCAGTATCCTTGCGGAAATAACTTCGTGGTCGCCTCCGATATTACTCGGAGCTTTACACGGAACTTTGACAACGTTCCCGTGAATTTTGTAAGTTTACAAGATTTGATCAGAGCGATAACTGATGCCGAGTAACAAAGGCCCCCTTGTTAGAGGTCGTTCCAGTCGGTGATGAAGTCCAATCCACCTGTCATCATGCCGCCAGTTTTACTGGATAGCCAGCTCGTGGCAGTTTCCAGTATGCTTCGATATGACACGGGGGAATTTAGCGCTTGAAAATGGCGTTAAAAATATGGTAAAATAATAGATATTTCAACCATTTGGGAGTGCATGGGGCTCTGGTGTCCCCCCCGGACTTCAAATCCGGTGTTGCCGGCCACAAACCGGCAGGGTGTGTTCGATTCGCACGCGCTCCCGCCATTTTTTCCCTTCAGGCCCTCACGTTCTATTAACCCCGTACCTGATGTCCTGCATCACAAGAGGCCCGATCACAGTATCGAAATGTTTTTTATTGCAGTCGATACCGTCCATATTGCCGTCACGGATGAGCTTCATGTACCGGCAGCCGCCGAAACATATGGGTAGATACGCGCAGGCAAGACAGCGCTCGTTCTTCCAGTTATCGAGATGGTGCGACTGCCTGTAATCCCTCACCCCGGAAGCCACATTCCCGACACAGAACTCTTCCCTGCCGATGAGTCCGGCGCATTTGTAAATATCTCCGTTATAGTTGATAACGAAGCTGTCCCTCATTTCCATCATACAGGTGATGGGCGTGACTCTCCTGGTGCGGTAGCCCCGCCTCAGTATCTCTTCCTTAAGATATACGCATGCCTCCATAAGCCACGGCTCGTTCAGGGACGCGCAGCCCTCCCGGAAATCAGGAAGTGCGAATTCTTCGCTCTCGTTATTCACCGGATCGAATTGCACGTCGGAGATACGTTCCGGCGTCAGGCCGTTTTCGATAAGGTAATCGAGGAGCCGCGGGAACTCCCGGTAATTCCCCTCCGTATAGTTGCCGCCTATCTGGATACTGATCGTGTCACAGACGTCCTTCAGGTTCCTGAATATCGTATCAAAGCTCCCCTTGCCTGAAGTGAAAGGCCGGTATTTATCATGGACCTCTCCGGGGCCGTCGAGCGTCACACTTGCCAAACGCAGACCGAGGGGCTTGAGTTCATCCACAACGCGGGGCGTAAGAAGCGTGCCGTTGGTTATAAGAGCAAAGCTGAATTTCACCCCTGCAGCATCGGCAAGGGTCTTCAGTTGTTCGGCTATGCGCCGGATAAATCCTGAGCTTAACAGCGGCTCGCCGCCGTAGAAGGTGAGGCTTATCTCTTCTTTGTGCGGCAGCACCTTCTTTTTTATAAATTCCACAAGGAGGTCTCCCGTCTCCTGTGCCATATACAGCTTGCCCTTCCTCGTGCCTTCAAAGCAGTATATGCACGCGAGGTTGCAGTCGAGGTTCATGACCACCTTTGCATGGAACAACTTGTTCATGGAATTCAGCCTTTCCATAAACCCAAGCATTTCGGCCTTCTCGGCCTCAGCATCGTCAACAAGAAACCCCATCTCCCGTAAGTCCGTCATCTCCTCTTCTGAGAGCTGCTGCTTTTCAATGTCGTCGATTAATGAAGCGGGCGCCTGAATCTTGGCCGCGTTCTTCGTCAAAAAGAGAATGCGGGAATCAGGGTCATCACCAGAGGGATAAATTTTACAGTAGGTGGATAGTTTCATGGTTTGCTCATCTGCGATCAAATTTAGTGATAAAAAAACTGGGGAGAGCGACGGCTCTCCCCAACATACGCTTTTTCATCTCTCAGGCCCGTTGTGATGAGCTTGGACAGCATCCCCCGGTCAGCAGATCTTTGCCGGTTACTCCCTTGTCCAGTACGATAATGCGCTTCTTCATTATTATCACCTCCTTTCAGAATTTATAGCGCACGCCACCCTCAACCCACCGTCCGGGATTAGGGTAATAATCTCGCCTGTATTGAGAGCCGTCAAATATATTATGGGCCGTGAGGAAGAGGTCGCAGGAATTTTTCCCAGACCGATAAACAGTCTTTGCGGCGCTCAGGTCGACAATCATTGAGTTGTACTTTGCATTACTCGAAGCCTCCTCGTTCCACCATATATAATGGCCCTGGAGAATAGCCTTGAAGGTCTTTTCATTATATTTAAGCCCCGCGTCAAAGGTATAACGAGGGGTACCATGCATTGTTTCTCCGGTAAGCAGGTCCTTTGCATCGATAAACGCGGCGCCGGCAAACAGCGATGTATTATAGACGGCAATGGTCTTCACTTCAGCCTCCACTCCCTGCCGTCGTACTTTACCCTTATTCACCTCGGTCCACGTATACACCGGGTCTACTATGTTTTCCTGCACTATAGCATCGCTTATATCGTGTCTGAAAGCGGATACCTTTAGCCACACATAGGGCAGAGACGTTGTCTCAAAACCCGCCTGGTATGACCACACCTTCTCAACCTTGAGATCGGGCTCGACTTTGTAATCCGCACTGCCGCCAAATGTATCGGAGAGGCCGGGGATATTGAAGCCCCGCGCGGCCGTGGCCCTCAGCAAAGTGGAATCCGTCAACTGATAGGTCATGCCGAGACTCGGGCTGACAAAATCTCCGAAACGATCTGTGTCCTGGTATCGAAGCCCCGGTATTACAGAGAGCTTGCCCCAGGTCATGGTGTCGTTGATAAAGAGAGCACTTTTAGTAATTTCCTGCGTCCCGTTCAGGACAAGGTCGGACTTCAGAGACCCCTTATCATAATCGGCGCCCACCACTACCGTATGCATGCCCGGTGTCCATGTGAGTTTTGCGGTTGCTCCGTTTGTTATTTCCTTATTTCCATATTGCCAAACTTCGGAGCCGTCGCTTATCTGGTTCATATACCCCTTGAATGTCTGCTCCACCCTCCTCAGGGCAACGTTCAGGGCAACCTCGGGGCTTATCCTGCTGTTCAGGGAAAGATTGGCCAACGTATGCTCAAACCTGTCGCTATAGTTTGATGTAGGATCGGCGACAGAGTTATCCCCCTCGCCCCGTCTGCCCCGGTCATGGTAGAGGCTGAAGAGGATCCCCGTACCAGGAGTAATGCTGTAGTCCAGTTTTGTATAAAATCTGTCTACGGAGACATCAAAGTCCCGCCTCAGGCCGTCTGTCCTGAGGTCACCGGCAAAGAGATAATAACCGAATTTACCAGATGTCCCGTAGGCCTCAGCCCTGTAATCTCCGGTGTTCCTTTCACCATAAGACGCCGACAGGGTCCCTCGTACGGGGTCGAGGCCCTTGCCAGCTTTTGTTATAATGTTTATGACACCGCCCAGTGACGAACCCCAGACAGAGGAGGCAGGGCCTCTGATGACCTCTATCCTGTCCACTATCTGGACCGGCAGAATGCCGATAAGCTCGGGCGAGCCGCTAGGCAGGTTATTAACCGGAATACCGTCAACAAGGACCGTCACATGCCTGAAATCAGAGCCCTGGACAAGAGGCACGGCATTGGTCCCGAGATCAGCTCCTGCCCACTGTACTTGCACACCGGTGATAGTATTCAGCACTTCCGGAATTGTATGCGCATTCATAAGCGCTATATCTTTGGCGGTGATGACCGTCATGTTCTCCGCAACACGGGAAATGGACTGCATACTCCTCGTTGCGGAGACGACCTTAAGCTCTTCCGGGGTGAAAAACATATTAAGAACTTTCTTTTCTTCCTCTGACATGGCGAAGGCATATGCTGAGATGAATAGCGGGACAAAAAGCATGGAGAGGAAAACAAGTTTACGAAGCCTTACCGTCATTTACCTCACAGTCCATAATTAAATTTATTGAAACATGCAAAACATTATAACAATTTACGCGCAATTAAAATACTACCTTCGCACGCTCAGGACGCCGTCCACCTGCCGCATCTTGTTGATGAGATTGGCGACCTGGCTCCTGTTCTTTATTTCGAGAGTAAAATCGAGCAGCCCCCTGCTGTCGCGGGTGGCGCTCGCCTTGAGTTCGCTGATATTCACCTCCGCTGCCGAGATGAGCGCGGTGAGGCTCGCCAGCATTCCGGGCTTGTCCATAGTCTCCACATGCACTTTCACCTGTGACGCGATGTCCGCGTCCTTGCTCCATTGCACATCTATAAGTCTCTCGCTGTTCAGGGCAAGCCGTTCAAGGCTGCCACATTCCCTGCGGTGGATGGTGACGCCCTTGCCCTTGGTGATAAAGCCCGCTATGGCGTCCCCAGGCACGGGGTAACAGCATTTGGCGATATGGTACATGACATTGTCGATACCCTTGATGCTGATGATGCTCTTGCCTTCCTTATGCGGCTTCGGCGCTTTTGTGACCTGCGCCTCTTCCGGTTTTTCAGGCATAAACCTGTTCACCACCTGGTGGGCCGAGACCTTGCCGTAGCCCACGGAGACGTAGAGGTCTTCAAGAGTCGCGATGCTCATGCTCTTCAGGACCTCGTCCAATTTTTCCGACTTGAGCACCGACAGGGGCAAGCCGTGGCGCCGGACCTCGTCCTCAAGAAGCTTGGCGCCGAGTTCGAGGCTCTCCTTCCTCTCCTCGGTCTTTATCCACTGTTTTATCCTGCTCTTGGCGCGCTGCGTCACGACGAACTTCATCCAGTCCCTGCTCGGGCCGTGGGACGCTGAGGTGATGATCTCCACCGAGTCGCCGCTTCTCAGAGTGTACCGCAACGGGACAATCTTTCCGTTCACCTTTGCGCCGATGCATTTATTGCCCACCTGCGTGTGTATGTCGTAGGCGAAGTCCACAGGGGTGGAACCCACCGGGAGTTCCTTGATGTCGCCGTTGGGCGTGAAGACGTAGACGGTGTCCGACACCACCTCGCCCTTCACAGCTTCCAGGAATTCCTTGGCATCCGAAATTTCCTTGACCAGTTCCCTGAGCCAGGTGACATGCCGTGTGCCCTTGCTGTCTATGCTGTCCTTCTCCTTGTACTTCCAGTGCGCGGCTATGCCTCCCTCCGCCACCCGGTCCATCTCCTCAGTGCGTATCTGGAATTCCACCCGGTCGCCGCCCGGGCCCACCACCGTGGTATGGAGGGACTGGTAGAGGTTGGACTTGGGAAGACTGATGAAGTCCTTGAACCTGCCAGGCACCAGGGGCCAGAGGGAGTGCAGGATGCCGAGAATGTCGTAACAGTGGCCCACGGTATCGGTGATGATGCGGAGGCCGATAACGTCATGCACCTGATCGAAAGGTATCTTCTGCTTCAGCAGTTTCTGATAGATGCCGTAATAGTGCTTTATCCTGCCCTTTGTCTTGGCCTCGATGCCGGAGGCGGAAAGCTTTTCCCTGATGATCTCCTTTATTTCATTGATATAAAGGAGCTGGTCCTCTTTCCTCTTTGCCACCTTGGCTTCGAGGTCGCTGTAGAGGTCGGGCAGCAGGACCTTGAAACTCAGGTCCTCGAACTCGGTGCGCAGCCAGCCGATGCCGAGGCGGTTGGCAAGCGGGGCGTAAATTTCCTGGGTCTCCTTGGCGATGCGGCGCTGTTTGTCGGCCGGCAGATGCTCCAGCGTCCTCATATTGTGCAAACGGTCCGCGAACTTTATGAGAATGACCCGCACGTCCTTGGACATGGCAAGGAGCATCTTCCTGAAATTCTCGGCCTGGGCCTCTTCCTTTGTCTGGAACTCCACCTTGGACAGCTTCGTGAGGGCGTCCACAAGAAAAGATATCTCTTTGCCGAACATGTCGAGGATGTCCTCTGCGGTAGTGCCGGTGTCCTCGATGGTGTCATGCAGCAGTCCGGAGGCGATGGTGGAGGTGTCCAGCTTCATGTCCGCCAGGGTGTCCGCCACCGCAAGAGGGTGATAGATATAGGGCGAGCCCTCGACCCTCCGCTGGCTGCAGTGGGCCTCACGCGAGAATATATAGGCCTTCTTGATAAGGTCCGTGTCGGCCTTCGGATTGTAGGTAAGTATCTTGTCGAGGACGGTATTTACCGTTATCATGGATAATTATAACTCTTTATCCGGCCTGTAAGAAAGCGGGGATTGCAGCATATGGTAATATAAATGCCATGGACAAACTAATCATAAGGGGCAACAGGCCCCTCAAAGGCGAAGTAAAGGTCAGCGGGGCGAAGAACGCCGCCCTGCCCATTATCACCGCGTCTATACTGGCCTCGGGAGTTCATACCCTCAGCCGCATACCGGACCTGAAGGACGTCTACACCATGGGAAAACTCCTCGCCAACATGGGGATGCGCTACAGCTACAACAAGGGCGCGGTGTCAGTGGACACCTCAGGCATCCATAACTTCGAGGCCCCGTATGATCTGGTGAAAACAATGCGCGCCTCCGTACTCGTGCTCGGCCCCCTGCTGGCCCGTCATGGCAGGGCGCGCGTTTCACTCCCCGGTGGATGCGCCATCGGTGCGCGGCCCATCAATCTCCACCTCATGGGTCTGGAGAAGATGGGCGCGAAGATCCGGCTTGACGGAGGGTATGTCATCGCCAGGGCCGGACATCTGAAGGGCGCCTCCATTTATTTTGATACGGTCACTGTGACAGGCACGGAGAACCTCATGATGGCGGCCGCCCTGGCAAAAGGGACCACCATTTTAGAAAACGCGGCCAGGGAGCCGGAGATAGTGGACCTCGCCAATTGCCTCATTGCCATGGGCGCGCGGATAAGCGGAGCGGGCGAAAGCGTCATCGAAATAGAGGGGGTAAGCGAGCTGAAACCTGCGAAGGAGTATGAGATAATCCCGGACAGGATAGAGACCGGCACCTTTATGGCCGTGGCGGCGGTCACCGGCAGTGAACTGCTCTTGAGGGGATGCAGGCCCGAGCACCTTGAAGAGGTCATGGCGAAATTCAGTGAGACAGGTGTAGCTTTCCGGGAAACGAAGAAGGGCCTCAAGGTGACGGGTCCGGAGAGGCTCGTGGCCCGTGACATAAAGACACGGCCGCACCCCGGCTTCCCCACGGACATGCAGGCCCAGTTCATGGCGATGATGACCGTTGCCGAGGGCACAAGCATAATTAAAGAGACGGTCTTTGAAAACCGCTTCATGCATGTGGCGGAACTCGACAGAATGGGCGCGGACATTACCATCGACGGCGGCACCGCAACGATAAAAGGAGTGCCCTCGCTCAAGGGAGCGCCGGTGATGGCCACCGACCTGCGCGCCTCGGCGTCCCTGGTGGTAGCCGCGCTGCGCGCCGAAGGCGAGAGCGTCATCCACCGCATATACCACCTCGACAGGGGCTATGAGAGGATGGACGAAAAGCTCAGGAAAGTGGGCGCGGACGTGCAGAGGGCGAAAGAATAATGCTCTTCATAACTCCCCCTCACCCCCTCTTACCTTAAGAGGGGGAAACTTGTTTCCTCCCCTTAGGCTAAGGGGAGGCTAGGAGGGGTTACTTCCTGAACATCTTACGCAGTTCTCCCCTGGACATGAATATCCGCGTAGGCCTGCCGTGAGGGCAGGAATCCGGGTTCTCACACAAAGCCAGACTCTTCAGCAACTCACCGATCCGCACGCTGTCCGGCGCCTCTTTGCCGCGAATGGAAGCGTGGCACGCCATACGCGCGGCAACCGACTTCCGCACCGCATCAAAGGGCTCCAGCCCCTTATCTGAGCTTACCGCCTCGCCTGAGTCCCTGCGGAGCAGGGCAGCGGCCACCTCATTGAGGAGCGCTGTGGTATCGGCATCCCTGAGCATCTCAGGCAGACTCCTCACTATAACGGCGCCGTGGCCGAAATCCTCCACCTCCACCCCGAACTCGTAGAGCAAAGCCGGATTTTCGAGGATGACCCTGTATTGTCCGGCAGCAAGTTTCACCTGCCTCGGGAAGAGGAGCGGACATATATGCATGTCAGTTTTTTTCAGAAGCCGTTCGTAGTTCACCCTCTCATGGGCGGCATGATAATCAAGCACCACAAGCCCTCCCCGGTCGGCAAGGGCCACCAGCGTATCTCCGAGATAGAGGAAGGGGCGGCTTTCCGCCATACTCTCCATAACAGGCAATGACTCAGGCACAGGTCCGGCGACTCCGTATGTGGAAGCAGAGTGATGTTCCGCGACATATGGTTCTCCCCTTTCACTGATACCGTCCGGCAGGTGATGGGTGACAGCGGCAGGCGAATTTTCCCTGAGAGTCTCTTTGACCGATTGATAGACGAAAGTGAAGACGCTGCTCTTGTCCTGAAAGCGCACTTCCCTCTTTGCGGGATGCACGTTGAAATCCACCCCGGCGGGGTCCACGGTGAGGAAGATGAAGAAGACGGGGTGCTTGTCACCCGGCAGGAGGCCTTCGTATGAGCGGTAAACAGCGCTGCTCACCGCGGGGTCCTTCACGGGCCTCCTGTTGATAAAGAGATACTGGTTGTTCCTGTTGTTCCTCAGATGCGACGGTTTGCTCACAAAGAGCGAGACTTTCATGCCGCCCGCATCCCGTGTCGATTCCACCAGACCTTCAACAAAGTCCCTGCCGTGGATCTGCATGAGCCTTTCCCTGAAGGAAGCGGCGGCGGGAAGACCCAGGACCTCCTCCCTGTCCATAAGGAGGAAGAACCCGATGTGATAGTGGGACAGGGCCTCCCGCGTCACAGCGTCTATGATATGATAATTTTCCGTGGTGTCGGATTTGAGGAATTTGCGGCGCGCCGGCGTGTTGAAAAAAAGCTCTTTCACTTCAAGAGAGGTCCCCTCGGCCGGGCAGTCCTTTATTTCCTTTACGTCGCCGCCCGCAATCTCGATACAGGTCCCAGGGGAAAGACCGTCATCAACCTTTGTGGGGCGGTATGCAGTGGACAACTTCACTTTTGCCACAGAGGCGATGGAGGAAAGCGCCTCGCCGCGAAAGCCCATGGTGACCAGGCTGAAGAGGTCACCCTCTTCCCTGATTTTGCTTGTGGTATAACGTTCAAAGGCAAGGAGCGCATCCTCACGCTCCATACCCGCGCCGTTGTCGGAAACCCGGAGGAGGTTTTTCCCTGCGCGCACTGACTCCACCGTAATGCGGGTACTCCCGGCGTCGATGGAATTCTCGATGAGTTCCTTGACCACCGAAGCCGGTCTCTCGACCACCTCACCGGCGGCTATCTTGTTGCGCAGATGCTCCGATAGAACATTGATAACAGGCATCCTGTATTGTATCATACGAATAAGCACCTGGAGGAATTGTGAGTTTTTTCTTCATCGTATTTTTCGCGCTCTACAGCCTCATGCATCTATACGCACTTCTGAGGGCGCGCGCCGCCTGGCCCTTCGGCCTTGCCGTCGTAATACCCCTCACGCTATTCATGCTCCTGATGGCCGCGGCCCCCATCATTGTCCGCATGCTCGAAAACCGCGGGCTCGAAAGCGCTGCGCGCTTTAGCGCATACGCAGGTTATATCTGGATGGGCGCGTTGTTCCTGTTCTGTTCCGCGTCCGCAGTGGTGGACATATACCGTGTGTCCCTCCGCCTTGCAGCATTGCTCAGTGGCCTGGACCTGGCCGCGCTGGTCCCCACGGCAAAGGCCGCTTTTGTCGTGCCGTTATGCTTGTCCCTGGCCGCCTCCCTCTACGGCTATTGCGAGGCCCTGAATATCCGTAAGGAACAAATCATCATCACGTCACCCAAAATACCCAAAGAAGCAGGCACGCTCACCATTGCCCAAATCTCGGATGTCCATCTCGGCCTCATCGTCCGGCAGGAGAGGCTGGCAAGAATACTCGCCGTTGTAAAAGAGGCTGACCCCGACATTTTCGTCTCCACCGGAGACCTGGTTGACGGACAGATAAGCCTGCTCAACGGCCTGTCCGACCTGCTGGGGGAGATCAAGCCGCGGTACGGGAAATTCGCCATTACCGGAAACCATGAATTTTATGCGGGGCTTGGTCAGGCCCTGGATTTCACCAGGCGCGCGGGGTTCACAGTCCTAAGGGGCGAAGCGGTCACGGGCGTTATAAACATCGCAGGCGTGGAGGACCCTGCTGCGCGTGCTTTGGGCCTTCCCCCAGCCACTACAGAGAAAGAACTGCTCGCTTCGCTGCCGCCGGAGAAATTCACCCTGCTGCTCAAGCACAGGCCCCTGGTGGACCCGGACGCCGCAGGGCTCTTCGACCTCCAGCTCTCCGGACACGTACACAAGGGGCAGATATTCCCCTTCAGTCTCATCACGAAGGCGTATTACCCCGTCTACGCAGGCTACATACAACTGTCCGGCTCCGCGCACCTCTATGTAAGCAGGGGCACCGGCACCTGGGGTCCTCCCATCCGTTTTCTCGCGCCGCCCGAGGTCACAATTATCAAACTGATGCATGGGGAAGAGAAGTGAAACTCCCCGCGGCAAGCCGACGGGGAGTTTCACTAATACTGTATTAGTCTTTTCTTTCTCCTATAATAAGAACCGTCTCCGTGAGGGTCTTATTAACAATATTTTTAAACCCTGTTTCCACTAACCAATTCTTCATCTCTTTGGGACTATAGCAACGTCCTTTTTCTGTTCCCACCAGCATATTTACCGAGAACAGTGCGCTATGGGGCGGAGAAGTCCGGGTCTCGTTGATAGGAAATTCCTGCACCACAACCCTGCCGCCTGGATTAACAGCTGCTCTGCATTTACGCAGGAGAGCTATATTCTCTTCCGGAGAATATGCGTGAAATATCTGGCTCACAAGGATTAGGTCATAACCGGAACCGATACGGTCAACGTGAAAGTCACCGGTCATGAAGTTTAAGCCCTTCACATTCTCGCTGCGGGCAACTCTCCTCGCAATTTTAATTGTCTGGGGCAGATCAAAAACAGCAGCTTTTACCCCTTTCCTTGCCATTGCAATGGCATTGGTGCCTGGACCGCCTCCCAAGTCAAGCATCGAATTTACACCTTTAAGGCCGATTGCTTTAATAAGACTTTCCGTGCGAAGAACCGTTAAGTTATGCATTCCCATGATGAATGACTCATGATCAGAGCTGCGCCGTGCAGGGCGGCCTGTCCTGACAACTTCATCCAACGCAGAAAAGTTCTGCCACATGCTGGACGAATGTTTGATGATGTCTCCCTGGTAAAAGCGGCAACCCTTTACCAGATAGCGATTGCTTAGCGGAGCATTCCGGTATCTGCCGGTTTTGACTTTATTGACAAGGCCCAGCCCAGCAAGTGCATCAAGCAGTATCTCCGTTGCCCGGTGATCGGTCTTCAGTCTTTTTACAAGCTCTGATACGGATGCTGCTTTTTTCAATTTATCAAATATTCCAAGGCTATTTGCTGTCAGTATAACTCTTGACGCTATGAATCCCATATAGAGCTTTCTCAATCCTGTCAAATCATCCGGCGCCATTTTTATTCCTCCCATAGAATCAGTGAAATATTGGATTCTATTATAAATAAAGGGCACTCCAATAATACAATTACCACCTTAGTATAGTTATCCTTCGTGAGTTTAACGGATTCATCTGTCGGTCATGATTACTTGCCAGTAAATGTAATTATTTGATATTGTACATATTACAGAATGGCTAATTATACGGTCAAAGAAATAGCGGGCGAACAATTTGCAGTGTTTGATGCCGCAAAGCTTCCGGTCGGTTCAGTCCTTCCCTTTGATGTTTATTCTTCTGACACAGACGGTGTGAGGGTGCTTTTCAAAAAGGGAATGGTCTTCAGTCCGCTCGAAAAAACCATTTTAACCAGTAATGCCGTTACCAGCCTGTATGCCAAATTATATGACACTACCCCTTCCGAGCTTGAGCAATATATTTTCGGTAAAAAACGCGCTATAAGCTCTTTTCTGGAAGACCCGGTGGCATTCGGGAAATATACAACCCAGAAGGAAAATTCTTTTCACCTGGACAAATCGCTTTTATCGACCGGCGCCAAAATTAACTTCAACCTGTTTCTAATCAACAGGGCAAGTTTCACGCCGCTCATAAACGCTTCTGAGAACGCAACCTTTGAAATTCAAGCGAACATGTCGGATATACAGGGTGATGTTGCGATAAATAAATCGGACATTCCATTGTATCTCGCTTACTTAACCTCAACCCATACAGATGTCCCTAACGTCCGGCCATTACTTGTGCGGGAAGCCGCCCGAGCTGTAATGAACCGACTTATGGACAACCCTCAAGATCTTGCGCAGGTAAAAAAAATAATTGCACTGGTAAACAGCTTGATTGATAGTCTTGTAGAAAACAAGGACTCGCTATACAGTTTGCTTTTATTTAAAAGCAACGACTATTACGATTATACGCATTCTGTTAATTCTGCCCTGCTCTCTATCAGACTGGGCATTGCAGCTGGTTTAAACAGGCCGGACCTGGAGAAATTGGGAATCGGGGCAATGCTTCACGATATAGGCAAGAGCGTAACCCCAAAAGCGATTTTGAACAAGCAGGGGAAGCTGGATCAAACAGAATATCTAGTCTTCCAAGGTCATGTAATGGAAGGGGCAAACATATTAAAGAGATTTACAATTATTCCTCCAGAATCGCTTATCCCTGTCATGCAGCATCATGAAAAACTGAATGGTCGAGGGTATCCCTATAAATTGAAAGATAAAGAAATTAAGCTTTTCGGACGTATCTCCGCAATAGCGGACGCTTATGACGCCATGGTGACCGCGCGGCCGTTTAGACCCGCGCAATCAACCTTCGAGGCCCTCTCGACAATTGCAAAAGAGACAGGAAATTATGATCCTAACCTCTTGAAATTTTTTATTCAGATACTTGCAAAGATGAAATAAAAGGAGTAAAAAACCAAAAGTTTACTTTATCCTGGCAAGACGGATAATTACCATGCCAGTCCTGGACCCATTCCCATACATTGCCCAGCATGTCATACAAACCCCAGGCATTGGGCTTCTTCCGGCCGACAGGGTGGATCCCTTCTGAATTCATTGCGGGAGAGAGTACGGTCAGACACACCAGGATACAGATGCAGCGGGAAATCAAGAGCGTTCGGTTCATGTTATCTCCTTTGGTGTCTGCTACAGCACGACATGAAAGACACCCTTTACTCGATACCGTATTCCTTCGCTTTTGCGATCAGGGTTTTATAGCTCATATTGAGCGCTCCAGCGGCTTTCGTCTTGTTGCCGTTGCACAAGGACAGGGTCTCCTTTATTTTCTTCTTTTCGATTTCCCGCACCGCGTACTTGAGGGAGCAAGACGCAACGCCCTCGGCATACTGCTCCTGTACGAGCAGTTCAAGGTGCTTTCTATTTATGCTGTCGCCGTCAGTGGTAAGCACCGCCCTGCGCATCACGTTTTTAAGCTCCCTGATGTTCCCCGGCCAGGGCAGGTTCATCAGGAAGTTTATGGCGTCAGGGTCGATGATCCTTATCTGGCGGTTCAGTTCCGTACTGAATTCGAGGATAAATTTCTGGGCGAAGAAGGGGATGTCTTCAGTCCTCTCTCTGAGCGGGGGCAGCGTGATGGTAAATTCGCCGAGACGGTAGTAGAGGTCTTCCCTGAAACCGCCCCTGTTTATGATGTCCTTGATGAACTTGTTGGTGGCCGCGATAACGCGCACATCCAGGTTCAGAGGTTCAGTGGCGCCCAGGGGATACACCTCCTTCCTATCGATGACGCTCAGGAGTTTGGACTGGACATGCGGCGATATGTTCTCCAGTTCATCGATAAAAATGGTGCCGCCGCCGGCCATCTCGAAGTAGCCGGCCTTGGACTTTTCCGCCCCGGTAAAGGCCCCTTTCCTGTACCCGAACAGTTCGCTCTCCACAAGGGTATCGGGTATCAGCCCTATGTCAACGCGCACAAAGGGCTTTTCCACCCTGCTGCTCATATCGTGGATGGTATTTGCCACGACGGTTTTCCCGGTGCCCGTTTCCCCCTGGATGATTATTGAATAATTTGTCTGGGCGAGTTGGTTTATCTGCGTGATGACACTCTTCATTCCCCGGCTCTTGCCGAGGATGTGCTCAATGGAAAGATCGAGGGCTGAAGTGGCTTTCTTCACTTCAATCTCCAGATACCGTCTCTCCACTGCCCTCCGTACCGTGATAACAAGTTTGCCGAAATCCGGCGGTTTCACGGTGAAATCATAGGCCCCGCCTTTGATGGCCTCCACCGCGGTCGGAATATCGCCGTGGGCAGTGAGAATAATGACCGGCACGGCGCCGTTTATTTCCCTGAGTTCCCGCATGGTCTCTATGCCGCTCATGCCCGGCATAGTGAGGTCCATGAGGACCACATCGGGGAGGTCCCGTTTGAAAAGGTCAATGGCCGAACGGCCGTCAGGGGCCTCAAAAACGGTCATGCCCTCCTCTTCAAACACTTCCCTGATGATTGCCCTCAAATCCCCTTCATCATCCACAATCATGATTTTATTCATTCATGTCCTCCCCATCTCACCGCAGCCGGAAATACGATACCATTTCCCCGCGCCATTACTGAAGCTCCTCTGCCGCCGCCCGTGGCAGATAGATGCTGAAGACCGTCCCTTCGCCCCCGCGCTGGCCGACATCTATGTATCCCCCGTACTGGTCGATAATACTGTAGACGATGTAAAGACCGAGTCCCGTACCCTTGCCCTGCTCCTTGGTGGAGAAAAAGGGCTCGAATATCCTTTCCCGCACCGCGTCCTCCATGCCGGACCCCGTATCTTCAACCGTGATGAGGACATACTCGCCGGGGACCTTGCCAGAGATCTTGTGGATATTCTCCGGGCCTTCCCCTGCGCCGATAACGGCAGTCCCGGTGGTAATGGACAGGACCCCGCCGCCGGGCATGGCGTCCCGCGCGTTGTGGGCAAGGTTCATCAGGACCTGCTCCAGCTGCACCCGGTCCGCCAGCACCATGAGGGGCTCCGGTGAAAAGCAGGCGCGGTATTCCACCGTGTCGCCGGTAACGCAGCTCATGACCGGCCCCATTTTTTCCAGCATCCTGTTTATGCTTACCTTCTCCGGGTGCGTATATTGCCCCCTGCCGTAGGTAAGCAGGATATCGGTGAGTTCACGCGTTCTGGCGAGCGTGGTGCTCATTTTCGAGAGATAGTTCTGCAGGGGACTGCCGGCGTCGATTTTGTTCTGGAGCAGGAAAACGGAGCCATGCACCGTCGTCAGGAGATTATTGAAATCGTGCGCAATACCCCGCGCAAAACCGCTCACCGCCTCCATTTTCTTTGCGTGGGACAGCCTCTCCTCAAGGGCCGTCTTTTCCCCTTCCCTCTTTTGGAGGTTTTCCGACATAACGTTGAAAGCCTCAGCCAGCTTTCCCACCTCGTCCTCCGACTCCACGGGCACTATGCCGATAGTCTCTCCCAAGCCGAGCATTTTTACGCTTGCGGTGAGCCGCTCAAGAGGGGTGATGACCCTCCTGACCGCGATATAGACCAGCACGGAACCCACCAGGACGAACATCAGCGTAACGGCCAGATGCTTCAGCAAAATGGCCCGTATACCCCGTTCCACGGCGGTCTTGTCGAGGATTACGGAAATGTATCCGATGACCTTTTTGCTCCCCGCCTTCCCGTCATTTCCAAAAAAGAGGGCCTCGGCGCTGGGGAAGGTTTCAATAACCACCGGTTTCATGAAACGAATGGTCCCGCCGGTCTCGACCACTTCCAGAGCCTGCATGTCCTTCAGATTCCGGACTCTGTCCCTGTCGAGCTCCCCCGCCCCGGTCCCGCGCTTTGCGGTCACTTTCTTCTCCTCGACGAGAAGCGGCCTCAGGCCGGAGGTGTGAACTGAAACGGCAACAACATGCTTCTGGTCCATAACTCCGGCCACGGTATCGCGCAGCATCTCCCTGTTCTCGGCAAAGACCCCGGTCCGCACATTATGGGCAAGGAGAGTGGCCAGCAGCACCCCCTCCCTGGCAAGGCCCTCCTTCATATCCTTACTCTCGCTATACACGGACAGGTACGTAAAGGCGGCCGACACGAGGGTGATGACAGCAATAAAAACAATAAAAATCTTCTTTCCGAAGCTTTTCCAGCAACTGTTCCTGGATAGGACGTATCCGATAAATTTCACGGCAGGCTAATCTCCTCGGCGCCCCTCAAGCCCTGTTCCCGCACCTTTATCCCCAGTTTCCGGGCCACCTTCCTGTTAAAAGAAAGCGTCGCTTTTCGCGCGTCAGTCTGCACCGGCGCTTTGTTTTTTTCTCCAGGGAGTCTCATTCTCACAAGCTCTCCGGCCTGTACGCCGATATCGCGGGCATTGATATTCAGGGCGGCCAACGCCCCCATCTCCACATACTTCCGGGAGAAAGCGAAGAGCGGGACCCTGTGCTGAAAGGAGAAGAGCAGTACCGAGTTAATGGTTTCGGAGTTAATGAGGCCGGTGTCGGGGACGAGCAGGAGAAGGTCAATTTTGCCGCGAAGACTCTCCAGGGCCGGCTGCACCTCCCGCAGCCGGCGCACCTCCTTCACTACCAGCTCCATGCCCCTCGCGCGGGCCGCTTCCCCTGCGGCCCGGATGTAGGCTCCCGTTGCATGGGGGTCATGGATAACGCCCACCCTTTTCATGTCCGGAAATAGCGCGGCGATATGGGAGAAATAGAGGTCGGGGCTCACCAGCATACTCACGCCGGACACTTTATTGTCCGCAGGACTTGCGGAAGGGAGCACCATGGCATAAAAAACCGGCACGCTCAGCCCCTTCACCTGCATGAAGGCGTCCGTGCCGATGGCGAGTACGGCGTCGGGCTCCATGTCCTCTATCCTGCCCGCAACATCGGACCGCCCGTACTCCGTAAGATTTATTTCGCGCACCGTACAATTGCAGGAGGACCTGAAGCCTTCCAGCACTTCCGTATACGGACTGATGCCTTCGCTTTTCACCACCGCCACTTCAAGGGCGTATGATAACGAGGGGACAAGCAGGAGGACCAGCAGCGCGCCGAGGAGCGGGCAGGCTCCAAGGACCGTCGCACACCGTATACCGTATGCAGGTTTGCCCTTCACCGGTATGTTCAATTCATGGACAGCCCCGGTTGCAGCAGGAGCATATCGCCAAGTACGGCCATGGACTCGCGGACATAAGGGTCGTCCTCAAGCTCCCTGCCCCAGGCCTTTTCCTTTTCACCGGCGGCAAGCTGTAAGTCCCCCGGCTTCTTTTTCACATCCCCCCGATGCCCGTGAAACATCGTGCTCTCGCTCAGCTTCTTTGCTTCCTCACGCTCGGCGCGCACCGCATCGATGTTCAATGACCGGCGCGTCTTGTTCTGCAGCTCTCCCACTTTATCGCTCTCTTTCTCAATGGCAAGGAAATCAGGGTCCGACTTTACTCTCTCGCGGCTCTTTGCGCTCAGCGCCCCGCTGTCAATCTTCGAGAGCTGCCACTTCTGATAGGGCACCGGCTTTACCGTGTCCCACGGCAGAGCGTTCTCTATATACTGCTCCCCGGTTTTCAGGCTGCTCAGACGGTCAGGCAGAACGATGTCCGCCATCACGCCCCTGTACTGCGTGGACTCTCCGCTTACGCGATAAAATTTCTGGGTCGTGATCTTCAGGGCGCCCAGGGGTTTAAAACGGTCCATGCCGGGAAACGGCAGGTTTTGGTCCAGATCGATCATGGCCTGCACCGTGCCTTTGCCGTGCGTGTGTTCAGCGCCCAGGATTACAGCGCGGCCGTAATCCTGAAGAACTCCGGCCAGTATCTCCGAGGCGGACGCGCTGAATTTATTGACAAGGACCACCAGCGGGCCCCGGTACTCCAGAGCGGTACTTTCGCCCGAAAGCACGCTCATCCTGCCCTGACTGCTCTTCACCTGCACCACCGGCCCCTTGCTGATGAAAAGACCGGCAATGTTCACCGCGTCGGTAAGCGCTCCGCCGCCGTTGTTCCTGAGGTCAAACACAATGCCCTCGACGCCCTCAGCTTCCAGCCTCTTAAGCTCCCTGCGCACGTCCTCAGTGCTGGTGCGTCCCGTCTTTCCGTTGGCGTGCCCTTCAAAATCGCGGTAGAAACTGGGGAGCTTGATATAGCCGAACAGCCTGCCGCTCTTAGCGTCCCTGATGGCGATGCCTTTGGCAAAGGTTTCCTCTATCAGGACCACATCGCGCACGATGGGGACAAGGAGTTGTATACCCCCTTGCCTGCGCACCGTCAGTTTCACCTCCGTACCCTTCTTTCCCCTGATAAGCCTGACGGCATCCCGTATCTTCATGTCCACGATGTCCACGGGCTCGGCATTACCTTCCGCCACCTTCAGGATCACATCACCGGCCAGCAACTGGCCCTGGCGCGCCGCGGGGCTTCCGGGCATGACGCTCTCCACCCGGATATAGCCGTCCTCTTCGCGGAGCACCGCGCCGATGCCCTCAAGGGCGCCTTTCATGCTGATTTCGAAATCCTCCTTGCTCACCGGGGGGAGGTAATCGGTGTGAGGGTCAAAAGCCCTGGTAAAGGCGCCGAAGAAGCGGTCGTACTGCTCGGATTTTTTCTCATTCAGCATCCGCGTGAAAAATTCCTCGTAATTCTTCAGCACTTTTTCACGAGCGCTCTTGCGCAGTTCCTCAGGGCCCTTCTGCTGCTCCTTCTCCGCCCCGGGGTTTGAGGCCCGGTCATCCAGCAATCCCAGATAACGGGCAAGCACGCCCTGCTTCAGAATAAGCCGCCAGCGCTCTTTCAGGGCTTCACTGTTCGCGCAGTATTCCAGCTTTTCATTGTCTGTTTCCATGTATTCATCCTGCGAAAAATCGAAGTCGGCGGCAAGGAGGTCCTTAGTCATCTTTCTTACCTGGCCCACCCTCCTTGCAAGTATCCGCGCCGCAATGACCGGAAGCTCAAGCCTGCCGCCGTTTATTTCATCTCCGATACCGTCCGCATGTCCCCTCAGCTTTTTCACATCCTCACTGAGCAGAAAACGCTTCTGGAAATCGAGTTGCTTGAGGTAGAGGTCAAAGGCGGACCGTGAGAGAAGGGTGTCGATTTTCTTATGGCTGAAATGGTAGGCGGTCAACTCCTGTTTCAGCAGGTACCCCAGCAAACGCGCGCGTCCGTCACTGTAATCCGTCCGCGCATCAAATCCCCGCGCCTGCGGGACAAAGACATACAACGGAAACAGGAGCAGTATAAAAGCCGCCAGGTATCCGATGGCCGCACGCCGGATACCTGCGGCTGCTCTTTTTTTCATCTCATTTTCCATGAACACTCCTCATTTTTCGGCGCCGCCGGAGGGGCGGCAACCTGCTTTGTCCAACTCTCGATTATATCAAAAATGCGCCGCCCAATGTTATAATTTATACATGGAAAAAGTCCTGATGAAAGGCAATGAGGCCATTGCCGAGGCAGCGATTCAGGCTGACTGCGGGTTCTATTCAGGCTATCCGATAACGCCGCAAAACGAAATCCCCGAATACATGGCACGGCGCATGCCGGAGACCGGCGGCATTTTCATACAGGCTGAAAGCGAACTGGCAGCCGTCAATATGGTCTATGGCGCGTCGGCATGCGGGGTAAGGGCCATGACCTCCTCAAGCGGTCCGGGCATCAGCCTGATGCAGGAAGGGCTCTCTTTTCTTGCCGCGGCCGGACTCCCTGCGGTCATCGTTAACATGCAGAGAGGGGGGCCTGGGCTCGGGAACATCTCCGCGAGCCAGGCCGACTATTTTCAGGCGGTAAAAGGCGGCGGGCACGGCGATTACCGCCTTTTAGTCTATGCGCCGTATAATCTCCAGGAATTGTGGGCCCTTACCATGCTCGCCTTTGACAAAGCGGACCAATACAGGACCCCTGTCATGCTGCTGGGCGACGGCGTACTCGGACAGATGATGGAGCCCTTCATACCCACCCGCTACCGGAAGCCGCGGCTCCCGCGCAAGCATTGGGCTCTCACCGGGTGTAAGGGAAGAAAGCCCAATGTGATAAAGACGCTGTTTATGAAAGAAGGCGAGCTGGAAAAAAAGAATTACGCCCTCCAGGGAAAATACCTGAAAATGAAAGAGCGTGAGGTAAGATGCCATACGCTGCAGGTGGAGGACGCTGTCCTGGTGGTAGTTGCCTTCGGCATCGCGGCCCGGATTGCCGTCTCCGCGGCGCTGCGCCTGCGCGGCGAGGGCCGCAGGGTAGGCGTCCTGCGCCCCGTCACACTCTTCCCCTTCCCTGAAAAACCGCTGCGGGAGTTGTCAGGCAACGGCAGGAGGTTCATGGTCGTGGAACTGAATGCCGGTCAGATGGTGGAAGACGTAAGGCTGGCGGTCAACGGCAGGTCCGAAGTATCTTTTTACGGCAGGCCCGGCGGCGCCATGATCACACCGGAAGAACTCTACGAGAAACTCCTGGAAATCCTCTAGCTTTTCACTACTGCAGTTCAGACAGGGTTATTTGTTCTTTTATTTTCTCGATCAGTTCGGCTTTTGCCGTCTCAAGGCCGGCCCTGACCGTGCAGCCTGCAGCATTTCTGTGGCCGCCGCCGCCGTATGCCTCGGCAATCCGGGCCACGTTTATGCCATCCCGTGACCTGAGACTGACCTTGTATTCCCTTTCCCCTGTTTCGCGGAGAAGGGCCGCCACTTTGACACTTTGTATGACCTTGGGCGTGGAGACAAAGGACTCCATATCGTCCGGCGTCGTACCCGTATCCTCCAACATTTTCCGGGTAACGCTCGTAATCGCTATGTTGTCTTTCAGATAAAGCGTGTTCAGAACTTTAAGAAAGAGTTTAAAACGCCCCTCGGACCATGTCTCGTTTATTTCCCGGTGAATGACATGAGGCTCCGCGCCGGCTTCAGCAAGAGCGGAGGCCGCTTCAAGGACCTCGGCGGTAGTGTTTTCATACCGGAAGTTACCGGTGTCAACCACCAGCGCCGCGTAGAGATCGGTGGCCATATCTTTTGTGAGGTCAACCCCGAGTTCGCGCACAAGGCAGTGTATCATCATGCCGGTGGCCGCAGCCCCGGGCAGCACCCAGCGTATATCGCCGAAAACATTCTCGGTCTCGTGGTGGTCGATGACAACGGAATTCCTGAAAGTGAGCCCGGCAAGGGGTGATTTCTCCATCCCGGTCCGCTCCGGGGCGTTACAGTCAACAAGGACAAGATTGGCGTATTCCCGTAAGTCTGTCCCCGAAGCGGCTGCCGCCTCGAAGGTATGGAACCTTCCGACCGCGGGGAGAAAGGCATACTGCTCCGGCACCGTGTCCCTGCACAGCAGTAATGTACGCTTCCCCATGCCCTCCAGCGCCAGGGCAAGCGCGGCTGCGGAGCCCAGGGTGTCCCCGTCGGGATTAAAATGGGAAATGATTAGATACCCGTCCTCTCTCCTCAGTAAATCAACCAGCGCTGCAGGCGGGACCATGATTATTCCTCTTCTCCGAAGCTGTCAGGAGATTCCTTTTCCTTTATTTCCTTCAGTAGCCGGTCCACCTTGCCGCCGTGGTCCACCGCGCTGTCAATGCGGAACTCAATGGAGGGGATGAACTTCACGCGCACCCGCTTGGACACTTCGCTGCGCACCAGGCCCCGCGCCGCATTCAGTATTTCCAGAGTGAGCTCCCGTTCCCCTTCGTTCAGGACACTGATGTATACCCGCGCTATTTTCAGGTCTTCCGACATGTTCACGTCGGTCACGGTGACAAACCCCAGGCGCGGGTCCTTCACTCTCCGCATGATAATATCGGCTATTTCCTCACGCAGGAGGATACTCAATCTCTGTGATCTTTTATAGGGATGCATAGTTAATCTCCAGGCCAAACAGACGGAACTGCCGGCAGTTCCGCTATAATTTCCCGGCTATCTTTTCGATGATGAAGTTTTCCAGGATGTCCCCGGTCTTGAGGTCGTTAAAATTCTCGATAGTGATACCGCACTCGTATCCGGCCTGGGCCTCCTTGATGTCATCCTTGAACCTCTTCAGGGAACCAAGTTTCCCCTCGTAGATAACAATATTGTCCCTGATGACCCTGAGGCCGTCGCAGTAACGGCTCACCATTCCGTCGAGCACATAGCAGCCCGCGATAGTCCCTATTTTAGACACATGGTATGTCTGCCGCACTTCGGCCCTGCCGAGCACCTTCTCCTTGAGAGTGGGCTCCAGGAGGCCTTCGAGGGCCTTTTTCACGTCCCCTATGGCATCATAGATAATGTTGTAAAGCCGTACGTCCACACCCTCTTTCTCGGCCAACTGCGCCGCCTTGAGTTCGGGACGCACATTGAAACCTATGACGATGGCATTGGAGGCGGCGGACAGCATGACATCCGACTCATTGATGCCTCCCACCGAGGCGTGGATGACCCGCACCTTCACCTCCGGATGTATGATACCTTCGAGGGATTGTTTAATGGCTTCCACAGACCCCTGGACATCCCCCTTTATGACGATGTTCAGCTCTTTTATCTGGCCGTCCTTTATCCTCGCGTACAATTCATCCAGGGTAAGTTTCTTGTGGCGCGCGATGAGGGCAAGCCTCTGCTTCTGCAACCTGGCAAGGGCTATCTGCCGCGCCTTTTTCTCATCCTCCAAACTGGTGAACACATCTCCCGCAGCAGGCACTTCGGAGAAGCCTATGACCTCCACGGGGGTAGACGGACCTGCCAGGCTGATCTTCTTTCCGGTGTCATTGATGAGCGCCCGTACACGGCCCGAGGTGCTGCCCGCCACAAAAGCGTCGCCGATGCGCAGAGTGCCTGATTGAATAAGCACCGTAGCTACCGGCCCTCTGCCCCTGTCCAGTTTCGCTTCGATTATGGTCCCCCGCGCGAGCTTGTTGGGATTGGCCTTAAGTTCCATCACTTCCGCCTGAAGCAGGATCATTTCGAGCAGATGCTCTATGCCGATCCTTTTCTTTGCGGACACCTCGACGAAGATATTATGTCCGCCCCACTCCTCTGACACAACACCACGTTCGGCAAGTTCGTTTCTCAACCTCTGGATATTGGCTTCGGGCTTGTCTATCTTGTTCACCGCCACCACGATAGGAACATTGGCGGCCTTGGAATGGTCGATGGCCTCTACGGTCTGGGGCATGACGCCGTCATCAGCCGCCACAACGAGAACAACAATATCGGTCACCTTCGCTCCCCTCGCCCTCAGTGCGGTAAAGGCCTCATGTCCGGGCGTATCGAGGAACGCAATATCCTTGCCCTGCAAAGATACCTTGTAGGCGCCGATGTGCTGGGTAATGCCGCCTGCTTCTGTTTCGGTCACCTTCGTTTCCCGTATAGCGTCCAGCAGGGAAGTCTTGCCATGGTCAACATGACCCATAATGGTGACCACAGGGGGCCGCGGGACCAGGGTGGATACATCTTCAGCGGCGTCCTCCACCACATCCAGCTGTTCTGCGGTCACAGACTCTACTTTTACGCCGAAAGCCTCCGCAATAAGGATTGCGGCGTCCATGTCGACGGGCTGGTTCACCGTCGCCATGTGGCCGAGTTCCATGAGCTTGCGTATCACATCGGGAATCTTCTGGCCGATCATATCTGCAAAGACCTTGACCGTTGTCCCCTCTTCCAGCTTGATGGATTTTCTCCGGGGCGCCGTGGTGGGCGGCAGAACATTCTGCTCCACCCTCCTGAACCTGTTGTCCTTCTGCCTCTTGCCGCCCCCCCCCTTCTGGTCGGCCCATTTCTTGGGCTCGATCCTCTTGATGGCCTGAAAGGCCTTCTGCATGGTGGGTTTGACCTTTATCTTCTCTACCTTGTCGACCTCGATTTCTTTTTTAAACCTGTCAGGAACAGGGAGTTCGTCCTCGTCCTCGGGAATAACAAGAGCGGGCGGAATTAACGGCGCTTCCGCTTCTTCCGCAGCAGTGACGTCAGGTTTTAGTGTCACGGGCTTCGGAATTTTTTCCTTTTTAAGCGTCTCCGTCTTCACAACTGCGGGTTTAGGAGCTTCGGGCTTAAATGCCTGCGGCGGCTGAGGTTTGACCGGCTCGGGCCTCACCTTTTGCGGTCTGGCAGCCTCGGGTTTTGCTGGGGCGGGCTTTAAAACAGTGGGGCCGTGGGCCGTCACCGCTTCCACTTTCCTGCCGGGCAGTCCGGTCGGTACAGCAGGGCCCGGATGTTTCACGGCAGCTTCGACCGGTTTCTTCGGAGGCGCCTTCTCGGGTTTTTTCGGTTTCTCAGGCGTCACGCGGCCAAGAAATATTCCACGCAGTGTCTCGGCTTCCTCGTCGGTAAGCTTCACATTGGTGGTGCCCTTCTTGTACTCAATACCTCTCATCCTGCCGGTCTCTTTCACCACATCGGTAGCCTTTACTTCCAGCTCCTTGGCGAGGTCCGCGCTTTTTATTTCATTAATAGACATCTATGATCCATCCTCCACTTCTGCTCAGCAGGAAGCAGTCCACTACACTTTCTGCAACTGCTCTCAGGAATATTTACTTGTAACATTACTCCTGAAATGTTATCATAAAAGACTTTTTAATGCAATGAACAAAGGAGGAAGAACTATGGCAAGCTGCTCTGTTTGCGGGAAAAAACGGACTGTCGGCAACAACGTAAGCCATGCGAACAATAAGACCAAGACCGTGCTTATGCCCAATATTCAGAAGATAAAGATAGTCATTAACAAAGCAACCAAAAAAGCATACGTCTGCACACGCTGCATCAGGTCCAAAAAAATCGTCAAGGCGGTCTAGCCACGAAAATGTTAGAGGCAGTGACACCGGAGCAGCCTGCCGGGCGCGGCTGAAGCCGCCCTGCCCTGTACTTTGGCCGCATGAGGACCACCGGCTTCATCATTTTTTCGCTGCTGAAAGATCTGGGAATCGAGGAAAAGGTGAAGTTCGACTCACTCAGGGACAAATGGACGACCCTGTTCGGCGAGCCCCTTTCCCTCCATACCTGGCCCGCCGACCTCAGGAAAGGGGAACTGCTCGTAAATGTGGATTCCCCTGCGTGGCTCCAGCAACTAAAATTTTTCAAAAAAGATATCATCGCCAAGCTGCAGGCATACGACGTCACGAGCGTCAAGTTCAGGCACGGCAGTATCTACCGGCAAATGACCCGCAATCTTACCGCCGGAGAACCGGAACAGAAAAGGCAGTTGACCGACTCCGACAGGGGATGGATTGAAGAAACGATTGCGGATGTTCAGGACCCCGAACTCCGCGATAATCTCCGCAAAGCCATGGGAAAAGGGCTCGCGAGAAAGCAGGGCCCGGCAACCCGTATTTGAAAGCCGAAATTGCAGGGGGGGGATTTACGTTTTACGCCGATTCCGCTCGTTCCTCGTAAACAAGGATGGCCCGCTCCTTGTCGGCAATGGCCTCCTCATTGATAATGCATTCCACCACACCTGACTTCGACGGGACCTCGTACATCATGTCGAGCATAACGTTTTCCAGGATGGCCCTCAGGCCTCTCGCTCCCGTCTTCCTGGCAATAGCTTTCCTGGCTATGGCGCTCAGCGCGCCCTCCGTAAATTTCAGGCGCACATCATCCATGGCAAGCAGCTTCTGGTATTGCTTTACCAGGGCGTTCCTGGGCTCAGTCAGTATCCTTATCAAAGCGGCTTCGTCCAGTTCATCAAGAGTGGCCACAACCGGGAGCCTGCCTACGAATTCGGGAATAAGCCCGAATTTGATGAGGTCCTCCGGTTCCGCGAGGCTCAGGGCGTTGCTTACCTTGTTTTCACTAGTGCGGACCTCGGTGCTGAAACCGATACTCCTCCGGCCGATCCTCTGTTCTATGATCTTGTCGAGCCCCACAAAAGCCCCGCCGCACATGAAAAGGATATTGGTGGTGTCGAGCTGGATATACTCCTGCTGGGGATGTTTCCTGCCCCCCTGTGGCGGTATGTTCGCCACCGTACCTTCAATAATCTTCAGCAGGGCCTGTTGCACCCCTTCGCCAGAGACATCGCGGGTAATGGAGGGGCTGTCGGATTTCCTGCTTATCTTGTCGATCTCGTCGATATAGATGATCCCCCTCTGTGCCCTCTCCACATCGTAATCAGCAGCCTGAAGCAGCTTAAGGAGCACATTCTCCACATCCTCTCCCACATACCCAGCTTCGGTAAGAGTGGTGGCGTCGGCAATGGTAAAGGGCACATCGAGAAACCTCGCGAGTATCTGGGCCAGCAAAGTCTTCCCCGTACCCGTGGGCCCGATCATGAGAATATTGCTTTTCTGGAGCTCCACATCCGACTTCGAGCCCCGGAAAATCCTTTTGTAATGGTTATGAACAGCCACGGACAGAACACGCTTCGCCCTCTCCTGGCCTATCACATAATCGTCAAGAAACCTGTTTATCTCGACAGGCACCGGAAGCTTCTTCGAAACTTCCTTGTCTGAGACATGCAACTCTTCGTCTATTATTTCATTACAGAGCCCTACGCACTCGTCACATATGTACACCATGGGCCCTGCAATGAGCTTCTTCACCTCTTCCTGGCCCTTTCCGCAGAAAGAGCACCTGAGGGCCGCATCATTCACTTTTCTCGCCATAACAACCTCCGCATAAGTAACAGTGCCAGGGTACGCCGGGACGGACATCGCCGGCGCTATTTCTTCGTCTTTACCTCTTTTACCGTGGATATCACGTCATCCACGAGGCCGTAAGCCTTCGCCTCATCGCTGGACATAAAATAGTCCCTTTCCGTGTCCGCATGTACTTTCTCGAAAGTCTGCCCCGTGTGCTTAGCCATGATAGTATTCAGGGTTTCCTTCATCCTCAGAATTTCCCTGGCATGGATCTCGATATCCGTAGCCTGGCCGTAGAACCCAGCCGTGGGCTGGTGTATCATGATACGCGAATTGGGCAGGGCGAAACGTTTCCCTTTCGTGCCCGCGCAGAGGAGCAGCGCGCCCATGCTGGCCGCCTGTCCGATACAGTATGTAGCGATGTCGGGTTTCACATATTGCATGGTATCGTACATGGCAAGCCCAGCCGACACAACACCCCCCGGAGAATTGACGTATATATGAATGTCCTTCTCAGGGTCTTCAGTCTGCAGGAAAAGCAATTGTGCGATGACCACATTCGCTACATTATCATCTATGGCGGTGCCGAGGAAAATGATCCTGTCCTTCAACAGCCTCGAATAAATATCATAGACCCTTTCGGTCCGCCCGGTCTGTTCTATAACTATGGGGACAATGCTCATGGTTAATCTCCTTTTTCCGTCGTCGCCTTGCTCAGCAGAAGGTTTAATACTTTTTTCTCGTAAAGGGTATGCTTCACTCCCTCCAGTGAGCCGTCCCGCGTCATATAATACTTTATAACATTCTCAGGGGATATATAATACCTTTGCGCAAGGCTGAGGATTTCCTCCTTCAGTTCCTCCTCTGAAACCGCCACCGCCTCTTTATCCCCTATGAGTTCCAGTAAAATGGAGGCTTTCGCGCTCTGCTCCGCGTGAGGTTTCAGTTCCGTCATAATCTCCTCGTCGGACCGTGGGTCCTTGCCCGCTGCCCGTATCTCTCCCATAATCCTGGCGACTTCCGACCCTATCATGCTCTCCGGCACATCGAAGGAATACATCCCAAGGAGTTTGTCGAGGATTTCCCTCTGCTTTGCGAACTCCGCGCCCCTGGTCTTCGAAGCCAGGATGTTCTCACGGACCCGCTCTTTCAACTGGGCCAGGCTTTCGAGCCCAAGGTCTTTTGCGAGTTCATCATCCAGCGCAGGCAGGGTGCGCTTCTTTACTTCCTTAACGGTCACGTCGAAGGTGAGCTTCCTGCCTGCAAAAGGCGACTGCATATCTGCGGGGAAGTCCGCCGTAACTTCAGCGCTCTCGTCCTTTTTCCTCCCGGTGAGACCGTCAAAAAAGTCCTGGGGATACGGGCCGCTGCCCACCTTCACCACCGCGTCCTTCGCAGCGGCAGTCCCGTCCTCTTTCACCGTGTAGTCGATGGTGACCAGGTCTCCGGCTACGGCAGCGTCATCCGTGGATTCGTATGTGGCCCTCTCCCCGGTGATATTCTTCAGCACGTCATCGACCTCGTCCTCTTTCACCTCAACAGGGACTTCCTTCACGGTAATGCCTTCGTAGGTGAGGTTCTCAACTTTGGGCATAACTTCCACCGTGAGTGTCATGGTAAGAGGCTCGTTCCTTTTGAAGTCAAACTGCTCCTCCATCACCGGCTTGGAGACAGGCTTTACATCAGCCGCCTTAAGGGCCTCGGTATAATACCGGGGCAGGAGCTTTTCCAGCACATCCGCTTCCACTTCCCTGCCGAACTTCTTTTCCACCATGGTCATAGGCGCTTTACCGGGTCTGAACCCTGGGAATTTCGCCTGTTTCTGCGCCTCTTTGAGTCCCTTCCGGACCTCCGATTCGATAGTGTCGGCGGGGATCTCTATTTTTAGCCGTTTTTTTGTCGTCGAAACATCTTCAACTGTCTTTAACAATGTATCCTCCATACAGGTTAGTGCTTGAAATTCAATCATTTAGTGTAAAACTTACCGGGGTATTTTGTCAATTTTTTGCAGGATAGCGCAAGGCTACGGAACGCTGAAAACTCAAGCCCTTCAAGAGTCATGAATCACCACACCGTCAACGGTATTTTATCTTGAAGTAGAGAATTATCATGACTAAAAAGAGCGTTGCGATATTCGCCGCAATCACCGGCAGGTCTCCAATGAGGAACCCGTAAACCATCCACAGAAAAATGCCCATGGCAAACAGGAGAAACATCCAGAGGGAAATGTCCCTGGTTTCCTTCAGCCTCCATGTCCTGACCACCTGAGGAATGAACGAAACAGTTGTCAGTGTTGCCGCTATAAGGCCCACGATAGTAACGCCGTCTGTTTTCATTTCACTTATATTCTAACGCATCCTTTCCCTGTCATGCCAATCCTAATGAAGAAGGCCCGTTCACTGAACGGGCCTTCTATTGGAAAATTGTTATAGTTATTTAGATTTAGGGTTTCCCGAACCCTTCCGCGGCACTCCTCAGGTCGGGACACCGAGGCGCGGGAATACGATAAGCTGAAGGACCAGCCATACCGCAATAACACCGGCCCCGATAAGAAGATCACTCATTTCTTCGTCTCACCGGCGTGGGCGGTTTTCGACCCGGCGCTCTCGTAGTCGACAAACTCAATTATCGCCATGGGCGCGCGGTCATTGACCCTCTGACGGGTCTGTACGATCCTGAGATATCCGCCGTTCCTGTCGGTAAATCTCGGCGCAATCTCGGCAAACAGCTTTGATACGACCGTCCTGTTCGGAATGTAGGAGAGGACCATCCTCTTTGCGTGGAGATCGCCCTGCTTGCCGAAAGTCACGAGTTTTTCGGCAATCCCCTTGATGGCTTTTGCCTTGGCCAGTGTGGTTTCGATCCTCTGGTGCTCGAAAAGCGACGATACGAGGCCGCGCAGCAAAGCCTTCCTCTGGTTCGCGGTCCTGTTGAAATGTCTTGCTGCTATTTTATGATTCATGATACCCCTTTCCTCCTCTACGATTTTGAGGCTCTGCCTTCCAGTTCGCTCTCATCTATTCTCATGCCGAAATTAAGGCTCATGGCATTCAATATGGCCTTTATTTCGTTCAGCGACTTGCGTCCGAAATTCTTGGTCTTCAGCATTTCGTGCTCCGTCCTTTGCACGAGGTCGGAAATAGTCTTGATATTGGCGTTCTTCAGGCAGTTGTAAGCCCTTACGGACAGTTCCAGTTCATCGATGCTCTTGAGAAGGTTCTCGTTCGAGGACGTACTGGTAACTATAACGTTTGCAGAACGGGGCGTCTCCTCCTCCGTCATCTCGTCCTCCACAAAAATAAAGAGATCGAGGTGGTCCATCAGGATGGAAGCGGCATCGCTCACCGCTTTTTCAGGGGAAATACCGCCATCGGTCCAGACCTCCATCACGAGCCTGTCGTAATCAGTTGAACGTCCGACCCTCGCTTTTTCCACCAGGAAGTTGACTTTCCTGACAGGACTGAACACAGAATCCACCGCGATGACATCCACGGGAAGGCCCTCCTCCTTGTTCAGGTCGGCGGAAACATAACCCTTGCCCTTCTTCACATACAGCTCCATTTCAAAATTGGAACCGTGGTCAAGAGTAGCGATGTGCTGTTCATCGTTCAGCACATCAACATTGGCATCGCATTCTATATCGGCGCCGGTCACCTCTTTAGGGCCCTTGACCTTAACGGTAACGGTCTTTTTGTCATCGAAGTACAGTTTGAACCGCAGTTTCTTTATATTAAGGATGATGTCTACCACATCCTCCTTCACGGACTTTATGGCCGAAAACTCGTGCAGAACACCCGGTATCCTGATTCCGGTTACCGCTGCCCCTTCGATGGAGGAAAGCAATATCCTGCGCAGAGAGTTGCCGATGGTCGTACCGAAACCCCTTTCAAGCGGCTCTACCACCAGCTTGCCGTATGAGTCGGTCAGCGTCTCCTCATCGAAATTAATCTTTTTGGGCAACTGAAAGCCCCTTTTAACAAGATCCATGATAAGGCCTCCTATGCCTATCTAAATTTTTGAGTACTGTCAATCGTTCCCCGCACCGTTTTCCCGGATATCCGGAGGCCGTTCCGGCTATTTGGAATAGAGTTCGACAATGAGCTGTTCCTGTACCGGGAGCTGGATTTCATCCCTGGCAGGGATTCTCAAGAATTTTCCTTTCAAATTCGGGGCGTCCATCTCAACCCACTCCGGGAATCCCCGGTGCTCCGCAATGGAAAGACTCTCGGTGATGGCAGCCATTTCCCTGCTTCCCTGGCCAACCTCAACCGCGTCACCGGGCTTGAGGAGATGCGAAGGGATATCCGACTTCCTGCCGTTGACCAGAAAATGACCGTGTCTTACCATTTGCCTCGCCTCTCTCCTGTTAAGGCCGAAACCCATACGATATACCACATTGTCAAGCCTTCTTTCGAGGAGTTGGAGAAGCACTTCGCCGGTGATGCCCTTCATCCTGGTGGCCATTTCAAAATACTTCCTGAATTGGTCCTCCATGATCCAGTACATCCTTCTCACCTTCTGCTTCTCCCTGAGCTGCAGCCCGTAATCGGAAACCTTACCCCTGCTCTGTCCGTGCTGGCCGGGAGGGTACTTCCTCCTTTCAATACCGCACTTCTCGGTGTAACACCTGGTCCCCTTCAAAAAAAGCTTTTCACCCTCTCTCCTGCAAAGCCTGCACTGCGGTCCTATATACCGTGCCATTTATACTCTCCTCCTCTTCGGCGGCCTGCATCCGTTGTGCGGTACCGGAGTGACGTCCTTGATGAGGGTGATCTCCAGGCCGGCCGACTGCAATGCCCGTATCGCAGTCTCCCTGCCGGCGCCGGGACCTTTCACGAACACATCCACATGCTTCAGCCCCGTCTCCATGGCCTTCTTTGCCGCGGTCTCGGATGCCAGCTGCGCCGCAAACGGGGTCCCCTTACGTGAGCCTTTGAACCCGAGGCTTCCGGCGCTGGACCAGGCAATGACATTTCCGCCCTGGTCCGTAATTGTGATGATTGTATTGTTGAAAGTGGTCTGTATATGGGCCGTGCCACTAAGTATGTGTTTCTTTACCTTCTTGCCGCTTCTCTTCTTCTGAGCCATTGTGCGTCACTCCTCCTTACTTTTTCTTGACGACAAGCTTCCGGGGACCTTTGCGCGTCCTCGCATTCGTCTTTGTCCTCTGACCTCTGAGCGGCAAGCGGGCTGTATGCCGTAATCCCCTGTAGCTCCCTATTTCGACAAGCCTCTTTACGTTAAGAGCGATTTCCCTTCTGAGATCACCCTCAACCTTGTAATCCTTCTCTATCCAGGTCCTTATCTTGACGATGTCTTCGTCGGTGAGATTCTTCACCCGTGTATCCGGATTTACATTAATCTCCTTCAATATCTTGATCGACAGAGACCGACCTATACCGAATATGCGTGTAAGCCCTATTTCCACCCGCTCATTTTTCGGCAGGTCAACCCCAGCTATTCTCGCCATGTGTTACTCCTTTCCTCTGACTTTTTTTCCATGGTCCGCCGCGCGCCATGAACTGAACCTTATTTACCCCTGCCTCTGCTTGTGTCTCGGGTTTTCGCAAAGAATCCTGACAACCCCTTTCCTCTTTACCACTTTACATTTGGTGCATATCGGTTTTACCGAAGGCCTTACCTTCATAGCGCATCCTCCTGGATCGGTTGAAGCAAACAACAAAATAAAAATACCGCCGTAAAGCGGACACGTTACCGCCCTGTCGTTCGTCTGCTGCTTCCCTTATTTAAATCTGTATGTAATCCGTCCTTTTGTAAGGTCATAGGGAGAAAGCTCCATGGTCACTTTATCCCCGGGCAATATTTTTATAAAATGCATTCTCATCTTGCCTGACACATAGGCAAGAATAATCTGCCCATTCTCCAATGCGACACGGAACATCGCATTGGGCAGAGTCTCTACAATTGTCCCCTGGACCTCTATATTTTCTTCTTTTGCCATATAAGCCTATAATTATACCTGCTTTTTTATATTTTAGTCAATATTTTCGGCCCTTTCTTCGTCACCACAATGGTGTGTTCGAAGTGGGCTGAGAGGCTCCCGTCTTCAGTTACGGCAGTCCAGCCGTCGCCCAGTATCCTTACCCCATAGGCGCCGGCATTGACCATGGGCTCGATAGCCAGTGTCATTCCCGCCTTTAGCCTCTGTCCCTGTCCCGGTTTCCCGAAATTAGGGATCTGGGGGTCCTCATGCAGGTAGTGGCCGATACCGTGCCCCACAAACGCTCTCACCACCGAATAACCGTGAGCTTCAACATGCCTCTGAACAGCTGACGAGATGTCGGATATCCTGTTGCCTACCACAGCTGCCTCAATCCCGGTGTAAAGTGATTCCTCTGTTACCCGTATCAGTCTGGCCGCTTCCTCGTCGATCCCGCCAACCGGGACGGTTATTGCGGCATCTCCGTAAAAACCCCCAAGCACAGCCCCGAGGTCGATGCTGATGATATCCCCGTTTTTCAGTTTTAGGGCCGATGAGGGTATCCCGTGGACAACCTGATCATTCACCGATGTACACGTGCTCGCCGGATAGCCCCTGTATCCTTTAAATGCCGGGACCGCCTTTCTCCGGCGTATCTGACCGTCCGCGAAATCCTCTATATCCGCCGTGGTTATCCCGGCCTTTATATAAGGCCTGAGACTTTCGAGGACCTCTGCAACAATACGGCATGCCGCTTCAATCTTGCCGATCTCCGTCTGTGACTTGATAATAATCACGTATCAGCAGCTCAATCCCGTCTGCCTTTCAGCTTTCCCCTTTTAAGAAATCCCTCATATGATCTCGTGACCAGATGCGACTCAATCTGGGAGACAGTATCGAGAGCGACCCCGACAGCGATGAGGAGAGAGGTCCCTCCGAAATAAAACGGCACGTTAAACCGTTTAATCAGAAGTTCCGGCAATACGCAGACAGCAGCCAGGTAGAATGCCCCGACAAAGGTGAGCCTCGTGAGAACACGGTAAATATACTCGGAGGTCTTCTGTCCCGGACGTATTCCCGGGATAAATCCCCCGTGCTTTTGAAGGTTTTCCGCAATGTCCACCGGATTGAAAATAACGGCAGTGTAGAAATAGCTGAAGAAGAAAATCAGTCCCACATAAAGCATCGTATAAAACACTGTTCCAGGCGAAAACTGCTTTGCAATGGCCTGTACCCACGGTACGGCGATAAAGCCCGCCACGGTTGCGGGGAACATAATTATGGAGGATGCAAAAATGGGGGGGATAACGCCTGCAGTGTTGACCTTTAGCGGCAAATGGGTGCTCTGACCTCCGAAAACTTTTTTACCTACCACTCTCTTTGCGTACTGGACGGAAATTTTTCGTTGCCCTCGTTCAATGTAAATAATGCCGCCTATGACCCCGACCATCATCACCATAAGGAAAAGAACAAAGAAGATGGAGAGCTCTCCTGCCTTGACAAGGCTGAGGGTGCTGATCACCGCATTAGGAAAACTTGCAACAATACCGGCAAAAATGATAAGGGAAATACCATTACCGATACCGCGTTCCGTAACCTGCTCACCGAGCCACATAAGGAATGCAGTGCCCGAGGTGAGGGTTATCATAGTGAGGAGCCTGAAAGACCAGCCGGGGTTCTGAATAAACTCACCGCCCGACATTCCCTCAAGGCCGGCCGCAATACCAAAGGCCTGGATGGCGCCGATGACCACCGTTGCGTACCGGGTGTATTTGACGATTTTTTTTCTTCCCGCCTCACCCTCCTTGGCTATCTTGCCCAGGGCCGGTATCACGACGGTGAGAAGCTGAAATATAATGGATGCGCTGATATAGGGCATGATGCCGAGCGCGAAGATAGTTACGCGCGAAAGAGCGCCGCCCGAAAACATATCGAAAAAGCCCATCATCGCCCCGCCCTTTTCCATAAGAAACTTGCTCAGGGCCTCGCCGTTGATCCCGGGCGTAGGTATGTGGGCGCCTATCCTGTATACGGCGAGCATACCCAGGGTAAACAGCACCCTGTTTTTCAGTTCGGCGATTTTAAAAATATTCTGGATACTTGACAGTACACCCAAGGTTAGAGTACCTCTGACGCGCCGCCGGCAGCCTTTATCTTGGACACGGCTGATGAACTGAAAGCGTGCGCCTTAATGGTCACCGGTCTGCCCAGTTCCCCTACTCCAAGAATCTTCAGACCATCCTTCAGGTCCTTGACTATCCTTCTCTCTCTCAGAACTTCAGGGGTAATCACATCAACATCCGACAGTTTTGAAAGTTCCCCGAGGTTCAGGACTGCATATTCTTTCTTGAACGGCTGGTTTTTGAAACCTCTTTTGGGGAGCCGCCTCTGCAGCGGTGTTTGCCCGCCTTCGAATGCCGGCCCCTTTGTGCCGCCTGACCGGGCTTTCTGCCCTTTATGGCCCTTGGTGGATGTCTTACCGTGTCCGGAGCCCATGCCGCGCCCTATTCTTTTGACTTTTTTAGTGCTGCCCTTTGCCGGGGCCAGATCCTGTATGTTCATATGCTATCTTTTAACCTCCTGCTCGCTCTCTTCCTCGGCCACAGCCTCTCCCTCAGCCTTGCCCCTGAGCTTGAGAACAGCAGAAGGGTCCTTAAGCTTTGTAAGCCCGTCCAGTGTTGCCTTGACCGTATTGAAAGGGTTATGGCTGCCAAGGGACTTTGCCACAATATCGTGAATGCCGGCCACTTCAAAGACAGCACGCACGGCCCCTCCCGCAATTACACCCGTCCCCTTGGAAGCCGGGTTCATCACCACCGAAATTGCTCCATACTTGCCGATTATCCTGTGCGGGATAGTCCCCTCGTTCATGACAAAGCGCACCAACCGCTTCTTGGCCTGCTCAACCGCCTTCCTTATGGCTTCAGGAACTTCCGACGCCTTTCCCTTACCGATACCCACAATGCCGTCCCCGCTTCCGACAACAACAAGGGCGCTGAAGGAAAATCTCCGGCCGCCCTTGACGACCTTTGCCACCCTGTTTATATAGACGACTTTATCTTTTAAATTAATTCCTTCAGGGTCGATCCTCTCCGTCTTCACCATGCCTCCTGTTTCGATATGCGATTTTGATTCCAGAAGCTTGCCGCTCTTGCAGCCGGCGTTCTGCAATCTACCATCTAAAATTCGAGACCGCCTTCCCTTGCGCCATCAGCAAGGGCCTTTATGCGTCCATGATAATTGTATCCGCCGCGGTCGAATACTACCTTTGTAATTCCCGCCACAGATGCTTTTTTAGCCAGCGCCTGCCCGACTTTCTTGGCCATGGCCACATTCCCCTTGTGTCCGGTTTCCCCTTTTAATCCCTCATCAAAGGTAGAAAAAGCGACTACAGTGTGGCCCTTTGTGTCATCCACAATCTGGGCGTATATATGATTGAGACTCTTGTAGACGCACAGCCTTGGCCTTTCAGCGGTGCCGAAGATTTTCTTCCTGATTCTTCTGTGCCGTCTCTCTCTTGCCTGCTCTTTAAGGTTCACCCCACATCCTCCATCTGAGTTTATTACTTACGATTATGATATGCCTGATTCCAGCGGCGTATCCCATGACCGGAAACGGCCCTTACTTCTTGCCTGTCTTACCTGCCTTCAACTTTATCCTCTCTCCGGCATAGCGGATACCCTTTCCCTTATAGACGTCAGGCGCCCTCAGTTTACGGATCTCCGCGGCTACCTGTCCCAACCGCTGCTTATCAATACCGCTAAGCGTAAGCGCTCCCTGTTTGTCGTCCATGACTGCGGACACACCGTCAGGAAGCTTATACTCGATTGGATGCGAGTACCCCAGGGTGAAGTTAATACTGCTACCTTTCACCTGTGCCCTGTATCCGATGCCTTTTATCTCAAGCCCCCTGACGTATCCCATGGAAACCCCGGTCACCATATTGGATACCAGGCTCCGCGCAAGGCCGTGAAGCGCCCGGTCCTGCTTTGAATCGGTGCCCCTCTCCACGACAACCGTGTTATTGGCGGACGATATATTGACACCATGGGGAACAACATATGAAAGTTCTCCCTTGGGTCCCTTCACCCTGACCACAGCGTCCTTCACCTCTACGCTGATGCCTTTTGCTAACTCTATAGGTTTCTTCCCAATCCGTGACATCTTGCTCTCCTTACCAAATATAACATAGTACTTCACCACCGACACCTTCGCTGCGGCACTCCCTGTCGCTCAGCACGCCCTTCGATGTGGTGACTACGGCAATACCCACTCCACCCATGACCTTCGGCACCTCGTCCTTTCCCGAATACACTCTTCTGCCGGGCTTGCTTATTCTTTTCAAACCCGTCACGATAGGTTTATTGTCCACTGTATATTTAAGGGTTACTCTGAGAATGCCCTGCTTTTTATCTTTTATGATCTTATAGGATTTGATGAACCCCTCTTCCTTCAGTATCTTCGCTATTTCGACCTTCATCCTGGAAGCGGGTATGTCCACCTTCTCGGTCTTAATGAGAAAGGCGTTCCTTATTCTCGTCAACATGTCTGCTATGGGATCAGTTACCATTCCGCCACCTCTACCAGCTTGATTTTGTCACCCCAGGAATTTGTCCCCTGAGAGCGAGCATCCTGAAGCAGATTCTGCACAACCCGAATTTCCTTAAATAGCCTCGCGGCCTTCCACACACCTTGCATCTATTGTAGGCCCGCACACCGAATTTCGGCGTCCTGTTGGCCTTTTCAATCAAACATGTTTTTGCCACCCAAAACCTCCTTTATTTCCTGAACGGTATTCCCAGTAACCGCAGCAATTCCCTGCATTCCTTATCGGTCCTGGCAGTACTGCCCATGTTAATATCCATACCGTGAACCATATCCACTTTATCGTAATCGATTTCCGGGAAGATATATTGCTCCTTAAGTCCGAAGGAATAGTTTCCCCTACCGTCAAAGGATTTGGAAGAAAGGCCTCTGAAATCCCTTATCCTGGGCAGGGCAAGACTGATCAGCCGGTCCAGGAACTCATACATCCTTTCACCCCGCAGGGTCACTTTCGCTCCCAGGGGCACGCCTTCTTTGAGCTTGAACCCCGCTATGGCCTTCTTGGATTTCGTGGTCAGTGGTTTCTGTCCGGTAATAGCGGCAAGTTCCTTCTCGGCCGCTTCAAGAAGCTTAATGTTCGTTGTCGCCTCTCCAAGGGTAACATGAACCACCACCTTTGTCAGTTTCGGAACCTGCATGATGCTCTTATAGGAAAATTCCTTCATAAGCGCCGGCACGATTTCCTTTGTATATTTCTCCATCAGCCTCGGTGCCATGATTACTCGATGACCTCCTTACACTTCTTGCACGTCCTGATCTTCTTTCCACCTTCGAGGACCGTGTTGCCGAGCCTCGAGGGCTTGCCGCATTTGGGGCAGACCAGCATCACATTTGATATATGGACGGGCGCCTCTTTCTCGATAATACCGCCCTGGGTGTATTGCTTGTTCGGTTTTGTATGCCTCTTGATTATGTTGATCCCCTCAACTATTACTCTTTCCTTCTCAGTGAGGACAGAGAGCACTCTTCCCTTCTTCCCCTTGTTCTTTCCGGTTATAACAACCGCCGTGTCTCCTTTTCTGACCCTTAAGCCCACAGTATCCTCCGCACTCTATACTTTATGATTTAACTTGCGTTTCAAGCTTACAGGACCTCGGGAGCGAGAGAAATAATCTTCATGAATTCTTTCCATCTCAATTCCCTTGCAACCGGCCCGAATATTCTGGTCCCTATAGGCTCCTTCTGGGCGTTCAAAAGCACCACGGCGTTCTGATCAAAACGTATGTAAGATCCGTCAGGCCTCTTTGTCTCTTTCTTCGTCCTGACCACAACCGCCTTTGCGACCGCGCCTTTCTTTATGTTTCCATCCGGTATGGCTTCCTTGACGCTCACCACGATGATATCACCAAGCCTGGCATAGCGCCTGTTGGACCCACCCATGACCCGGATGCAAAGGACTTTTTTCGCCCCCGAGTTGTCCGCTACTTCAAGTATGCTCAGCGTCTGTATCATGTCACTTGCCCCCGCCTTGCACGATTTTAATCACCGACCATCTCTTCTCTTTGCTCAGCGGCCTGCTCTCGATAATCTGGACCGTATCGCCGGTTTTGCACTTGTTTTCCTCATCGTGCGCCTTAAATTTGGCAACCTTCTTTATCGTCTTTCTGTACAACGGATGCTGAAAAGTCCTTGTCACCGCAACAGTCGCGGTCTTGTCCATCTTGTCGCTTACAACTTTCCCGGTATATACCTTCTTAGGCATTTCTGGTACCCCTCTTGCCGGCCCCTTCGGAAGCCCCTTTTTCTGTCATTACAGTCATTATTCTAGCGATGTCCTTACGCACCGCGCGTATCCTGCTGTTGCTCTGCAGTTCTCCCTTGGAAAGCTGGAACCTGAGGTTGAAAAGCTCCTTCCTCAAATCGTTTTCCTTCTGTTTTAGTTCATCCACGGACAGCGCTCTGATTTCCGAAGGCTTCATTCCGCAGCCTCCTCTCTCTTGACGAATTTTGTGGCGATGGGCAGCTTCCTGGAGGCAAAGGTAAAGGCTTCCTTGGCCACCGGCTCGGCAACACCCGACACTTCATACAGTATCCTTCCGGGCTTTACCACGGCAACCCAGTATTCAGGATTGCCCTTGCCCTTGCCCATTCTGGTTTCAGCAGGCTTCTTGGTGATGGGCTTGTCCGGGAATATTCTGATCCAGACCTTGCAGCCCTTCTTCGCATGCCTCGTTATGGCAACCCTGGCAGCTTCTATCTGGCGGCTTGTTACCCAACCGGGCTCAGTAGCTTTTATGGCGAAATCGCCAAAGCTGATATCAGATCCCCGGTAGGCCTTGCCGTTCATATTGCCCTTCATGGTTTTTCTGAACTTTATTTTCTTCGGTGCTAACATGTCACTCTCCTACCCTGGAAATCCCTGCCTTATCGGGAAGAATATCGCCGTGATACAACCAGACCTTTATGCCGATCTTGCCGTACGTCGTCTTCGCCTCGGTGAACCCGTAATCTATGTCAGACCTGAAGGTGCTCAGGGGGACCCTGCCCTCCCGGTACCACTCCCTCCGGGCTATCTCCGCGCCCGCAAGTCTGCCGGAACACTGCACCCTTATACCGAGAGCGCCGAACCTCATGGCGGATGAAACCGCACGTTTCAGCGCCCTGCGGAAAGCGACCCTTTTTTCGAGCTGCAGAGCTATATTCTCGGAGACAAGCTGTGCATCCACTTCAGGCTTCCTTATTTCTTTAATGTCAATAGCCACCTGCTTGCCCGTCATCACTTCAATCTCTTTCTTCAACTTCTCCACTTCGGCGCCCTTTTTGCCGATAATAATACCCGGGCGCGCCGTGTGTATAATTACCTTGAGCTTCTGGCCCGGCCTCTCTATCTCAACCTTGGAGACCCCGGCATGGGACAATTTCTGCTTGATCATCTTGCGAACGTTCAAGTCCTCCAGGAGTTGTGCGGCATACCCCTTCTTCAGGAACCAGCGTGACTCCCACGTCCGGATTATTCCAAGTCTATTGCCAATAGGATTCGTCTTCTGACCCAATCAACACCTCCAACCCATACGGCTGCTGTTCATTATTTTACTCCTCCGCGAGAATGATAGTTATATGACAGGAGCGCTTCCTTATCGTGTTCGCTTTGCCCATGGCGCGCGGCTCCATGCGTTTCATGACAGGACCACAATCGACAAAGGCCGTTTTCACCTTGAGCCTGTCGATATCGACATGGCTGCTCTTTTGCTCGGCATTTGCCATGGCGGATTTCAGCAGCTTCTCTACGGGTTTGGCCCCTCTATAGGGCATGAACCTGAGCGAGATAAGCGCATCGGCAGCCCTCTTGCCGCGAATCAGATCAATGACCCTTCTCGCCTTTCTCGGTGTAAGCTTCGCGTAGCGTAATATCGCCTTGGATAACATATTATTTACCCTTCCCCGCCGACGAGCCTGAATGCCCTTTAAAGGTCCTCGTGGGTGAAAACTCTCCCAGTTTGTGCCCAACCATATTCTCCGAAACATACACGGGGATGAACTTCCTCCCGTTATGGACGGCGAAGGTGACCCCGATAAATTCAGGCACAATCGTTGACCTTCTCGACCAGGTTTTTATCATTTTCTTGTCACCGGCTTCGGTCGCATCATTTACTTTTTTCAACAATTTCGGCTCTACGAACGGGCCTTTTTTCAAGGATCTTGGCACGTACTCCTCCTTTACTTACGTCTCTTTACGATGAATTTATCCGTCCTTTTATTGCTTCTCGTCTTAACGCCTTCCGGCTTGCCCCACGGCGAGCAGGCAGGCCTTCCGCCGGAAGCCTTTCCCTCTCCACCGCCCAGCGGATGGTCGATGGGGTTCATGGCAACGCCCCTCACATGAGGCCTTTTGCCCTTGTACCTGTTCCTTCCGGCCTTACCTATGGAGATGTTTTCATGTTCTCCATTTCCAACCTGGCCTATAGTGGCCATGCAGGAGGCAAGAATGAAACGCGCCTCACCGGACGGCATCTTTATCTGGGCGTACTTTCCTTCCTTTGCCACAATCTGGGCTGATGTACCGGCGCCCCTTACAAGTTTTGCGCCTGCCCCAGGATTCAGTTCGATATTGTGAATCAGGGTGCCCAGAGGGATCTCTTTAATGATAAGAGCATTGCCCGGCTTGATTTCTGAGTCGGAGCCGGACATCACGGCATCACCCACTGTCAGCCCTGCCGGAGCGATTATATACCGGTGTTCACCGTCTTTATATTTCAGCAGCGCTATCCTGGAAGACCTGTTGGGGTCGTACTCTATAGTCGTGACAACAGCGGGTATCCCGGTCTTGTCACGCTTAAAGTCAATGATCCTGTATTGCCGCTTGGTGCCCCCCCCCCTCTGCCACACAGTCACTTCTCCGGTGTTGTTCCTTCCACCGGACTTTTTCAGTGGAGCAGTAAGAGGCGCATAGGGCTCGGTGGCGGTTATGTCCCTGCAGTCTGATGCGCTCTGGAACCTTCTTCCCGGTGATGTAGGTTTAAATTTTCTTATTCCCATTTATACACCCTCTATAAAGTCGAGTTTTTCACCTTTTTTCAGTGTTACAATCGCTTTTTTCCTGTCAGATCTGTGGCCGATGGACTTTCCGTGCCTTTTCAGCTTGCCCTTATGGATAAGGGTAGCAACATTTTCGACCTTGACCTTGAAAATCTCTTCAATGGCCTTCTTTATTTCATGCTTGTTCGCACCGGAAGCTACTTCGACCAGAAGCTTGTTGTCCTTTTCCTTCAGGTCCATTCCTTTTTCGGTAAAAAGGGGCTTTTTTATAATATTATATGCTTTATCCATGGCGTACTACTCCTCGTTCCCCTGCATTGTTTTCATGGCATCCGTCGTAAATACAAGTTTAGTATATAGTGCGACGTTGTATGCGTTAAGATCCACAGCCCTGATGACGTCTACCCCCGGGATGTTTCGCGCAGAAAGCACCGCGTTCCTGTCCTCGCCGTCAATCACGAAGAGGACCGTCTTTCCGGTCAAGCCGAGCCCATCAAGAAGTTTTACCATCTCTTTTGTCCTGGGTCCCTGCAGAGCAAGAGTATCTATAACTGTAATTTCCCCGTCGGACAACTTCATCGTAAGGGCCTTGGAAAGGGCCGCTCTCCTCATATTCTTCGGCAGGGCAATGGTGTAGTCCCTGGGCTGAGGGCCGAATACCGTACCGCCGCCTCTCCAGACAGGAGACCGGGAACTACCACTGCGCGCCCTTCCCGTGTGCTTCTGCTTCCATGGCTTCTTTCCGCCGCCCCTTACCATTCCCCTGGTCTTCGTGGCATGAGTTCCCTGTCTCTTGTTTGCAAGGGCGCTCACCACGGCGCTGTGCACCACGGCCTCGGAAGCTGTGCTGCTGAACAATGCTTCCGAGAGAGTCATGCTGCCCTTGACCTTATTACCAGCATCCTTGATCTCTATAGTCCTGTTCTCTGGTGACATGCTATTTTTCCTTCCGAATCTCGACGATTGAATTTGCGGACCCCGGAATAGCGCCCTTTATAAGAATCAGATTCTGTTCGGGACGGACATCCATCACAGTGAGGTTAGTCACCGTGACCCTCTCGTTACCCATCCGACCTGCCATGCCGATACCCTTCCATACCCTGGAGGGATAAGAACTGCCGCCTATGGAACCGGGGGCCCTGTTGAACATGGAGCCATGACCGGCAGGCCCGCCCTTGAAGTTGTGCCGCTTCATAACACCCTGAAAACCCTTACCCTTGGAGATACCGGCAACCGAGACGACATCGCCCTTGGCGAACAATTCGGCTTTTATAAAATCCCCCACCTTCAGTCCGCTCATGAAAAATTCCTTTACTATGCGGTAAGGAGAGATTCCCGCCTTCTTGAACACGCCAACTTCGGGCTTCGTCATTCTCTTAGGCTTTCTCTCTTCGATAAAGCCTACCTTTATCGCCTCGTACCCATCCGTTTCCGGCGTCTTTACCTGAACAACACAGCACGGTCCCGCCTCAACCACAGTGACCGGCACAAGCTTTCCGTCCTCGGCAAAGACTTGCGTCATTCCCAGTTTCTTTCCTAAAATTCCGGTCATAGCTTAATCTCCACATCCACACCGGAGGCCAGTTCCAGCTTCATAAGCGCATCCACCGTGTCCGGCGTGGGGTCGTATATATCGATAAGCCTCTTGTGCGTCCTTATTTCGAACTGCTCCCTCGATTTCTTGTCCACATGAGGAGACCTCAGAACGGTGAACTTGCTGATCTTCGTGGGAAGGGGCACAGGGCCCGCAATCCGCGCGCCGGTCCTCTGCGCCGTGTCCACTATTTCCCTCACAGACTGGTCCAGCAGCCTGTGGTCGTATGCTTTAAGTTTTATGCGTATTTTTTGATTCACCTTTATTACTCCAGGATCTCGGTAACGACACCGGCACCGACGGTCCTACCGCCTTCACGTATGGCGAACCTCAGTTCTTTCTCCATCGCAATAGGTGCTATCAGTTCTACGGTTATGGTGAT
>Ga0315281_10000540_pt1 | contig 52661 bp, 49 predicted proteins | sample YL17G07_0_MG_FD_204540 | JGI IMG/M metagenome (GOLD analysis project Ga0315281, IMG submission 204540) | Sediment microbial communities from Yellowstone Lake, YNP, Wyoming, USA - YL17G07_0 | ecosystem: Environmental > Aquatic > Freshwater > Lake > Sediment | place: USA: Wyoming | collected...
CGCGAGATCCGGGAACGCGAGAAGGAGACGCTGCTGCGCCTGGCGCGCGCCGGCGAATTCCGCGACGAGGAGACCGGCTACCACCTGATCCGCATGGCGCGCTACTCGCGCCTGATCGCGAACGCGATCGGCCTGGAGCGCGACGAAGCCGAGACCATCGAGCTCGCGGCACCGCTGCATGACATAGGAAAAATCGGCATCCCGGATGGCATCCTGCTCAAGCCGGCGCGTCTGGACGAGGCCGAATGGGGCACCATGCAGCGCCACCCGGTGATCGGCCATGAAATACTCAAGGGCAGCGCCTCGAAATACGTGCGCATGGGGGCGCTGATCGCGCTCGGCCACCACGAGCGCTACGACGGCAAAGGCTACCCGAGCGGCCTCGATGGCGACCATATTCCCCTGTGCGCGCGCGTTGTCGCCGTCGCCGACGTGTACGACGCGCTCACCTCGGTCCGCCCCTACAAGAAAGCCTGGAAATCCGCCGATGCGCTGGACTACATCCGCGCGCAACGCGGCAAGCATTTCGACCCGCACTTGGTGGATGCGTTCCTTGGCGTGAGCGAGCGCGTTCTCGATGTGCAGGGCGACCTCCAGGATCCGGCAACCGAGCGCGGGGGCGGCTGATGGAGGCGCCGGGCAAGTTCTTCGGCATGGTACGCGCGCGCCTCACGGCGCGTCCTGATACCGAGCACGAGCAGGGTTTCGTGCGCCTCGTCCTAGGAATCGTCCTTGGCGCGTCTCTCATGCCGGGCGGACTGGATCCGACGCAGTGGAGCGTGAGCCAGTCATCGCACGTTGCCTACCTGAGTTACCTCTCGATTGCGTTCGTGCTCCTCGCGTGGAATCTCGCGGCGGCGAACGTGTCGCATGTGCGGCGCTGCATCGCCTTGGTCGCGGATTGCGCGACGGTGACCTGGTTCATGGCGTACTTCGGCGTTCAGGCCCTGCCGTTGTTCCTGGTGTATGTCTGGGTTACGCTCGCCAACGGATTCCGCTACGGACCCGGCTACCTCCTCGCCACCCTGGGCGCCAGCGTGGCGGGCCTCGCGGTGGTGCTGGCGACGTCCGGCTTCTGGCAGAGTCACCTCGCCGAGGGGATTGCGCTGACCATGGGGCATGTTGCGCTCAGCCTGTATGTCCTGTCGCTCGTAAAGCGCATGTTCGCGGCGGTGGCGCACGCCGAGGCCGCGAACCAGGCCAAGCGCCGCTTCGTTTCGGTGGTGAGTCACGAACTGCGCACGCCGTTGAACGCAATCGTGGGCATGTCCGACCTGCTGCGCGACACGCAACTTTCGCGCGAGCAGGCCGACATGCTGCAGACACTGCGCGGCTCGACACGCGTGATGCTCGGCTTGGTGGAGGAGGTTCTGGATTTTTCCAAGATCGAGGCCGGCAAGCTGGTGCTCGAGCGCACCGACTTCGACCTGCACGCGTTGGTGAACAGCACCTGCCGGATCCTGTCGTCGCAGGCCGCGGCGAAGGGCGTCGAGTTCGTGGTCTCGATCATGCCCGAGGTGCCGCCAGCGGTGCGCGGCGATGCGGCTCACCTGCGCCAGGTGCTGATCAACCTCGCGGGCAACGCCGTCAAGTTCACCGAGCACGGCAGCGTCACGGTGCACGTCAGCAGCCAGGGCGAAACCGAAACCGGGGTGCGGCTCAAGTTCTCGGTGCGTGACACCGGGATCGGCATCCCCCTTGAGGCCCAGCAACGGATTTTCGAGAGCTTCGCGCAAGCCGACCAGAGCACCACGCGTCGTTTCGGCGGCACCGGCCTTGGCACCACGATCGCCAAGCAGCTGGTCGAATTGATGGGTGGCAGGATCGGCCTGGAGAGCGCGGTTGGCCTGGGCAGCACGTTCTGGTTCGAGGCGGAAATGGAAAAGCAACCGGAGCGCGCGAGCGGCGTCGCCGGCGAACTTTCTGGGGCGCGCGTGCTCCTGGTCGGGTTTGCGCCGGCGCAGCGCGAGGCGCTCGAGCAGTCGCTCGCGAGCTGGGGCGCCATCCCGGTGGCCGTTGCCAGCGTGGACGAGGGTGCGACACGGCTGGTCGCCGAGATCAGCCTCGCGCGGCCGTACCACAGCGCGCTGCTGTATTCCGAGGGCAAGGACCTGCAGCTCGCGCAGCGCTTTCGCCGCGCCGCGCCCGATCCCGTTCCGCCGATCGTGCTCGCGATGCAGCGCGCGGTGGACGTGCCGCGCTTCGCGGCGCTATCGGCCGGTTTTGGCGCCGTGCTCGAGATGCCGTTCGAGAAGCGGCAGCTTTTCAATGTGTTGCACTCGGTTACGGCCGGCGAAGAAACCCGCGAAGGCGTGGTCAGTCTCAAGGACTATGCGCGGCGTGGCGGCGTCTCCAAGAGTCTGCACGTGCTGGTCGCGGACGACAATCCGACCAACCGGGAGGTGCTCAGCCGCATTCTGGAGCGCGGCGGCCACACGGCGACGCTGGTCGCCGACGGCGAGCGCGCGCTGGATGCGCTCGAGACCTCGCATTTCGACATTGCGCTTATTGATCGCAACATGCCGCGGCTGAGCGGCCTCGAGACCGTGCAGGCGATCCGGCTGACGACCGGCGCCCGCGAGCGCCTGCCGGTGGTGATGTTGTCGGCGGATGTTACGCCCGAAGCGAAGCGCGAGTGCCTTGAGGCCGGCGCCGACGCCTTCCTCGCAAAACCTATCGAGGCGGCGCGGCTGCTGGAAGAGCTGCAGACGTTGTGCGGCGCGAAGGCGCCGGAGGCGGCGAAACAGGTAGCAGCGGAAGCGCCGCCGCCTTATCGCGCCGAACGGCAGGGTCCCGCGCCGGTGATGAATTCCGATACCCTCGCCGATCTGGAGGAACTGGGGTCTTCGCCTGCCTTCATGGACAAGCTGATCGGCGTATTCGTCGCGGACAACGTCACCTTGATGGCGAAAATGGAAGCCTCGCTGGCGGCGCGCAATGTTGGCGAGTTTCGCAGCCACCTGCACGCGTTGAAAGGCTCGGCGGCGAGCATGGGCGCCGAGCGCCTCACCGGCTGTTGCAAGGAAATGGGGCGCCTGTCAGACGCGGAGGTAAAACTCCGGATCCCGGCGTTGCTGAAAACCCTTCGCGAAGAGCTCGCTGCGACCCGCGAATCGCTCGAGCGCTACCTGGTCGACCGGAAAAAGTCGACCGGCTAGGGCCTTTTTCCGACAGTACCTTCGATCGGTGCGCCGAACTCCTGGTTCTGCGTGCCGTTCTCGATCCCTGCAACCTTGCGGATTTCGGCTGTCGTGCTGCCGGTGCCATCTGGCCGCCAGCCTGGCGGTCCAAACAGGTATCCGGCGGCCTCGCGCAGGCTTGTTGCGCGGCGCAGGTCCCCGATCATCACTATCCATTCCGAAAACGCGATCTTTACGGGGTTTAGCGTGTCGATCTGGCGCACCAGGCCGTAGGTGCGCGGCGCGCCGTCAACTTCCCGGGCGAAGGTGCCGAACAAGCGGTCCCAGAGGATCACTACCCCGGCGTAGTTCCGGTCGAGGTACGCCGGCTCGATCGCATGATGCACGCGGTGATGCGAAGGCGTGTTCATGAACCATTCCAGGATGCCGAGCTTGGGCACGGCTTCTGTGTGCAGCCAGAACTGGTATAGCAGGTTTGCGGCGTACATCAGGGCAACCGCCCGGGGATCGAAGCCGATCCAGCAGATCGGGATCAGGAACAGCCACGGCCCCGAGACGAGGCTGGTCCAGCCGAGGCGGTACGCGACCGACAGGGTGATCTGGCGCGCCGAGTGGTGCACGCTGTGCAACGCCCACATCCACCGGATTTCGTGGCTGTAGCGATGCAGCCAGTAGTAGGCGAAGTCCACCGCCAGGGCGAGCGCCACCCAGCTTTCCCAGCGGTCCATGGGGATGTCAAACGGCCGCATCTGGTGGGCCCAGACGTAGACCGCGATCATCACGCCTTTGCCCAGCGCTTCGGACGCGAGACGCCCGATCGCAACCATCAGATTGGAAGCAGTGATCAGCCAGCCGTAAGGCTTTTCCAGGACAAAGCGGTAATACAGGGCTTCGAGCAGGATCGCGACGAGAAATACGGGCAGCGCCGCGACGTACAATCTTATGGGGTCCATGCTGGCCAAGGCATCATGCGGCGTTAGAATCAACGCTATTCATTTCAGGCAGACGCGATGTCGTTTTTCATCACGCTTATCGAGAATTCCGACGCCAGCCGGCGCGCCATCGAGACCCTGCCCAAGGTGCATTCGATGATGCACAAGGGGCTTACGCTTGCCGAGTACCGCGCGTTCCTGCGCGACCTCTATCACATCGTCTGGCATTTCTGCCCGGTGATGGCGGTCGCCGCTGCGCGCTGCGACGACCGGTTGCGCACCGTCCGCTACGAGCTCTACGGGAGGATCGAGGAGGAAAAGGGGCACGAGACCTGGGTGCTCGAAGACATCGGCGCCATGGGCGGCGATGTCCATGGCGCGAACGCGGCGGCGCCGAGCGCGCCGGTGCAGGCGATGATCGGCTTCAACTACTACGCCGCTGAACGGGTACATCCCTGCTCGGTGCTCGGCATGCTCTACGTGCTCGAGGTGGTCGCCTCCGTGTACGGCGGCAAGGCCGCCGACTCGATCGCGCGCGCGACCGGAAAGGACGCAACGGCGGGGGGGTTCCGCTTCCTTTCCTCTCACGCGACGATGGACGTGGACCATATGGCGAAACTCAACGTGCTGCTCAAGACGATCGACGATCCCGCGGCACAGGCCGCAATCATCAATTCGACGCGCGTCAACTTCCACCAGTTTGGCCAGCTCTTTTCCGAAGGCGGCTTCGCTTCGCACCTGTCGGGCTGAGCAACCCTCAGCCCGCCGCGAACGCCACGCCGGCCATCGGGGCCGCGGCAGTCGCTGTGCTCGCTTCCATGCGCTCCATCTGCGCGCGCACCACTCGGCTCATCATGCGCAGGTCGCGGTCTTCGAGTCGCAGCGCGCAATCCACCCAGGTATCCACGACGGCATCGAGTTCTGCGCGCGTGACCGGATTCACCTGCTGGCGAACCCGCATGACGCCCTGAAAGCCGCTGCGCCGGCGCGCGTTCTTCGTGATCCAGGCCTGTACCGCGGCTTCGCCTTCGCCGTCCTTGGCGAGCACGTCGACGATGCCCATTTCGTGCAGTCTGGCCGCGGGCAGCACCTTGCCCGAGAGGATCAGTTCCTCGGCAATGCGCGGGTTGGCGCGCCGCGCAAGCAGGCTGTAGGCGCCCATCCCCGGGAAAAGATTGAACAGGATCTCCGGCAGGCCGATCATGGCCGACTCCTCGGCCACCACGATGTCGGCGCTAAGCGCCATCTCGAAGCCACCGCCCAGCGCATCGCCCTGGACGAGCGACGCGGTGGTGAGGGTCGGACACTGGTAGTGCTGGACCTGCGCGTGGATGTTGTCGATGCACATCCTGGCGTAGTGCGCGAGCGCATCCCGGTCGCGCGAGCGGATCAGCAGCAGAAACAGGGCCAGGTCGCCCCCGAGGTTGAATACCCTGGGCACGCGCGACGCGGCCACATAGGTGTTCACCTTGTGCATCGCGCCTTCGAAATCGATGTGGCCGCTGTTCGCGGTCAGCTCGTTTCCGACCGAGCGGATCTCTTTGAGCAGCGCAAGATTGAAGCAGGGATTGCCCCGCTGGCGCATGTAGCCCCAAAGAGTGCCGGTTGCAGGCTCGAACTCGTATTCCGACTCTGCGAACTTCTTCCAGACTGCCCGCAGTCCCTGCGCGTCGCCCATATCGCTCATGATTGATGCCCCCCCAAATGAGATTCCCCCTTTCGGGGGAGTCGCTTACCTCGGCGCCGGGCCGTACCCCGTGCCTTGTACGTCTATTAGACGCCTGATGTTTCCCCTGTGCAAACAAGGGCTGTTGCTTTTTCGTGCCATGCCCGCCTCGCGTGCGGACCCGGCGAGACGAAACGAGCAATCCGGGTTCTAGCCGAAACGGCGTACTTGGGGTAAAGTTTTCAGGTCGCTGACCGCAGGGCTTTGGGGGGTGGCTGCATGTACGCAATCGTCTACAAGTCTGACGGATTTCCGGTCTGCCAGCAGGTCGCGGGTGTGAGTCCGGATCCGGTAGTTACCTGGAACACCGAGACTGCGGCAAAAGCATTCATTTCGTCCAAGGGCGGCGACGCGGACCTGCAGCCCGTGCAGCTCACCGACGAGGCCATGGACAAGATTGCGCAGGCGATGGGCTGCCCGGTCGAATCCATGATGTTCGAGCCGTATCCCACTTAGCCCACTTAGCCCGGTTTGCCCCGCTGACTCACCCCAGGCTGAAGAATTCGCGCCTGCTCTTCATGCCGCGCATGCGCGCGAGCAACAGTTCCAGATCGGCATCGCGGGCCACGAAATTCAGGTTCTCGGAATTGACGATCAGCACCGGCGCCGCGCTGTAGTTGTAGAAGAACCGCGCGTAGCCCTCGGCCAGCAGCGCCAGGTAGTCCTCACCCAGGCCGCGCTCGTACTCGGCGGCCCGCCGCCTGACACGCTCAAAGAGCGTCGCAGGCTGGGCCTGCAGGTAGACCACCAGGTCGGGCGCGGGGGCCTGCGGCCGGATCGCGTCGTAGATTTTCTGGTAGAGCGCCATTTCGTCGCCCGAAAGCGTGATGCGCGCGAATAGCGGGTCCTTGTCGAGCAGGAAGTCCGTGACTGTCGGTCGGCCGAACATGTCGGGCTGCGCCAGCGCGCCCAGCTGCCGCGCCCGCTGGAACAGGAAAAACAGCTGCGTCGGCAGCGCGAAGCGCGCCATGTCCTCGTAAAAGCGGGCGAGAAACGGGTTCTCGCCGGGTTCCTCCAGCATGAGCCCAGCGCCGAGCCGCTCGGCAAGCCGCCGCGCGAGGCTGGTCTTGCCGGCGCCTATCGGTCCCTCTACCGCTATGTGGCCGAAATTTCCGAGCACGTTATCCGTTGCGGAAGATGAAATACACCGCGCCGACGATGCACCACGGCTTTGCGGACAGATCCTTCAGGTGAGCGTACCGGGCGAAAGTCATGAATACGTTCGAGGCGAAGAGCAGGCCGGCGGAGGTGGCGATTGGCGAGAGGTGCATCTCAGCGGATCCTTTCGATCTTCTGCAAGCTACAGGCACAGAGCAACATGTTCGCCAATCCCTTTCCCGGAACTGAAATTGCAGAATCAAGCTCGAGCAAAGGCTGCAACACGAAGGCGCGCTCATGCATGCGCGGATGGGGCACGGTGAGGCGCGCCGAAGCGATGGTTGCGTCGCCGTAGAGCAGCAGGTCGAGATCGAGCGTTCGCGGCGCGCCAGCGAAGGCGCGTTCCCTGCCGTGGCGTTGCTCGATTTCCTGCAGGTGATCGAGCAGCGCTTCGGGGGCGAGGCCAGTGTCAATCTGCGCGACCGCATTCAGGAACTCCGGCTGGTCGGCGTAGTCCAGCGGCGCGCTTCGATAGAGGCTCGAGCTTGCGGTCATGCGGGTTTCCGGCAGTCCGTTCAATTCTTCCAGGGCCGCGCGCAACTGCCGGCACGGATCACCGACGTTCGCGCCAAGGCCCACGTAGGCGAGCGTCATTGCTCCGGCGGCGCGCCGGCGGTGGGATCCTTGCGGCGCCTCCGGCGCCGTTTTTTCCGCGGCCCGGTGTCGGGCAGCAGCATTGCCTCACGCGCCTCAAGGTCCGCGCTCTGGAACGCGCGCCACCAGGCTTCCAGCTCCGCGGGCACTTCGCCGCTGGCGGCACGCAGTGCGAGGAAGTCGTACGCCATGCGAAAGCGCGGCAACTCGAGCAGCCGGTGCGGGCGCTGGCCGGAGCGCTCCTCGAACCGCGGCTGCATCGCCCAGACCTCGCGCATGGTGGCGGTGAGACGGCGGGTGATGGCGAGCTTGCCGCTCTGCGCCTCCAGCACGTCGTCCATCGCGGCCTCGAGCGCGGCAATGCGCCGCTCGCCGCGCTTCTCGCGCGCCTTCCAGGCGGCCAGCACTTCGTGCCAAAGGAGCGCGGCAAAGAGGAACGCCGGGGATACCGGACGATCGGCCAGCACCCTCTCGTCAGTCTGCCCCAGTGCCAGCGTGACGAAGCGCTCGCCCAGCGGCTGGTCGAGGATCACGTCGAGCAGCGGCAGCATGCCCTTGTGGAGTCCCTCATGGCGCAGCTGGCGCAGGCAGGCGTTGGCATGGCCGGAGAGCAGGAGCTTGAGCATCTCCTCGAACAGGCGCGCTGGCGGAACATGCTCGAGAAGCGGCGCGAGGCGCTTGATCGGGGCGCGCGTGGCGCCCTCGATCGACAGGCCGAGCTTCGCGCCCAGGCGCACCGCACGCAGCATGCGCACCGGATCCTCGCGAAAGCGCGTTTCCGGATCGCCGATGATGCGCAGCGTGCGCTTTTTCAGGTCGGCCAGCCCGCCGTGATAATCAATCAGCTCGCCTGTTCTGCAGTCGAAGTAGAGCGCGTTGATGGTGAAGTCCCGCCGGCGCGCGTCCTCCTCGACGGTGCCGAACACGTTGTCGCGCAGTACGCGGCCGTGCTCGTCTTTTTCGGCGGTCTTGCTGTCCGCGGCGCGGAACGTGGATACCTCGAGCGTCTCCGGACCCAGCATCACGTGCACCAGGCGGAAGCGCCGCCCGATCAGCAGCGCGCGGCGGAACAGCGGCTTGATCTGCTCGGGACGCGCATCGGTCGCAATGTCGAAATCCTTGGGTTCGATGTTGAGCAGCAGGTCTCGCACCGCGCCGCCGACCACGTAGACCGCGTGGCCTCGGTCCGCGAGCACGTCGCAGACCTTGAGCGCACCCGAACTGATCGAGTTGCGGGCGATACCGTGGCGCGATTGCGGCACGCGCAGCGGCCCCGGGGCATCGAGGCCGAATACGCGGCGGATGAAGCGCTTGATCATTGCGGGCGGGGATTATCTCAGGGAAATCACCGGCCAGCCCCGGCGAGCCGCTGCGGCGGCCAGAGCGGCGTCCGGATCGACCGCCACTGGGCGCGAGACGCGCTCGAGCAACGGCAGGTCATTGTGCGAATCGCTGTAGAACGTGCTCTGCGGGAAATCCTGCAGCCGGTGTCCCTGACCGGCGAGCCATGCCTCGACGCGCACGATCTTGCCTTCCCGGAAACAGGGTTCTCCCGCCACGCGACCGGTGAAGCGTCCTGCAACGCGCTCGGGTTCGGTTGCCACCAGGTGCGGTACGCCGAACGCGCGCGCGATTGGGCTTGTGACAAAACTGTTGGTCGCCGTGACTACGGCGCACAGGTCGCCCGAGTCGAGATGGCCGCGCACCAGCTTTCTCGCCCGCGCGCTGATCGCGGGAAGAATGCGCTCCGCCATGAAGCCGGCGTGCCAGCGCGCGAGGTCCTCCGGCGCGTGCTCGGCGAGCGGGCGCAGCGCGAAACCGAGGAACTCGTGGATGTCGAGCGTCCCGGCCTTGTACTGCTCGTAGAACGCGGCGTTCTGCGCCTCATACGCTTGCCGGCCGAGCACGCTGCGGTCGACGAGGAACTGCCCCCACTCGTAGTCGCTGTCGCAGGCGAGCAGGGTGTTGTCGAGGTCGAACAGGGTCAGATTCATTCTTCCATGTCTTTCAGCGCTTCCCTTACCAGCGGCAGCGTGACGGGTCGCTTGAGTTCAAGGGAGGTGCGGTCCAGTTCGTCGAGGATCGCGACCAGCGTGGGCAAATCGCGCCGCACATGCGTCAGCAGGTAGCGGATGACTTCCTCCGGCACGCGCATGCCGCGCCGCTCGGCTTCGGCGCGCAGGTAGGTCGCTCGTTCATCGTCCGCCAGCGGCTTCACGTGGTAGACGAGGCCCCAGGTGAGGCGCGACTTGAGGTCTTCGCGCAGCGGCAACTGGGGCGGCGGCGCGTTTCCGGCAACCAGTACCTTGCCGCCGGATTGCCGTGCCTCGTTGATGGTGTTGAACAGGGCTATCTGGGAAGCCTCATTCAACTTTTCAACATCATCCACCGCATGCGGTCCGGCGCATGCGTGCAGGAGGTGGCTCTTGCCCGATCCTGCTTCACCCCACAAGTACAAGATGACGTCCGGAAAATCTCCGGCCTGAAACTCGCGCAGGCGCGCCACGAGCTCCGCGTTGGCCCCGGGAACGAAATTGTCGAGCGTCGGTTGTGGCGGCGGCGAGATGCCCAACGCGAGCTGCTTCATCAAGCGAGCTGCCGCATCACGTCGGTCCGCCGTAGAGCGGGCCGGCAAAGTAGGCCGCTTTCAGGTGGCGCAGCGCGACCAGCAACGCCGCGCTCGCGGGCAACGCGAGCAGCACCCCGAAGAAGCCGAATATCTGACCGAAGGCGAGCAGCGCGAAGATCACCGCGACCGGATGCAGGCCGATGCGCTCGCCGACCAGCAGCGGCGTCACCGCCATGCCCTCCATCACCTGCCCGATGCCGAAGGCGACCGCCACCCAGGCGACGCCGGTGAGGCTGTCGAACTGCATCGCGGCGGCGATGAGGCCAAGCAGGATGCCTGTGAACGCGCCGACATACGGGATGATCACCAGCAACCCGGTGATGACCCCGATCGGCAGTGCGAACTCGAGCCCCGCGACCGAGAGCGCGGCCGCGTAGTACACGCTCATCACCAGCATGACGATCAGTTGCCCGCGCAGGAACTCCGCCAGCACGGCGTCGATCTCGGCCAGGATGGTCCGGGCGCGCTCGTGCAGGTGGCGCGGAATCATCGTGTCGACCCGCGCGACCAGCGTGTTCCAGTCGCGCAGCAGGAAAAAAAGCACCACCGGCACCAGCAGGACGTTGACGAAGAACGCGATCAGCGCGAGGCCGCCGATCCGGAGCGAGCCGAGCAGCCCGGCCACCAGATCCTGGTTGTTCGCGAGGATGCCGCCCGCCAGCTGCTTCACCGACTCGACGTCGAGCTGGAACTCGATGGCGAAACGCTGCTTCAGCCACGGCGCGACCTGCTCGTTGACCCAGGCAAGGAACTCCGGCAGGCGCTCCGACATCATCCCCAGCTCCTTGATCAGCAGCGGCAGGATCACCAGCGCGAGCGCCACCACGAGCGCCAGAGCGAACAGGAGCACCAGCACTACCGCAACTATGCGCGGCAGGTAGCGTCCGGTCAGCCGGCCGACCAGCGGGTTGAGGACGTAGGCGAGGATGGCGCCGGCCAGGAACGGCGCGAGGATGGGCGAGAGCGCGTAGAGCAGCCCGCCGGTCGCCAAAGCGATCGCCAGCCAGCCCCACAACCGCGGATCCGCGAGAACCGGTACCTTCATTTCACGTAAAATTGCCGGAAAGACATCATTTTACCTGCCATGTCTGGATCCCTCTCTTACCGTGACGCCGGCGTGGACATCGACGCGGGCGACGCGCTTGTCGAAGCCATCAAGCCATTCGCCAAGCGCACCATGCGCCCGGAAGTGCTTGCGGGACTCGGCGGTTTCGGCGCGCTGTGTGCGATCCCCGGCAAGTACCGCGAGCCGATCCTGGTTTCCGGTACCGACGGTGTCGGCACCAAACTGAAGCTCGCCTTCATGCTCGGGCGCCACGATACGGTGGGCATCGACCTCGTGGCGATGAGCGTGAACGACGTCCTCGTGCAGGGCGCCGAGCCGCTGTTCTTCCTCGATTACTTCGCCTGCGGCAAGCTGGACAAAGGCGTCGCGGTGCGGGTGATCCGCGGCATCGCTGAAGGCTGCGAGCAGGCCGGCTGCGCGCTGATCGGCGGCGAGACGGCGGAGATGCCGGGCATGTACCCGGAGGGCGAGTACGACCTGGCGGGATTCTGCGTCGGCGTCGTAGAGAAGGACAGGATCATCAACGGCAGCTCGATCAAGCCGGGAGATGCGCTGCTTGGCCTGGCCTCCAGCGGCGCGCATTCGAACGGCTACTCGCTGATCCGGCGCATCCTCGGGGAAGACAAGCCCAACTCCGGTCTCGCCGATTCCCTGCTGGAGCCGACCCGCATCTACGTCAAGCCGGTCCTGAAATTGATGGCGGCCGTGCCGGTGAAGGGTCTTGCCCACATCACCGGCGGCGGCCTGGTCGGCAATGTGCCGCGCATGCTGCCGCAGGGCATGCGCGCCGTGCTCAGGAAAAAGATGTGGCCGCGGCCGCAGCTCTTCACCTGGCTGCAGGAGAGCGGCAACGTTGCGGAAGACGAGATGCACCGCGTCTTCAACTGCGGCATCGGCATGGTGCTCGCGGTGGCGCGCGAACACGTCGCCGCCGCCACAATGCTGCTCAAGCGCGAAGGGGAACTCGCTTACGAAATCGGCTTCGTCGAAGCCGGCAATGCGGGCGAGCCGGAGGCGATCGTCCTCTAGCGGCCGGTACTGCGGCCCATTGGCCGCCGACCCCGGGATTTCGGCGCTTTGCGCTGCTGATCCTGGCGGAAGTTGCGCGGCTGTTGCTGCTGCGGCCTGCCACCGCCGCCCTGCGCCGGGCGTTGTCCGGCGCCGCGCGCGAGCGCCCCGATCCGCTTGATTTCGTTCGCGAGCGCTTCGGCCGCCGCAACGCGAGTCGGGCTGGAGCCGTGCTGCTGGGCGGCTTCCTGCTCCTCCTGGAGCGCCTGCTGCAGCCTCGGCAGCGAATAATTGCGCGACGCCTCCAAGCCGGATTCTTTCTCGATTTCCTTGCGGTGCATCTCGACGCTGGCGATGAGGTCGGTGACCTCGTCCATCAGCGATTCTTCATTCATGTGCATACTCATAGAAAATGATGGTATCACTGGCTTGACCCTCTGCGCGCCAGGTAGATTCCGGCCAGCACCACGGCGCCGCCCGCGATCTGCAGCGCGACCAGCGGCTCGCCCAGCAGTATCCAGGCAAAGAGGGCCGCCATCACCGGCTGGAAAAGCAGGCCCACGGAAGAAAAACCCGCGGGCAAGTGCGCAAGCGCATAGGCGATCAGGCCCTGTCCCGCGGCGTGCGAAATCCATGCCAGACCGAAGAGCTTCAGCCAGCCGGCGGCGCCGGCGGGCAGCAGCGCTTCTCCGGAGACCAGCGCAACGGGCAGCAGGATGACCGCGGTAATCGTCGTGGTCACCGCCATCAGCTGGAGCGTGCTTGCGCCGCGGTCGCGCAGCCCTTTTACCGACAGCAGGTACCAGGCATAGAACATCGCGGTCACGACGCCCAAGCCATCTCCGAGAAGTGCGTTGGGCGAAAAACCGAGGCTGGCGCGCACCAGCAGGCCCACGCCAAGCAGCGCCGCCGCAAGGCCGGCGAGGAACAGGCCGCTGGGGCGCTGTTTCCACAGCAGCCATGCCGCGAGCGTGACAAAAATTGAAGCCAGGTTCGCCAGCAGCGTGGAGTTGGCGACGGACGTGTACTGGATCGACCAGTGCCAGAAGACAAGGTCGCCCGCGAAGGCGAACCCTGTCGCAAAAAGCAGTTTGAATTGCCTTGTTTCTATCGTTTTTCTGCTTAAGGGGATGAAATGAAAAAGAAACCAAAGCAGGGGAACCGCGAGCAAGACGCGCCAGAACGCGCTCGCCGTAGGGCCGACGTCCGATACCCGCACCCAGATCGGCGAAAGCGCGATGCAGGTGGCGCCGGCGAGCAGCGCAAACAGTGCCGAAGTCCGCATCCGCCGATGGTAAACTTTTGCCGACTCCCATGCCTGCTCCGCGTTTCGTACACCTGAGGATGCACAGCGAATACTCGGTGACGGACGGCATTGTCCGCATCGACGACGCGGTGGCGAAGGCGAAGGCCGACGGCATGCCGGCGCTGGCGCTCACCGACGCGAGCAACGTGTTCGGGATGGTGAAGTTCTACATCGCGGCGCGTGCCGCGGGCGTTAAACCCCTGATCGGGGCCGACTGCTGGATACAAAATGACAGTGATCGCGACAAGCCGTTTCGCGCGCTGCTGCTGTGCAGTTCGCGCGCAGGGTTCCTGCGCCTGTCCGAGCTGCTATCCCGCGCCTGGCTCAAGAACCAGCATCGGGCGCGTGCCGAGATCGCGATGGGCTGGTTCAAGGAACTGGATACCGAAGGATTGATCGCCCTCTCGGGCTTTGCGGGCGGTGAGCTCGGCCACGCGCTCGCCGGCGGCAATGCCGCGGCGGCCGAAAAACTCGCCTCGGCGTGGGCCAAGCTCTTCCCGGGGCGCTTTTACCTCGAAGTGCAGCGCGCCGGGGCGCCCCACACCGAGCAACTGGTGGGTGCCACGCTCGCGCTCGGGGTGAAGCTGCGCCTGCCCGTGGTGGCTACGCATCCGGTGCAATTCAGCTCGCCCGATGACTTCAAGGCCCACGAAGCGCGCGTGTGCATTTCCCAGGGTTACGTACTCGGCGACCAGCGCCGGCCGAAGCACTTCACCCCCGAGCAATATTTCAAGACGCAGGACGAGATGGCCCGGTTGTTCGCCGACGTGCCGCAGGCGCTGCAGAACGCGGTCGAGATCGCGCGCCGCTGCAACCTGGAAATCGAACTCGGCAAGAGCCGCCTGCCGGCATTCCCGACGCCCAACGGGGTTTCTCTGGATTCATTTTTGAACGCGGAAGCCGACAAAGGATTGGCTCGAAGAATCGAGAAACTGAACCTCAATGGCGAAGAAGTACCCCGCTACCGGGAGCGTCTTGCGTTCGAGATCAAGACCATCGGCCACATGGGTTATGCGGGCTACTTCCTGATCGTCGCGGACTTCATCAGCTGGGCGCGCTCCAACGGCGTGCCGGTGGGGCCGGGGCGCGGTTCCGGCGCCGGCTCGCTGGTCGCCTATGCGCTGGGCATCACCGACCTGGATCCGCTGAAGTACGACCTTCTTTTCGAGCGCTTCCTCAACCCGGAGCGCGTTTCGATGCCCGACTTCGACATCGACTTCTGCCAGGACGGCCGTGACCGGGTGATCGACTACGTGCGCAGGAAATACGGCGAGGATTCGGTGTCGCAGATCGCGACCTTCGGCACCATGGCGGCGCGCGCCGTGGTGCGCGACACCGGCCGGGTGCTCGATCTGGGCTACAACTTCTGCGACCAGGTCGCCAAGCTGATTCCCGTGCAGCCGGGCAAGACCATCACGCTTGCCGATGCGCGGGAAATGGAACCGCTCCTTGCGCAGCGCGAAAAAAGGGAAGAAGAGGTGCGCGATCTGCTGGCGCTCGGCGAGAAACTCGAGGGCCTGACGCGAAGTGTCGGCATGCATGCGGGCGGGGTGCTGATCGCTCCGGGCAAGCTCACCGATTTCTGCCCGCTGTACGCCGCCGAAGGAACGACCAACGTCATCTCGCAGCTCGACAAGGACGATGTCGAGGCGGTCGGCCTGGTGAAGTTCGACTTCCTCGGCCTGACCACGCTCACGGTGCTGGATTGGGCCGAGCGTTACGCGCGGATTCAGGGAGCGCCCGATTTCTCCATCGAGGCGCTGCCGCTGGACGACAAGGCGGCCTACGCGATGCTCGCATCGGGCAATGCGACCGGCGTGTTCCAGTTCGAATCGCGCGGCATGCGCGACCTGCTCAAGCAGGCGCCGCCCACCCGCTTCGAGGACGTGATCGCGCTGGTGGCGTTGTACCGGCCCGGGCCGATGGAGCTTATTCCAGACTATGTGGCCTGCAAGCAGGGCAAGAAGCGCGTCGATTTCGTCGACCCGCGGCTCGAGCCGATCCTCGCGCCGACCTACGGCATCATGGTCTACCAGGAGCAGGTGATGCAGATCGCGCAGGTGATCGGCGGCTACACGCTGGGCGCCGCCGACTTGCTGCGGCGCGCGATGGGCAAGAAGCTGGCCGAGGAGATGGCCCAGCAGCGCGACATTTTCGTCGCCGGCGCCGAGAAGAACGGCCTGCAGCGCAACCGCGCCACGCAGCTGTTCGACCTGATGGAGAAGTTCGCGGGCTACGGATTCAACAAGTCGCACGCCGCGGCCTACGCACTGCTCGCCTACCAGACCGCATACATGAAGGCGCACCACGCAAGCGCGTTCATGGCGGCCAACATGTCGGCGGTGATGGACGATACCGACAAGCTGCGCCAGTTCCGCGACGACGCGCTGGCCAACGGCCTCGCCGTGCTGCCGCCGGATATCAATGCCTCCGGCCATCGTTTCGTGCCGGTGGACCTGAAGACCGTGCGCTACGGCCTGGGCGGCGTGCGCGGCACAGGCCGCGCGGCCATCGATTCGATTGTTGAAGCGCGCAAGGCCGGGTCATTCACCGACTTGTTCGATTTTTGCCGCCGCGTCGACAAGCGGCTGGTGAACCGGCGCTGCCTTGAGGCGCTGGTGCGCGCCGGTGCCTTCGACGTCGTGAATCCCAGCCGGTCGAGCCTGCTCGCCTCCGCCGGCCGTGCGATCGAGGCAGCCGAGCAGGCGGACCGCGCGTCGTCCCAGAACAGCCTGTTCGGCGAAAGCGATGCCGCCCACACCGCTGGCCTGGTGCTCATCGAGGCGCGGTCCTGGGACCTCAAGCAGCGCCTCACCGAGGAGAAGGCGGCGCTCGGCTACTGCCTCTCGGGACACCTGTTTTCGGTCTACGAGCGTGAACTCGCGAATTTTCCGCGCACGCCGCTGGCCAAGCTTTCCGCCGCCGGCGACCGGGTATGGATCGCCGGCGTGGTGTCCGCGGCGCGCGTGCAGATGACGCGGCGGGGCCGCATGATGATGGTGACGCTGGACGACGGCACCGCCCGGCTCGAACTTTCGGTTTTCAACGAACTGTTCGAGAAGCATCGCGACAAGATGAAAGAGGACCGCCTGCTGGTGGTGCAGGGCAAGGTGCAGCGCGACGAGTTCATCAACGGCCTGCGGGTGAGCGCGGAGGATTTGCTGGATCTCGCGGCGGTGCGGACGCGTTTTTGCGCGCGCCTGCGGATCGCGATGAACGGCGGCACCGACAAGACCCGCGATCCGAGGCGGCTGATGGACATGCTCGCCCCGTTCCGCGCGGCGGGCGAGGGCGGTTGCCCGGTGCTGGTTCATTACGAGAATGCCGGCGCAAGCTGCGACGTGGCGCTGGGCGACGCGTGGAGAGTGCGCCCCGACGACCTGCTGCTCGGGGAACTGTCCTCATGGCTATCGCCCGAGGCCGTGCAATTCCAGTATGGAAGCGGTTCGCCTTAGCCGGTCTTGCACCATCGCACCGCGCAGGTGATCGGCAGATTCAATACGCCGGCTAGCTACGAACATGGTCGTCATGCCGTCGTGGATACGTTCAAGCGCAAGCTTGCCAATGAACAATTTTCCGAGACTGAGGAATCGTCGTTTAGCAGCGCTATTTGCGTCCGCTATGTTACCGCCTATGCCGTGGTCTTTAGTACGCAGGTCCGTAAACGATGATGCGGCAGGAAGGCGGTCGGAATAGTAAAAGGTGGCGATGCCGCTTGCGTAAGAAACGCGTCGAGCTTGAATGTAAATATCGATGATACCTTAGAGGATAGAGCGCGGCTCGGCACATTAAGGGAGGCAATTGTAGGCACTTCTGGAAATATGCCGTGCCGCTAGCGTGATAGCAATACGATATCCAATATCCGCCCATGGCCATATTGCTGAGAGAAAATCAGTCGGGGGCAAAAGATGGAACCCAGACCGTTGAAACTTGCGATTCCGATAACGTTACAAGCTGCCTTGGAACACCGCGACGCCGGACGATTAATCGAGGCGGAGGCAATCTACAGGCAGATCCTGCAGACCGATCCGAATAATGTCGACGCGCATGCCGAGCTTGGGACCCTGCTAACGGATACCGGGCGGCCGCAGGAGGCCGAATACCACTACCGTCAGGCACTGGCGCAAAATCCCGCCAACGCTGTTGTGCATTACAACCTGGGCAATGCGCTGCGCAAGCTCGGGCGATTGGACGAGGCTGAGCGCTGCTACCGGAAAACCGTGGCGCTCAAATCGGATATTCCCGAGGCCCACTACAACCTTGGCACTACTCTGAAGGATCTTGGTCGCCTGGAAGAATCTGAGCATAATTTCCGGCGGGCGCTGGCGCTACGACCTGGGTTTGCGGAGGCTCACAACAATCTCGGTACCGTGCTGGCGGAGTTGCAGCGGTGGGAAGAAGCCGAGCATAGCTACCGTCAGGCGCTGGCGTTGAGGCCCGATCACGTTTTGGCACACAACAATCTCGGCAATGCATTGCGGCAAACCGGACGGCTTGGAGAGGCGGAGCAGTGCTACCGTAGGGCACTTGTATTGCGCCCCGACCTTGCCGAAGGGCACAACCATCTTGGCAATGTCCTGCGGGACCTTGGGCTCTGGGGAGAGGCAATGCGCAGCTATCGCAGGGCGCTGGAACTCAATCCAGACTCGTCCAAGGCGTACGACAATCTCCTGTTCCTTCTGAATTACGTGCCGGGATTGAGCGCGGCAGAGATTTATGTAGAACATCGCGAGTTCGGCCGCCGCTTCGGCGGCGCGGTCGATATTAGGGCGCACGGCAATGTCCGGAATCCGAAGCGCAGGATTCGCGTTGGCTATGTCTCGGGCGATTTTCGCGATCATTCGGTGGCGTACTTCATCGAGCCAATACTGGCGACCCACAATCGCAAGCAGTTTGAGAACTTCTGCTACTACAATTTTCCACGTACCGACTCGGTTACTGTGCGCTTGAAATCTCTGGCCGATCATTGGCGAGACGTTTCTCCGCTGAACGACGACGCGTTGGCGAACCTCATTCGTGGCGACGGGATTGACATCTTGGTGGACTTGAGCGGGCACACGGCACACAATCGGCTGCTGGCGTTCGCACGCAAGCCGGCTCCGCTGCAGGCGACGTGGCTGGGGTATTTAAATACTACCGGCCTCGATGCGGTGGACTACCGGATCACCGACTCTCAGGCCTGCCCGTCGGGACTGCTGGACGAATGCCACAGCGAGAAGTTAATCCGTTTGCCAGACAGCCAGTGGTGCTACAAACCGCCCGCCGTTAGCCCCGAAATAGGGCCGCTTCCGAGCGCTAAGGCGGGTTTCATCACTTTCGCGGTGTTCACGACTTCAATAAAGATCTGCGATCCCATGATCGAGCTATGGAGCCGGCTGCTCGAGCGCGTGCCCAGGGCGCGGCTTCTCGTGGTTACTGCGGTCCAGAACTCGGTTTCGGAAGAATTTATAGAACGTTTCATGCGTGCAGGCATATCCCGCGAGCGCCTGGAATTGCTCGGCTCCAAACCATTCAACGAGTACCTCGCGATGCATCGCCTCGTGGACGTGATGCTCGATACTTTCCCTTACAGCGGTGGGACCACCACGTGCCACGCGCTGTGGATGGGCGTGCCCGTGGTCTCGCTTTCCGGCGACACAGCGACTTCGCGCGGGGGGGCAAGCTTACTTCACGCCGTTGGCCTTCGCGACTTGGTCGCCCACACGACCGATCAATACCTCGACATCGCTGCCGGCTTGGCGTACGACCGGAAACGCCTCGCCAGTTTGAGGTCGGGATTGCGCGACCGAATGCGTTGTTCGCCGCTTATGGATTCGACGCGTTTTACGCGCCACTTGGAGAAGGCATATGGGGCTGCGTGGCGAGCTTGGTGCGAAAGACCCTAGGCGCCAGGCAGTTGCTCGAACCCGCTGTAGTTCCGGTCGAGTTCGCCTTGCGCCACATGCGCGCTAACTTCAATGACGCGCGCGGCCGGTGGACCGCGCCTTGCCCAGGAAAGGACGCGTTCAACGGCCGCCGGGCTGCCCTGGAGGACGGCCTCGACGGTGCCGTCCCGGCGGTTCCTTACCCAGCCGTTGACGGCGCTGGCTTGCGCCTCGGTGCGAAGCGCATCGCGGTAACCGACGCCCTGGACACGCCCGGCGATGCGCAAATGAAGAGTCAATGGCATGACGGATTCTTGTCCTTTTATCCGTCGCCGTGAACCCCCCTGACGCCATGGTAAAGTGCGCCGGAACGCAGGTATATCGGGAGGAAAAATGCGCGCTGTTCTGCTGGTTATCGCCGGTCTTGCTCTTGTCGGGTTCGTCGCCGTTTCGTTCGTCTTGCCGCAGATGGCGGGTGCGGATGCCAAGGAAGCGGCGCAGGCGCTGATCGCCGGGGCGGAAGCGCCCAAGCAGCAGGTTGCCGCGTCGGCCGAGAAGGCCGGCAACGTCACCGGCGCCGGCAACAACATCAAGATCACCCCCAGCAATCATCCTAAATTCGGCGAATTGAAATGGATCGTCGAGGCCAATGGGGCGATCCGCGGCTGGAACGAGAAGAACGCGATCGAGATCTCGGTGACGCCGAATCTGAAGGACGGCAAGGTCGCCTGGAATTGCCGCGGCTACCCGAACGCCTCCATGCCCGCGACCTGCGGCGGCAGGGGCTGACGCTCAGCCCCGCGGCAGGAACTGACGCTCAACCCTTCGCGCTCACTGCGGTCAGGATCCCCTGGATGATCGCGGATGGCCCCGGCGGGCAGCCGGGTACCGCGACGTCAACCGGAATCACGTTCGCCACCCGCCCGCGGCTCGCGTAGTTCTCGCCGAACACCCCGCCGTCGCAGCCGCAATCGCCGATCGCGACCACGAGCTTGGGTTCGGGCATCGCATCGTAAGTCCGGCGCAACGCTTCTTCCATGTTGCGCGCTACCGGCCCGGTGACCAGCAGCATGTCCGCATGCCTGGGGCTGGCGACGAACTTGATTCCCAGGCCTTCCAGGTTGTAGTACGGATTGCCGGCAGCGTGAATCTCGAGTTCGCAACCGTTGCAGGAGCCGGCGTCCACGTGGCGTATCGCGAGCGCGCGGCCCAGCAGTGCCAGCACTTCGTCGCTGAGCCGCGGGGCCAGGGTGCGCAACGCGCCATCGGGCTGCGGCGGCGGCTCGCTGCGGATTCCCGTGCGTGCGATCTGCAGGAGGATCTTGTACATGATTAGAGGTCGGCGCCGGCGTAGGAAAGGTTGAAGGACTTGTTGATCAGCGGGAAGTCCGGCACGATGTTTCCGAGCACGGCGTGCTCCAGCGCGGGCCAGTTCTGCCACGACGGATCGTGCGGGTGGCAGCGCCGTACCCGCCCTCCTGGGCCTGCTTGCAGGGCGATCAGAACCTCGCCGCGCCAGCCTTCGACCCAGCCAACGCCGCGGGCGCCCGGCGGCGGTTCGGCAAGCGCGATCTGAAGCGCGCCCGCCGGCAGAGCCTGCAGCAAGCTGCGCTCGAGCTGCAGCGACTCCAGTATTTCCTCGAATCGAACCACAATGCGCGCCGCGACGTCGCCATTGCGGTGCGACGCGAGCCTGGGCGCAAACTCATCGTAGGGCGCGAAACCCGGGTGCACGCGCGCGTCCATCGCGTGCCCGCTCGCGCGCGCCGCGAGCCCGACCACGCCCAGGGCGGCCGCGGTACCGGGGGTGAGACGGCCGCAGTTGATGCATCGATCCTGCAGGCCCGCATGGTCGTAGTAGATCGCGCGCAGCGTGCGCAGTTCCGCCTCCAGGCGGTCGGCCTCGGCAAGCAGCCGGTCCCTGCTCGAAGCGTCGAGATCGACGGCGACGCCGCCCGGAACGATGCGGTCCATCAGGTAGCGGTGGCCGAACAGCGCGGCATTGGTACGCAGCAGGTCTTCCTTGAGACGCGAGAACTGGGCCAGTCCGAAGGCAAGCCCGCCGTCGTTGCCGATGGATCCAAGGTCGCCCAGGTGGTTGGCGATGCGCTCGCGCTCCAGCAGCAGCGCCCTCAGGCGCAGGGCGCGGCTGCCCGGACGCACACCCGCCATGGCCTCACACGCCATGGCGTAGGCCCATGCGTACGCAACCGTGCTGTCTCCGGAAACGCGTCCCGCGAGCCGCGCGCCTTCCGTCAGCGACATCGATTCGAAACGTTTCTCGATGCCCTTGTGCTTGTAACCAAGGCGCTGCTCGAGCCGCAGCACGCGCTCGCCGACGATGGAAAAGCGGAAATGGCCCGGCTCGATGGTTCCCGCGTGCACCGGCCCGACCGCAATCTCGTGCACGCCATCGCCTTCCACTGCGACGAATGCGTAGCGCGGATCACCCGGTGCGAGGCGCGCACGGACCGCGAGATCACGGCGCAACGGATGGGTATCGGCGGTCCATGCGCCGTGGCGCAGCCAGCCGCGGCTGTCGGGAGGCGTGCCGTCGCGCGCCAGTGCGGGCAATCCGACGAGATCGAAAGCGGCGCGCTGCATGCGCCTGGCGCAGGGAAACTCGGAGGACAGATCCGGATATCCGTCTGCCGCGGCGGCGACGGGCAGTTCCAGCCACAGCAACCCCTCGTACGCGACCAGCAGCGCGTGCACCGAGAAACCACCCCGCGCATCGCGCTCATCGCTCGCCCAGAGCGCCCCCAACCGCCCGCCGTTGGCGGCGGCCGCCTCGCAGGTCGCCAGCCACTGCCCGCGGTCGCACAGCGCGCGCCAGACAGGCGCCGCGCCGGGCAGGGGTTCGAGGCTCAATCCTTCGATGGGCGGTTGCACGGTTTCAGCCGATCAGCAGGGCGGCTTGGCGATACCAGCCGGCCAGGTAGGGCGGCATGTACAGGCCGAACATGAGCACCAGCAGCAAGTGCGCAAACACGGGCAGCAGCGCGGGCCGGTGCGGAAGGCGCGCCACGCTTGGTTCGCCAAACACCATCGGCTGAACCTTGCCGAGGATCGCGGCGAATGAGATGCCCAGCGAGGCCAGCAGGATCGGCGCGGCCCAGGGCGCGCGCGCGATCGCCTGCGTGAGAATCAGGAATTCGCTCGCGAACACGCCAAAGGGCGGCAGGCCGAGGATCGCGACGGTGCCCAGCGTCAGGCCCCAGCCGACGGTCGGGCTCAGACGGATCAGGCCGCGAATGTCGGCCATGACCTGGGTCCCCGCTTTCTGCGTGGCATGGCCGACGGCGAAGAAGATCGCGCTCTTGGTGAGCGAATGCATCGTCATGTGCAGCAGGCCCGCGAAGCTCGCCACCGGCCCGCCCAGGCCGAAGGCAAAGGTGATCAGGCCCATGTGCTCGACCGAGGAGTAGGCGAACATGCGCTTGATGTCGCGCTGGCGGGAAAGGAAGAGCGCTGCTACGGCGACCGACAACAGACCGAAGCCCATCATCAGGCCGCTTGCGAAGGGGCGCTCGAGCGCGCCATCCGTGATGACCTTGAAGCGGATCAGCGCATACAGCGCGACGTTGAGCAGCAACCCGGAGAGCACCGCGGAAACCGGCGTCGGGCCCTCGGCGTGCGCGTCGGGAAGCCAGTTATGCAGCGGCACGAGGCCCACCTTGGTGCCGTAGCCCACCAGCAGGAATACGAACGCGATCGACATTACGGCAGGATCGAGCTGCCCCTTGACGGTGTCCAGTTGCGTCCACAGCAGCGCATCGGTTCCCGCGCCAAGAATCTTCTCGGCGGCAAAATACACCAGAATGGTGCCGAGCAGCGCCTGGGCGATGCCGACGCCGCAGAGAATGAAATATTTCCACGCTGCTTCCAGCGAAGCATGGGTGCGGTAGAGCGCCACCAGCAGCACGGTGGTGAGGGTCGCGGCCTCCATCGCCACCCACATGATGCCCAGATTGTTGGTCGTGAGCACCAGCAACATGGTGAAGGTGAACAGCTGATACATGCTGTGGTACAGGCGCATGCCGCCGTCGGACACCCGGCCATGCTCGCGCTCGACCCGCATGTAGGGCCGCGAGAACAACGCCGTGGTCATGCCGACGAACGCGGTCAGCGCCACCAGGAATACGTTCAGCGAGTCGACGAAGAACTGGCGCTGCAGGGCCTCGAACGGCCCGTCGGCGACCACGCGCGTCACCAGCGCAGCCGCCGCCGCGAACGTCAACGCGCTGAAAACCGCGTTCACCTCGGCAGCGCGCCGCCAGTGCCCCGTGAGCGCGAGCGCCAGCCCTCCGGCGAGCGGGCTGGCGAGCAGCAGTAGCATCTCGGCGGGCATCAGTGTTCCTTCAGCTTCTCGAGATGGCGCGTGTCGAGAGAATCGAAGCGCTCGCGGATGCGGAAAAAGAAGATGCCGAGAACCACCATGCCCACCAGCACGTCGAGCGCGATGCCGAACTCGATCACCATCGGCATGCCGTACACCGCACCGGTGGCGGCGAAAAACAGCCCGTTCTCCATCGACAGGAAGCCGATCACCTGCGGCACGGCCTTGGAGCGCGTGATCATCATGAGGAAAGAGAGCAGGACGCATGCCAGCGCGATGCCCAGCGTCGCCTTGGTGAGCGTTCCAGCCAGCAGCGAGATCGGCAGCGCCAGATTGAAGGCGAGGATCACCAGTACGATGCCGATCAGCATGGTGGTCGGGATGTTGATCAGGGTCTCGACGTCCCATTTGACGTTCAGCCTGCGGATCAAGCGGTGCAGGATCCAGGGCAGGGCGACGACCTTGAGCGCGAACGTGAGCAGCGCCGAGCCGTACAGGTGGGTCTGGCCGGTCAGCCAGGCGACCAGGGCGGTCGACAGGAAAAGCGTGAAGCCCTGTGCCGCGAACAGATTGATGAGGGACATGATCCTGCGCTGCGCGAGCATCGCGAACGCGAGCAGCAGCATCACCGAGGCGAGCAGGTTGATCAGCTGCGGGCCGTAATGTTGCAGCATGTCAGCGCTCCAGAAGCACGTGCACCAGCATGGCGAGGACCGCGAGCAGGAACGCGGTGCCGAGGAATTCAGGCGCCCTGAAAATCCGCATCTTGGCCGAGAGCATCTCGATCAGGGCGAGCAGCACCCCGCCCACCGCGAGCTTTGCAAGCAGCGCGGGCAGCGCGAGTACGATGCCGAGCCAGTCGCCGCCCCCGGCGATGCCGAACGGGAAAAACAGCACCAGGCCGATGCACGAGTACACGAAGAGCTTCAGGCTTGCGGCCCACTCGATCATCGCCAGATGCCGGCCCGAATACTCGAGCACCATCGCCTCGTGGATCATGGTCAGCTCGAGATGGGTCGCTGGGTTGTCGATCGGGATGCGGGCGTTCTCCGCCAGCGAGACCATGGTGAAGGCGACGCCGGCGAATGCCAGACTCGGATGGATGACGAATTCCTTGTGTGCCAGCGTCTCGGCGATGGTGGCAAGCGAGGTCGAGTTGGAGATCAGAGAGGCGGTGAACAGCACCATCAGCAGCGCGGGTTCGGCGAGGAACCCCACCAGCATTTCGCGGCGCGCGCCGAGGCTGCCGAACGCGGTGCCGACGTCCATTCCGGCGAGGGCGATGAACATGCGCGCCAACGCGAGCAGGCCGACGAGCGCGATCGCGTCCGCCGCGGCGTTCAGCGGCAGATCGGTGCCAAGCGTCGGCACGATCGCCGCAGCCGCGCACAGGCAACCGAAGATCAGGTACGGGGCGGCGCGAAACAGCGGCGAGGCACTGTGCGCGAGCACGACCTCCTTCTGGAACAGCTTGGCGAGCGTGCGGTAGGGTTGCAGCAGTGGCGGCGCGCTCCTGCTTTGCAGCCAGGCACGGCACTGGTTGACCCAGCCGGTGAGCAGCGGCGCGAGCAGCACGGCGAGCGCGAGCTCGGTGAATTGCGCGGCGACCCCGGAGAGGCTGATCATCGGACGAAGAGCAGAAGCGCGAGCAGGGTCACGAAGCTGTAGGCGAGGTAGACCGAGATCCTCCCGCGCTGCAGCAGGGTGACCAGCGCGGTCAAGTGCTCGACGCCGCGCGCCACCGGCAGGTAGATCCAGTACCACAGGCGGTCTGTGGCGGATTCACTGTAGCGCGGGCGCGCGTCGTCGGGTGTAGGCGCGTGCTGCTCGAGCCGGAAGAACGGCTCGAAGATATGGCGCACCGGCTGGCCGAAACCTTCGGCGGTGTCCTGCATGCGCGCGTCCTGGTCCGGAAAGCCGCAGTCCCAGGGCGCGGCGCGGCGCGCGCGGCCATGATAAAACACGCGCACCGAGAACCAGGCTGCGGCGACCAGCAGCGCCGTGAGCGTGAACACCAGAACAGGACCGTAGCTCGCGCGTTCGGCGTTGATCGGGGCGAGAAACCGCCATCCCTGCGCCAGATTGCCGGTCCCGTGACCGGTGAGCGTGTGCGCAATTGGATCGAGCAGTCCGATCACGGTCGCGGGAAAGAGACCCAGCGAGATGCATCCGGCCGCCAGCCATACGAGGCCGGCGCGTTCCCAGATTCCGGCTTCGTGCGCTTCGGCGAGCCGCGCTTCCCGGTGCTGCCCGAGGAATACGACACCGAAGAACTTGACCATCACGTATCCCGAGAGCGCGGCGGTTAGCGCCACCGCGGCGGCGGCCACCGGCACCAGCATGTTCAGGTACCCGTGCGGCAGGCCCGGGGTGAAGAGGAATGCCTGCAGCAGCAGCCACTCGGAGACGAAGCCATTGGAAGGCGGCAGGCCCGCGATCGCGATGGTGCCGATGAGCGCGCACCAGGCCACCCAGGGCATGCGGCGGATCAACCCGCCCAGACGGCCCAGCGAGCGCTCGCGGGTCGCGTGCAGCACCGAGCCCGTGCAGAGGAACAACAGGCTCTTGTAGAAGGCGTGGTTGAGGCAATGGTAGAGCGTCGCGGTCAGCGCGAGGGCCGCAAGGGCGCCCATGCCGAAGCCGTGGAAGATGAGCGTGAGGCCGAACCCGGCGAAGATGAGGCCCACATTCTCGATCGAGGAGTAGGCGAGCAGCCGTTTCATGTCGGTCTGCACCGCCGCGAAAACGATACCGCCAAGCGCCGAGACCAGGCCCAGCGCGAGCACGACCACGCCCCACCACCAAAGCGGCGAGCCGATCAGGTCGAGCGTGACGCGGATCAGGCCGTAGATCGCGGTCTTCAGCATGACCGCCGAGAGCAGCGCCGAGATCGGCGAGGGCGCCGCCGGGTGCGCCTCGGGAAGCCAGACGTGCAGCGGCACGATCCCCGCCTTGGCGCCAAAGCCGACCAGCGCGAGCAGGAAGGCAGCGGTCGCCCAGGCAGCCGAGGGATGCAGCGTGCGCATGTGCTCGAACGTGTAGTCGCCCGCGCCCGCCTGGAGCGCGCCGAAGCACAGCAGGATGGCGATCGCGCCGATGTGCGCGATCAGGAGGTACAGGTAGCCCGCGCGGCGGATTTCGGCCTGGTCATGGTCGCAGGTGACCAGGAAGAACGACGACAGCGCCATCGTCTCCCAGGCGACCATGAAGAAATAGGCGTCGTCGGCCACCATCACCAGCGCCATGCTGGCGAGGAAGACGTGGAAATACAGGCAGATCAGCCCGGGCGAGGTGCCCCGCGTCTGCCTGAAGTATCCGCCGGCATAGACCGAGACCCCGGCGGACACCGCGCCAAGCAGCAAAAGGAAGAACGCCGACAGCGCGTCCAGTCGCGCGTGAAACGGCAGGTCCGGCAGGCCCAGCGGCAGCACCATTGAAGCCGCCGGCTCGAAGACCGCGAGCAGCGCGATCGCGGCAAGGCCCAGTCCCACGATGGCGCCGGCCGGATAGAGGACCCTTGTTGCCCATCCGACGCTGCCCGCGCGCAGCAGCCCGAGCGCGCCGATCAGAAGCCATGCGCACGCGACCGCGAGGACATCGTGCAGCGGCGTAGCCAGCATTCCGATGGGCCTATTTCACCCGCATGCCGGGCTGAGCGCCGGCGCCCGGCGCAATCAGGAAGATCCCCGGTCCGTCGCCCGAGGCCGCGAGCACCATCCCCTCCGAAACGCCGAACTTCATCTTGCGCGGCGCGAGGTTCGCAACCACTACCGCGAGCTGGCCTTCGAGCTGCGCCGGTTCGTAGGCCGACTTGATGCCCGCAAAGACGATGCGCGTCGTGCTACCGAGGTCGAGCGTCAGCTTGAGCAGCTTGTCCGCCCCCTCCACTTGCTCGGCCTTGACGATCTTCACCACGCGCAGGTCCAGCTTGTTGAAGTCGTCGATCGAAATCGTGCCCTCGCTCACGGACTGCTCCTTCGCTGCGTGCTGCTGTTTCTCCGCGTGCCGCTGCGGCGCATCCGCCTGCGGCACGGATTCGATGCCGAACAGCGCGTCGAGCTGCTTTTCCTCGGCGCGAGTCAAAAGGTGTTGATACGGATTGATCGCGTGACCAGCCGGCAGAAGATTTCCCGCGTCTTTCCAGGTGAGAGAAGGAATCGACAGGAATCGCTCGACGTTTTCCGCGAGCTTCGGAAGGACCGGTTTCAGGTAAAGCGTAAGCAGGCGAAACATCTGCAGAGCGTCCGAGCAAGCTTGCTGAAGTTTTGCCTCACTGCCGGCCTTTTTCGCCAGATCCCAAGGCTTGACTTGATCGACAAAAGAATTTGCGTTGTCGGCCCAGGACATTATGTCCCGCAATGCCTTGCCGAATTCCCGGGCATCAAACATCTCTGCAATGCCGCCAGATGCGGATTGCATGTCATGGACAAGTTTGTTCGACGCCTCGACGGCGACCAGTTTCCCCTCAAACTTCTTCGACAAGAACCCGGCGCAGCGGCTGGCGATGTTGATGTACTTGCCAACGAGATCGCTATTGACGCGCGCGACGAAGTCCTCGGGGTTGAAGTCGATATCTTCGACAGCGCCGTTGAGTTTGGCGGCGATGTAGTAGCGCAGCCACTCCGGATTCATGCCGAGCTCGAGGTAGCGCAGCGGGTCGATGCCGGTGCCGCGCGACTTGGACATTTTCTCGCCCGAGACGCCGATGAAGCCGTGTACGTAGATGTGATCCGGCACCTTGTAGGGTGCGCCCGCGAATTTCAGCATCGCGGGCCAGAACAGGGTGTGGAAGTAGATGATGTCCTTGCCGATGAAATGGATCTGCTCGGTATCCTCGGCGGAGAGGAATTCTTCGAACGTTCTGTTTTCGCCTTTTGCCTTTGCTTTCCCGGATTCGAAATAATTCTTGAGCGAAGCAAGATAGCCAATCGGCGCATCGAGCCAGACGTAGAGGTATTTCTCTTCCGCGATGTCCGGGACGCGGATGCCGAAGTACGGCGGGTCGCGCGAGATGTCCCAGTCGCCGAGCGCCTTGTCGCCTTCGCCGTCGAGCCATTCCCAGGCCTTGTTGACGACCTGCGGCTGCAGCCGGCCGGGCACCTGCAGCCAATCGCGAAGGAATGCGACGCACTCTGGGTCGGACAGCTTGAAAAAGAAGTGATCGGAGGACTTGAGCACGGGCTTCGCGCCCGAGAGCGTGGAGTAGGGATTCTTCAGTCCGGTGGCGGAATAGACCGAACTGCAGGTCTCGCAGGCGTCGCCGTACTGGTCCTTGGCGCCGCAGTTCGGGCATTCGCCTTTGATGTAACGGTCGGCGAGGAACATGCCCTTGACCGGGTCGTAGTACTGCTCGACGGGCTTGCTGTAGATCAACCCCCGGATTTTGAGACGGCGGAACACGTCCTGCGACAGCGCAGTATTTTCGGCAGAATGCGTGGAGTGCCAATTGTCGAACTCGATATGAAAGCCCTTCAGGTATTTGGGTCTTTCATCAAAGATCCGTTTTATCAACTGCTCAGGCGTGACTCCCTCTGCCTCCGCCTTAAGCATGATCGGCGCGCCGTGCGCGTCGTCGGCACCGACGAAATGCACTTCGTTGCCCTGCATGCGCTGGAAGCGCACCCAGATGTCGGCCTGGATGTACTCCATGATGTGGCCGATGTGGAACGACCCGTTAGCGTAAGGCAGGGCCGTGGTGACGAAGAGCCGGCGGGGCATTTTCTGCTCGGGAAAAACGGCGATTTTAGCTTACACTTGAAGCATGCCTCTCAGTGAAACGGAAGTTCAGGCGGTTCTCGCAAAGCTCATCGATCCGAATACCGGCAAGGATTTCGTCGCTACGCGCTCGGTGAAGGGCGTGAAGGTCGCCGGCAGCGCAGTGTCGCTCGAAATCGAACTCGGTTATCCGGGCAAGAGCCAGTTCGAGCCGATCCGGCGCCAGGTGATCGAGGCGCTGAAGACGGCGGGTGCGCCGGGCGCGAGCGTCACCGTGCGCTCGAAGGTGGTGTCGCATGCCGTGCAGCGCGGCGTGAAGCTGATCCCCGGCATCAAGAACATCATCGCCATCGCCTCGGGCAAGGGCGGCGTGGGCAAGTCCACCACGGCGGTCAACCTGGCGCTGGCCTTGCTGGCCGAAGGCGCGTCGGTGGGGATCCTCGACGCGGACATCTACGGGCCGTCGCAACCGATGATGCTCGGCATCGCGGGCCGGCCCGAATCGAAGGACGGCAAGAGCCTGGAGCCGATGGAGGGCCACGGCCTGCAGGCGATCTCGATCGGGTTCCTGATCGACATAGATACGCCGATGGTGTGGCGCGGCCCCATGGTGACGCAGGCGCTGGAGCAACTGCTCAAGGACACACGCTGGCGCGAGCTCGACTACCTGGTGGTGGATCTGCCGCCGGGCACCGGCGACATCCAGCTCACGCTCGCGCAGAAGGTGCCGGTGACGGGCGCGGTGATCGTGACCACGCCGCAGGACATCGCCCTGATCGACGCCCGCAAAGGGCTCAAGATGTTCGAGAAGGTCGGCATCCCGATCCTCGGCATCGTCGAGAACATGTCGACCCACATCTGCCCGAGCTGCGGCCACGAGAGCCACATCTTCGGCGAGGGGGGTGCCGCGCGCATGTCCAAGGACTACGGCACCGAACTGCTCGGCCAGCTGCCGCTCGATTCCTCGATCCGCGAGCATGGCGACTCGGGCAAACCGACGCTGGTGGCCGATCCGGACGGGCGCGTCTCGGCGATCTACAAGCAGATCGCCCGGCGCTGCGCGGTGCGCATCGCCGAGTCGCAGAAGGACATGACGTCGAAGTTTCCGAATATCGTCGTCCAGAACACCTGAGCGGGCGCGCGGTTATTCCGCCCTGATGCCAGCGTAGGCCGCCACACGCGCCCAGCGCGCCAGTTCGCTGCGCATGAAGTCCTGCGCTTCCTCCGGCGTGGAGTAAAGCGTATCGAAGCCCTGGTCCTCGAGCTTCGCCTTGAGTGCCGTGCCTGCCCTGATGAATTCCGCGTTGAGGCGCTTGATCACCGCGGCGGGAGTGCCGGCTGGCGCGAACAGCGCAAACCAGTTCGCCATTTCGATGTCCTTGTAGCCCGCTTTGGCCAGCGAGGGCACGTCCGGCAGCGAACGGTGCCGTCCGGCCGAAGCGACCGCCAGCACCCGGATCCGCCCCTGCTGAATGAAGGGCAGCGCATTTTGCAGGGGACTGAACATGAACTGCACCTGGCTGCCGGCCAGGTCGGTCATCGCCTGCGACTGCCCCTTGTAGTGCACGGCGGTGGCCTTGAACCCTGCCTTCTGGGCGAAGAACTCCGCCTGCAGGTGTTGCGGGCTGCCGATGCCGGCGGTGCCGAAGTTGAGCTCGCCCGGCGTCGCGCGGGCGAGCTCGACGAACTCCCTGACCGAACCGGCTTTCAGCGCGGAATGGACCACCAGCACCACGCTGGTCTGCATCGCCATCGTGACCGGTTGCAGGTCCTTCAGCAGGTCATAGGGCAACTGCCGGTAGGTGGCGACGTTGGTCGCGATCGTGCCGGGCGTGAACAGCAGTGTGTAGCCGTCCGGCCGCGCGCGAACCACCGCCATGGTCCCGATATTGCCGCCCGCACCGGTCCTGTTGATCACCACGAGAGGCTGCTTCAGCGTCTCCTGCACTTTGGCGCCAAGCGTGCGAGCAAGCGTATCGGTACCGCCGCCGGCGGCCACCGGAACGACGATCTCGATCGGCTTCGACGGGTAAGGTTGCGCGATGGCGAGCGCGTATTGCGCGACAACCGCCAGCGACAGAACGATGCGGGCTCGGGAGCGCATGTCGAGGATGGATCCGGACGTTATGATGCGCAGGATTCTAAACCTACTCCAAACCCACGCCCTTTCACCGGAACGAGAGCTTGCCATGACCGATGCCGCCCAGCACCTGATCGACGATGTCGTTAGCGCCAACCACATCCTCTACAACGAAGGCGTGGTCGATGGCTTCGGCCACGTCACGGTGCGGCACGACAAGCGCCCGGACCGCTTTCTGATCGCCCGCAGTATGGCGCCCGGGCTGGTGACGGCCGACGACATCATGGAATGCGACCTCGAGGGCACGCCGCACGATCCGGCCGGGCGCCGGACGTATGTCGAGCGCTTCATCCACAGTGCGATCTACAAGGCCCGGCCGGACGTCATCGCGGTGGTGCACAGCCACTCGCCGGCCATCGTTCCGTTCAGCGTGACCGATGCACGCTTGCGGCCGATCTGCCACATGTGCGGGTTTCTGGGCGAAAACACGCCGGTGTTCGAGATTCGCGATATCGCAGGCGCAGACTCGGACTTGCTGATCCGGTCCCAGGCGATGGGCGAAGCGCTGGCGAAAACCCTGGGCAGCGCGGCGGTGGCGCTGATGCGCGGACACGGCAGCGTGACCGTCGGCGCTTCGGTCAAGCAGGTCGTGTACCGTGCGATCTACGCCGAGGTCAACGCGAAGCTGCAATCAGACGCGATGCGCCTGGGCAAAATCAATTTCCTCACCCCGGGGGAGGCCGCCACTGCCGCGGCGATGAACGATGAACACGTCGATCGCCCTTGGCAGCTGTGGAAGATGGCTGCGAAAAGGCTACAATAGCCAGATGAAGCGGGCTTCAATTTCGGAAGTGAAAAACCACCTTTCCCCGTATGTCGATCTGGTTCGCAACGGCGAGACGGTGTTGCTGACCGATCGTAATCGGCCTGTGGCGCGGATCGTGCCGCTGGAACTAGGTAACGTTGCCGATGAGGCCAGGCTCGCGGAACTGGAGCGCAGCGGTGTCCTGCGACGCGCGATGAAGCCGCCTTTGAAGGTACTGCCAACCCCGGTCAAACTGCCTGCAGGCGTGAGCGTGCTCGAGGCGCTGCTCGAAGAACGCCGCGGCGGACGCTGACCCGCATACCGTGAGGTTTTGGGACAGTTCCGCAATTGTTCCGCTGCTGGTCGACGAAGCCGCCACCGAGCGTGTCAGGCAGCTTTACGCATCGGATCCCGAGATGGTGGTGTGGTGGCCGACCGAGGTCGAGTGCGCCTCTGCCTTGGCGCGGCGCGCCTCGAGGGATTGACGATCGCGGCGACGAACCTGGCGCGTCAACCCGGGGAAAACTCATACAGGGCGCGACGCCGGCGTCGAAAGTAGAGGGGACTAGTGCAATGACCATAAAATCCGACAAATGGATCCGCCGCATGGCGGCCCAGCAGCGCATGATCGAGCCCTTCGAGCCGGGACAGGTCAAGGAGGCCGGTGGGAAGCGCATCGTGTCCTACGGTACCTCGAGCTACGGCTACGACATCCGCTGCTCGGAGGAATTCAAGATTTTCACCAACATCAACAGCACCATCGTCGACCCGAAAGTGTTCGACGAAAGGTCGTTCGTAGACTTCAAGGGCCCCGTGTGCATCATCCCGCCCAACTCCTTCGCGCTCGCGCGCACGATCGAGTATTTCCGCATCCCGCGCAACGTGCTCACCATCTGCCTTGGCAAATCCACTTACGCGCGCTGCGGCATCATCGTCAACGTGACGCCGCTCGAACCGGAGTGGGAGGGCCACGTGACACTGGAATTTTCGAACACCACGCCGCTGCCGGCGCGGATCTACGCCAACGAGGGCGTGGCGCAAGTGATCTTCATCGAGTCCGACGAGGTTTGCGAGACTTCGTACCGCGACCGGGGCGGCAAATACCAGGGCCAGAAGGGCGTCACGCTGCCGCGGATTTAGGGCCACTATTCCTAGTGGGTCGGCGGGTTAGCATCCCTACCTATAGTGGTTTCTCAGGCCTGCGTCCGGGCGTTCGCCTCTGGGCACGAGCGGAATATCTGTTACAAAACCCTTGACTCAGAGGGGGGTGTCCCTATAATTCGAAAAAATTCCCTGTTAACTCAAGGACAAGAAGGAGGTCATCATGACAAGCACCAGGAACTCAGGTTCGGTTGTCTGCATCTTCGACCTTCCTGAAACCTAGTTCGCAAGGAGAGTTTGATGGGCGTACGCCCCAGCAGCATCGCTCGTACCGGCAAGCAATCCTCACTACCGCAAGAACAGCTCTTCGACACGCATCCCGAAGTCAGTCTCGACTTCGAGATCGTGCGCCAGGCGGCCCGCCAGAAGTACTCCCGGCCGTTCCTGATCCTCGATAACGCCATCGTGCGTGAAAAAGTGCGCCGCTTTCGCGCCGCCATGCCGCGCGTGCGGCCGCACTACGCGGTGAAGGCCAATCCGGACCGGCGCGTGCTCAAGACGCTGATGCAGGAGGGCTGCAGCTTCGAGATCGCCTCGACCGCGGAGCTCGACATGCTGCTCGCGCTAGGCGTGAACGTGGCCGAAGTGTTTTATTCGAACCCGATGAAGTCGCGTCAGTCGATCTCCTATGCCGCCGCCAAGGGCGTCGAGTGGTTCGTGGTGGACAGCGTCGATGAGCTGCGCCGGGTGCACGAGATCAAGGCGGACGCGAGGATGTACCTGCGCGTCGCGACCCCCAACATCGGCAGCGACTGGCCGCTGTCGGGAAAATTCGGCGCGGGCGCATCCGAGACGCGGGAAATCATCGCCACCGCGGCCAAGCTCGGCGCCGACCTCGCTGGAGTAACCTTCCACGTCGGTTCGCAGTGCCGCAATCCGGAGAACTGGCGGGTCGGCATGGAGAAGGCGCGCACGCTGTTCGACGCCATGACCAAAACCGGCCTGAGGCCGCGCATGCTGGATATCGGCGGCGGCTTCCCGGTGCGCCACGTGAAGCCGATACCCTCGATCGAGGTGATTGGCGAGGTCGTCAACGAGGCCCTCAAGGCCTTTCCTGAGGAGCTGCGCGTGGTCGCCGAGCCGGGCCGCTACCTGGTGTCGGACGCAGGGTATTTCGTGTGCCGCGTGATCGGTACCGCAACGCGCAGCGGCAAGCGTTGGATGCACTGGGACGCGGGTCTGTTCGGCGGCGTGATCGAGACCACCGAGGGCCTGAAATACCGCATCCGCACCGAGCGCTCCGGGCCGGACATTCCCTGGCACGTCGCCGGACCCACCTGCGACTCGGTAGACGTGATCCTGCGCGATGAACCGATGCCCTCCGACCTGCAGGAAGGCGACTTCATCTACATCCGCAATGCGGGCGCCTACACCACCGCCTACGCGAGCGAATTCAACGGTTTTCCGCTGCCCGAGGTGAGGATTTTCGAATCTAAGCGGTAATCCTCTCGTAGAGCACGAAATCGAAACGCATACCCTCGGTTGAGGTGTGCGTTTCTTTTTGTGACACGCGCCAGGCCTTGCGGTCCCATTCGGGGAATTTCGTGTCCCCCTCGCGGGCCTCGTGAATCTCGGTCAGCACCAGGGCGTTGGCGAGCGGCAGAGCCGCGGCGTAGATTTCCGCGCCACCGATCACGAAGGCCAGCGGTTCGCCGGTGCATAGCGCGACCGCGCCTTCGAGCGTCGCGGCCACGCTCGCGCCCGGCGCTTCATAGCCGGGTTTTCGACTGATGACGATGTTTTCGCGGCCCGGCAGCGGCTTGCCGAACGATTCCCAGGTGCGCCGGCCCATGATGATCGGGTGGCCAAGCGTGAGTTTCTTGAAGTGCTTCAGGTCCTCGGGCAGATGCCACGGCAGTTTGCCGTTCGCGCCGATGACGCCGTTCTGCGCGACTGCAGCGATTAGATAGATGCGCGTCGTCCCTGGGGCGACGGGCGGAGGGGTTGAACCGCCGATTCGTGACATACGTCCTCGTCCAGACGAAATCTTGCGTGGATCATAGAAGCGTGAACAGCATTGAAACGCCAGTAGTGCCGACTGCGCCACCGCCGCTTGACCAGGCGCGACGGGCTTTCGAACGCGACTATCTGGTGCGCATCCTCGGGATGACGCGAGGCAATGTAACCCACGCGGCGCGACTCGCGGGACGAAACCGGACCGAATTCTACCGCCTGCTCGAGCGTCACTCGCTCTCTCCGGGCATGTTCAAGCCGGCGCCGCGCGGCGGCGGTCAGTTCACACCGCAATCGGCGCCTTGATCGCCGGGTAAGGCTCGTAGCCCTCCAGCGTGAAATCCTCGTAGCGGAACGCGAACAAGTCCCTCACCTCCGGATTGAGCCTGATGCGCGGAAACGGCCGCGGCGAGCGCGACAATTGCTCGCGTGCCTGATCCAGATGGTTCAGGTAAAGGTGCGCATCGCCCAGCGTCAGCACGAACTCGTCGGCCTGCAGGCCGGTCACCTGCGCCATCATCTGCGTCAGCAGTGCGTAGGACGCGATATTGAACGGCACGCCGAGGAACAGGTCCGCGCTTCTCTGGTACATCTGGCAGGAGAGCTTGCCGTTGGCAACGTAGAACTGGAACAGCGCGTGGCAGGGTGGCAGCGCCATCCGGTCGACATCGGCGGGGTTCCATGCGCTCACGATATGCCGGCGCGAATCCGGCTTCTGCCTGATGGATTCAACTACGTTCGCGAGTTGATCCACCTCGCCGCCATTCGGTTTTTGCCAGTGACGCCATTGGTGACCGTAAACGGGTCCCAGCTCGCCGTTCTCGTCGGCCCATTCATCCCAGATGGAGACGCCGCGTTCCTGCAGCCACTTCACGTTGGTATCACCGCGCAGGAACCAGAGCAGTTCCAGGAGGATGGACTTCAGGTGCAGTTTCTTGGTGGTGAGCAGAGGGAAACTGTCGGACAGCCCGAAGCGCAGCTGATGCCCGAATACCGACAGTGTTCCGGTCCCGGTGCGGTCCGTCTTCGCCGCGCCCTGCTCGAGCACCTGCGCAAGCAGTTCGAGGTATTGCTGCTCTCCGGGAGCATGGGGATCGGGTCTCATATCGCGATGGTAGCGAAAAGTTCGCGTGCGCTCTGGAATCGATCGGCGGGTTTTTTCGCCAGCAACCGGTCGACGATGGTCTGGTAGCCCGCCAGGCGCTCGGGCAGGAGCGGGATCTCCCCGTGCACGTGCAGGTAGACCAGGCCCGCCGGGCCCTCGTCGCCCCACAGCCGGCGGCCGGTCAGCATCTCATGGAAAATCACCCCCAGGCTGTACAGGTCCGAGCGGACGTCGGCCTCTTTTCCAAGGCACTGCTCCGGGCTCATGTAGCGGGGTGTCGCCATCAGTGCGCCTTGGCGCGTGAGGCCTGCCTTCGAGTCCAGGTCCTTGGCGAGGCCAAAGTCCACGATCACCGGGCGTCCATTGTCGCGAAACATGATGTTCTGCGGCTTGAGGTCCCGGTGCACGATGTCGTGTGAGTGGATTGCATCCAGGGCCCTCGCGATCTGCGAAGTGAGGCGCAGCGCCGCGAGCGAGGTCATGCCTTCGTGAATGCGCGCCGCAAGGGTCCCGCCCGAGAGGTATTCCATCGCGATGTAGGGCTGTTCGCCCGAGAAGCCCTGATCGAAGATGTGCGCCACGTGTTCGTTTTCGACGGTTACGATCAATTTGTATTCGCGCACGAAACGCTGGAGGAAGATGGCGTCGCGGCGCAAAGCCGGGTCGAGCACCTTGAGCACCAGCTGCATGCCGTCGTGCACGCGCTCGGCAAGGTAGACCTGCGCCATGCCGCCTTCTCCGATCATGCGCAGTGTCCGGTATCCCGGGATCCGGCCCGCGTTTTCCCGCAGCGGCGCGCCGATCCTGTGCGTGTCGAGCGGCACGGTGCGCGCGAACACCGGATTCACGCCGGTGCCATCCAGGCGGCGCGCTTCGTGCTCGCGCAACGCGTCTTCGAGCGTGCGCGTAAGGCGTTGCTGGGTGAGGCCGGTCTTGCGCAGGAAATCGGCCGCGCCGGCCTTCATGGCCTGAATGGCGACATGGGTGTCGCCATGGTCCGCGAGCAGGACCACCGGCGGGGCCTGCAAATCCCCGCGCATTTGCGCCACCCACCGGATGCCGTCCCGGCCTGCCGGATGCGAATCCAGCAGCACCAGGTCATAGCGTTGGCGCGCGAGGAACTCGGCGGGATCGCCGTGCTGGCGAGGGTCCCATTCGTCTGTCTGCGCCTCCGGCCAACGTGTGTGCAGCATGCCCGCGAGCATGCGCCTGAATTCACTGGATTCGTCGATGATCAGGAAGCGCATAAGATGGGGGAGGGGCCCTGTCTTCCCTCCCGGCAGGTATCATGCACGCCTTGCGGAGGTAAACCAAGATGAAACTCTTTGGCGGCGGAAAGCCAGACCATCCTCTGGCCGACCCGAAAGAGGCGAAGCGCCTGCTGGACGCGCTACCGGCGGACGAGGTCAAGGCGCTGGACGAGATGATGCACTGGATGGAATCGGTGGCGGTGGCCGAGAGTTTCAAGCCCGAAGCCAGAATCCAGTTGCTGTTCACACTGGACGAGGTCGCGCAGCCGCGCCTGCGCAAGCTGGCCAAGGACTATTTCACGACCGGCAGGCCTTCGCGCTTCCAGGAGAACCGTCTTTGGACCGCGCTGCACGGTTATTGGAAGCAGGCGGGTTACGCCTATGCGCGCTCGGTCGACCAGTTCGTGCAGAACGCCAAAGGCATAGACGCCGCCAAAGCCCAGCTTCCGCTGCTCCTTGTGAGAACGCTGCGCAGCTTCGCGCAGCAAATCAAGTGGATGCACATGCGCTACGGTCCGATCGATCCGGTCAGCTGGGGGGTATTCAGCAGTGTTTACGCGTTTTCCGAAGTAAGGCAGCTCACGCGGTCCAAAGTCACGGTCTATCCCGGTTCGGCCGGCGAGTCCACGCCGCAGCTCGAATTCCTCAAGGGCGCGATGTTCAGCGTGAGCACGCCAGACGGGTTGTTGCCGATGGAGGTCGAACTGGCCGAACGCCTGATCGACGTACTTGCGCCGCGCTTCGTGCTCGCCAATGCGCCGGCGCCCGGACTGGTGTTCTGGGTGGATCTGGCGCAGGCGATGTCGCCGGCGCGCCTGTCGCGAGCACCGCAGCCCGGGCCGGGCCTGCGCTGCTTCGGCGCCGGTGCGGCACTTGCCGAAGTGCACGAACTGGCCGAGAAGATCCTCGTCGGCGGGCAGATACCGCCGGAGGTCAATCTGGGCGGCTACGAGGCGCATGTCGCGCTCGAGGTGATGCGCCATCTGCACCTGTACTGGTCCCCGCAGGCGCCCGAGCGCAAGACGCAGCGCCACGCGGTCAAGTCGCGCCTCGCCGTCACGCAAGGCTACGAGGGGGTGGTCGGGGTGCTCGGCGGCGGCGATTCGCTCGATTTCGACAACCAGAATTCAGAGAGCTGGATCGTCGAGAACGTGAGCGCCGGCGGTTTTGGCGCAGTGGTGCCGCAGCTGAAGGGCGACTGGCTGCGGGTAGGCGCGCTGCTGGCGATGCAGCCCGAGGGCGGCAGCAACTGGGTGCTGGGATTGATCCGCAGGGTCAACAAGCTCGCCGGACAGCAGGCGCGCGTCGGCATCGAAACGTTGTCCAGGACGCCGCTGCTGTCGCGATTCGCGGTCGCCGGCGTCAAATCCGTCACCGAGCAGGGCGTGCTGCTGAAGGACGGCGAGGCGGCCGAGGTGCGCATCGTGCTCAAGCCGGGCGTGTTCACGCCGGGGCAGAACCTCGAGATCACGCGAGGTGAACGCAACCACGTCTACCTTCCGCAGGCAGTGGCCGAACGCGGCGAGGACTACGAAATTGCCCGATTCCGGGAGTTGATCAGAGAATCCTGAGCAGGAAAGCCGCGATGTCCTCGATTTCCTCGGGGCATACCGAGTGCGGCATCGGATATTCGCACCACTCGACCGCATAACCCAGCGCCCGCAGCGCATCGCGCGAGCGCGCTGCGCGCTCAAGAGGAATCATGTTGTCGTACTGACCGTGCGCCATGAAGATGGGCAAGCCGCCGTTTTGCGCAGCGCGTTCTTTTTCCAGTGATCTTGACAAAGGCAGATAGGTTGAAAGCGCCATCACACCAGCCAGCCGCTCGGGGTGGCGCAGGGCGGTCTGCAGCGCGATCGCGCCGCCTTGCGAGAATCCGGCGAGGACTATTTTGTCGCGAGGAATGCCTCGTTGCGTTTCCCTGGCAATCAAGCCTTCTAGCGAATCCTGGGATTCGCGAATCCCGGCCTCGTCCTCCGCCCCGCCGCCCAATTGCAAAATGTCGTACCAGGCGCGCATGCGCATGCCCATGTTGATCGTTACCGGACGCTGCGGTGCATTGGGAAAGATGAAGCGCACCGGCTTCGACGCGGGCAGGCGGAGCTCCGGCACGATCGGCTCGAAGTCGTGTCCGTCCGCGCCCAGGCCGTGCAGCCAGATCACCGCCGCCACCGGCGCGGCCCCGGTCTCGACCTCTATTGTTTCAAGCGCTTGCGTCATGCGTGCATAGTACCTCTTGACTCGATGACTGCTGGTCATTTAGATTCACTATTAGATGACCAAGAGTCAGTTGAGACGGGCCCGGGCCCCTGAACACAAGACCGAGCGACGGGCGGACATCGTGCAGGCGGCGGCGGCGTTGCTGCGGCGCGACCCTTCGGCGACCTTCTCGGTGGACGAGCTGGCGCACCGCGCAGGCCTTGCCAAGGGAACGGTCTACCTCTACTTCGGCACGCGCGAGGAGGTGCTGCTTGCGCTGCACGACCAGCAATCGCGGGAGCTGTTCGACGTCGTGGAGCAGGCGTTGTCGGCTGCCGATTGTCACGGCCGGCGCGTGGTGGAGGGCGGCCTCGCGTATTTGCGCGCCCACCCGGAGTTCTACCCGGTCGCCGGCAACTGCCGCCACATGCTCGATACCAACATCGGCACTGAAGCGGCGTTCGCGTTCAAGCTCGGCATCGCGCAGCGCCTCGAGCCGCTCGGGCGGCGCGTCGAGGAACTCTATCCGGGCCTCGCCCGGGGCGAGGGCGTGGCGCTGCTCACCAATTGCTACGCCATGATCATCGGGCTGTGGCAGCAAACCGATCCGCCGCTCTGCCTGCGCAAGGTGATGCACCGCGCCGAGATGGCGATCTTCCGGGTCGATTTCGAAAAGCAGCTTGTCGCGGCCCTGCTCGACCTCTGGGCGGGCGCGGAGCAGCGCGGCAGAAAGGTGAAACCATGAACAAGATCATCGTGCTCGCGATGGCGGCCCTGTTGCTTGCTGCCTGCAGCGAGGCAACCGAAAAAAAGCCCGAGGAAATCCGCCCGGTCCGGGTGATCACGATAGGCGAATCGGCGGGGCTGCGCACCGTCAGCTACGCCGCCGAGGTGCGCCCGCGGCACGAGGTGCGGCTGTCGTTCCGCGTCGGCGGCAAGATCGTCGAGCGGCTGGTCGAGGTGGGTAGCAGGGTCCGCGCCGGACAGCCGATCGCGAGGCTGGACGCGGCCGATTTCGCGCTCGCCGCGGCAAGCGCGAAGGCGCAGGCCGCCAGCCTGGAGACCGAGCGCAATCTGGCTGCGGCGGACCTCAAGCGCTACCGGGATCTGCGCGAAAAGAATTTCATCAGCCAGGCCGATTTCGACCGGCGTGCGAGCACCCTCGAAGCCGCCGGCGCGAAGCTGGAGGCGGCGCAGGCGGTGTTCCGCCAGTCCGCGAACCAGGCGGGCTACGCGCTGCTCGTCGCCGACAGTGCCGGGGTGATTACCGCGATCGAAGCCGAAGCGGGGCAGGTGGTCGCCGCGGGGCAGACGGTCGCGCGGCTCGCGCGCCGCGGCGAGATGGAAGCCGCGTTCGCGGTCCCCGAAGCTCAGCGGCCGCTGGTGCAAAACGCGCTTGACCTTGCGCTTACTCTCAACGCCATGCCCGGCAAGCAGTGGAAAGCGAAGCTGCGGGAACTCTCCCCGGCCGCTGATCCGGTCAGCCGCACTTACGCGGTACGCGCCACGATTCTCGGAGCGGGCGAGGATATCGAGCTTGGCATGAGCGCCCGGGTCGCCGTCAGCGCGGCCGGCGTCGCGCCGAAGCTTGAGGTGCCGGTGGCGGCGCTCTATTCGCGCGGCGATCAGCCGCAGGTATTCGTGGTGGACGGCAACGGCATGGTGCAGCCGCGGGTAGTGAAAACGGCAGGCGTTGCGGGCGAGCGGGTAGTGATCGAATCGGGCCTCAAGGCGGGCGATGTGGTGGTCGCAGCCGGCGCGGCGCTGCTGCGCCCCGGCCAGCGCGTGCGCATCCTGCAAGGCAAATAGGATGTCGCAGGACCGCTTCAACCTGTCCGCGGCGGCGCTGCGTTACCGCGAGCTGACGTTGTTCTTCCTGCTGGCGATCGCGATTGCCGGCGGGATGGCGTTTTTCCGCCTTGGCCAGCGCGAGGATCCCGATTTCACCTTCCGCGCCATGGTCCTGCGCACCCTCTGGTCCGGCGCCACCGCGGAGCAGGTCGACCGCCAGATCACCGACCGGATCGAGAAGAAACTGCAGGAAATGCCGCACTTCAAATGGACGCGCAGTTACTCCAAGCCCGGCGAGTCGCTCATCGTGCTCGAGCTGCTCGATGCCGCGCCGGCCGCCGAGGTCCCCGAGATCTGGTATCAGGTGAGGAAGAAAATCGGCGACATCCGCCAGACGCTGCCGGCGGAAGCCCTCGGACCGTTCTACAACGATGAATTCGGCGACGTTTACGGCTCGATCTACGCGTTCACGGCCGACGGCTTCACGCTCTCGGAGCTGCGCGACTACGTCGAGCGCGTGCGCCAGGAGGTGCTGCGGCTGCCGAACGTCTCCAAGGCGGAACTGATCGGCGTCCAGGACGACCGCATATTCGTCGAGATCTCCTCCAAGCGCCTCGCCGCGCTCGGCATCGATCCGCAGGCGATCGGCCAGGCGCTCGCGGCGCAGAACGCGGTGCTGAGCCCGGGCAGCGTCGAGACGCGCGATAATACGGTGGCGCTGCGTGTCTCCGGCCAGCTCGATTCCGTGCAGGCCGTATCCGACCTGCCGCTGCGGGTCGGCGGGGAGAACAGCGCCCAGACCTTCCGTCTTGGCGACATCGCCAGCGTCACGCGCGGTTATGCCGATCCGCCGGTCTCGACCATGCGCTATCGCGGCAAGGAGGCGCTCGGGCTCGCGGTCTCGATGCTGCGCCGCGGCGACGTGCTCAAACTCGGCGATGACCTCACGCGCACCATGGCACGCCTCAAGCTGGAGTTGCCGGTGGGGATCGAGTTCGAGCAGGTTTCCGACCAGCCGAGCATCGTGCGCAATTCGGTGGGCGAGTTCATGCGCTCGCTGGGCGAGGCGGTGGCGATCGTGCTGGCGATCTCGTTCCTCGCGCTGGGCGCGCGCACCGGGCTGGTGGTCGCGCTCACCATTCCACTGGTGCTGGCGGCGACATTTTTCGGCATGCTCGTGTTCGGCGTCGACCTGCACCGCATCTCCACCGGTGCGCTGATCATCGCGCTCGGGCTCCTTGTGGACGACGCGATGATCGCGGTCGAGATGATGCACCGCAAGCTCGAGGAGGGTCTCGACAAGCTGCAGGCGGCGAGTTACGCGTATTCGACCACCGCGTTCCCGATGCTCTCCGGAACCCTGATTACCGCGGCGGGCTTCCTGCCGATCGCCACCGCCAAATCCTCGACCGGCGAATACACTTTCGCCATTTTCTCCGTCACAACCATGGCGCTCGTCATCTCCTGGTTCGCCGCGGTCATTGCGACGCCTTTTATCGGCAGCCTGCTGCTCAAAGAACATCCGGTGGCCGCGGGCGAGGGGCCGCGCGAGATGTTCGACACGCCTTTCTTCCGCCGCTTGCGCCGCGTGATCGACTGGTGCATCGAGAACCGCAAGACCGTGCTCCTGGCGACTGCGGCGAGCCTGGTGCTGGGCGTGCTCGGCATGAAACTTACCGAGAAGCAGTTCTTTCCGTCGTCGAACCGGGTCGAGTTGATGGTTGACCTGTGGCTGCCCGAGGGTGCCTCGATCCGCGCCAGCGAGCGGGAAACGGAGCGCATGGAAAAGCTGCTCGCGGGCAATCCCGATGTCGCCAGCTACGTGAGCTACGTCGGCAACGGCTCGCCGAGGTTCTTCCTGTCCCTCGACCAGCAACTGTTCCGCACCAATTTCTCGCAGACCATCGTGCTCACCAAGGATGTCGCCGCGCGCGAGCGGGCCATCGCCGCGCTGCGCAAGGCGCTGGCGGACGAATTCCCGGGCGTGCGCGGGCGTGTGAGCCGCGTGCCGCTCGGCCCGCCGGTCAACTACCCGGTGCAGTTCCGCGTCTCGGGGGAGGACAGTACCGAACTCAAGCGCATCGCCGACCAGGTTGCCGAGAAGGTCCGCGCCAACCCTTCAACCGTGGACGTGAACCTGGATTGGGGCGACAAGGTGCTCGCCCTGCGCGTGGAGGTGGATCAGGAGAAGGCGCGGGCGCTTGGCGTATCCTCGCAGGGCGTGTCGCGCGCCGCTGCCGCGGTGGTCAGCGGCATGCCGATCGGGCAAAACCGTGAGAACGACCGCCTGATCGACGTGACGCTGCGCGCGCCCGCTGATGAGCGCGCCTCGCTGGCGGCGCTCGGCGAGGTCGCGGTGCCGACCTCGATCGGGCGCAGCGTGCCGCTTGCCCAGGTGGCGGCGATCGGCGAAGCGCTGGAGGAACCGATTCTGTGGCGGCGCAGCCGCGATCTGACCCTGACCGTGCGCGCCGACATCGTGGATAGCGTGCAGGCGCCCGACATTACCGTGGCGATCGAGCCCACGCTCGCCGAAATTCGCGCCAGCCTGCCTTCCGGCTATCGCATCGAGGCGGGAGGCGCATGGGAGGAGAACTCCAAGGCGGAGGCCTCGATCGCGGCCGGCATGCCGCTGGTGTTCGCGATCATTCTGGCGCTGCTGATGCTCCAGCTGAAGAGTTTCTCGCGCACGTTCATGGTGCTGCTCACCGCGCCGCTGGGTGTGGTGGGGATCGCGATCGCGCTGCTCGTGTTCAGCAAGCCTTTCGGCTTCGTGGCGATGCTCGGCACCATCGCGCTGGGCGGCATGATCATGCGCAATACCGTGATCCTCGTCGACCAGATCGAGCAGGACCGCGCCGCCGGCGCGCCCGCCTGGACCGCGATCCGCGAGGCGGCGGTGCGGCGCTTCCGGCCGATCGTCCTGACCGCCGCCGCCGCGGTGCTGGCGATGATTCCGCTGGCGCGCAGCGTGCTCTGGGGGCCGATGGCCTACGCGATCATGGGCGGGCTGATCGTGGCCACGGCGTTGACGCTGCTCTTCGTGCCGGCGCTTTACGCGACCTGGTTCCGGGTGCGGCGGCCGGCGTAGCTGGGGCGGGCAAGAGGCTTGGCCAGCCGTTCAATACGGTCAAGGATGAACTGGCGCCTGCCGCGCGACCCGACCAGTGCGACATAGCGCTTGACCTCCCGCCACCGGAAAGCGCGCGGGAACTGCATCTCCGGCAAGCTCGCGAAAAGTCGTGAGCGGCCCGGGGCCAGGTACAGCAGATCGAACAGTGCCTTCTCGGGCGACGCCATCTTGGCGCCTTCGGCGGTGAGTTCGAAGCCGGTGAACAACTGGGGCGGGATGTGATGCAGCGATACGGTGGCGACCGGAGTCGCGACGCGCCGCGTCCTGCCGACCGTTACCGCGTAGAGCACCGCCGGCACCTGTTCGATCAGGCCGTGTTGGAACAGCGCGGTCTGAAGCGAAAGGCATGCCGGATACGGGGCCGTTACATGTTCCGGCAGCATCATGCGTTGCAGCGTTCGCGCCAGCGCCCAGCGGCCACGCGCCAGGTGCACCAGGAAATTCTGCCTGGCCAGGCGGCTCAGGATCATGTGCGCGTTGGCCGGTGTCACGCGCAGCAGCGACGCTGCGTCGCGTGTGGCAAACGCCTCGACCCCGAAGCGCTCGATCCGGCGCAGGGCTTCGAGCTGGTTCATGGCCCGGCCAGCGTCTCCAGGCGGCGCACTACTTCATCCTGCAGCGCCTCCCACACCGGGCGGACCCGATAGTGATCCTGGTACTCCGGCTCCAGATAGGCCAGCACTTGCCCGGCAAACTGGTCGTAGCCGACCGACATCGCGTTTTCGATGGCCGCGGGCAGCAGCCTGCGAAGACCTGCTTGCGCCCCAGGATCGGCGCCCTGATCCAGCAGGAGTTTCAGGTCGAATACGTCGCGCGCCTGTGTTTCGGTGCGGCCGGCGAGGGCGGCCACCTTTTGCGCAAACGCCGCGGTCAGCCCGTAATGCTGGGCTAGGACCGGGTAGAGCCGGTAGCGTCGCAGAATTTCCGCGTCCACCGGTTCCAGTTCGGCCCCGGCATCCAGCTTGCGCCGCGAAAACTCGACCTTCGTCGGCACGCCGCGTTCGCCGTCAAACCGGCGCACCGAGAGCTTCCAGCGCTGAGTGGTCTGGGTCTGCTTTGGCGCGGTGTGCCGCTCCAGCGCCAGCCCGTGCGCCCGCAGCGCCAGCGGCAAGGCGGGCCCGGCCAGCACCCGCTCGACATTGTTTCGCAGTGCAGCCACTGACATCGTTCGCACGTCGAGGTCCATATCCTCGGAGTAGCGGATGCTTTTGCAGTAGAAGCGCAGATTGCAGCCGCCTTTCAGGACGTACAGGGAGCGGTCCACCCGCGCACCAAAGGCGTGCAGGAACAGCAAATGGAACAACTCGATGGCCTGCTGATCGTTCATTTTAATATAATACACGTACTCAACATTAATGTTGATAATTAGTATTGTATAACCTGGGAATGGATCGGCACTTCGACGCTGCGGTGCTGGTGATGATCCCGCTCGCGCGCAGCGTGCTCTGGGACCCGATGGCCTACGCCATCATGGGCGACCTGATCGTGGCAACCGCGCTTGCGTCTGCTTACAATTTCGTACGGCAATTGCCTTGATCCCCGTGCTGCGGATCGCCGCAGCACGGCTTCGCCAGGATCTACTGCGATCAGTGCCAGCATGGCTTCATCCTGGCCTTTTCGTGCAAGGCGCGGTACTTCTGCCCGAGCTGCCACCAAAAGAGAGTGTTGGCGTACGGCGAATGGGTGGAAGCCAACGTGCTCGCGCCGGTGCCGCACCGGCAGTACGTATTCACCGTGCCCCGCCTGCTGCGGCCGATGTTCGCCCGCAGGCGCGCGCTCCTGGGCAAGCTGTGCAATATCGTCGAGCGCCTGTTCGCTCGCTTCTGCGCAAGCGCAAGGCCGGGCGCGCGACCGGGCATCATCCTGTTCGTCCAGACCTTCGGCGATCTCATCAACTTCAATCCGCATATCCACGTACTTGCGGCGGACGGTGCGTTCGACGCCGATGGCGGATTCAGGGTTCTGCCGCCCATTCCGTGCAAGATTCTGGAACCGTGGTTCCGAAAGGATGTTCTCGCTCTGTTGCGCCGCGAGGGCCTGGTCTCCGCGGTCCTCGCCGAAAAGATGCTGGCCTGGCGGCACACCGGGTTCTCCGCGCACAACAGCGTACGCGTTCGCGCGAGCGACGCGGCAGGCAGGCGCAGGCTCGCGCAGTACATGCTGCGCGCACCCTTCTCGCTGGAGAAGATGTCCTACGAACCGGTATCCGGCACCGTCATTTACCGCTCACGGATGCACAAGACCCTCAAACGCAACTTCCAGATCATGCATGGGGCCGATTGGCTCGCGCAACTCTGCGCTCACATCCCGGATCGCTTCGAGCACCTGGTGCGCTACGCCGGCTGGTATTCGAACCGCAGCCGGGGAAAGCGCCGGCGCACGGCCACCGCACCGACTGAGGTTGCGACCCGCGAAGTAGATGTGCGCGAAGCCGCTCGCGTGCGCTCAACCTGGGCGCGCCTGATTCACAAAGTCTACGAAGTCGACCCGCTCGAATGCCCCAAGTGCAAGGGACCCATGCGCGTGATCGCCCTCATCGAGGATAAGGCGGTGATCCGCAAGATTCTCTCCCACCTGGGCCTGTGGACGCCGCAAACAGTGGCGGGGAACGGACCCGGGCCGCCCGCCCCGGATCCGCCAAGGCTCGCCGCGTCAATCCTGACCTACCACCCAGTTCCCGACATCGCCTGAATCCGCTGCGCGAGGGGTGGATTCGCCTTGCGCCGAGCGTTCATTGCCCAAGACGCGCCAAGCGGATAGATTGCCATGTGGATTTTTACTAATAGCGGCTCGCGACGCGACATAATCGGCATTGTGCACCGTCACACCAGGGCTGGGGAGCGGGAGAATGGGCAAATCGTGCGGCGCCGTGCGGCCAGGGGCGGATCGATTTTCCTATCCGTTATCCGTTCGGTCGGAGTGCGCTTTTCGGTCGGAACGCTTTGATCAGTGCTTCGTCGGTCTCGATATAAGGCCCGCCGATGAGGTCGATGCAGTAGGGCACCGCGGCGAAGATCCCGTCCAGCGTTTCCTTGATCGCCTTGGGTTGGCCCGGCAGGTTGATGATAAGGGCCTGCCTTCTGATTACTGCCACCTGCCGGGAAAGGATCGCGGTCGGCACGTACTTGAGGCTGACGGCGCGCATCTGCTCGCCGAAACCGGGCATGACCTTGTCGGCGACCGCGAGCGTGGCTTCGGGCGTCACATCGCGCGGCGCCGGGCCGGTGCCGCCGGTGGTAAGCACCAGGTGGCAGCCCTTGTCGTCGACGAGTTCCGTCAACGCCACCTCGATGATCAATTTCTCATCGGGAATCAAGCGTTGCTCGAAAAGCAGGGCCGGCGCGGTGACCACTCTGCCGAGCCATTCCTTCAACGCCGGAATGCCTTCGTCCTTGTAGACCCCGCCGGAGGCGCGGTCGCTCACTGAAACGATGCCTACCCGGAGCTCGATCATTGGACCTCTTGAAACTCACGTATCAGACGGAACAATTCCCTCTGCGCACGGGGGGGCTTGCTTTCGGCGATCTCCTTGCGGGCATTGCGGATAAGCGTGCGCATCGCCTGCAGGTCGGCCCCGGCGTGGTCGCTCGCAAATGCCGTCAACGCGGCGTCGTCCGCGATCAACCGCTCCCGCCACTGCTCCAGGCGCTTCTGGCGCGCGCCTGCCGCGGCCGACTGGCCCGCGATCGCGGCAACGGCTGCACGCACGGGCTCCGGGTCGATCTTGCGCATCACCTTGCCGATGAACTGTACCTGGCGGCGCCGTGCCCCGTGGCTGGTGATGCGCTGCGCCTCGCGGACCGCGGCGAGAAGTTGCAGGGGCAGGTCGAGCGCATCCAGCGTGGCGGCGGGCAGCGCAATCAGCGCCACGCCCAGTTTCTGCAATTCCTCCACATGCTGTTTTTTCTTCGTCCGGCTGACGATTTCGGCTTCCATCGCTTGCTATGATAGCGCGCCATGTCAAAAGCAAATCGCTTTACGTACACTCCCTCGCAGCTCAAGGAGTTCGCTCAGCTCGTGCTCGATGCGGCAAAGCGCGCCGGCGCCTCCGCCTGCGAATGCGAGGTATCCGAAGGCCACGGGCTGTCGGTCACGGTGCGCAAGGACGAGCCCGAAACGATCGAACACAACCTCGACAAGGGCATCGGCATCACGGTGTATATCGGCGATCGGCCCAAGGCGCGCCGCGGCCACGCGAGCACCTCGGATTTTTCCGCCGCGGCCCTGGTCAGCGCGGTCGAAGCCGCGGCGGCGATCGCGCGCAAGACCGCCGTCGACGATTGCGCGGGTCCGCCCGAGCCCATGGAACTTGCCCGGGCGCCGAAAGACCTGGACCTCTACCATCCTTGGGACATCGGTACCGAGGAGGCGATCCGGATAGCGCGGCGCGCCGAGCGCGCGGCGTTCTCGCTCTCGCCGAAGATCAGCAACTCCGAGGGCGCGTCGGTTTCCGCGCAGCGCGGCCAGTTCGTGTTCGCCAACAGCCTGGGATTCATGCACGGCTTCCCGAGCTCGCGGCATTCGATTTCGCTGTCGGTGATCGCCGAGGACCGCGGCCTGATGCAGCGCGACGACTGGTACAGCTCCTCGCGCGTGCCGGGCAGGCTCGCCGACCCCGAAGCGCTGGGGCGCTATGCCGGAGCGCGCGCGCTGGCGCGGCTGGGATCGCGCAAGATCGCCACCTGCCAGGCGCCGGTGCTGTTCGAGGCGCCGGTCGCGGCCGGGCTGATCGGGTCGTTCGTCGCGGCGGCGAGCGGCGGCAGCCTCTACCGCAAATCTTCGTTCCTGCTCGATGCGCTCGGCAAGCAGGTATTCTCCAGGGGAATAACGCTCGAGGAGCGTCCGCACGAACCGCGCGCGCTCGCGAGCACGCCGTTCGATGATGAGGGCGTGGCGACGCGCGCGCGCACGGTGGTGCAAGACGGCGTGCTTAAAGGGTATTTCCTCGGCAGCTACGCGGCGCGCAAGCTTGGGCTTCAGAGCACCGGCAGCGCGGGCGGCACCCACAACCTGTTGGTGTCCTCCGTGGGGCCGGATCTCGAGGGCATGCTCAAGCACATGCGGCGCGGATTCCTCGTGACGGAGATGCTCGGCCAGGGCGCGAACCTTCTTACCGGCGACTATTCGCGCGGCGCCTCGGGTTACTGGGTGGAAAACGGCGAGATCGCGTTTCCGGTGGAAGAGGTCACGGTGGCCGGCAACCTCAAGGACATGTACCGCGGCATCGCCGCCGTGGGCAGCGATGTGGTGGTTCGCGGCGCCTACCGCTGCGGCTCGATCCTGGTGGATAACATGACGATTGCCGGAAACTGAGCGTCCTGGACGCTGTAGCTAGGCCGTAAAGTCCAGACGCCCCTCGACCAGCACGCCGTAGATCCGGATCGGCGCGCGGCGCGGCAGTTCCAGCTGCGGCAAGGGCTCCGCGTCCAAGTCCAGGTTCTCGACCGAGAGCGCGCCCATCACCGCCTCGGACATCACGAACTCTCCGGCGCGGGCGCGATGCACCATGGCTTGCGCGAGGCTCACACTGTCGCCAAAAGCGACGCGGCGCTCCTGCCCCCGCGGCCCCGCGATACCGAGCACGGCCTCTCCCAGGTGCAAGCCTTGCGCCACGGCGCTGCGCAGCCCGTAGGTGGTGCGCCAGCGCTCGGCCATAGCGGGGAAATCGGATTGAATGCGTTGCGCCGCGCGCACCGCCTGCTGCGAAACCTGGATCGCATTTCCGCGCGTGAAGGCGGCTAGGAGCATCTCGTGCTGGGATGTAACCGCTTCGCCGCCATGCCCGGTCACGATGTCGGAGGCGAAGGCGAAGAATTCGTTCGCCAGCAGGATCACCAGGCTCGCGTCGAGGGCTTCGGACATCCGCGCCAGGCCGCGCAACTCGGTACCAAGGAGCACCGCTTGGCGGCGTTCCGTCGCCGGCGCGAAGCCCACCGTGGTCCGTTGGTGCATTGATACCGGGGCTGCGCCCATCCCGCTTCTCCCTGAACGAGGTAACGCCCGGAGAATACGGTTTGCAAGAATCTGTCAGGGAGGAACTATTACCGCTTTCCGCCTAAAGGAGGGTGATCAGGGCTACCACGAACACCACCAGCGCACCAGCCGCGAAGAACGACAGCGAGGAATCGGAAACCTGGGGCAGGTCCGCATCGCGCGGGACGGGCTCCGGGTGGTGCTCTTCGTGGCGCCCGGCGGCCTCGCCGCCGTGCGTCGCGGCCATTTTTTCATTGAAGGCGGTGAAGAAATCGTTGGCGACCTTGTTGGCCGCGGCATCCACCAGACGCGAGCCGATCTGGGCGAGTTTTCCGCCCACGTTGGCTTTTACCTTGTAGGCGAGCCTGGTATCGTGGGGCTCAGGGATCAGGGTTACGTCGGCGCTGCCCTTGGCAAAGCCCGCGACGCCGCCCTGGCCTTCGAAGGCGATCGAATAGGAGTGCGGCGGGTTCAGGTTGGATAGCGTCATCTTGCCCTTGAACTTGGCGCTCACCGGGCCGACGCGCGCGGTCATCTGCACCACAAAGTCGGTGTCGCTCGCGCGCTCGATCGTCTCGCAGCCCGGCACGCAGGCCTTGAGGAATTCGGTGTCGTTGAGCGCCGCCCAGGTCTGGGCCTGCGAAGCGTGGATCAGCTGCTCGCCCGTCATTTCCATGCGCGTTTCTCCAGTACGGCGCGCGGCCCCGGTTCGGTCAGGACGCGCGAGAGATCGATGAGGCTTTTCAGATTATGCACCGGCAGGAACCGGTCCACGTGCGGCAGCATCGCGCGCACGCCCGCCGGCCGCGCCTCGAACTTGTCGTAGCGCAGTAGCGGATTCAACCAGATCAGCTGCTTGCAGGACTTGTGCAGGCGCTGCATCTCCTCCGACAGGCCTTCACCCGCCTCGCGGTCCAGGCCATCGGAGACCAGCAGCAGGCAGGCGTTCTGGCCGAGTACGCGCCGGCCCCAGCGCCAGTTGAATTCGCGCAGGCTCCAGCCGATGCGCGTGCCGCCCGACCAGTCCTTGATCGCGTCCGCGACCCGCGCCATCGCGACATCGACGTCGCGGTGCCGCAGCTGGCGCGTGATGTTGGTCAGGCGCGTGCCGAACACGAACACCGAGACGCGGTCACGGTCGTTGGTGACCGCGTGCAGGAAGTGCAGGAACATGCGCGCGTAGGGATTCATCGAGCCGGAGATGTCGCACAGCACCACCAGCGGCGGGTGGATCCTCACCGGCGCTTCGCGCACCAGCGGAATCACGTTGCCGCCCTCGCGCAGGGATTCGCGCAAGGTGGCGCGCAGATTTATTTTTTTCCCTTTGTCCGACAATTTATTCCGCCTGGTCCGGATCAGCGGCAGCGGCAGGCGCAGCTCGCGCAGCATCTTCTTCGCTTCGGCCAGCTCGGCCGCCGACATGGTGTCGAAATCCATGCGCTGCAGCACTTCGTGCGAGGAGAAGGTGAGCCGCGCGTCGAGCTCGATCTTCTGCTCCTTCAACTCCTCCTCCGCCTTTTTCTGGTTGAACAAGGCATCCGACAGCCGTTGGCTCTGCTCCTGCTCGGGTTTGCCGGCGCGGCCGTAGGTCTTGGGCAGCAGCGCGTTCATCATCTTCTCGACCAGTTTCGGGTCGCGCCAGAAGATGCGGAACGCCTGGTCGAAGATCGGGCGCTGCTCCTCCTTGGACAGGAACACCGCCGACATGGTCCAGTACCAGTCGTCGCGCCGGTT
>Ga0315281_10000541_pt1 | contig 52636 bp, 38 predicted proteins | sample YL17G07_0_MG_FD_204540 | JGI IMG/M metagenome (GOLD analysis project Ga0315281, IMG submission 204540) | Sediment microbial communities from Yellowstone Lake, YNP, Wyoming, USA - YL17G07_0 | ecosystem: Environmental > Aquatic > Freshwater > Lake > Sediment | place: USA: Wyoming | collected...
ATCTTTCGGGGCGACTTCGGAAAAAGAATTCCGTCACCGCCCATTTACCCGTAGGACACTTGGCGCGAGTGGCTAAAAAGGCTTTGGCAAACCCTTCCGCTGTGCAAACTTAGCGGAAACTAAAGTATTAGAGAATCATATAATATTTCCCGTTCCCATGTCGTCTAAGGCGTGGGCTTGGTATAATTAGCCCTCAAGTCATATTTGGAGGATTCCGTGAATTCCCGTAATCAATCGTTTTTTGTGTACTTCCTTCTGATCGTCGCCATCGGCGCCATGCTTTACATGGGCTTTCGAGAGAGCGCCACTGTAAAAAAACCGCTTACTATTAATGAAGTGGCGCAAAAAGTGCAAACGGGCGGCGTCGCGCGCATCATTGTCGAGAGCGACGACACGATCACCGTGATTTATCCCAACGGCACAGAAGAAGAAGGCGTCGTTTCGCGTAAAGAGCCGAACGCTACTTTGGTGGATCAACTGAGTAGTCTTGGCGTTACAAAGGAACAACTTGCCCCAGACAAAGTTAAAATTGAAGTCCGCGCGCCGTCCGTGTGGGGCGGCGTTTTAAGCGGCGCGTTGTACCTTTTGCCAATTTTATTTATGGGTGGGGTGCTCTGGTTTATTTTCCGTCAGGCGCAAGGCAGCAACAACGCCGCCATGTCCTTTGGAAAGAGTCGCGCGCGCATGTTTAGCGGCGAACATCCTACCGTCACGTTTGCGGACGTCGCTGGTTTAGAAGAATCAAAACAGGAACTGGAAGAGATTGTCGAATTTCTCAAAGAACCGCAGAAATTTATTCAACTCGGCGCGCGCATCCCCAAAGGCGTGTTGCTGGTTGGACCGCCCGGCACAGGCAAGACCCTGCTCGCCAAAGCCGTTTCAGGCGAAGCGGGCGTACCGTTCTTTTCGATCTCAGGTTCCGAATTTGTTGAAATGTTCGTGGGCGTCGGCGCAAGCCGTGTGCGCGATCTTTTCGAGCAAGCCAAGCGGCATTCGCCTTGCATCATTTTTGTAGATGAAATTGACGCCGTCGGTCGCCAACGCGGCGCGGGTCTCGGCGGATCGCACGACGAGCGCGAGCAAACGCTGAATCAAATGTTGGTTGAAATGGACGGTTTCGACACCGACACCAACGTCATCATTATCGCCGCCACCAACCGCCCCGATATTCTCGACCCGGCGCTTTTGCGCCCTGGTCGCTTTGACCGCCGCGTCACGTTAGATCGCCCCGACATGAAAGGGCGCGAGGCGATTCTCAAAGTGCATGTTAAAGGCAAGCCCTTAGACCCCGTCGTAGATCTTGGCGGAATTGCGCGCGGTACGCCCGGTTTTGTCGGCGCGGATTTAGAGAATCTCGTCAACGAAGGCGCGATTCTTGCCGCTCGCCGCAACAAAAAATCAATCGGTCAATCCGAGCTTGAAGAAGCGATTGAGCGCGTGGTGATGGGACCCGAACGCAAGTCGCGTTTGATTTCTGAAGAAGAGAAGCGCGTCATCGCTTACCATGAAGCTGGTCATGCGGTGGCGATGAACGCCGTCGCTGAAGCCGACCCGATTCAAAAGATTACCATCGTCGGCAGAGGTCAAGCGGGCGGGTTGACTTGGTATCGCCCCGAAGACGATCGCATCCTGACCTCGCGCAAAAAGATGAACGCCGCGCTCATTGGTCTGCTGGGCGGGCGCGTCGCCGAAGAGATTGTGTTCGACGACGTCACGTCTGGCGCCGCGAACGACCTCGAACGGGTCACAGAAATGGCGCGCGCGATGGTGACGCGGATGGGCATGTCTAGCGAAATGGGTTTAATGACTTACGGCAAAAAGGAAGAATTGATTTTCCTTGGGCGCGAAATTTCCGAACAACGCGATTATTCGGAAGCGGTCGCCCAAAAAATTGACGCCGAAGTCCGTAAATTAGTGGACGACTCTTACAAGGTCACCAAAAAATTACTGACCAAGTATCGCAAAGAATTGGATACTGTCGCCAAGAAACTCCTCGAGGTTGAATCGATTAACCGCGCTGAGTTTGAAGCCATCTTCCCGCCGCCTTCCAAGAAGGTTAGCGGAACGCCGCAGATTGCGTGAAGAAGGTAATTGGTAATTTCACTACCGTACAAAATTCGTATAGGACGCAGACGAGCGCGGACGCTTCGCGCGCGGAAAAAACAATTAAAAATCCGCGTCCCATTTTGAAATGTACGGTAGAGAATTGGTAATTAGGTAATTGGTAATTAGGAAGAGCCTCCGTGTATAACGGATGCTCTTTTTTTGTGGGGCAAATTGGCAATTGGCGTTACGGTTTGAAGAATTGCTGGTATATCGCGTCGCTGACAAACATTAATCCTTCGGCGTTGCGGTAAACGAGGCGATAGCCGCGAATTTGATCGTTTTTTGCGTCCACATAAAATTGATAAGTGTCTTGAAACGTCGCGGGGTCGAGCGCGTTATCTTGCGCGCCCGCATGGGTATAATCCGCAATGCGTTGCGCCCAGAGAATGATCAGATCGGGTTTGATTTGTTCAATCGTGCTGTATTTGCTGTTCCAGTAACTCCGAACGTTCCAGCGCGCGTTGTTTGGAAAATACATGCGCACGTCGCGGAAAACTTTGAGGCGCTCTTCCGTTTGTATTTTGGGAAGATAATCGCGCTCAACGACGGCGTAAAAGACGAGGGCTTTTTCGTTCGCTTCGCGCGTAACTACGTTTTGGTACAACTCGACGTCTTTATTAATATATGCGACAAATTGATAAGCGACAACGGCGACAATCAACCCGCCCCACAGCCACGAAACGGACGCGCGAGGTTTGTCGGCGGCAAACGGCGGAAATTCCAAAAAGACAATTAGGCTACTGTACACGGGAAGCAGGATTGGCAAAAAGAAATGGGTGGGTTTAATGGCGACGGTGAACAACACATACAATCCCAGCGGAAGCGCCCAAGTTAATATCAGCAAGTGACGGGTCGGGTTTTTCCCGCGCCAGATTCCAAGTCCCGCCGCGATTAAGGAAAAGGTTACAAAGAGCAGATTGCCGTAAAGTCCTTCGATGATCGGCGCCCACGAAGCGGGACCTTTTGCGTAAGCCAGCGTCCAGCCTTTGGACATAGCTCTCGATTGCCGCGCAAGCGTGTCTATCATTTGGTTGAATTCGCCGCGCAAAAGCATAAAGGGATTGACCAACACAATCGTCGCCGCCATGATCGCGACAAAAGTCGCGCCGCGCACGAAGGCGATTTTCCAAGTAATTTTCTGGCGCAGGATTCCAATTAACAAGTACGAGGGAATAGTCAAGAAGAAGAAAAGACCGATGACTTTAGTTCCAGCCGCAACTCCGACGGCGGCGGCGGCGAAATAAAAATCGCGGCTAAAGCGCAGGTCGTCTTTATCCAAAAAGAACAAAGTCAGCGCGATGAAAAAAAACGCGAGGCTGTCCACATGCCACCATAGATTATTTTCTACGACGGCGGAAACGGAAAGCAGAAAAACAAACAGCCCGATGGATTTTGCGTAAGAATCAAATTTGGTTTGGATGTGCGTTAACAATAAAAGCGCGCAAATCATCGGCAAGACGCTGATGATTTGGCGCAGGAGCAACATGTTCAATTGCGTCGCGTCTTTCAATTCGCGAGTAAGTTTTACAGGCAGGAGAATGAGCGCGCTTGAAAAATAGAACGGCGAGCCGTAATAATAATGTCCGTAAGCGACGATATTAAGAACGGTATGTTTGAAGGCGTCGCGCGGCGTGAGGATTTTCATCGCGATTGGATATTGCGCGAACTCATCCGGCTCAAAGAGCGAGATCATCATATCGTCTTTGGCGCCCGTGTTGTTGGCGGGGATGAAGGCGGCGAAATAAATCGCGCCGATTAATATAAGAATGACGAAGATTCGTTTTTGGGTGGAAGTCATGCGGCAATGATACCAAAGATTACGTTGCCTCGAAGTATAGCAAATCGCAATTTACCCACAGGGGGCTGTGCCTGACCGCGCTATACTGAGCGCGGTCATATTTTGCGTTTTTCTTCAACGGATTCGGCTGGAGAAAATCTCCGCCTCAGCGCATGAAAGTCGGATAAATCCGACTCGTTGCGCCAGTGCGAAGCGCTTCCACGAACTGCCCATAGGGGGCTGTGCCAGCAAGGGCTTTAGCAAAACAGGCGACAGAAAAAGAAAACCGCAATTTGTGACCGCAATTGCAGGACTTCGCCCGCAAAATTTTCAAATACAATTGCCTTGCATTGGGGCGCGTTTTTGCGAATAGCAAACCATCGGCGCTATAATCTTTTTATCTTTGAATTCGTCATTCTGAATTCATCTTTCCCTCATGCCTCTCATTAATTTTCCCAACCCATTCAAGAAAAACAAACCTGCGGGCAAAACGCTTTCCCCTAAAAAAGGGAAATCCGCGCAGGGCAAACCTGCGCCCAAAGGCAAACCGAAAGAAGCTCCGCCGCCGCCGCCCCCATCTTTGCCCGCGCTCTCCTGGTGGGAACAACTTTCCGCCGAGCGCAAATTAGACGTGGTCGGCGTTGTCGTCGCGTTTATCGGCGCCATAATACTATTGGGATTAATCTCATCCAATCGTTCCGCGTTCATTGGCGGCGCGATTTTTTTCCTCGCGCAAATTTTCGGCTGGGGCGTGTACGTCCTGCCCATCGGCTTACTGGTCTTCGGCTTGTGGCTCATCTTTCGCAAAATTGAGCGCATCCCGCCGCTTTCACTGGAGCGCGTCGTTGGCGGCGGCGTTCTCTTCCTCTGGTTGCTCGCCGTTTTGCATAGCGTTGCCGTTGTCGTCACCGCCTCCACCGCCGAAATGATCGCTTTGACAGGCAATGGCGGCGGCGCGCTTGGCGGACTCTTCCAACGCGCGCTTTGGTTTGGACTAGGCGGCTGGGGCGCGTTTGTGGCGCTGGTCGCGTGGCTGATTATCGGCGTCGCGATTCTTTTGGATAAACCCGTGCCGGAATTATTCCGCTGGCTGATTCCGTGGAGCGCCAAATTGCGCAGCTTGCTCATCAAACCGCGCGCCGCTCAACCCGACCTGAAAGTTGATTCCGTTTTAGCCGACGACGACCTCACCCCGATTGATTCCGCCGCCGTCGCCCAAGCGATTCAACCCAGTCGCACAGTCAGCGGTCCCGCCGTCATTCATTGGACACTGCCAAACGTCGGCGAGATTCTCGACTCAGGCAACGCGCCCGACATCAACGAAGATTTTATTCAACAACGCGCGCGGTTAATCGAAGAGACGCTTGCTTCCTTTGGCGCGCCCGTGCAAGTCATCGCCATCAGCCGCGGACCGTCCATCACGCAGTTTGGCGTCGAACCGCTTTTCGTCGAGACGCGCGGCGGCGTGAAAACCAAAGTCCGCGTGAGCAAAATTGCGGCTTTATTTAACGACCTCGCGCTGGCGTTAGCCGCGCCGCGCATTCGCATCCAAGCGCCGGTGCCGGGGCATGGCTACGTCGGCATTGAAGTCCCCAACGACGAAATGGCGGTTGTCGCCTTGCGCGATATTTTGGAAAGCGAAACGTACGCGCGCAATACCAAAATATTGAATTTCGGTTTGGGGCGCGACGTCGCCGACCATCCCATCATCGCCAGCCTTGAAAGTATGCCGCATCTGTTAATCGCCGGCACAACGGGTTCTGGCAAATCTGTGTGCGTGAATTCCATCCTCACTTGTTTATTGCTCTACAACACGCCCGACGACTTGCGCCTTGTTTTGGTTGACCCCAAGCGCGTGGAACTCACCGGCTACAACGGCGTCCCGCATTTGCTCGGTCCCGTCGTCGTCGAGATGGATCGCGTCATTGGCGCGTTGCAATGGATGACGCGCGAAATGGACAAACGCTATCACCTGTTCGCGCAGGCTGGTTCGCGCAACATCATTGACTACAATATAAAAATGAAAGCGCAGGAACAAAAGAAGCTGCCGTACTTGGTCGTCGTCATTGACGAGTTGGCGGATTTGATGATGATCGCTCCCGACGAAACGGAGAAGACCATCACGCGCCTCGCGCAACTCTCGCGCGCGACGGGGATTCATCTCATCCTCGCCACGCAACGCCCCTCGGTGGACGTGGTGACCGGTCTCATCAAAGCGAACTTCCCGGCGCGGATCGCTTTTGCCGTGGCGTCCAACACGGATAGCCGCGTCATCCTCGACCAACCCGGCGCGGAGAAATTGCTCGGGCGCGGCGACATGCTCTATCAAGCGCCCGAATCTCCGTCCGCTGTGCGCTTGCAAGGCGTCTTTGTTTCCGATCATGAAATTCATCGCTTGACGGATTATTGGCGCGCGCAAGCTGGCACGCCTACTCCTCATCACGATGAAGCCGATCTGCCCGCCGCGTCCATTTCCGCAAACGTTCCGGTTAAGCAAGCGCCGCTATGGGACGACATGCAAAAAGTCGAAGGCGACCCGCTTTACGACGAGGCGGTTGGCATTATTCGCAAAGAAGGGCGGGCGTCGGTTTCCATGTTGCAAAGAAGGTTGCGCATCGGCTACACCCGCGCCTCGCGCATCGTGGATATGATGGAAGATAAAAAGATCGTCGGACCGCCCGAAGGCGGCACGCAAGTCCGCCCCGTGTTGGATTACGGTCCCACCGCGCCGCCGAAAGACGATGGGGCGTAAGAGGTTGTCTGGCGTTGCATTCTCTAAACTTGAAAGGAGATTAACAGATGTTTTTCTACGACCCAACCTACTTGATGTACATGATCCCAGCGTTTATTCTGATGGCGCTGACGTCGTGGTATGTGAAATCGGCGTACAACAAATGGAGCCGTGTGCCGGCGCGCATCACTGGTCAACAAACCGCGCAACAGTTAATTGCCGCGGGCAATCTTTACGGCGTCCAAATTCAAGGCGTGGCTGGCGACCTGACCGACAACTATGACCCGCGCAGTAAAACTCTTTATCTTTCGTCTAGCGTTGCCAACGTCGCGTCCGTCGCCTCCGTCGCTATCGCGGCGCATGAACTTGGTCACGCCCAGCAAGACGCGGAAGGTTACTTTCCCTTGCGCTTTCGCGCCGCGCTTGTGCCGATTGTCAACGTTGGCTCAAACCTTGGTTGGTTCCTTATTATGATTGGCTTGTTCCTGCGCTTCACGCAACTTGCTTGGCTGGGCGTCTTATTTTTTGCGGGAAGCGCGGTCTTTGCGCTGGCGACTCTGCCCGTAGAATTTAACGCCTCGGCGCGCGCGAAGCGTCTGCTCGTGCAAACGGGCGTCATTCGCACGGACGAAGAAAGGCGCGGCGTCAACGCCGTCTTGAACGCCGCCGCGTTAACTTACGTCGCCGGCTTGGTCACCGCCATTTTGCAATTGCTGTATTACGTCTCGCTCGTTGGCGGAAACGGACGCCGAAGAGGGTAAATTTATTCCGCAGTTGACAAGAGACGCTGGCGATTTTGCAACTCCCCAAAGTTGACGCTCATCTGGCAATGGTCGTCAACTTTTCAATTTTTGCGCTGGCGTTCTAAACATGACTTTCGCTTGTCATTCTGAGCGCAGCGAATAATCTCTACGATTGTCTCAGAGACCCTTCGCTGTCGCTCAGGGCGACATGAAGTTGAGCGAAAGTCCTGATAAAATTCTCGCCTTGCGCAAGGATACAATATGAATTCACAAACCAACAAGACGCCCGAGACGCGCCATGACCCCTACGCCGCTTTGCGCTTTCTCGATTTTCGCCTGTTTCTCATAAGCCGGTTTATCGCTTCTTTCGGCGCGGAAATGCTTTCGTTTGCCGTCGCGTGGGAATTATGGATTCGTACGCACAGCGCGTTTGCCTTGGGATTGGTCGGGCTGGCGCAAGTCGTTCCGGTGATTTTGTTATCGTTGCCTGCCGGTCATGCGGTTGATCAATATAACCGCAAACGCATTGCCTTGGTCGCGCAGCTATTTGCGGGCGTATGCGCGTTGGGCTTGGCGTTTCTTTCATCCGCTCAAGGCTCGTTGTTTCTCATTTACCTATGCTTATTTGGGATTGGCGTCGCGCACGCGTTTAATAACCCCGCGTTGTCCGCGCTGACGCCGGAGACTGTGCCGCAACGTTTATTTTCCAGCGCCGCAACGTGGAATAGTAGCGCCTGGCACATCGCCTCGATTGTTGGACCTGCGGTTGCGGGGCTGATTGTCGCGTTCGCCGGCAACGTGACCGTCATTTATATCCTCGACGCAATCGGCGCGGTTGCCATTGCGATTTTGTTGAGTCTCATTAAAGGCAAGCGCGTAACTCTGGCGCGCAAATCCGCCACTTGGGCGGCGTTAGTCGAAGGTTTCAAATTCATGCGCGAAACGAAGGTTATTCTCGCCGCAATCACATTGGATATGTTTGCGGTTCTCTTCGGCGGCGCGGTTGCGTTGCTTCCGATTTACGCCACCGATATTCTGAAAGTTGGAGCGCAAGGCATGGGCGTCATGCGCGCCGCGCCGTCCATCGGCGCGTTGATTATGGCTTTTCTGATTGCGCATTTACCGCCGATGAAAAACGCGGGGCGGACTTTGTTGCTGGCCGTGGCGGGCTTCGGCGCGTTTACGGTCGTCTTTGGACTTTCAAACTGGTTCTGGCTTTCGGTGATTTCCCTCGCCCTCTTAGGCGCGCTCGACAACATCAGCGTCGTCATTCGCGCCACGCTGATTCTGACGCATACGCCCGATGAAATGCGCGGACGCATCTCCGCGGTGAACAGCATTTTTATCGGCATATCCAACGAGTTGGGCAGTTTTGAATCGGGTTTTGCGGCGGCTTTGTTTGGACCTATTATCGCGGTGGTCGGCGGCGGCATTGGGACGATTCTGATTGTTTTGGCTACCGCGAAATTTTTCCCCGAGACGTTGCGCTTGAAAACGCTGGATGCGCCCGAACAATTAATTGTATAATTCTTTGTAACCGCCAAAAGTTTGAAGATAAATGAAAACTTTTCTAAACCCCACTCCTCTAAAAATCATACTTACCTTTGCTTTGCTCATTCTTTCCAGCTGGCTATGGCGGATGTATGTTATCTCAACGATCTCAGATACCTTTCCGCTGGGATTTCCGCTTCAATTTTTTCTAGACTGGGGACCATGCCGCGCCGGAGAGAATTGTTCCGAGTCCAACGGGTTGTGGCTTGTATTGGATATTCTCTTTTGGTATATGATTAGCGCGTTTGGAATAGGATTCATCAAAATCAGAACTTTCGTTTGTTTCTAAAAATCGGCGCAAGAGAGCGTTTCTTAAGTGCAATTCACCACAGCTGTTTTTATTAAGCATCCGTGTTTATCTGCGTTCATCTGTGGTTAAAAACGACTTAAGAAGCAGTCTCTAAGCTGATTGAGCGAAAGTCCTAAAAGTTGTTTTCCACCGTGCATTTTCTTCGTAAAAAACCCTAAAGGTCTTTTCGTTAATCGGGTTTTTGCGAAAGACAATCCGACCTTTAGGGTTTGTCGTGTACGGTAGAAAAAAATTAAAGAAGCGAAGGCAAAATGACAAATGCTCCCATCCCAGCCGGCGAAGTCCGTTTTTTCAGCGGCAGTTCAAACCCACAGTTGGCGGAGAACATCGCCTCCAAACTGGGCGTCCCGTTGGACGTGACCCACATCAAGCGTTTCAGCAACGACAATCTCTATATTCAGCTGAGCGCCAGCGTACGCTATCGGCGCGTGTATATTGTGCAATCGCTTTCGCAACCCGTCAACGATCATTTAATGGAGTTGTTGATGATGATTGACATTGCGCGCGGCGCGGCGGCGTCTGAAATCCATGCGATTATCCCGTATTATTCTTTTGGGCGCTCGGATAAAAAAGACGCGCCGCGCATTTCAATCACCGCTCGTTTGGTCGCGGACTTGCTCAAAACCGCCGGCGCGACGCATGTGATGAGCATCATGTTTCACTCGCCGCAGGTGCATGGTTTTTTTTGCGTCCCCACCGACCCGTTGAGCAGTCGCATGATTTTCAAAGAATATCTTGCGACGCGCGATCTAAGCGGGGCAATCATCGTCGCGCCCGATATGGGACAAGCCAAATCCGCGGCGCGTTTTGCGCGCACTCTGGATTTGCCCGTCGCCGCTGGGAACAAAGAACGCATCTCGGATTCAGAAGTGGTCATCAGCGGTTTGGTCGGCAATCAAGTGCGTGGACACAAACGCGCCCTCATCTACGACGACGAAATCGCCACTGGCGGCTCTATTTTAGAATTGAGTCGCCTCCTGATTGCAGAAGGCGTTGAGGATATTTTGGTTATTTGTACGCATGGCGTCTTCAGTCGCGACGGTCTCAAAAGGCTGGTTGACGTCCCGCAAATTAGCGAGATTGTCACCACCGACACCATCCATATCCCGCCTGAAAAAATGCACCCAAAACTCAAAGTGCTATCCATCGCTCAAGTTTTTGCGGACGCCATCCGTCACAATCTTAATCGCGAGTCCCTGAGCGACCTGTTTGTGTTCGGCGAGTGATTAACTGCCTTACGCCCCTCACCCTCTCCCGCAGGGAGAGAGGACTCCCTTCCCCCTGCGGGGGAAGGGTTGGGGATGAGGGCGAGTTCGCGTAACATCAGTTAAATGATAGAAAACCGCAATTTATGACCGCGCCAAGTCAAGTATACTTACGCCCGTTCGATTGCCCCTTGCCAGCGGTTAATTTTAGGAGACGTTATGGAAATCACAATTCGCCGCGCAACAAATGAAGACAAGGGCGAATGGTTTAAAATGCGCAAAGGAATCTGGAATGACGCGCCCGACGAATATTTGAACTTTGATCTGGACGATATCCTTAAGAGCGACAATGATGCGGTGTTCTTGGCTTGGGCGGACGGCAAACCCGTCGGGATGATCGAAGCGCGCATCAGGGAATACGGCGAAGGTTGCGAAACCAGCCCGGTCGGTTACATCGAAGGATGGTTCGTGAATGAAAATTTTCGCGGAACAGGCGTAGCGGGCGCGCTGGCGCAAGCCGCCGAAAACTGGGCGCGCGAAAAAGGTTGTATTGAAATGGCTTCGGATACATGGCTTGAAAACGAAGCTAGCATTCGCGCGCACGAGAAATTGGGATATTCCGAAGTCGAACGTCTTGTTCATTATGTAAAGCGGCTACAGTAAAACGCAAAATTGCAACCTCCCAGCATTTGCAATTCTTTCCACTGCACACTATAATTCAGCATCCGCTTTTTAAAGCGGACAGGAGACGTCTCTGGAAACAAGAAAAATCACATCCTCAATTGGACCGCTCCAAAATAGTTCCACCCCGCGCCAACAGCTTCAATCTAACGTCACGTTAGTTGACCGTTACAACATTCAAGACGTCATCGGCGTCGGCGGGATGGGGTCGGTTTATCGCGCTCGCGACCTGCACTTCTCGAACGTGGTTAAACTGGTGGCGGTCAAGGAAATGATCAACAACGCCTCGGACCCGCTGATTCGCCAAACCATCGTGCAAAATTTTGAGCGCGAAGCGAATTTGCTTGCCACGCTTCATCATGTGGCGATTCCGCGCATTTACGATTATTTTACCGAGGATACTCGCTCGTATCTTGTCTTGGAATATATTCACGGCAAAGACCTTGAAGCGGTCATCAGCGAGGCGAGCGGCTTTCTACCCGAAGATCAAATTATCAGCTGGGCGATCCAAATCTGCGACGTCTTGGCGTATCTGTACGCGCACAAACCCGACCCAATCATTTTCCGCGACATGAAGCCGTCCAACGTGATGATCAACCATGCGGGGGAGGTGGTGCTGGTGGATTTTGGCATTGCGAAAACTTTTCAAAGCGGGCAAAAGGGAACGATGATCGGCACGGAGGGGTATTCGCCCCCCGAACAATATCGCGGCGAAGCCACCCCGCTTGCGGATATTTATTCGCTCGGCGCAACGCTCCATCACGCAATTACGCGCCGCGACCCGCGCATGGAACCGCCCTTCTCGTTCGCCGAAAGACCGGTGCGGCGCATTAACACAAACGCTTCCGTTGAAATTGAAGCGGTCATTAATACCGCTTTGCAATATAATCCCTCAGATCGCTTCCCCAGCCCGACGGCGATGAAAGACGCGCTGATGAACGTGGCGCGCAAGACGGGCGCGCTCTCCAAGATTACCTCCGCCTTGCCGATGTCTAGCGGCGGCGTCAAACCGCTTTGGTCGTTCAAATGCGAAGATGAAATTCGCGGCGCCCCCGTCTTGAGTCAAGGTTCGCTCTTCATTGGATGTTACGACAATAACCTCTATTCTTTGAATGCGGCAGACGGACAATTCCAATGGAAATACGCGACGGACGGCGGCATTGTGACGCGCCCTTTGGTTTACGACAAAAACGTGTATTTTGGTTCGGAAGATAAGCGCTTGCATGTGATCAGCGAAAGCGCGGGCAAAGTCGTTTGGACGTATTACACGGAGGGCAAAATCCGCTCTTCGCCGCGCATTGCGGATAATCACGTTTTCTTTGGCTCGGACGATAAGGATTTGCACGCGGTCAACGTTAGCTCCGGGCGCGCAATTTGGAAACATTCCACGAGCGCGCCGATTCACTCCACGCCGTTGATTGCGAACGATCTAATTTACTTTGGCAACGAGGCGGGCGTCTTCTCCGCCGTTGATTTTCGCGGCGAAATAAAATGGCGTTTTCAAGCGAAGCGCGCAATCACGTCTTCCCCGATCAACAAGGCGCAAGCCATTTATTTCGCTTCATTGGACGGCACGTTGTATTCGTTGGACGTCAAGACGGGCTGGGCGATTTGGAAATTCCGACTCGGCAAAGGTTCCGTTTCGTCTCCCGCGCTGATGGATGAATTTGCGTTTATCGGCGCGGCGGACGGTTTTATCTACGGCATAGATTTGCGCACGGCAAAAGAAATTTGGCGTTTCCACACTGAAAATCAAGTGAGCGGTTCGCCCGTTGTTTATAAAGATTCGGTTTATTGCGGTTCTGTGGACGGCAGTATGTATTGCCTTGAATATCGCACAGGACGCTTACGTTGGAAATTTGAAACGCAAGGCGCAATTACCGGTTCGCCCATCGTATACGACGATATCGTTTATTTTGGCTCGACAGACCATTTCGTCTATGCGTTATTCGCTTAAAGGAGTTCCTGTGGCTGAATTTTTTCGAAAATTACTTGGAATAACAAAAACACAAAACGACGAACCTGTAACCGCGTCGAAGCCGGTGGAAATGATTACCACTGCGCCGCTTTCAGACCAGCAACTCAACGAGATTACCAGCAGCGCTCAAAGCGCAATCAAATACGAGATGAAGCAACTCGTAGCTGGCGTGGGACAATCGGTCGGCAAGCAACGCGAACATAACGAAGATAGTCTGCTGGCGTTAACCGCCACCCTTGCGGGAAGCGTGGATAGCATTCCCTTTGGAATTTATATTGTTGCGGATGGCATGGGCGGGCATCAACAGGGCGAAGTGGCAAGCAACGCCGCCGTGCGCATCATCGGCGGCAATATTATGAAAAAATTTCATTCCTACCTATTCAACCTGCCCACGCAAAATCTTCAAGAATCTCTGCAAGAATTGATGGAAACTTCAATTACCGAAGCGCATCAGTACGTTCAGCGCGAGGCGCCGGGTAGCGGCACGACGGTTACCGCGGCGCTGGTCTTGGGGCAATTGGTGACGATTGCGCATGTCGGCGATAGCCGCGCCTATTCCGTTTTTCCTGACGGCAGGATAGACCCAATTACGCGAGACCACTCGCTGGTCAAGCGCCTTGAAGAGCTCGGACATCTCAGCAAAGACGAAGCCGCAAATTTCCCGCATCGCAACGTGTTGATCCGCGCGCTGGGGCAAGGCGAAGTCCTCGAAGCGGACATCTTCACGGTCTCCTTCCCGCAACCCGGCTATCTGATGATTTGTAGCGACGGTTTGTGGGGCGTCATTGACGAAAAAGACATCCACCGTTCCATTGCCGAAGCGCCCAACCTGCATCGCGCCTGTCAATCTATGGTGGAAGCCGCAAATGCGGCGGGCGGTCCCGATAATATTACGGTTGTTCTGGCGCAAATGATCGGATAGCATGCCTTCCAAACCGGATTACTATGCAGTTCTTGGAGTCTTCCGCGACGCGTCGCAGGAGGAAATTAAACGCGCTTATTTTGAAGCCGCCCAACGCCTGCACCCGGATAAAAACGTCGCCGCCGGCGAAACCGAATTATTCCTCGAAATACAACAAGCTTACGAAGTTCTTTCAAACCCCAAACGGCGCAATTTATACGACGCTACGTTGCCCCCCGACATTGAAGAGAACTCGGTCGTCAAACATGAAATATTGTTTAGCCGCGCCAATTTGGTGAAAACCAGCGAAGCGCAGTTGATTTACGCGTTGTTGGAAGTTAGCTCGCGCGAATCAAAAGAAAAACTCCCGGCTCCGCCGCTGAACATCTGTCTAGTGTTGGATCGTTCGACCTCCATGCAAGGCGTCAAGATGGATATGGTCAAAGCGACCGCCATCCAACTGTTGCGCAGCTTGCGCCCCGAAGACGTCTTAAGCGTGGTCGTGTTCAGCGATCAGGCGGAAGTGATCGTTCCCGCCGCCATTAATTCCGATAAAAAAAAGCAAGAAAACAGCATCCAGATGATCCAAACGTCTGGCGCGACTGAAATTTACAACGGCTTGAAAGCGGGCTTAAAGGAAGTTCGCCGTACGCTGGATCCCGCGCGCGTGAATCATATTATCTTGCTCACCGACGGGCAAACTTATGGAGACGAGCAAGCCTGTCTGAAACTCGCCGAAGAAGCCGCCGCTCAAAATATCGGCATCAGCGGCATGGGCATTGGACATGAATGGAACGATATCTTCCTTGACGCGCTCGCCAGCAAAACGGGCGGGTCTTCCGCGTATATCTCAAAACCCAAAGACATTCAACGCCTACTGACGGATAAATTCAACGCGCTCATCAGCGTTTACGCGGACGACGTTGTGCTTGAGTTCAAAGAGGACGAGCGCATAAAAATTAATTATATATTTCGCATGCAACCCGAAGGCGGCTCTATTGAAATCAAACCCGCCATGCGTCTGGGACCGATTTTGCGCGACGAGGCTTTGCATGTCTTGTTTGAATTTATGGTCGAGGCTTCCGCGATTGAAGCGAAACAATTAGCCTTGTTGAACGGTTCGTTGAAAATATCCATTGCCGTGCGCCCGACGCCCATCCCGCCCATTCGTTTGAATTTCACCCGCGAGATTCATTCCGAACCTTCCGCCGCGCCGCCGCCCGCCCGCATATTAAGCGCGCTTTCGCGCATGACCTTGTACCGCATGCAGGAACGCGCGCGCGTTGCGGCGGACAATGGTTCATTCGACGACGCCGCGCGGCATTTGCACAATCTTGCCACCCATTTGCTCTCGCAAGGCGAACATTCGCTGGCAAAAACCGTCTTGTTTGAAGCGGACAATCTTGAAAAAACGAGAAACTGGGGATCCAACGGCAATCAGAAGGATATCAAATACAGCACCCGCGCGCTTCTCTTAAGTGGCGCAAAGGAGAGTGTCAAATGATCGTTTGTTCCAATTGTAAACATACTAATATGGATGGGACTATGTTCTGCGCGGAGTGCGGGGCGCAATTGGTTGGCAAAGACGCCTTTATCACCCAAAACCTCACGACCGCGCAACTTGAAAAGACGCTTGATGACGTTTCGAAAGACGATAAATATCAACCGTTTGACGGCAACGATGCGTGGGGCAGCTTGCATCTGCTGGATACGGGGCAAGTGATTCCGCTTGCCGAAAAGAACGAATTTACGCTTGGGCGCATCAGCGAAGGGCAACCCATCATGCCCGACGTTGACCTTTCGCCTTATCAGGCTTACGCCGCCGGCGTCTCGCGCCTTCATGCGATCATCAAGCGGAAAGGCGCGCAGATGGTCTTTATGGACCTCGGCTCCGCTAACGGCACGTTTATCAACGGGAAACGCCTTGCGCCTAACGACGAGCATCCGCTTTACCATGGCGATATTGTTTCGCTGGGGAAAATGAAAATACAAGTGTTAGTTAAAGTATCATAAACAGGACTTTCGCTTGTTTCTAAAAAATCGGCGCAAGAGAGCGCCGATTACGCTCAAAAAAATATTTCTGAGCGAAAGTCCTGATAAATCAAGTTGCAGTCTGACTGCAAAAAAGGAGAGCAAGAGTGGCATATACCGTTATTTTACACGTCGCAGGCGAACCGTCCATCGCGGGGGAAGTGGAAGAACTTCCCAAACCCTCGGATAGCATTATCTTGGTTATGAATCCGCGCATGAAAGACGGCAAGGAATTGCACTATCTGGACAGCGGCGTCACCAAGGTCATTTGGCCCCTATCAAAGGTGAGCTTTATTGAAATCATGGAAAGCACGGAAGAAGAGAAGATCATCGGCTTCGTGAGGGAATAAGCGCATGTCTGACGCGATTGAACGCCGCAGAATTTTGGTGGTGGACGACGAAGAGCGCATGGTGCGCTTTATTCGCATGAACCTTGAACACGACGGCTTTCAAGTCAGCGAGGCGTTTAATGGCAAACAAGCCGTTCAAAGATTGCGCGACGTCACGCCCGACCTCATCCTGTTGGACGTGATGATGCCCGACCTCGACGGCTTTGAAACGCTTGAGATGATCCGCGAGATTAGCGCCGTGCCGGTCATTATGCTCACCGCCAAAGGCGAGGAAGACGACCGTGTGCGCGGTCTCGAACATGGCGCCGACGATTACATGATTAAACCGTTCAGTACGCGCGAACTGGTCAGTCGCGTAAAAGCCGTCTTGCGCCGCACGGAGGGCGTCAGCGGCTCTATGCACGGCTTGCTTGAAATAGACAAACGTCTAAAAGTAGACTTTGATCGCCGCGAGATTTGGCTCGAAGGCAAACTTGTCAAGCTACGCCCAACGGAATATCGCCTTCTTTTTCACCTCGTGCAAAACGCGGGCTGGGTGGTCTCGCACGACCAACTACTCCAAAAAGTTTGGGGATACGAGTACCGCGACGAACCGCATTACGTTCGCTTGTATATCAACTACCTGCGCCAGAAATTAGAGAAAGACCCCGCCGACCCCAAATACATCCTCACCGAACGCGGCGTGGGCTACCGCTTCGTGGATTACAAACGCGCGAAAGAATGAGGCGCGGCGCAAGTAAAAAATTTAACGAAACTTAAACACAACGCTTGCGTTTTTTGACGTAGGCGTTTTAAATTAAGAGCGTAAATCCGAATTACCCAAATAATTAACTCACCTTACGCGCCCTCACCCTAGCCGCTTCGCGTCCCGCAGGGAGAGGGGCCTCCCTTCCCCTTGGCACAGCCCCTGCGGGCGGGGGAAGGGCTGGGGATGAGGGAGAATTCTGCGTAACATCAGTAATTAAGGAGGTCCCTGTGTCCAATTTGATTCGTTGGGAGCCGATGCGCGAGATGATGACGTTGCGAGAGGCAACGGAACGCCTTTTTGACGACGCCTTCACCCGCCGGCTCAACCTCAATGGCGAAATCCAAACAACCCGCCCTTGCGCGCAAAGTACACAAAGGGGAGCAGGGGAGAGCCTTTTCTCCTTCGCGACTTTCGCGCCCTTTGTGTTTAGCTCAAAAATGCGACGCGCACCCGCTTAATCTTGTTTCGCTACGTCAGCAGAATCCCATCGTCGTTTTTCTGAATTTTATTCCCGCAATTTGAACAACTCAAACCGCCGCCGACTTCTTCAAAATGGGTCGCATGGCATTTGTCGCAGGCAAGCGCGGCTAAAATGGAACGAGTATCGGCGGGCGAAAACGCGCCGGGCTTACGCGCGGTCACGCGGTCAAACCAGCGCCACCATGCGACGATTTCAACTTGCTCAAACCCAATCTCTTGCGTCATTTTTTTGAAGGCTTCGGCGCTTAGGACTTTGGCTTTGCGCCCCGAAGCGTTTGTGGCGCGCGAGGTAATCAACATGCCGCCCGGTTTCAAAACGCGGAATAATTCCGCGAGCGGCGTTTGCATTTCAGGCATCACTTCCAGCGCCTCCATGCAGCTCACGACGTCAAACGTCGCGTCGGGGAACGGCAATGGATAATCTAGTCTTTGGGCAAGCGTAAACCGGCTGCGATATTTTTCCAGTTTTTGCGCCGCCTGCGCCAACATGCCCGTCGAGACGTCCAGCGCGACGACATGCCCCTTGAATTCGGACTCGCGCAACAACGCCAAAGGGAGGCGTCCTGTTCCAGTAGCGAGATCAACAACCAGCGGCGCGGGAGCGCTTTGGAGAAAATCCAAAATCGGACGAGCGAGCATTTCCGCGTCTCGCGCTATGCTTTCCGCTTTGCCTTTGTCGTATTTCGCCGCCCAATGGTCATAAAACCACGATTGAACGCGCGCTCCAAAGTGCGTCGCTTCGTAGAAATAAATTTCGCGGTCTAAAAAATATAGCGCGATACCCAACGCGAGAACGCCGATAATCCAGTAAAACATTTGTCGCTCCTGCTTAAGATTTTATTTGGTCGGGAACCAGCGCGTCAATTTCTCGAACGTTGCGCGAAGCGTAACCGAACAAGAAAATAACCGCGCCGCAAACGCCCGCGATGATAAAAAGCGCCGCCATCGCCGCGCCGATTCCGTCGCCAAGCCATTGTTTGAAAAACGACTTGCCTTGCATGAACGGCGCGACGACGTCTTGCGCGAGCGTTCCTGAAACTAATATGCCGAGCAAAAAGGGAATGCGCGCCATAGCGTATTTGGCGGACAACACGCGCCCTTGCACGTCCGCTTCTACTTTGGATTGCCACAGCGAAAGATTGACGCCTTCGATGAACGGCTCAAAGAACGAAAAGAAAAATCCGCCCAGCGCCCAGAAAAGAAGTTGGGAACTTAATCCCAGCCAGACCATGCCGAGCAAACACGCGCCGACGCCGCCGAGCAAAATTCCATGAATGCGGCGTTTCGGTCCGCCCCAAACGCTTAATATCACGCCGCCGACAATGCCGCCGAGCGCTTCGATCATTTGCACCGTCGCCAACATCGTTGCGTCGTTGTGCGATTTGCTCAAAATCATGGGGGCGGTTAAGGTCGCGCCAATCGCAATAAAAAAATTCGCCGCCATGAAGATTTTTGCCAGAGAAAAAAGACTGGCGCGCTTGCGAATATAGCGAAACCCGAAAAGTGTTTCCTGCCATAAATTGCCGCGACTTTGCGCGCCCACTTCGCTGGTTGTCGGTTGCGGAATATGCGCCCAAAGCAAGGTTCCAAACGCCGCGAGAAAGGTAATCAAGTCCACGCTCATAATCAAGGCGATGCCGTAACGGTTGAGCAAGACGACGCCGAGCATGGGTCCAAACACGGTTGAGATTGCGGGAATTAATCCCAACATGCCTTCGGCGCGGGCGTATTGCTCTTTGGGCAACATGGTTGTCACCGCCGCCGCGTAAGCTGGATATTGAAACGCGGTAAAAAAACCAGCGCCAACGCTAATGACGTAAACGTGCCAGATTTCAAGCGCGTTGTTCAAATATAAAATCAGCGCCGCCGCCGTGCCGAGCGCCGTCGCCATATCGCTCAACGCCATCACGCGCTTGCGATTCCAACGGTCTACCAGCGCGCCCGCAACGGGCGTAAATAAAACGGCGGGAAGATAAGTAAAAAAACTGACGAAAGCCAGCGCGGCGGGGCGCTCTGTTTTTTCCCACACCCAAATTGTGAACGCGAACCACGTCATGGCGCTGCCGAGCATGGAGACGATTTGTCCCAGCCAGACGACGGTAAATTGACGCATGCCGTTTTCAGCGACGGACATTTATTCGGCGCCAACCACAGCGCGCGGCATGGGATTCAAGTTGCGCTTTTTGCCCCAACGCTCCTGCGTTTGCGCGTGGATATTCCAGATTTTTTCTTCGGTCAGATACTTTGAGACAACCGCTGGAAACGCCTCTTCAAAATAACTATAGGGCGGACGGTTATCGAGGTTGATGGAATGGTAATCGAGTTTATCTTCCATTTGATGCAAGCGCGTGATTTCGGTGTTGGGGTGATAGGTGAGGATGTTTGGGCTGGCGATGAATAGCAAATCTTCGGCGAGCAATTCCTCGACCTTTGAGATTGTCTCGGCGATAGTGTCGAGCGTCTCCCCTTCCAGTCCAAACAAAACCGACGACCCGACGCGAATCCCAGCTTGGCGCGCCAAGCCCAACGCCTTGCGGACGCGTTCGTCCCAATGATCCTTTTTGTGTAGGTTTTTGTGGATATTAACAATGACGTCTTCAGCCATGCTTTCAATGCCGATGTAAATATAACTACACCCCGCCGCGTTCATCAAATCTAAAATAAAACTTGCCTCTTCTGGATTATTGCGCGACGCGAGGATGTCCACCGTAAATTGCGCGCCCCACACAAGGTCAAGGATTTTCTCGCGGGCGATTGTCCTGCCAAACGCAACAATATGCGAGGTTTGCGCCTCTTCCGCTATTTTGCGGATTTTGATCCACTCGCGGCAGAAGTTGACGATGGCGCCGACGTTGCCGCCCCAAAAAATCGAATCGTCAAAAAAGATCGCTTCCGCGCCGTATTCGACATACTCAACCATGCGCTCGACGGCGCGGTGAATGCCCGCGTTGCCTGCGCCGCCAAATGAAATAAACATGCCTACGACCGCCGAGCTCTCGGAACAAAAGAAGCAATGATACGGGCAGGAATTGGTGACCATAAAATGCGCCGTGCGCGAAACCTGTCCGTTGGTGTGGAAAATGGGAAAACGCGCGCGGACGGCAAACGCGCGATACGGCGAAGGGAGTTCGTGCAAGTTGATTTTTTCTCCCGACAGCGCCCACGCATGGATTTGATTTTTATCCATTGCGACAATCAACGCATAACCCGGCGGACGCCCAAGCGCGGGCGCAAAATCCGCTAAGACGCGGATAACGTCGCCAACCTCAACGGCTTGCGTTTCAACGTCCATTGCGAGCGAAATGGCTTTCATCAATAAATCAAGCGCGTAATATCCCTGCCCCGCGACGGCAAAATCAATCACCCGTTCAATTGCGCCCTCGTCCATTTTACGGAAGGAGCTGGTCGGTTCAAACTTAATTTGTTGCGTTTGCGCGTCGTAGTGGATGGTCTCGTCTGTGTGGCGCCCGCCCAGCACAATGATGCAATCTGGCAAATGACGACGAACTTCGCGGGCGATGTCCAGCGCGTAACGGTGCGCGGGCGACACCGCGCCAATTAAAACAACGCGCGGCTTGATTTTCATCAACACCGAATTGATAAAATAATCTTTCATTTCAGCGTTCCAGACGCGCGGATCAAAAACCGTCTGGTCGGTGTTCAACAATTTGGCGTCGTAATGTCTGATTCCGTTTGCTCCCACTGTTCGCCGATATTGCAGAGACGGAAATTCTCCCCATCTTGGACAAAGATCGTTGTAAGGCGCGTCTTCAACCAATCCCTTGGCGCGCGCTTGCACGGCTTGGTCAACCGCCACGCTCAACGCGCCGTACAAACACATCGGGTCGCCGGGAAACTCAATCTTTTCCTCGTGCGTAGACATGACCGGCGCCAGAATCGCAAGAATTGGATAGGAACGCGCCAGCCATTTATTTTCTTCGCTGGTTAATTTGAAGTCCACCGGCAAAGATTCGATTTTAGATTTAAGCGCGGCTTGCCGTTCTAACAACCGCGTTTTTATCTCCGCGGATAATTCAAGGCTGGCGGAGGAACTATCAGCATAGTGCGCGTGTATTTTAATGTTAAACATATTTAGTCCTTTGCGTCAGCGGAAAACATTTCCTTTGAAGCGTCTATTATTATATGCGAATCTGGCGTAAAATTCTTTCGGTTAGATTTGCAAATCTGCAAGCGATTTTTCTGTCGCGAGACGGTAAAATACAAACTATGTCTTTTGACGCCCCGCATATTGAAATTCAAGCTTTCCAACGCATCGCAGAGATTGACCCCATTGAGTGGGATCGGTTAAGCGGCGAGCGCCCGTTTCAAAGCTATCGTTGGCATGAATACGGCGAGCGGGTTATGGCGGACTGCAAACCCACCTATCTGCTGGCTTATAAAAACGGGGTCTTGAGCGCCAGAGCCAGCCTGTGGTTAATTCGCAACGAGCCGCTTCCTGAAATGCCTTCGCTAATGAGGAAAGCGCTCACGGCTTTGTTCAAGCGTTGGCCCCTGCTCATTTGCAGGTCGCCTTTGGTGTTTACGGGAGGTTTAATTATTGCAGAGCATGAAAATCAAAAGGAATTCGTCTCGGCGCTTTCTAATGCGGCGCTTGCCGTCGCCAAACAACAAGGGGCTTCGCTTCTTTTGTTCGATTACTTAAGCGTAGCGGACACGCAAAGTTTGCCTCGTTTTTTCAACGCAATGTCTGTGCCTGACCCCGGAACGATTATGGAAAACAAATGGCGCGATTATGACGAATACATTGCCGTTGGCGATAGAAAGAATCGCAAGAATTACAATCGGACAATGCGCGAACTGGAAAAACTCGGCGTAAAAATTACGCGCCACGCAAAGGTCGAGCGGATTGACGACGCGCTCAGTCTCATCCGCAACGTGGAGCAGGCGCATGGGTCGCTCCCCAACCCTTGGGCGCGCTCGATGCTTGAGCGTATGGAGATGGTCAATGGAACGTTTGTTACCGCCGCGCTTGGCGAGCAAATTGTCGGATGCGGTCTATTGTTGGAAGACAATAACGCGCAAACAACCACCCTGCTTGGTCATGCGAAAGACGTCCCTTTTGTTTATTTTATGATTGTGTATGAAAGCCTGAAGGTCGCCTTTGAGCATAAGGTGCGGGCGCTTCGCTGGGGTAGCGGCGCGTATGATATAAAGCAACGCTTGGGTTTTTCGCTTGAAGACAACGGCGCGTTCGCGTTCGCCGCGACGAATCCTCTGCTGCATAAAGCGTTGGGCTGGCTAAAATAAAAACTGGATTTTTCGGAGAGCTAATTTATGCAACACATGGAACGAGAAAAATTTTTCGCCCTGTCCGCCGACGAGTTGGCGAAAATTATCCGCGCCGACAGAACCAAAACATGCGTCTTTCCCTTTAACGGAACGCGCCGCTGGTTTTTGCTGGAATACGGACGCGACCCGAGCGCAGACGCGGCAAAAAATTACCTTGAGTTAACCGCGCAAGGTTACGTCGACACTTATAAACTGGTTTTCGATCACGGCTTAGACTCCATCGTTGCGCCTGTTTTTGGCGGGGAGATATTTAATCGCGGCGAAAAATACATGAGCGAAATCGGCGTCGGCATGTCGTTGCTGGCGACGCATTCCGCCTTTCTTGAATTTTACGAGGCTTACGGAATCCGCGTGCATTTTTACGGCGATTATCGCCGGCAGTTGAGCGCTACGCCCTACGCCTACATTTGCGACTTGTTTGACGAAGTTGTCAGCAAAACCGCGCATCACAACACCGGGCGCCGGTTGTTCTATGGCATTTGCGGCGAAGACGCCACCGCCATGATTGCCGAGATGGCGATCAAGTTTTATCAGGATACGAAAAAAATTCCAACCCGCCAAGAATTGATCGAAATGTATTACGGCGAATATATCGAGAAAGCGGACGTCTTTATCGGCTTCGAGAAGTTCAACGTTTTTGATTATCCCATGCTGGGCTGGGGCGAAGAGAGCCTTTATTATATGGTCGCCCCTTCTTTTTACATGAACGAGCGCCTGTTGCGAAACGTCCTTTACGATTATATTTACCTGCGGCCCGTGCAAGACCCCGACTATTTCACCATGCCTGACGAGGATTTTGAAGCGATGCGCAAATTTTACAAAGTCAATCGCGAGGTCGCCTTCGGCATTGGAGAAATGCGCGGCGGGATTTGGTACACAAAATCCAACGTCAAAGAATAAGAACCTTCGAGACCAGCATTGAAAATTGCCGTAAAGGGCGACAACATGATAAATAAAATCCAAGCGCTATGGGCGCGATTAAATAAGTTTGAAAAGATTGACCCTGACAACGCTCGGCGCGGCAGGTTGCTCAACATTCTACTGGTCGGCGCCGCCGCTTTAAGCGCGCTGGCTCTGATGCTTGTCCTTGCAATTATATCCGCCACCTCGTCGGACGACCCGGGCAACGGCGCGTTGATATTGACGCTGAGCGTATTTGTAGCGGGAAGTTTGGCGCTTTTGGTCGTAAACCAGATTTCAGTAAAATCCGCATCCACCTTGTTTTTAGCGTTGATCACGCTGATGTTTACCTTTAGCGACACTCCGGCGGAACTTTCAAACGGGCGCTCGTCCTATGTTTTTTTTATTCCTATCGCGATTTCAAGTTTGCTGTTGGCGCCGGCAAGCAGTTTTTTCTTTGCGCTGGCTGGCGGCGCGATCATCGTCGTGTTGGCGGACATTGGCAATCAAGTGCCAAACGTCGCGACAATTATCAGTGGTTTTATGCTCGCGCTGGTTTCGTGGCTTTCATCCCGCTCGCTTGAACGCGCCCTTAAATATCTCCGCGTTATCAACCTCAATCTTGATAAACTGGTCGAACAAAAAACGGAAGAACTTTCCCTAGCGCTTTCGCGCGAAATCGTTTTGGCGGGGCGCAACCAAGCCATTCTTGATTCCATCGCCGACGGCGTGATTGTGTTTGACGAAAAGCAAGTTTCTATTTTGGCGAACCCCGCGTTAAGTCAACTGACGGAAACGCCGATTGACAATTTCACGAAAATAAATTTACCCGACTTTGTTAAAAGCGAAGAGCTGTCTTCCGAAAGTCAGGAAATGATTTTAGATCTGATTGACCATCCGAAAAAAACCGCAACGGGCGTCCGCGTGGAATGGGGGAAAAAGACCCTCTCTGTCAACGCCGCGCGCGTTCGAGATTCGGAGACCAATGAAAACATCGGCGCCGTCGCCGTCTTCCGCGACGTCACCCGCGAAGCGGAACTTGAAAAAATGAAAGGCAATTTTGTGGCGGTGGTTTCGCACGAGCTCCGCACCCCGCTGAACGCCATCCTAGGCTACACGGAGATGCTCCGCGAAGCGGTCTATGGACCCATCAACGAAAAGCAAACGACGCTCACGGAACGCATTACCGTTAACGCGCAACGGTTGTTTACAATGGTAAACGACCTGATTGACGAAGCGCAACTAAAAAGCGGAAAACTTTCCATAGTTAACCAACCTTTTCAGCTGTCCTCGCTATTGGACACCATGCACGCCACTATGGATAAAATCGCGTACGACAAAGGTTTATACCTCACCGACGAGGTTGACCCGAACTTGCCTGAGACCATCCTCGGCGACGCTCAACGCTTGCAACAGATCATCGTCAACTTAGTGAATAACTCCGCTAAATTTACGGAGAATGGCGGCGTCCATGTTCGTTTCTTGCGCGACGATTCGAGTTATTGGAAAATCGAAATCATAGACACCGGCATCGGCATTCCCGAAAAAGAACTCCCCTATATTTTTGAAACTTTTCGGCAGGTTGAAAACGCCTCCACGCGCAAACATAAAGGCTTTGGACTTGGGTTAGCCATCGTCAAGCAACTGATCGAATTGATGAAAGGCGAAATCTCAGTGACAAGCGAACTCAATAAAGGCAGCGTTTTTACCGTCACTCTGCCTTTATAATTGATGTTACGCAGAATTCTCCCTCATCCCCAGCCCTTCCCCCGCAGGGGAAGGGAGTCCCCTCTCCCTGCGGGACGCGAAGCGGCTAGGGTGAGGGCTAGGGTGAGGGCGCGTAAGGTGAGTTTATAATCATAGGACTACGCAGAATGGCTTCATCGGCGTTCTCAGAGAACGCGCTCCTCCGCAGGGTTTTGCATAAATCATTCATCAGGACGTAAAAAATAAAATGGAAAACATAGCCTTTGTAATTGAAGACGACGAAGATTTATCGGGCATTTTCACGGAAGCTTTGAAATCCGCCGGCTTTCAAGTGGAAACAATCACCGACGGCGCAATCGCCCAACAACGTCTCAAGGAAGTAACTCCTGAACTGGTTCTTCTGGATTTACACATCCCAAACGTAGACGGTCCAGCTCTGCTTGCCCAAATTCGCGCCGACAAGCGCCTCAAGGGAACGCAAGTCATCGTTGCGACGGCGGACGCGAGGTTGGGCGATGCGCAAGACTCCCTCGCCGACTTGGTGTTGATCAAACCGATTTCGTTCTCACAATTGCGCGACCTCACCTCCCGCTACAAGAAAAAATAGCAAGACGTCCGAGACGCTTCGCTTGTTTCGCGTTGTTCTTTCATCGAGCATGGAGAATATCCGCGCGCAGATCGGGTAAAATTATGGCTGATGAAAAATTTCTCTGGCTATAAATGTTCGCTTTGCGGAACGGAATATGCGCAAAGTCAGCGGGTTGTTTATACTTGCGCTAAAGACGGCGGCAATCTGGACGTCGTCCTTGATTACGATTTTCTCAAAAAGAAATTTCAACCCGAAGACATTACCTCGCGGACAGAATCTTCGCTTTGGCGATACCTGCCGCTTTTGCCCGTTGACGAACCAGAAGGGGATGCAACGCCTTTGCATACCGTAGGTTGGACGCCGGTGTTTGCCCTGCCGCGCTTGGCGGAAAAGCTCAATCTCAAGTATCTGTGGCTCAAGGACGAGTCGCGCAACCCCACCGCCTCTTTCAAAGATCGCGCCAGCGCAGTGGTTGTAACTCGCGCGCGCGAAATCAAAGCCGATATGATTGTGACCGCCTCCACTGGCAACGCCGGCGCGGCGCTGGCAGGCATGTCCGCGGCGGTGGGACAAAAAGCGCTCATCTTCGCCCCCAAATCCGCGCCGCCAGCGAAGGTGGCGCAACTGCTGATTTTTGGCGCGCAAGTTATTTTGATTGACGGCTCTTACGACGCAGCCTTTGATTTAAGCGTTCAGGCGGCGCAGGAATTTGGCTGGTATTGTCGCAACACGGGCTACAATCCGTTTACGCTAGAGGGCAAGAAAACCGCCGCTTTTGAAATCTGGGAATGGTGGACGGCGACGCATCGCGATTGGCATAAAAAAGAGAATTCTCTTGACAACCATTCTCCATTAACTATTTTTATTTCAGTCGGAGACGGCAATATCATCTCTGGCGTCCACAAGGGATTTAAAGATTTGTTGACGTTAGGTTGGATTTCCAATCTACCGCGCATTATTGGCGTACAAGCGGAAGGCTCCGCCGCGATTGCAAACGCTTTTCACGCAAACACTGAAACGATTTCGCCCGTCTCAGCGCAAACCATTGCGGATAGCATCTCAGTGGATTTGCCGCGCGACGGCGTCCGCGCCGTGCGCGCCGCGAAAGAAACCGGCGGCGCATTCATCACCGTTTCAGACGACGAGATTACAAAAGCGATTGCGGAACTTGGCAAGGCGGGAATTTTTTCCGAACCCGCTGGGGCGGCGGCGTACGCTGGATTGGTTAAGGCGGCGGATTCAGGCGAAGTGCGCAACGACGATCCGATTTTGGTCTTGAACACCGGCAGCGGCCTCAAAGATATTCGCGCCGCAATGCAGGCTGTCGCGCCGGCTCCGATCATCGAACCGACTTTGAAAGAGGTGAAAAAATATTATGGAAAATGAAGATAAAAAGTGGAGCGTCCCTTTCCGTTATTTAATTGGAATTATTCTCTTTCTCGCGCTGGTTAATTTTTTAACGTACGCGCGCGAAGCCGTCAATGCGCTCGTCATCGCCGCGTTCATTGCGTATCTCATTAACCCCGCCGTTACTTTTTTAATGGAGAAGACCAAACTCGCGCGCGCCGCCGCCGTGAATATTGTTTTTTTCTCCGCGTTGATTATCCTGATTGGCGCGCCCGCCACGCTGACGCCCATTTTCTTTAACGAAATGAAAATCGTCGCGCAATCTGTGTTGGAACTCTCAAAAGAAACCAGCGCGACGCTTGCGCAACCCGTGCAACTCGGCGGAATGACTTTCCATCTCGAACAATTTGGAGAGAATCTGACGCGGATGCAAAACTCGGCGCCTTCGCTGATGCCTGAGCAAGCGCTGGCTTTTCTCAAGGCAACCTCGCTAAATACGTTGTGGGTCTTGGTGATTATTGTCAGCGTGTATTTAATTATGTCTGAATGGCCGCGCTTGCGCGATGGACTAATCGGCTTCGCGCCGCCTGCGCATCAGGACGACGTCCGCGAATTATACAGCCGCGTACGTCGGATTTGGATGGCGTACCTGCGCGGGCAAATTGTCTTGATGATCATCGTTGGCGTTGTCTTCACCATCGCATGGCTCATTATCGGTATTCCCGGCGCGTTTGTATTGGGCGTCATCGCGGGATTATTCACGCTTGTGCCTGATATTGGTCCATTTGTAGCCGCCTCGTTAGCGGTCGGCGTGGCTTTATTGGAAGGCTCCAGTTGGATTCCGCTTTCCAAATTTGGAGTGGCTTTAATCGTCGCGGTTGTTTATTTGGTTTTGATTAACTTGAAATCCGTTCTTTTACGCCCCTATATTTTTGGACGCAGCGTTCACATGCACGAAGGCTTGGTCTTCATTTCAATCATGATTGCGACGGTATTGGAGGGCATTTTAGGCGCGTTGTTGGTTGTGCCTGTGTTGGCTTCCGCAATCGTGATCTTTGAATATCTGAGTCGTTGCGTGCTGGGCTTGCCGCCTTTTGCGGATAGCGACCCGCAATTCGTCGCGTCGCCGCAAGAGCAAGAGGCTGAAGCGGCGCGGCGCCCCTCCACTCGCAAACCAGAAAAACGGAAAAAGAATTTATGAAAGTCACTTACTCGATCATCGCCCCTATCTATAACGAAATAGACAATATCCCCGAACTGTATCGCCGCGTCAAAGAGGTCATGGATTCGTCCGGCGAGACGTGGGAATTCGTTCTCGTAGACGACGGCTCGACGGACGGCTCGACGGATCGGATTCGCGCGCTGGCGCAAGCGGATAAAACCGTGCGCCCGGTGATTTTTGCGCGCAACTTTGGGCATCAAGTCGCCATCACCGCCGGCTGGGATTACGCGCGCGGCGACGCCATCATCATCATTGACGCAGACCTGCAAGACCCGCCTGAAACCATTCTGCAACTCGCGCAAAAATGGAAAGAGGGCTACGAGGTCGTTTACGCCGTGCGCGTCGAACGCGAAGGCGAATCATGGTTTAAGAAATTTACCGCCGCCATGTTTTATCGAATTATCTACAGCATCACGGACGTCAAAATCCCGGTAGATACCGGCGACTTCCGTTTAATGGATCGCAAAGTGGTGAACGTCCTTAAGCAAATGAAAGAACGTCATCGCTTTCCGCGCGGCATGTCCGCGTGGGTGGGCTTCAAACAAATTGGCGTAACCTACAAACGTTCCGCGCGCGTGGCTGGCGTTACGAAATACCCGTTTCGTAAAATGTTCAAACTGGCGCTGAACGCCATCACGGGCTTTTCGTATTTCCCTTTGCAAGTGGCTACTTATTTTGGTTTTTTCTCAGCGGGCGTTTCCATCCTTGCAATTCCTGTTGTGATTTACATGCGCGTCACGGGCTCGGGCGCGTTTTTTGGTCAAGCCACAACTCTAATTGCCGTGCTGTTTCTTGGCGGCGCGCAATTAATTTCATTGGGCGTTTTAGGGGAATATATTGGACGTTTATACGACGAAGCGAAAGGCAGACCGTTATATATCGTCAGAGACGCGCCGGAAGACTAATCGTCGGTCTCCAACGTTGCGGATGTTCCCGCTGATTACCTTACGCTTTGGATTGGGACGCGGAATTTTTTTGCAGCATCGCTTAAACGCCAATCCCGTTTTTCCGCGTTCGTCAGCGCCCAAACTTAAGAGTGGGTAATGGTCGCCGCTTATTTTTTATTTAATCAGGACTTTCGCTTGTTTTAAAAAAAGCGGCGCAAGAGAGCGCCGATTACGCTCAAAAAAATATTTCTAGCGTAGTCAGCGTTCTCTAACGCTGACTGAGCGAAAGTCCTGTTAATAACTGCGTTATGCTTGGCGCAAGCGTTTCCGCCATTTGCCCGTTGGTCAATAATACAAAGCCGGAACTGCCGTCTGCGGCAAAGGAAATGTAACTGGTAAAGCCGGGCGTTCCGCCGCCTTTCCATCGGCGCTCTGTGGGGGAGTCTGGATTCTCAATTTCCCAACCGAGTCCCGTGCCGGTTCCGGGATTTCTTCCCTCGGCTTGCATTTTCTGCGCCAATTTGATGGATGAAGCCAAAGGAGTCGCATCAGGCTCCATATTGGCAAGCAGGAAGCGGGTCAGGTCGTGAAGCGTGGAACGTAAGTAGCCAGCGGGACCCATTGCGCCTGAATCCGGAAAATAAAGCGCCTGAGAACCGTCATGGGTATAGCCCTGCGCCAGACGCGTATTTTCTTCATTGGTTAAAACTTCGCGGGTATCCATTAATCCCAGCGGCTGGCTGACCGACGCGAACTCAAGCGAATTGAAATCGCTTTGCGCCAGATGCGCTAGAATATCTCCAAGCAACATGTAGCCGAGGTTGGAATAAACATATTGCGAGCGCGGAGCGTGATCGGGCGTAAAACTATTTAACCATTGATACAGTTTGGCGGGGTCGTCCGAATAAAGATCGCGCGGCAAACCCGAACGGTGCGTTGCCAGATCAACGAGCGCGATGGGCGCATCTTTGTATTGCGGCGCATGGACGTCGGCGGGCATATATTTCTGAATCGGATCGTCCAGCCGAACAGTTCCATCATTAACTTTTTCAGCGAGCATGACGCCGGTGAAAACTTTTGTAATCGAACCGATCTCGTAAACGGTTTCGGAAGTAACCGGTTGGTCTTGATCCTTGGACATTTTTCCGTAATTGAGGAACGCCGCCTCCAACCGACCGGTTTGCGGATTGCGAACTACTACGGCGATTGACAACCCCGGATTGCGATAGCGCTTGAGAAAAGCCGCGACGAGGCGATCTATTTGCGATTTCAACAACTCGTCGGTAAATAACGGAATGGCGGGAATGGCTGTCGGCGTGGGAAGGGGAGCGGCGGTGGCGGAAGGCGCAGGAGCGGGCGTGTTCGAGGGAACAACGCTTGCCGTCATTGCGGACAATGGCGTCGGCGTTAGCGTTACGCTTGGGACGTCTATATTGCATGACGCTGAAATTAATGCAAGCGCCGTCCATAAAGGGCAAAATGATTTTTTCATAAAGCTTCTGTCTCCATGGCGGGATTATACATGTCTCGGCGCGCGTTCTGAAATTAATGCCGAATTAATCAAAATTCATCCGATGTTTATTTTTGAAATGTAAAATAAAAAAACGTTATTCACTCACCATACGCAGTTTGACAGTGTCGCCCTGAGCGGAGCGAAGGGTCTCCGAGACAATCGTAGAGGTTCTTCGCTTCGCTCAGAACGACACTGCGTAAGGTGAGTTATTCAGTTAGATTATCACAGAAAGGTTTTATGTATGCAACAAACTTTGAGAGTTAGAAAATTTGGACGAGCTAAGGCGCTGGGCGCGATAATGACGTCAATTATTGGGTTGTTGGGCGCGCTGGCAATTATCCCAGCGGTATCGCCGTCCACTGGAGCGCAGGCGGCGGATTTACTGCGAGCGATTCTTGGACCTCAACCGGTGGCGGATATTGAAAGCGTGTCTTTTTGGATGCAAGATACTTATAATCAATTTATATCCAGACATAATGGCGGCAAGCTGCAAATTGAGCTGAATCAAAATAGCGCTCAAACCTCCTCAACTCAGCAGACAATCGTTGCGACGTTAGACCCCGCCAAAAATAAAAATAACGCCATTCCGCAAAACGATGCGACGCCGCCGCCAGACGATAACGCCGCGACCGCGGCGCCTCAGATTGGCTGGCAGGTTTACGGTCCCATGCTGAATGGGACGCCCGTCATGGCGCAAGCCCTACTCACCGTAGACCCAGAGCGTCCTTATGCCGGTATCGCGTTGGCGCGCATTGATCTTTCCAAACTTAAACTTCATATGGCGCCGGGATTTCTTGAGCCGTCTCACACAGCGGAAATTCAACATACCTACCCAAATTTGGGATTGATGCCAGAGGCGGATCAAAGCCGTCTCATTGCGGCTTTCAACGGGGGATTTAAAGCCGTCAATGGCCATTACGGCATGATGGTCAACGGCGTCACTTTGTTGCCGCCCACTCCCGACTTGGCGACTCTTGCCATTTATCGCGACGGGCATGTGCAACTCGGCGCATGGGGACAGGACATTCTGCCCACATCCGACATTGTAGCGTATCGGCAAAATTGTCCGTTGATTCTTCAAAACGGTCAAATGCCTCCGAGCGTTTCGGTGGATGATCGAACGGTTTGGGGGCAAACCATCGGCAACAAAGAGGCGACCTGGCGAACCGCTCTTGGAATCACAAAAGACAACCGTTATTTAATTTACGCCGTTGGAAACGGGGCGACGGTGGACGCGCTGGCGCTGGCTCTGCAAGAAGCCGGCGCGAACAACGCCATGCAGTTGGACATTAACCGTCATTACGCTCACTTTGCGACCTACCAGCTTTTGGGTAAAAAGAATCCTTCTTTATCCGCAGTTCCGCTTTTGATCGAGATGGAAAACAACCCTACTATTTATCTCAAGGCGCATTCAAGGGATTTCTTTTATTTGACAACGCCCTAATGGAGCTACGGATAGCCCCCGCTAATTGAAGTGTAAAAATCGCCGCATTCGCAAGCAATTACAGTGGATGCGCCTTTGGTCAGCGTCCCCAAATATTCGCGGCTACCGTTATGCACGATCCACCCGTTCATATTGAAAGGAATGGCGCTGTCGGCGACGATCCACTCGCCGTTATATTTGCGCGCGATGTGTTCGTGCGATCCCGTAGCGTGTCCGCCTTCGCAAGAAGGCAAGCCTATGTAATCGCCCGCTTTTACTTCCGCGCCGAGCGGAACGCGGCTTTTTGCGGAAAGATGCAAATAAAAAATCACCCAGCCCGTGCCTTCGTTGCCGTCTTTATCAAGGTCCAGCGCGACGCCGTCAATGCCGGAACGGACAACGAGACCGTCCGCCATAGCGGTGGCGTAATTTTTAGCTTTTGTGACGAAGCAACCTGATTTTTCGGAAGGCGGCACAAAGTCTATTGCGGCGAGTGGTTCGCCCACTCCCCATGCCGTATGCGGTCCGCCCGTGTAATACCATGTTTGGTCGCTTGGAAATGGAAGCCGAAATTCGGGTTGTTGCAAACTACCGGGAATCAGAATAGTCGGGTCGTTCCAGGGGGTGTCGAAAAAACTCGTATAAGTTTGAATCAAACCCGCAGGTCCAACGGCGCGCGCGTATTTATCCCCCGCAAACATTTTTGAAAAATAATATTGCATAGCGACCGACCCCGCGTTTTGCCACGGGTCGGGGCGAATGATGACGCCGTTGGTTTCTTCAAATTCAATTAATTTTCCAACGCGCCAGCCGTAATAGCCGTTGTTGAGCGTGTTTGCGGCGATGACCAGTTGCAGGTAAGGCGATTCCCAATAGGGTTCCGTAAAGCCCAGCAATCTTTTTTTGACGGGCGGCTTGTCTTGCGTCAGCGCCTCGCCTTGATATTCAAGAATAGCGAGCAAGAGGCGCGGATTAATGCTGTAATTGATGGCGACAAAATCCACCATCTCCGCGCCGCTGCGCCATTTTCCGCTGGCGTAAACGCGATAATTTTTTAACCAGCCGGGTTGCGAGGCGACAAAAGCGGCGGCATTGAATCCGATTACAGTGGGCCCGTTGACAAACGCATGGTCGGGAATAACCTTAAACGAACTTGCCCACAACGCCCGAAAATAAATGGGAATTTTCATCGGCATGCCCGGCGGCATGGTGGTTGCGTCGCGCGGGATTTGCGGATTAGCGCCCATAATTTCAGCGACGGTGGTGTTAAAGCGCGCGGCGAGCGCGGGCAGGGTATCGCCGGTTTGAGCGCTGTAATCCACTAATTCGCCGGGTTTGTACGTTGCGCGCGTGGGAAGCGGCGTTTGCGCTAAATCGGATAAATCGCCATTGGGCGTTTGATAGGCAGGGTTGTTATTGGCAATCTTTAAATTGCAGGACGCGAGCGCCAACGCGGTTAGTAACGCGAGATTGAATGCGCGTTGCGCCGCAATCGTGGCGTTATTGTTTTTTTTCATCTTTTTCGCGGAAAATGTTTGACCACTTTTGACCGACCGGGTCGGCGGTGACAGTCTGGTCTCCCTTGACCAGCGTGCCTTCGTAGGCTTTTGCGCCGGCGACAACTCTCCAACCGTCGAGGATGAAAGGAATTGGTCCGTCGGCTGTCACCCATTCGCCGTTGTATTTTCTGGCAAAGTGGAGATGCGTTCCAGTGGAGACGCCGCCTTCGCAAGAGGCATGTCCGATGCGGTCGTTTGTTTCCAGCCATGTGCCTACTGGTACGCGGTCTTTTTTGGCGATGTGCATATAAAGCAGGTCCCAGCCGGTTTGCTCGTAACCGTCGCCGTCAAGGTCAACCGCTACCGCGCCGTTGGCTGAACGCACAACCAGACCGGGAGACGCCGCGACAACCCAGGTTGAGGTTATCTCGCAACCGCTGTGCGCGGTGGCTGGCGCAAGGTCAATCGCGGCGTAGACGCTGTTTTTATCGCCGTAAGTGGCTGGGTCAATTTGTCCCCAAGCGTTGTGCGGTCCGCCGGTCAAACTCCATTCAACGTTTGGTTCAAAAGGCAAAGCGAGGAGAGGTTGGTTGAGCGCGGTGGGAAAGATTGGATTGACCGAATCGGCGCGCGACCATGGGTCTCCAAACATTTCCTTGTACATGGCGGGGAATCCCGAGGCGGGGTTGATGATTTGCTCCCATTGAGAGCGGCTGTGGTTGCGCGAAAATAAATATTGAATGGCGACCGTGCCGGCGTTCAAGCGCGGGTCGAGGCGGATTGCGCTGCCGTCGGGAAATTCAAGATGCGTGAGCGTGCCGGCGCGCCAGCTGTAATATCCAACGGATAAGTTGTTAATCGCCCACACCATTTGCACCGACATCCCTTTAAAGTGATAATCGTTGAAGCCCATGGGATAATCTTTATGAAGCGTATCCACAGGCTGTCCGCGCACCCAGCGACTTTCAAAATCGAGCAAGGCGAGGATGAGACGCGGGTTGATTGAGTTTTCATAAGCGAGGCGTTCAATGGCGGCGTCGCCGTTAATCCATCCCGTTGAGCCGAGATAATCCCTGAACTTGCTGAGATAGCCGCTCTGTTTTTGGACGTATTCGGAGACGTTGAAATTTGCCGCAGTGAACGAGAAGATAATTTCCGCGTCGGGCATAATTTGAATATTGGGCGTGGTCGCTTCGGTGATGCGGTTTGGGATGATCAGTAAAACGCCGGGATCAATTAAAGTGGTTTTGGTTAAATCCGCGTCCGACGTGATTTCGGATTCTTTCACGCCAAATCGGTTGGCGACGGCTGAAAGCATATCCCCGCTTTGGGCATAATATAAGAAAGGCGCGGAGTCGTACGACGGCGTGAGCGTGGGCGTGATGTTGAGCGAGGCGACGTCAAGCGTGGGCGTGGGGGTCGGCGTGTAAGACCTTTCGGTTTCGATTAAGGGCGGAGTCGTCGAGGTGGGAAAAACAATCGGGTTGTCCTGAATCGCAAACGGGTCGAAAGCGGACGGATTCAACGGGTCTGCCGTCGGCGTCTGCGGGACTCCCCAAATGGGAGGCGCGGAGAGCGCGCAAGCCGATAAAGTCAACGATAGAATAACTAGAATAGCGCAGGTGCGATACATGCTTTGAATTATATCCGCCTAGATTAAGGGCGGCTGAATCAACGCGCGATTTGATTCAGCTCGCTGGCGCTGTTAAGCGCTTCGATGGTTTGAGCGCCGCGTTTGAGAAAGCCGTCGTATTCTTTGCCGGTTCCGCTGGCGATCCAACCGTCGAGGTTGAAAGGCAGGGTTTTGCTGTCGGCGGCGATCCACTCGCCGTTAAATTTTCGCGCGATGTGCAAATGCGTGGCGTTGGCGACGCCGCCTTCGCAGGAGGGATGTCCGACATGTTCGCCCGCGTAAATATATTCGCCCGGCGCAATGCGGTCTTGTTCGGCGACGTGCATATAAAAAATCACCCAGCCGGTTTGTTCGTAGCCGTCGTTGTCGAGGTCTTGAAACAACCCGCCGTTGGACGCGCGCAAGACAAAGCCATCGGCGATTGCCGTAACCCACAATGGACTGGTCGCGCAATTGCCATTGTCGCCGGGCGGGGCAAAATCCAGCGCCGCATACGCGGAGCCAATGTCCCAACCGCCGTGTGGTCCGCCGGTGAAGTACCATGTTTCTTTTGCGCTGAAGGGCAGGCGCATCGGCGGTTGCGCGACGGACGGCGAGATTAATGGCTCGATGGCGTAATCAAACGGGTTGCCGAAGAAAACGTAATAGGTCAGGAGCAAGCCCGTGCCGCTGACGTCGTGTTCCCAAGTTGGGCGATCGTCAAACTGGGAGAAAAAATATTGGATTGCCGCAGTCCCCGCGTTGATGGTCGGGTTGACCGGCGCCACCGTTCCATCGTTCAAAACATAAGCGGAGAGCGTATTGGCTTTCCACGCATAATAGCCGTGATTGAGGGAGTTCGCCGCCCAAGTGAGCTGACGATATAAACCGCGATGGTTTTCATCCGCAAAGCCCATTGGATAATCGGTGTTGAGCGGCGTCGGATTCGTTACCCAGCCGCTTTGATATTCCAGCAACGCCAGCAATAAACGCGGGTTGACAGAATAATTGCGCGCGACAATTTGCACGGCTTGGTATCCCGCGATTGTCACTCCATTGACCTCTTGTTCGTAAGTTTCAAGATAACCGTTTTGACTGTTGATAAATTTTTCAATGTCAAAGTAGACGCTGGCGGGACCGTTCACCATTTCCGAGTTGGGGACAATTTTGAACGCGGGTCCCGCGTCGCTGGGTTTGGGCGCGGGGATGTTCAGGGTCGTTCCAACGGTTAACAAATTGGCGTCCGCGATGTTGTTGGCTTGCATTAATGTCGCGACGCTAATCCCATGTTGTTGGGCGATGCTACCGAGCGTATCCCCCGCTTGCACCGTGTAGGTTTCGTCGTTTTGGCGCGGAGTTGGAAGAACGCGTTGCGCATCCGGCGTGGGCGTATCGGCGGGGACGTCGACAATCAGCATATTGGGCGGCGGCGGCGGAGGCAACGGCGAAACGGTTAATGGAACTCGCGTCGGCGTCGGCGCGCGGGTGGCGGTGGGCGTGTTGGTGATCGTCACGGTGGGAAAAATAGTAGACGGCGGGAGGGTGTTCGTCGGATTTGGCAAGAAGGGGTCGTAAGTTGGGAAATTAACCGGCGCGGCTAACGCGGGCGCGCAAGCGGCGAGAAAAGCGGTTATCAGCCAGCAACGAGCGACGATGAGTGGGCGAACGCGAAAAAACATAAAAGCGATTTTACCAGTGTTAGTCGGCAAAGCGCGCAAGTCTTCGCGTTTACCTGTTTCCGTGTTTGCCTACATCGCCAACTCGATTTTCACGGCGGTAATTTTATACTCTGGAATTTTAGCGACGGGGTCGAGCGCCGCGTGGGTCAATTCGTTTGCGGAAGATGCGGGGAAGTGGAAGTTGGCGTACACCATGCCGATTGGAACGCGCTCGGTGATCCACGCCTTCGCTTCGATACTTCCGCGCCGCGACGTGACTCGGACGCGGGATGATGCAGCTAGCCCGATTTTAATCGCGTCGTCGGGATTCACTTCAATCAACGCTTCGCCATACAATTGCATAATTCCTTCTGCGCGGCGAGTCATTTGTCCGCCGTGCCAGTGATACAACACGCGCCCCGTATTCATAATCATCGGGTACTCGTCGTTGGGTCTTTCCGCAGGCGGGATGTGGTCAATTGGCGCGAACTTCCCTTTTCCGCGCGTGAATTGCGTCGTGTGCAAAATCGGCGTACCTGCGTGTTCCGTCGTTGGGCAGGGCCATTGCAAGCGCTCACCGCGTCGCAAACGCTCATAAGTGATTCCGCCATAAGAAGGAGTCAGCGCGTTAATTTCTTTCATAATATCTTCCGCGCTCTGATAATCCCATCCCGCCCACGCCGCCGACAAATCAATCTTTCTTTCCTCTTTCCTCTTTCCTCTTTCTTCAATCATCCTCTTCGCAATTTCCGCCGTAACCCACCAATCCTGCCGCGCGTCGCCAATCGGCTCAATGGCTTGATTAACCATCTGCACACGCCGTTCCGTGTTCGTGTACGTTCCGTTCTTTTCCGCAAACGAAACGCCGGGCAATAGAATATCCGCGTAGACCGAAGTCTCCGACGGGAAGATTTCCTGCAAAATCAAAAAGTCCAGCGCTTCAAAACATTTACGAATATGGTTTGTATTCGGGTCGGACATGACCGGGTCTTCGCCCAAAATATACAGCGCGTGGATTTTATCTTCGAGAATGCCGGGCATCATTTCGGTGACGGTCATGCCGATTTTGGAAGAAAGATGAAAGAGGAAAGAATCATCTCTTTCTTCTTTCTTCTTTTCTCTTTTTTCATAAGCCCCCCACGCCTTTGCAAATTTCTCAACAACCTCTGGCGACGTAACGGGTTGATACGCGGGGAACACGTTTGGCAGTCCGCCCATGTCGCAAGCGCCTTGCACGTTGTTTTGTCCGCGCAACGGATTGACTCCACCGCCGGGTTTGCCCATGTTGCCGAGTAGCATTTGCAAGTTCGCCAAACTAATCACGTTGCGTACGCCGACGATGTGTTGGGTAATGCCCATCGCCCACATCACGGCGGTTGGTTTGCTTAACGCGAGAATCTCCGCCGCTTCGTAAAGTTGTTCGATTGAAATTCCAGTAATCTCGGAAGCCTTTTCAGGCGGATATTGCATGACGGTTTCTTTGAATTCGTCAAAGCCTTCGCAACGCGCTTCGATGAACGCTTTATCCTCCCAACCTTTTTCGAGGATGATATTCATTAACCCATTCAACAACGCAATATCCGTACCTGAGCGTTGACGCAGATGAATCGTCGCAATCTCGGTGATATCAATTCTGCGCGGGTCGGCGACGATTAACTTCGCGCCGCGATAACGCACCGCGTTGCGCAGCATCGCCCCGAAGACGGGATGTTGCTCGGTGGTGTTTGAACCGATGATGAAAAACGCCTGCGCGTGTTTGGCGACGTCGTCCATTGAATTGGACATCGCGCCCGAACCGAAGGAGGCGGCTAGACCAGCCACCGTGCTAGAGTGTCAGAGACGCGCGCAGTGGTCAATGTTGTTTGTGCCAACGACCTGCCGCGCAAATTTATTCATCAAAAAATTTTCTTCATTCGTGCATTTCGCCGAAGTGAGAACCCCAATGCTATCCGCGCCGCGCGAGGCTTTTATCTCGCTCAACTTCCGCGCCGCAATATCCAACGCGACGTCCCACTCCACCTCAACCCAATCCCATAGATTAGGGGTTAGGTGATTAGGAATTAGGTAATTAGGGGAAGTTTCCCTAATTACTAATTGACTAATTACCTTCTCTCCTCCCTCCAACAAATACCGCCTCACCCTCGGCTTCGTCACCCTCTCGGTATGATGAACATAATCGTAAGCGTAACGCCCCTTCACGCAGAGCGCCATCCCATTGACCGGCGCGTTCGGATTTGAAGTCACGCGAATCACTTTGCCGTCTTTCACGTTCAAATCAAACTGACAGCCGACTCCGCAATAAGAACAAGTCGTCGTCACGAGTTTATCGGGCTGACCGAGTCCCATGGACATGCGATTATCTAACGCCCCCGTCGGGCAAAACGCCACGCACGCGCCGCACGATTCGCACCGCGCGTCTTGCATCGTGGACGCATTCGCGCTTGGCGAGATTAAACTATCATGTCCGCGCCCGTTCACTTCCCAAACATGCCGCCCTTGAACTTCCGCGCAAGCGCGAACGCAACGCAGACATAGAATACATTTATTCATGTCCACCCAAATCATGGGATGCGGATCGCTGTCTATTTTATGGCGCGGCTGACTTTCGGCGTAAGGAGTCTTTTGAATTCCATAATGATTAATCCAGCGCATGAATTGAGTCTCTTCGCTTTGACCGTCCGCGTAAACCGCGTCCACGTAATTGGCGAACAACATCTCCAAAATCTCGCTACGCTCTTCGGTGAGTTGATTCGACTCGGTGGTCACTTCCATTCCATCGGTTGCGATTAATCCGCACGAGGCTTGCGAAGTATGCGCGCCTTTGACTTCCACCAAGCATAATCTACATCCGCCTAACGGATGTAACGCGGGGTGGTCGCACAGAGTCGGAATTTCAATTCCCAATTTTTCAGCGGCGCGTAAAACGGTTGTGTTGGCGGAGACTTCGATGGACTGTCCGTTAATGGTTAGTTTTGGCATCTGTTTCCTCGTTTCCTCTATTGTAGCATTTTTCGACAGACAACAGAGACAGACGCCGCCTCATCCGTTTTTCCGTTTGCGGAGCGCGTATAAATTACAATTCGCGGACGAAATCCAAATAGCCTATTTCACCATTAATGAAAGAAGGTAAAATAATCGCCATTGTGCAAACACATCTCGTCAAATCCCCGCTCCCCGCAAAAATGGCAGGACGTCCCTACGGCAAAGACCCGCAGGGGAATTCGCTGAGTCGCACAAAGGGCGTGACGATTCGCGCCACTTTGGAGTACGCCGTTCAATACGTTGTCGAGCGCGCCGCCCGCGAAAATCCCGCCGCGAATCGCGCCCAAGTTCGCGCCGACGCGCTGAAAGAAATTATCGCGCGTTTGAACGCCGCCATCGTCGAACCCGCCTATCATCTAACCGAAGCGTATTTATACAACGAGGGCAATTCCTACTCGCTGGAGTTTGACCTTTTTATCAGCGTCATTTGCGCCGAATTTTCCCAAGACCCGCAATTTCATTTTCAGCGCGGCGCGAAAAGTATTACTGAAGGGATTGCGCGTCTTGTGCGCCCCCTTTCGTTACAACAAGTTTATAGTTTGATTCCGCGCTTTGCGGCGTGGTTTGCCGCGACGGATTTGCGCGTGGCGGGCGTTTCTGAAAATTCGGCGGTCATTCAATGGCGTTGCGCAGCGGAGTTGAAGCGTCTTAATCCCGACCAGCATTACGCTTTTATTGAAGAGAGTTGTCAGTTCTGCCAAGGTTCGATGGCGAGTATCCCGACCATTCATGGTTTGCCGTACGCGCAAGTTAAAGAATTGCGCTGTCAACTCGACGGCGACGAATGTTGCGAATGGGAATTTACTTGGGAAGAAAAACAAAAAGAAAAAAGAGGATTATTTAACATGTTCAAAAGCAAACCCGCGCCGATTGTTCCAGTCAACGCAAGCGCTATTTTCCCCGTTACCAATTATCCTCCGCAAGTCGCCGACTTGCCGCCGTTGCCCGCGCAAATGTCGGGGCGTCCGTTTGGGTTTGACAAGAACGGCAAGCCGATAAAACAAGTCAGCGGATTGGCAATGAGCGCGGCGTTGACGTGTTTGCGCGAACAAGCCGCAAGAAAAGCGGAGCGCGAATTACCCGCCGACCTTAGCGGCGCGGAACGTCAAATAAAAATTAAGCAGGCGCAAGACGACGCGCTGGAAGAGTTAACGCGTTGCCTGAATGCCGCCATTCCCGACCCCAATTATCACGTCACGAGTAAATATTTACTCAAAGAGGGGAATCAATATTCGCTTGAATTCTCGGTTTTCTTGTATACGATTTGCGGCGAGCTCTCTGGCGATAAAAATTTCTTTTTTATCACAGGCGCGCAAGCCGTTCCTCAATCTATGTCTTTATTGTTGCGCCCGCTTTCTTTGCGTCAAGCATTTAACGTTATACCGCGCATCATTGGCAAATTTGGAAATTTTGACCTTCGCATTATGGACGTGCAAGACGGGTATGCTCGCTTTCAATGGAGCGGAGATACGAATGTTTCGCCTAATCTAAGGCGCATTGCGTTGCGCAACACCTGCCACGTTTTACAGGGCGGCATTGCCAGCATTCCTCACATTCATTCCAAATTACCCTACGCGGAAGTGAAAGAGTTGCAATGCCAACTCGACGGCGCGGATTATTGCGAGTGGGAATTTACTTGGCAACAAAAAGAATCGCAAAGTTTTTGGAATTTGTTCGGCGCAAGCAAAACGGCAAAAACTGTCACCCTAGATTCAAACGTCGCGTTTAGCTCCGTCCCCGCCGCGTCCGCCGAAGCGACGCAAGCCAGTCTGCCGCCGTTTCCGACGAAGATGTTGAAAATCCCCTACGGGCAAAATGAAAACGGCGCGGCGATTAAAGACGTCAACGGAATTTTTATTCGCGGCACGATGGAATACATGCGCGAAGTTGTCGGAAGCCGCGCGCTCGAAAATCCCGACAAGGCGCAAGCGGAAGCGATGGATCAATTAGTCGTTGCGCTTAACGCCGCCATGCCCGACGCGCGTTATCGCGTCACGCCCGAATCGCTGATGAAACTCGGCTATGTCTCGTTTGAGTTTTCCGTTTTCATCAATTCCACTTGCGCGCGCATGGCGGGGATTCCGAATTTTTATTTTCATCAAGGCTATCATTTGGGAAAAAGCATGGCGCATCTTTTACGCGCGTTGCCGTTGCGCCAAGCCTATAACGTCATCCCGCGTTTTGTGACGAAGTTTGCCGATATGGATGTGCGCGTCGTGCAACTAGGAATAAATTCTGCGACGTTGCGTTGGCACGGCGGCGAAAAAACGCAACAACGTCTCGGCGCCGAAGTATTGCCGCACGCGCTGTATAACTCTTGCCAAATTCTGCAAGGCAGCTTGGCATACATGCCTGTCATCCTTGCGGATTTGCCGCCCGCGAAAATCAAAGAAACAAAATGCCAGGTTCACGGCGACGAATATTGCGAATGGGAATTCAGATGGCAGGCGCCGCTTCCTTCGGGACGCAGAACGATTTGGGGCGGAGTCACGGCGGCGATTGCGGCGCTGGCTTACGCCTATTTTGAATTGCCCGCATGGAAATATTTGAGTTGGAGCGCTCTCGCGGGCTTGCCGATTTTATACAGTTGGACTTCGTACCGCGCCAACAAACAAACGTACGCGCTGGCGGAAAAAGAAAATCTGCTCATGGAACAGCGCGAAGCCTCCGAGCAACAATATGACGCGCTGCAACAATCCAACGCGGATACGCAACTGGCGAACATCGCCTTGCAGGAAAAAATCGCCGAAATCACCGCGCTGACCGAGACGTTGGAACAGCGCGTCGAAGAACGCACCCATGAACTCGCCGAAGCCCGTGATATAGCGCTGGAAGCCTCTCGCGCCAAGTCCACCTTCCTTGCCAGCATGAGTCACGAAATCCGCACGCCGATGAACGGCATTATCGGCATGACGGGATTAATCCTCGACACGAAGTTAACCGACGAGCAACACGAATACGCCGAAACGATTCGTTACAGCGGCGACGCGCTCCTGACCATCATCAACGACATTTTGGATTTCTCAAAAATCGAAGCGGGCAAACTCGATATGGAAGCGCAACCCTTCGACCTGCGCGAATGTTTGGAATCGGCGATTGACCTCTTGGCGTACAAAGCGGCTGAAAACAAAATCGAATTGGGCTTTGTCATGGAAACCAACGCGCCCGAAGGAATCGTCGGCGACGTAACGCGCTTGCGGCAAATTGTAGTTAATCTATTGAGCAACGCGGTCAAGTTTACGAAGCAGGGTGAAATCGTGTTATCAGTAAGCAGTAAACAGTCATCAGTGGGCAGTGGGCAGTTATCAGTAAACAGTAATCAGTTATCAGTGGGTAGCGGTTCGACTGATTACCGATCACTGATTACTGATCACCGATCACCGATTACTCTTCACTTCTCAGTCCGCGATACGGGCATCGGCATTTCTCCCGAAGGCATAAACAAACTTTTCCAATCCTTCTCGCAAGTCGATTCTTCCACCACGCGCAAATATGGCGGCACGGGCTTGGGATTGGTCATTAGCAAACGCCTTAGCGAACTCATGGGCGGCGAAATGTGGGTGGAAAGCGAAGAAGGCGTCGGCTCGACATTTCACTTCACCCTTCAAGCGCAATCCGTCGTTTTGCCGCATCACGAAAAAGCGCTCATTGCTCCAGAGTTGAAAGGCAAGCGCATCTTAATCGTGGACGATACGGAAACGAATCGCCGCATCCTCATGTTGCAAGCGCATTCATGGGGCGTAGAATCCGTCGCGTTTGAAAATCCGCTTGAGGCGTTGGAAGCGATTAAACGCGGCGAAAAATATGACGTCGCCATCTTAGATATGCACATGCCCGAAATGGACGGTGTGCAACTTTCCAATGAAATCCGTAAAGTCGGCGTTAACATACCCTTGATTATGCTGACCTCTCTCGGCTGGCGCGACCCAGTTGACACGGCGAACTTCGCCGCATTTTTGACGAAGCCCGTCAAACAATCCAGTTTGTATAACGCGATTGTCGGCGCGTTATCTACCGAAACCGAAGCGCCAAAACGCGCGTCCGCCGAAACTCAATTCGACCCGACAATGGCGGAACGCAATCCCTTGAAGATTTTGCTCGCGGAAGACAACGCCGTGAATCAAAAATTGGCAATCCGCATGTTGGAGCGTTTCGGCTATCGCGTGGACGTCGCGGGCAACGGGCTTGAAGTTTTAGAATCATTGGAGCGCCAATCTTACGACCTGATTTTCATGGACGTCCAAATGCCCGAAATGGACGGACTTGAAGCCACGCGAAAAATCCGCGCAAAGGGTTCTATAATTCACATCGTCGCCATGACCGCCAACGCGATGCAAGGCGACCGCGAAGAATGTCTCGCGGCGGGGATGAACGATTACGTCAGCAAGCCGATTCAGGTAAAAGAATTGGTCGGAGCTTTGGAACGTTGTAGGAGACATAACGCATGACTATTCGCTTAAAAACTTTTCTCGTTTTAGCGCTCACACTGGGCGGGTTGATCGCGGCGCTGTATTGGACGGCTTCGACGATTCTCTTAAATAACTTCGCCGCATTGGAAACGCAAAACGCGCGCGACAATTTGGGGCGCGCGCTGGGCGCGTTAACGGCGAACCTCGATCAACTCGACACGCTGGCGACGGATTATTCCCAGTGGGACGATATGTATCAGTTCGCCGCGGATCGAAATCAAAAATTTTTAGACAACAACATGGTGGACGATGTGTTCATCAATCAGCGCTTGAACGTGTTTTTGACGCTCACGCCGTCGGGCGACGTGATCTCGGCGCGCGGGTTTGATTATGAAGCGGTAACGGCGCAGGCTATTTCGCCGACTTTGCTAAGTCAAATCCCGTCGCTCGGCATAACGCAGATTACCGACTTGCGCGGCGTGCGGCACGGTTTGTGGCGTTTGCCCGAAGGGTTGTTCGCTTTTTCCGCGCGCCCAATTATCACCAGCGCGGGCGAGGGACCCTTGCGCGGCTATTTGCTGATGGGACGTTATCTCAGCAAAGCCGAATTGGAGCGCGCGGCGACGCAAAGCAAACTGTCGCTGTCGTTGCTTGCGCCGTCGGATGCGCTAACCAACTCTTCCGCAGACTTGGCGTCTTTTCTCAATCAAGACGCGCCCGCGACGACGCAACCGATTAACGAAGCGCAGATTTTGACAGAGGCGCTTTTGCCAGACGTCAATAATCAACCCGTCGCTGTGTTGCGCGTGACTTTGAACCGCGATATTTACAATCAAGGGCGCGCCAGCGTCAATTACCTCGTCGGCGCGTTGTTTGTGATCGCGTTGGGATTCAGCGCGGTCATGGCGATATTGCTGGAAAATTTGGTCTTACGCCGACTGGCGGCGTTGCGCGCCGAGGTGGATCAAATCGGCATGGTGAGCAACTTTGCGGGGCGCGTCACCGCAAAGGGCAAAGACGAACTCGCCGCGTTGGGCGCGAACATCAATCGGATGTTGGACGCGTTGGCGCAATCCCAAAGCGAACTGCTTCAAGCGAAAGACGAGGCGGAAGCCGCCACCCGCGCCAAGAGCGCGTTCCTCGCCAGCATGAGTCACGAAATTCGCACGCCGATGAACGGGATTATCGGCATGGCGGGATTAATGCTCGATACCAAACTGGACGGCGAGCAACATGAATACGCCGAGACCATTCGCATCAGCGGCGACGCGCTCTTGACCATCATCAACGATATTTTGGATTTCTCGAAAATCGAAGCGGGCAGACTCGACCTTGAAAATCAGCCTTTCGATTTGCGCGACTGTTTAGAGTCGGCGATTGATTTGCTGGCGTTCAAAGCGACTGAAAACGGGACCGAAATCGGTTGCGTCATCGAACCCCGCGTTCCCGAATCTATCATGGGCGACGTGACGCGCCTGCGCCAAATTATCGTCAACCTGTTGAGCAACGCGGTCAAGTTTACGAAGAAGGGCGAGATTGTGTTATCGGTAAGCAGTAAACAGTCATCAGTAAACAGTAATCAGTTATCAGTGGGTAGCGGTTCGACTGATTACCGATCACTGATTACTGTTCACTTTTCCGTGCGTGACACGGGCATTGGCATCCCCAAAGAGAGCATGGACAGGCTCTTCCAATCTTTCTCGCAAGTGGATTCTTCCACCACGCGCAAATACGGCGGGACGGGTTTGGGTTTGGTTATCAGCAAAAAACTTTCCGAGTTGATGGGCGGCGAGATGTGGGTCGAAAGCGAAGCGGGCGTCGGCTCGACGTTCCACTTCACGATTCAAACGCAAGCCGCGACTCTGCCGCATCTTGAAAAGCCGTCCGTGATTCCGCATTTAGAAGGCAAGCGCATGTTAATCGTGGACGACGTCGAAACGAACCGCCGCATCTTAACTTTGCAAGCGCAATCATGGGGCATGACCTCCGTCGCTTTTGCCAATCCATTAGAAGCGTTGGAAGCGCTCAAACGCGGCGAGACGTATGACGTCGCCGTCTTGGATATGCACATGCCCGAAATGGACGGCGTGCAGCTTTCCAATGAGATTCGCAAGAACGGCGTTTCCATTCCGCTGATTATGCTCACTTCGTTGGGCTGGCGCGACCAAGGCGACACGCTGAACTTCGCCGCGTTTTTGACGAAGCCCGTCAAACAATCCAATTTGTACAACACGATTGTCGGCGTGTTGGCGACGCAAAGCGCAACGCCAAAACGCGCCTCCGCCGAACCGCAATTCGACCCGCAAATGGCGGAACGCAATCCGCTGAAAATTTTACTCGCGGAAGACAACGCCGTGAATCAAAAATTGGCAATCCGTCTGCTGGAGCGTTTCGGTTATCGCCCCGACGTGGCGGGCAACGGGCTTGAAGTTTTAGAGTCGCTGGAACGTCAGCAATACGACGTAATTTTCATGGACGTCCAAATGCCCGAAATGGACGGACTCGAAGCGACGCGGCAAATCCGCGCACAGGGTTCAACCGTTCACATCGTTGCCATGACCGCCAACGCCATGCAAGGCGACAGGGAAGAATGTCTCGCGGCGGGGATGAATGATTACGTCGGCAAGCCGATTAAGGTGAACGAGTTGCAATCCGCGTTGGAACGGGCGGGGAGAAAATAAAAAGCGAAAGCAAAAAACAATGTAGCGTTTTGACCTCAATGCTACAATTAGACAAATAGGAGAACATCATGCGTTACAAATCATTCGACCCCGAAGCCCAAGTGATTGGGCAAGCCATGCTCGGTTTTCGCGCCGCGGCGGAAAAAGAGATGATCGAGCCGTTGTTGGAAAAATATGGACTGACCGACATTCAACCCGACCAATGGTATCCCTTGCAAAGTTGGCTCGACGTGTTGAGCGACATTGCCGAACAAGCGGGCGACTACGCCAGCATGTTGACCTTCGTTAACATCGGACAAAAAGTCGCCGCCAATATTTACATTCCGCCAGAGGTTGAAGCGAATATTAAAGAAATGGGTTTCGTCGAATTTATGAAGCAGGTTGGAGTTCCTGCGTATTTTCGCGATCACAAAGGCAACGTCGGCAGCAACATCGCCGAAAAAATAGACGCCCGTCATATTAAATTTACGCTCAATACTCCCTATCCGCCTGACTTTTGGTATGGAATTTTTTACGGTTCCGCCAGGCGATCTTGCGAAGCGTTTGTTGTCCACTATGAAGACATGAACATGCGGCATTACGACTCCAGTCAGAGCATCGTGATTCACTTGATTGTCGAGTGAAATTAAGGAGAACATCATGCGCTACAAATCATTCGACCCCGAAGCCCAAGTGATTGGGCAAGCCATGCTCGGTTTTCGCGCCGCGGCTGAAAAAGAAACAATCGAGCCTCTACTCGAAAAATACGGGCTGACCGATATTCAACCCGACCAATGGTATCCCCTGCAAAAATGGCTGGACGTGTTGAGCGATATTTCCGAACAGGCGGGCGATTACGCCAGCATGTTGACCTTTGTCAACATCGGGCAAAAGGTTGCCGCTAGTGTGTATGTTCTGCCAGAAGTTGAATCTAGCGTTAAGAAAATTGGAGTCGCCGAAATTTTGTTTCAAACTGGGGCGGCTTCGTATTTCCGTGACCATCAAGGAAACGTTGGGGCGTATGTTATTGAAAAGGTGGATGCAAAACACGTCAAATGCGTCATAAATACGCCTTATCCGCCCGATTTTTGGTATGGACTGATTAACGGTTCCGCCAAGCGTTATGCCGCAGCGTTTGTCGTTCATTATGAAGATATGGCAATGCGGCATTACAATACCAATCAAACCATAGTCATCCACTTGATTGTCGAGTGAAATTAATAAAATTCAGCAACCAATAAGCGATAAAACGATATGACCTTCTCTCAAATCCGCGACTATCTTTTCAAAGACCTTCCAGGCGACGAACCAGGGCGACGCGCGCCCGCCGTTATTGCGATTCTCGCCGTGGGCGTTAGCGCTTTGGTTTCGATGATTGACGTCGAATTAAAATTTTCCAGCGTTTTATCCCTGATTGCCATCGCTGTCTTTTTTCCGCTCGCGCTTTACCATATTTTAAAAGGGCGATACCACTACGCCGCGTTTATTCCGATTACGGGCGGTTTTTTTATGACCTTTATGTCGCTATCCAGCGGCAAAGGGACGCACGACGCGGCTTGGTTTGGCGCGATTGGCGCGAGCGTTTTGTTGTTTTTGTTCGTGTCGAATGAAGCGTTCGCCGCGTTATTATCCATGCTTTTTGGCTTGCTTTTTTTAGGCGTCGGCGCGGCGGAAATTTACAATTATGTTCCCAACCCTTATCACACCGCTTGGGATTACGTCGGCAATAAAATAGCGACCGACGTCAGCATTGTGGCGCTCTTGTTTTATATTTTTCGCCGTCAGAAAAATTTATTGCGTCTTACCCGCGATAGCGAACAGGCGCAAATCAAAGTCAACGTCGAGTTGCGCGAACTGAACCAAACCCTTGAAAATCGCGTGGAAGAGCGCACGCACGATATGCAAATCGCTTCGCAAGTGTCGCGCGAAATCACGCAAACGCTGCGTTTGGAAGAACTCCTGCCGAATTTGGTTGAAAAAACAAAAGCGGGCTACGGGCTGTATTTTGCTTCGGTTTATTTGTACGACGCCGAGAGTCAACGTCTGTTGTTAGAAGCGGGAACGGGCGAAGCGGGCAAACAAATGAAGACGGGGAAAATGGCGTACAACGTTCTTACGCATCCAAGCCTTGCCGCGCAAGCGGGGCGCGAACGTCAGGCGCTGATGGTTGCCAGCGCGACGACTTCCGACGCGTTTTTCTCCAATCCCTATTTGCCTTTGACCAAATCCGAAGCCGCCGTCCCGATGATGATTTACGACGAGTTAGTCGGGGTGTTGGATTTGCAATCCGAAAAACTAAATCGCTTTAGCGAAGCGGACATGCAAACCTTAACCGCGTTGGCGGGGCAAATCGCCGTCGCGATTCAAAACGCGCGTTTGTACGAGGAGCAAATCGTCACCGCCGAAAAATTGCGCGCGTTGGATAAACTCAAGAGCGAATTTCTCGCCAGCATGAGTCACGAAATTCGCACGCCGATGAACGGCATTATCGGTATGACGGGCTTAATCCTCGACACGCCGCTCAACGCCGAACAGCGCGAATACGCCGACATGATTCGCAACAGCGGCGATTCGCTCCTGACCATCATCAACGATATTTTAGATTTCTCTAAAATCGAAGCGGGCAAACTTGATATGGAGAATCAACCCTTTGACTTGCGCGACTGCCTCGAATCCGCGCTGGATTTGCTGGCGCTAAAAGCGACCGCCAACGGGATTGAACTCGGTTGTGTCATCGAGCCCGATGTCCCGGCCGCCATCATGGGTGACGTGACTCGCCTGCGCCAAATTGCCGTGAACTTGTTGAGCAACGCGGTTAAGTTTACGAAGAGGGGCGAGATTGTGTTGACGGTGGGGGCGAGTCAGCGAAGCGACGATTCAGCGATTCAGCGAATCAAATATTCTGCATTCTTCATTCAGCATTCTTCATTTCTCCGTCCGCGACACAGGCATCGGCATTTCTGAAGAAGGCAAAGCGCGCCTCTTCCAATCCTTCTCGCAAGTAGACGCCTCCACCACGCGCAAGTATGGCGGCACGGGCTTGGGACTGGCGATCAGCAAAAAACTCGTGGAGATGATGGGCGGCGAGATGTGGGTGGAGAGCGAAGAAGGAGTCGGCTCGACGTTTCATTTCACGATTCAGACCCAAACCGCCGAATTACCCCAACGCGATCAATCGCTCGTCCTTCCGCAATTGAATGGCAAGCGCATGTTAATCGTGGACGATAACGAAACCAATCGCCGCATTTTGACGTTGCAGGCGCAATCGTGGAATATGATACCCGTCGCATTTGAAAATCCGCTTGAAGCGTTGGATGCGCTCAAACGCGGCGAGGCTTACGACGTCGCCATTCTGGATATGCACATGCCCGAAATGGACGGCGTAACGCTCTCAAATGAAATCCGCAAAAACGGCGCGACGTTGCCGCTGATTATGCTCACGTCGCTCGGTTGGCGCGACTCGGGCGAGGCAAAGAACTTCGCCGCGTTTTTGACAAAGCCCGTCAAGCAATCCAGTTTGTATAACGCCGTCGCCAGCGCGTTGGCGTTGCAGGGCGCGGAGATAAAACGCGCAACGTCCGCCGAAACTCAATTCGACCCGACAATGGCGGAACGTCATCCCTTGAAGATTTTGCTCGCCGAAGATAACGTAGTAAATCAAAAACTTGCGTTGCGCATGTTCGAGCGTTTTGGTTATCGCGCCGACGTTGCGGCAAATGGAATTGAAGTTTTAGAATCGCTGGAGCGCCAACATTACGACGTCGTTTTCATGGACGTTCAAATGCCCGAGATGGACGGGCTGGAAGCGACGCGGCAAATCCGCGCACAGGGTTCAACCGTTCACATCGTTGCCATGACCGCCAACGCCATGCAAGGCGACAGGGAAGAATGTCTCGCGGCGGGGATGAATGATTACGTCGGCAAGCCGATTAAGGTGAACGAGTTGCAATCCGCGTTGGAACGGGCGGGGAGAAAAGAACAGAAGTCTAATTAGTAATTAGTAATAGGACTTACGCAAGACGCTCCCTCATCCCCAACCCTTCCCCCGAAGGGGAAGGGAGTCCCCTCTCCCTTCGGGAGAGGGCTAGGGTGAGGGCAAATCGCGCAAGCCGTCTTGCGTAAGTCCTAAGTAATTAGTAATTAGTAATTCGTGACGCCAAATTGAGTTATGCTATACTTAAATTAACGCAGGAAAACGCATTAAGCAAAGTCGTTTCTTGCAAATTCCAACCGTTTTTCTTTTGCCAAAGGAGGCAACCATGACCGTCAAATTCAATGTCGTCGAGCGCGGCAACCCTTCCAACCAAGCGGCGCCCAAGAAGTTCTATCCGTCCATCGAGTCTAGCGGACGGAAGACCATGCGCGAACTGGCAGCGCAAATTTCGCAGATTTCCACCGTTTCCAGCGTGGATACGATGGCGGTGCTGGAAGCCCTGTTGACCATCATCCCGCAGGAACTGGTGGCGGGTAATATTGTGGAGTTGGGCGATTTTGGCAATTTTTGGCTAAAAGCCAACGCCGACGGCGCGGATACCGCCGAAGCCGTGCGCGCTACCCAGATTACCACGCTCCTGCCGCGCTTCAATGCAGGTCAGGAATTCAAGAAGGCTTTGACGTCCATCAAGTTTGAAAAGGCGTAATTTATAAGCCCTTCAAGGTCTGCTAGACCTCGAAGGGCTTTTTTAATCCTTCCAAGGAAGGTTTTCAATCCTTCCTTGACTCGTTTACAAACCTGCCAAGGAAGGTTTTTATCCTACTCTAGGATTTTCGCTTATGGCGTCATTTTTTCATGTCGCCCTGAGCGATAGCGAATAATCTCTGAGAGACTGTTTCTTAAAGAATTTTTTACCGCAGATGAACGCAGATATAGTTCGCCAGATAAATTCTTTCCGCGTCCCAAAAAAAAATCACCGCTGAGACGCTGAGGAAAATCTTTAGGCGCAACCCCCTGTGGGAAAACTCCGCGCCTTAGCGTCTCAGCGGTAAAGGTTTTGGAAAAAACTTTTCTGGATAGCTATAAATACAGATTCTTGACGAAAACAGCCTTGAAAACACTCTTAAATCCCTTTCATCCGCGCGCAAAGCGTCTGTGGCGAATTAGACTTAAGAAACACTCTCTGAGATAATCATAGAGATTCTTCGCTTCCCTCTGTGTCTATAATGGTGAAACACTAGCCCCCAATAATTTAGTGAGCAGGGCGCAGGAGAAAAACCATGACAGAAATAGAAAAGCAAGAAACCGAGGTCGTCGCCAAAGCCAAGCGAC